>Ga0196964_10000418_pt1 | contig 27064 bp, 23 predicted proteins | sample S1_10metaG_FD_148615 | JGI IMG/M metagenome (GOLD analysis project Ga0196964, IMG submission 148615) | Soil microbial communities from Anza Borrego desert, Southern California, United States - S1_10 | ecosystem: Environmental > Terrestrial > Soil > Desert | place: USA: California | collected... | reverse complement strand
ATGGGATTGTCCGGCGGCTCGGGCGTCGTATCGGGCGCAGCGAGCAGGGCCTTGACGATGTCTTCAGGATCGGCGGGCTTGGCGAGATAATCGATCGCACCGGCCTTCACGGCAGCGACTGCGGTTGCGATGGCGCCGTAGCCGGTGAGGATCACCACACGCGCGTCCGGCCGGTGCTTGTTCAGGGCTTCGACAACAGAGAGCCCCGATCCGTCTTCCAAACGCAAGTCCAGCACCGCATACGCGGGCGGCGTCTTGGCGGCGATGTCGGACGCTTCGCCGACGCTGCCGACGGCGGTCACGTCGAAGCCGCGGCCTTCGAGCGCGCGCGCAAGGCGCGTGCGGAAGGGCGCGTCGTCATCCAGGATCAAAAGGGACTTATCGCCCTCAACGGCGAGGTCTGTGGGCATGCTGTGGCTCCGGATGAGCGATATGTAAGAACTTTTCCACGCCAATCAAAGCTTAGGCGCCTCGATTGATGTGCGGGGCCAGACGGTTTTCACCACCGCGCCTTGGTTCGGCGGACGCCGGTTGCGGACTTCGAGCTTGCCGCCGGTGCGTTCGAGCAGGGTCTTGGAAATGAAGAAGCCGAGGCCGAGGCCGCCGGCGGCGCCCTGATGGTCGCGCTCAGTCAGATAGGGCTCGCCCAGGCGGTTAAGGATAGCAGGGGCAAAACCGGGGCCGTCGTCGCGGACGGTGATTTCGAGGCTTTCGGCTGTCCAATGCGCTTCGATATCGACCCGCGCTTGCGCAAAGCCCACCGCGTTTTCGACGATGCCGCCGAGCGCGTGCACAATCTCCGGCATGCGCTTCACCTCGAGCGGGCCATCGCCCTGTGTCGTGATGATGATCTCTGTGCCGAGGCCTTCGTGCGGCGACGCGATTTCCTGCAGAAGCGCTTGGATTGGCGCGCGGGCATACATGACGTCGCCGGTTTCGCGGCGCGCGGAGAGCTGGCCGAGGATTGCGCGGCAACGCTCGCTTTGCGTCACGAGGAGCTGCACATCCTCGGCGCGCGGATCGTCGGGCTTCAGATCGCGCGACATTTCCTTAGCGACCAAGTGGATGGTGGCGAGCGGCGTGCCGAGTTCGTGAGCGGCGGCGGCTGCAAGCCCGCCAAGCGCGGACAGCGTCTGTTCGCGCGCCAGCACCGCTTGCACGGCGGCAAGCGCTATATTCAGCCGCTCTTCCTCCGCCGCGACGCGCCACGCATAAACGCTGGTAAAGCCGAGGCCCACCAGCACCGCCGCGGCGATGCCCATTTGATAGAGCGGCGGCAGATTGAACGGCGCCACGCCCTCGGGCCACGGCAAGGGCAGGCGCAACACCGAGATCGCGCCGACGCAAGCGAAGGTCAGTGTCGCCAGCATGGCGGTGACGGCGGGGCGCAGGATGGTCGCCGACACAGCGACGGGCGCGACAAACAGAAACACGAACGGGTTCTGCAGCCCCCCCGTCAGGGCGAGTAGTACTGCGAGCTGCACCACGTCATAAGCAAGCTGCGCCGCCGCCTCCCATTCGAGCGCCAGTTCCTGTGCGCGGCGCATGAAGGTGAGCGCGAGATTGAGCGCGACCGACACGCTGATCGCCGCCAGCGCCCAGCCGAGCGGGAATTCCACGTTGAGCCCGTAGCGCACGAACAGCACCGCCAGGGTTTGGCCGAAAACGGCCAGCCAGCGCAGGACGATGAGGGTGCGGACCCGCACGCGGCTGGTTGCGCTCCAGAAAGGCGGGACCGGCGGCGCCGGGTTGCGGGTTTCGGCAATGGCCATGCGTCAGTCATGCGCTGGCGCACGTCCGCTCCTCAAGAGTGCGTAAAAATCCCCTGACTCTTCGCTATTGATTCTGCGAAGCGTTCGCAATAAGCCCCTCTGCGATTTGAGACGGAGGGGTTTGATGCGGAGGCTTTGGGGGACGGCGCTGGTGGCGGCTATGGGGATGGCCGGCGCTGCGCAAGCGCAGGAGGTGCGGGTCGCCGAGGCTGACATCACGGTAACGGCGACACGCAGCGAGGCGGACACGTTCGAGGTGCCGGCTGAAGTGACGGTCATCACCGAAGAGGAAATCGAGGAAATCCTCGCCACCGACATTAGGGACTTGGTGCGTTTCGAACCTGGCGTTTCCGTGCGCACCAACCCGGCCCGCTTCAGCGCCCAGGCCGGTACGGGCCGTGACGGCAATTCCGGCTTCAACATCCGCGGCCTCGAAGGCAATCGGGTGCTGCAGACCATCGACGGCGTCCGAGTGCCAGACGGTTTCGCGTTCGGTCCGATCCAGTTCGGCCGCGGGGACTATGTCGATATCGACCTCCTGAGCCGCGTCGAAATCGTGCGCGGGCCGGGGTCGGCGCTCTACGGCAGCGACGGCCTCGCGGGCGTCGTCAGCTTCATCACGCGCGATCCTGAAGGCTTCCTCGAAGACGGCGAAAGCTTCGGGGCGCGCGCACGCGCGAGCTACGCGAGCGCCGACGCCAGCTATGCGGGCAACATCATTCTTGCCGGGGCGCTGAACAATCAGTGGTCGGCGATGCTGGCGTACACTCACCGCGAGGGCCACGAGCTGGATAACCAAGGCACGGTCGGCGGCGAAGGCGCTGCGCGCACGGAGCCCAACCCGCAAGACACTGAAAGCGACGCTGCAGCGGCGCGTATCGTGTTCGAACCCAACGCGCACCATCGCTTCCGGCTTACGGCGGATTACGGCGAGAGCTCGGTCGCGACCGAAGTGCTGACCGCGCGCGCCCCCGCCGTGTTTCCGTTCCCGGCCACGTTTGATTTCGACGCGCGCGACGGCAGCGAACGTTCGCGCATCGCCCTCGACCACGCCTACACGAACGAGGGCGGGCTTTTCGATCGTGCGACTTGGTCGCTCTATCACCAGTCCGCGACCGTCGATGAATGGCACGCCGACGATCGCAGCACGACCGACCGCATTCGCATCTCCAACTTTGAAAACGAAGTGACGGGCGCCTTCGGCCAGATCGAGAGCCAGTTCGACACCGGCGCCATCGGCCACCACGTCATCTTCGGCGCCGATTATTCGGTGACGCAGCAAGAAGGCGTCCGCGATGGCACGTTCCCGTCCGGCGAAGTCTTCCCCACGCGGCCTTTCCCGAACACGGACTACACGCTGGCAGGCGTTTTCCTGCAGGACCAGATTTCGCTGCTGAACGATACGCTGCAGCTCTTCCCCGCGATCCGCTATGACTCCTTCGAGATCGATGCGACAGAGGACGCGCACTATCCGCTTGCGGTCGTGGACCAGGAAGATTCTCGCGTCACGCCGCGTTTCGGCGTCGTCGCGTGGCCCACCGAACGTTTCGGCGCGTTCTTCAATTATGCACAGGGTTTCAAGGCCCCCGCGCCCAGCCAGGTGAACCAGGCATTCACGAACTCGACGCAGTTTTACACTTCGATCCCGAACCCTGACCTGCGTCCCGAAACCAGCGAGACGTTCGAAGTTGGCATCCGCTTGCGCGGCGTGGAGATGTTCGGCGCCGACGTGCGCGCCAGCGCCACGGCGTTTGCGGGCGACTACGAGGACTTCATCGAGCAGGTGCAGGTCGGCGGCCCTCCGTTCGGCGCGGGCTCGCCAGGCAATCTCTCGATCTTCCAAGTGATCAATCTGGGTGAGGTCACGATCTCGGGCTACGAGGGCCGCATCGACGCCGACTGGGCCAATGGCTGGGGCTTCGTCGCCGCCGCCTCGTCCTCCGAAGGCGAGCAGACCGAAGCGGGCGTGACCTCGCCCCTCGAGAGTATCGATCCTTGGCGCTTGGTCGCCGGTCTCTCGTGGGACGATCCGAACGACAGGTTCGGCGCGCAAGCGATCGTCACCTATTCGTCGCGCAAAAACGACGACGACACGAACAATACCTTCCGCCCGGACGCGTTCACGACCCTCGACCTAACCGGCTACTGGAACATCACCGATGCGGCCACCTTGCGCGTCGGCGTCTTCAACGCTGCTGACGAGACATACTGGCAGTGGAGCGATGTGCGCGACTTCGGCTTGACCCCAACCTCGCCGGCGCGCTTTGCCTTTACGCAGCCGGGCCGCAACTACTCCGCATCAATTTCTTACCGCTTCTAAGGAGCGAACGATGACGCTTTCTCTGACCCGCCGAGATTCTTTGCTGGCATTTGCCGGCGCCAGCGTTGCGATGGCGGCGCCCGCGATTGCGCAGCCCGCGCGCCGTCTGCCAGCGGGCGTTGAGCGCGACCGCCAATCGATCCTCGCCATGACCGGCGACTATCATGTGCGCTTCAATTTCAACGAAACCGTGCCGTTCGTGAGCGACTACACGCCGCTCGAGCCGAAGACGAGCGGCGGCTACGAAAGCGTGCGCGTGGTCGAGGACCGCGGCGACTTCATCCAGCTGCAGCACATGCTGGTGGCCGAGCATGAAGGCCAGACCTTCGTGATCAAGCATTGGCGCCAGGACTGGACTTACCAGCCGCGCAGCGTGCTCGTGTACGCGCGGCGCAATTATTGGGAGCTCGCCAACGTGTCGAGCGCCGACCGCCGCGGGGCGTGGTCGCAAACCGTTTGGCAAACGGACGACTCGCCGCGCTACGGCGGTGTCGGCCAATGGAATTACGATAACGGCCGCACGATCTGGACGAGCGGCCCGACCGCGCGTCCCCTCGCGCGCCGCGATGCGATCCGCAATCCGCCCTACGAACGCTATCTCTCGATCAACCGCCACGCTCTGACGCCGAACGGCTGGGTGCACGAGCAGGACAACGAGAAGATCGGCAACCGCAACGGCCAGCTCGTCGCCATCGTGCACGAAGACGGCGTCAACACGTACGACCGCTTCAGCGAATACCCGGTCGCGGCAGCGGACTCGTACTGGGCCGACACGCGCGAGTATTGGGCGGGCGTGCGCCAGGCATGGGACGACGCGATTGCGCGCCGCCGCGGCGTGTGGGTCGAGGAAGAAGCGCAAAATGGCGCTGTCACCGGTCCGACCCTGATGGGGCTCGCCGACCGCATTCACGGCGGCGAGATCCAAACTGCGCCTGCGCTGGCGGAAGCGCAAACTGCGATTACGCAAGCGACGACGCAGTCCGCCTAGTGTGCAGCGCCGGTGTGCTCGCCGGCGTCCTTGGCCCGCTTCGCCTTCGACAGGCTCAGGCTGACGCTACTGAAATGGCTGCGTCCATGAACGGAGTCACCCTGAGCTTGTCGAAGGGCGACGTCACAGCTCTGCCCAAATGCCGGCGAGGGCGCCGGCGCTCCTAGCGGTCGAGCACCACCACCATCGGCCCGATCGCGTGCGAGTCATCCCGGCGATCGAGCGATGGCGCCCAGAGGCTCGACACCGCGCCGTCGAAAAAGAGCGCGTGGGTGCAGCCGAGTTCGTCGCGAAAGAAGCGCGCAAAGCGCCCGAACGACACCGCGCCTGAGCTGATGACGAAATAGGCGCGGCGCGCATCGCGCACGCCGACGCCGTTGCGGATGTAGCGGGAAGGGCCGTCGTGCTGGAATTGCGGATGAAGGTCGCCGCCGATGAGCAGCATCGGCCCGGACTGCGTCGCCGATCGCGCATCGGCGCCGACGCTTTCGAACGCTTCCGAGCGCGTCACATGCACCGCGCCGTCCGCGCCCTGCCAGAACACGCCGTTGGGCTTCATGTGAAAGTTGCCCGGCCCTTCCGTGAGGCGCAGGCGATGACGTTCTTCGCCGTCTTCGATGTATAGCCCAATCGGCGCGCCGGCGTCGTTGAACATGCCTGCGTTCATGGCGAAGCGAAGCCGCTCGGCGTCATCCCCAAGCATCGTCGTCAGCGCGTCGAAATCGCGCAGATAGGTTCCGTCCGCGCCGCGAGACGCCAGCCGCAAGTCCTGGCGCGCGGCGTCATAGGTGCAGACGATGAAGCGCGAGCCCTCGAAGCGGCGCGTTTCGCACGGCCGCTCGCGCGCGCTTTGCGTACGCGTGGTTACAGCGAACGCAACGATGAGCGCGGCCACGATCAAGAGGGGCGCTGCGATCCTGGCCCAATTCATGAAGGCGATTTGAACTGCGCCGCGCCGCCGCTCAAGCGCGGGCTGCGGCATTCGGCCCCCTGTGCGCTCGCGCCGCGTTGCTGCGCGCGCGGCGGCGCCGTCTAGCTGACGGCATGGGAGACCCGCCCGAAACACCGCGCCGCAATCTCACAGGCGCCGTCGTCCCAGCCGTCGCCGCCGCCGCCTTGATGGCTGTGGGCGCTATCGCGCTTGTGAGCGTCAATGGGCGCGGACGCTCCGTCGCCGCGCCCGAGGGCTGCATCCTGGAAGGCGCAGAGGATGTCGGCGGCCCGATCGATCTCGTCGATCACAATGGCGCGCGCGTCACCCAAGCAGATTTCGCAGGCGAACCCGCTGTGATCTATTTCGGCTTCACCAACTGCCCGGATGTTTGCCCCACCAGCATGTACGCGGTGGGCGAGGCGCTGGCGCAGCCGAACGGCTATGACGTGCAGCCGATCCTCATCTCGGTCGATCCCGCCCGCGACACGCCTGAGCGCATGCGCCAGTACGTGGCGACCGACGGCTTCCCCGCTGGGTTGGTCGGCCTAACCGGCTCGCAGGCGCAGGTGAACGCGGCTCTTGGGTCCTTCCACGCTTACGGCCGCGCCCAGCCGCCCGCGCCGGGCAACCCTGCCGACGTCTACAACGTCGATCACACCTCGTTCCTCTACGTGGTGGACGGCGGCTGGCGGACGGTGGCGATCATGCCGACGACAGTACGGGAAAACCCACAGGACCCAACCAGCCCCGTCGTCGCCGTGCCGGTTCAAAACATCGCCGCCTGCATTTCCGCCGGTCTCGACCGAGAGACAACTGGAACCTGAGCTTGGCGGTCTGAATAATTAACATTACATCAGGCATGCTGTGAGGCGGGTCTCTCACGCCGATGTGCGGCGCCGCGCCGCAACAAGGTTCGGCCGTGAGGTGTTTGCCCTCTGCAGTGGGGGAACGGCGCGCTAACCGAATCCAGGTACGCTGCGCTGCAGCATGGAAGGGCTGGATGCTCTACTCGCTCTATGAATTGGGCCACCTCTCGGTGGCGCCATTGCGGATTGCCGCGCTGATGCAGTCGAGCATGCTCCGCTCGCCGCTCAATCCCGTGGCCGACACCGAAATCGCCCGCACCGCGGCGGCGGCTTCGGACCTGTTCGAGACTGTCACCCGCCGCTACCGCAAGCCGGATTGGAACCTGCCGCACACGGTCGTGCACGGCGTCGAGGCGCCCGTCTCGGTAAAATCAGCCTGGGCTTCCCCCTGGTGTTCGATGCTTCACTTCGAACGCGACGCCGCCGCGCTGAAGGCTGCGCGTGGCGAGCGCACCGACCCGACCGTTCTTTTGGTGGCGCCGATGTCCGGCCATTACGCGACGCTACTGCGCTCGACCGTCGAAGCTTTTTTGCCTGAGCACGAAGTCTACGTCACTGATTGGGCCGACGCGCGCATGGTGCCGGTGATCGCCGGGCGCTTCGATCTGCACGACTACATCGATCATGTGATGGCGATGCTGCGCGCGCTTGGCCCCGAGACGCACGTCGTCGCCGTGTGTCAGCCAGGCCCGCTTGTGCTCGCGGCCGTATCGCTGATGGCGGCCGAGGACGATCCGTGCACGCCGGCGACGATGACGATCATGGGCTCGCCCATCGATGCGCGCAGATCGCCAACCGCGCCGAACAAGCTTGCCGAGAACCGCGACATCGAGTGGTTCCAGAAGAACATGATCCACACGGTGCCGATGCTCTATCCAGGCGCGTTCCGCCGTGTTTATCCGGGCTTCCTGCAGCTCGCCTCGTTCATGGGCATGAACCTGTCGCGCCACGTCGATGCGCACTATGCGTATTTCCAGAACCTGGTGAAGGGCGACGGCGACTCCACCGAGAAGCACCGCGACTTCTACGACGAATATCTCGCGGTGATGGACCTCACCGAGGAATTCTACATCCAGACGCTGGAAGAGGTGTTCCAGAAATATTCGCTCGCTAACGGCACGATGATGCACCGCGGCCGGCGCGTCGATGCGGGCGCAATCACCAAGACGGCGTTGCTCACAGTGGAAGGCGAGAACGACGACATTTCCGGCATCGGGCAGACGCAGGCCGCGCACGACATCTGCGTCAACATCCCCGAAGCGATGCGCCGCGACTACATTCAGCCGGGCGTCGGCCACTACGGCGTGTTCAGCGGCCGCCGCTTTAAGCAGGAAATCTATCCGCGCATGCGCGACTTCATGCGCGCGTTTCAGACGGAGTGTTCGCGCACCGATCGGCGCAGCAAGCTGAAGCTCGTCGCGGACTGAGGAAAGCCGGTTTGGCGTCCCTGGCTGCCTCATCTACTTGAGCGATTAACCGGCGCTCGCGACACTCGGCGGATGCGCTTCGATTCGCGACAGAAAGCCGAACCGGTTCAGACCGAGATCGAAACGATCGACGGCCGCCGCGTGCCGCTGAAGCTGATCGTTAACCCGCGCGCGCGGCGCGTCTCAGTGCGTATCGATCCCACACGCCGCGAAGCGATCGCGACCGCGCCGTCTAAGCGCTACCTGAAGCACGCCGAACAATTCGCCGCCGAGCGCGCGGGCTGGATCGTACAGGAGCTGTCGCGTCTGCCCAAGGGCGTGTCGCTGCAGCCCGGCTCGTTCGTGAACCTGCGCGGCGTTGAACACGAACTGGTCTGGGAACGCGGACGCCAACCCGCGCGCATTGAAGAGGACCTGATCCCGCGCCTCGTGGTGCCTGCGTCGGATGCGGCGCTCTTCGAGTCACGTCTGCTGCGCTACCTCAAGGAACAGGCGCGCCATGATCTCATCGATCGCGTCGCCACGCACGCCGTCACCCTGGGCGTGCAACCTGCGCGGTTGCAGGTGAAAGAGCTCCGTTCCCGCTGGGGCTCTTGTTCGGTGGACGGCGTGCTCTCGTTCTCCTGGCGGCTCATTCTCGCGCCGCCGTTCGTGCTCGATTATCTCGCCGCGCACGAAGTGGCGCACTTGAAAGAGATGAACCATTCGCGCCGCTTCTGGGCGCATGTGCGCCGCTGCATGCCCGACTACGAGCGCGGCCGCGATTGGCTGCACGAGCATGGCTGCGCGCTGCACGCAGTGGGCATGGTTCGATAACAAAGGAGCGCGGGTCCTTGGACCCGCACCAACTCCACCGTTTGAAGGAAAACGCGGGTCTGAAGGCCCGCACCCCCTCAGCCCTCTGGGCCGAAATCGAGCGAGCGGTCCTTCGGGTCAGGCGTCGCGATCACCGGCGTATCCACCACGCCGATCGGCGCGCCGATGGCGGTGATTGTCGGCTGCTCCGGCAGGGGCAGGCCGACATCGTAATCTTCCGGACGCGGCATCTGCAGTTCGCGCGCCGGCACATTGACCAGCGCGACCTGCATGTAACGGGCCCAGATGTCGGCAGGCAGCGAGCCGCCGGTGACGCGCGCCGTCGTCGTGAAGTTGTCGTTGCCGACCCACACGCCCGCGACATAGCCTGGCGTGAAGCCAACGAACCACGCGTCGCGATAGTCGTTGCCGGTGCCGGTCTTGCCGCCGATCTGGTGCGAAGCCATGCGCGCGCGCGTGCCGGTGCCGCCCGTTACGACGCGCGCCATCATCTGGTTCATGTAGCGCAGCGGGCGCTCTTCGATGACGCGCTCGCGCCGTTGCGGGCGCCAGCTCCACATCGTCTCGTTGTTGTTGGCGCGGCGGATGCGCGCCACGCCGTGCGCTTCGACGTTGAAGCCTTCGGACGCCATCGCGCCATAAGCCTGCGTCATCTCTAGGAGCGTGATTTCCTGCGCGCCGAGCGACAATGAGTGATAATTGTGCAGCGGCGAGGTCACGCCGAGCCGGCGCGCCGCCGCGATCACCTTGTCGCCGCCGACTTCGTTCGCGACGCGGATCGCCACCATGTTGAACGAAGCGGCAAATGCGCGCGAGAGTTCGACGGGGCCGTGATATTCGTCCTCGTAATTGCCCGGCGACCATGGCGGCTGGTCGTCGATGTATATCGTAATCGGGGCGTCTTCGCGCACGGTCCAAGGCGTCAGCCCGTTTTCCATCGCTGCGAGATAGATAAAGAACTTGAACGAGGAGCCTGGCTGGCGGCGCGCCTGCGTCGCGCGGTTGAACTGGCTCTGGTCGTAATCGCGCCCGCCGACCATGGCGCGCACGCCGCCTTCATCGTCCATCGCCAAAAGCGCCGCTTGGCCGACGCGGCGTTCTTGGCCTTGTTCGGCCAGCACTTGCTCGACCGAGGCCGCGCCGGCGCGCTGCGAAGCAATGTCCAGCGTCGTCTCAACGATGAAATCGTCGCGCTGCGTGCCGATGACGTCATTAAGCAGCGGATCGATCCAATCACGGAAATAGCCGAGCACTCCCGCAGGATTGCGCCGGCTGACGATGAGATCTTCTTGAAGCGCCGCGCTGCGCTCGGTTCCGCTGATGAAGCCAAGGTTCACCATTTCGTTGAGCACGACTTCGGCGCGGTCGCGCGCGGCGCTGATGTCCTGGCGCGCGGGGTTCATACGCGAGGGCGCTTTGACAAGGCCCGCCAGCGTTGCGGCCTGCAACAGCGTGAGTTCGCGGGCAGGGCGGTCGAAGTAACGCTCGGCGGCCGCCTCGATTCCGTACGATCCCGCGCCGAAATAAACGCGGCTCAAATAGAGCGCGAGGATCTCGTCCTTGGTGAAGCGCGTCTCCAGCCAGATCGCCATCGCCACTTCCTGCGCCTTGCGGCGCCAGGAGCGTTCGTTGGTGAGGAAGAGATTCTTGGCGAGCTGCTGCGTGATGGTGGAGCCGCCCTGCACGACTCGTCCCGCGCGCAGGTTTTCGGCGCCCGCGCGCATCATGCCGCCGACATCGACGCCGAAGTGGTCGTAGAAGCGCCTGTCTTCGATGGCGATGAACGCCTGCGCCACGTAAGGCGGCAGCGTTGCGAGATCGACAGGGGGCGCGTTCTGGGCGCCTTCGCGCAGGATCACGTTGCCGTTGCGGTCGAGGAAGGTGATCGACTGGCCGTTGCGCGCTTCCCAGACGTCGTCCGTCGAGGGCAGGCCCCATGTCACCCAGAAGAAGAAGCCGAGAATGAGCGCGACGAAGCCGCCGGCGGCCCAACCGGTCCAGACCGCCGCTTCCTTGACGTCCTTGGGGCCTTTGACCTTCCGGGCCTGCTCCCACGCCGCGCGCGCGCCGCCCTGCGCCGCGCCCGACGCCTTCACCCAATGGGGTTCGATTGCCGCCCAAGTGTCGCGAAGCGTTTGCTCGATGCGTGCCTTGAGACGGCCCAGCTGTGAGGGCGGCGCTTCCGCTTCGCCCTCGTCCGGGTCGCCCGCGGCGCGGAAATACCCCGACGGCAAATCCGCCGGCTCCGACGGCGGGCCGACGATGACTGTTTCGGCGAGCGGATCGGCCCGCAGCTCATCCTCGCTCTCGTCCGCTCCGTCACCGTGATGGGGCGGGGGCTCATCGGCCTCGGCCACGGGCGTCTCTTCGCGGAGAACCGCCGGCGGCTCATGCACAGCCGTCTCTTCGCGCAGCACGGGCGGGGGCTCTTTCACCGGCGGCGCCGCGCTCAGCTCCGGCGGGGGTTCACTCTCGAAGAGTTCGGCCTCCGCGGGGTGGTCTTCGGCGACGGGGTAGATTTGATCCGCTGGCGCAACGTGCTGCTCCTGCGGGTGATCAGCCGTCTCGGGCGGGGCTTCGAGCTCTTCTGCGTGACCGAGGGATTCAGGCGCATCGACGGCAGCACGCGCCGCAACGTCCGGAAGTTCGGCGTGCTCGTCCGCCACACCTGACGCTGGCTCTTCCGGTCGGATCGTGCGTTCCGCAGACGTTTCGGTCGCGTGGACGTGGTCCGGCGCCTCCGGCGCGGACGGCCCGTCGCCCTCTGTGGAGGTTTGCGGCGGAGGATCGTCCTCCGGCCGGTTCGGATCGTTCTCGTCAGCCACCCCGGCTCAACCTCCGCGCCGCGTCCTAGCGCGATTCTTCATCCAGTCGGTGAACGGCGCCCAGTGATGGAAACGCGCCCGCCCATGGAACAAGTTCCGCCGCTTTCCTGCCTATTTTTGGCCTTGTGTCCCGCAGTCCGCAACATCTGTGGCGCCCGCTTTCGCTTGCTGCACAAGGGTTGGGCGGCCATATATGAGGCTGCGTCGCGGGATTCCCCCGTGACAAGGAGGTTAATTCGGATGAGCGACTACCACTCCCAGACTCGGTCGATCCCGGCCGGCCGTGCGGACATGGCGGTCGACGCCGGCCTGCGGGCCTTCATGCTGGGCGTCTACAACAAGATGGCGCTGGGCCTGCTGCTGTCGGCGGTGCTCGCTTATGTCTCGGCCACGGTCCCGCCGATCACACAGCTCGTCTTCGGCACGCCGCTGGTTTTCGTCGTGATGTTCGGTCCGCTCGCGATTCTGCTGATCTCGAGCTTCACCATGCGCAACCCGTCCCCGGTTGCGGCGAACCTGGTCTACTGGTCGGTCGTCGCGCTGATCGGCACTGGGATGGGCGCGCTGCTCATGTACTACGCACGCATCCCTGATGGAATCCTGACGGTCGCCAAGGCGTTCCTGATCACGTCCGCCTCGTTCGGCGCGCTCTCGCTGTGGGGCTACACCACCAAGCGCGATCTGACCGGCTTCGGCACGTTCCTGATCATGGGCCTGATCGGCCTCATCATCGCGTCGATCGTGAATATGTTCATCGCCTCGTCGGCGCTGAGCTTTGCGATCTCGGTGATCGGCGTCCTGGTGTTCGCGGGCCTGACCGCGTTCGACACGCAGCGTCTGAAGTACATGTACTATCAGGTTGGCGGCGACGCCCGCGCGGCGTCGGTGACGACGACGTTCGGCGCGCTCAGCCTCTACATCAACTTCGTCAACCTGTTCCAATTCATCCTGAGCCTCATGTCGCCGCGCAACTGAGCGGCCTCAGGATCGGAGAACGACAGCGCCCCGGCCTCGGCCGGGGCGTCTTGCTTTTTAGTCGCTGACCAGTTGCATGCGCTTGGGCTCAAGCACCGCGAGCACGCGCGCGAGATCGTGCCCGCGCCGAAGGACCCTGCCATCAACGGCCTTCACGGCGTACGGGCCCGCGCGCCGCGCCTCGGCGGGCCGTTTCTCGATCTGATAGAGCGGCGCCTCGCTGGTGCGGCGATAGACGCTGAAGAGCGCGTGGTCGGGCAGGGCGTCCAATGCGTAATCGCGCCATTCGCCGGCGGCGACCATGCGCCCATAGAACCGGAACAAACGGTCGAGTTCGGGACGCTCGAAGAACACTGTGCGCCCGCTCATGCGCATCGCACTCCGCTTGGGATAAGCTGTGAGCAAAACGACAGCCTATTCCTAGGCTTATTACAAATTCCGCAAGACTTCATATTCTGCCTTGTGTCCGCCCCAATGAAAGGCATCCTAGGGACCGTGACCGGGCGGAGAAAGGCTCGTGCTGGGTATCCATCAGCCCCCCCAGCCCCCCCAGTACGCGCTTCGTCCGGTCACACTTCACTCTCTTCGATAGCCCGCCGCAAGGCGGGCTTCGTCGTTTCTGGCGCCTCAAAAATCCTTTGAAATCGCGCGCTGTGTGTTGCGCGCAGAGCATGTGCTCGCGGCGCCTCGGCATTCGCGCGCCACACATCGACGAGAAACCACCGCCGGTCGCGCACGCTTTAACGAGAGCGAAACTGGCGCCGAGAATCGGCCGCCTGTGATTCGCCGATTCGCCGTCTAGTCTGTGGATAAGAACCAGTAGCGTTCTCGTTTGAACCGCTCTATGAGCGGCGCTCGCTTTTGACGGGGGCTTTTTTCGCCGATGCTGCTGCAGGTCGATGGTCTGCGGAAAACGTTTGGCCGCCGGGCTGCGGTCGACGGCATCGGGTTCTCCCTCGATGTCGGCGAGATCGTTGGCTTCTTGGGGCCTAACGGCGCCGGCAAGACGACGACCATGCGCATGGTCGCCGGCTATCTGGAGCCGGACGAGGGCAGCGCGAAAATCTTCAACATTGACGTCGCGCGCGAGCGCCGCCGCGCGCAGGAGCGTGTGGGCTATCTGCCCGAAGGCAATCCACTTTACGGCGAAATGACGCCGTGGACGTTCCTACGCTTCGTTGCGGAGACGCGCGGCATGGCCCGCGAGGCCGCCCGTCACGCCGTTCGCCGCGCCGCGCAGGACGCTCGCCTGGGCGAAACTATCGATCAGCCGATCGAGACGCTTTCTAAGGGTTATCGTCGGCGCGTGGGGCTCGCCGCTGCGCTGCTGCACGATCCTATGTTGCTTATTTTGGACGAGCCCACCGACGGGCTCGATCCCAACCAGCGCAACGCCGTGCGCGATCTCATCAAGCGCCTGGGCGAGGAGCGGGGGCTCATCATTTCCACGCACAGTCTCGAAGAAGTGGACGCGGTTTGCACCCGCGCCATCATCATCGATCAGGGCCGCATCGTCGCCGACAAAACGCCCACGGCGCTGCGCGACGAGCACGGCTCGCTCGAACGCGCCTTCACGACGCTCACGCGCGGGGAGGAGCGCGCGTGAAGAAGCGTCCCGGTCTTGCCAGCATGACGGCGGTATACCGCCGCGAAGTGCTTTCCTATCTCACGACGCCGACGGCGTACGTCTTCGTCGCCGTGTTCCTGTTCACGATCGGGCTCTTCACCTTCCAGGTGGGCCAGCTCTTCCAATCGCGCCAAGCGGATCTGACCGCGTTCTTCTCCTTCCACCCGTGGATCTTCATGGTGTTCCTGCCGGCGGTCGCGATGCGGCTCTGGTCGGAAGAGTCCCGCTCGGGCGCGCTCGAGCTACTGATGACGTTGCCTGCGCCGACCTGGTCGCTCGTACTCGGAAAATTCCTCGCGGCTTGGACCATCGCCGCGGTCGCGCTGGTGCTCACCGTCCCGCTCTGGATCACGGTGAACGTGCTTGGCTCGCCCGACAACGCGGCCATCTTCACGGCATACCTGTCGAGCCTGCTCATGGCCGGCGCATACATCGCCATCGGCTCGGCCATGTCGGCGCTCACGCAGGCCCAAGTCGTCGCGTTCGTGCTCGCGGTGCTGATCTCGTTCCTGCTGACTGCGCTCGGCTTGCCGTTCGTGCTTGGCGTGTTTGACGACACGCTTGGCGGCGCTGCTTCGGCCGCGCTCGCGCGTTTCTCGATCCTGCATCACTTTGATGCCGCTCAGCGCGGGGTTGTCGAGTTCAGGTCGGTCTTCTACTTCGCGTCGCTGATCGCGCTATGCCTGGGCTTCACGGCGCTTTCCGTCGATGCAAGGCGGGGAGGCTAGGCGATGAGCGCACGCCGCTACGCCCTCCTTGCCGCGCTTGCGATGTTCGTGATGTTCATCGCGGCGAATCTCACGGCCAATTCCTGGTTCCGTTCCTGGCGTGTCGATCTCACCGAGAACCAACTCTATTCGTTGAGCCGCGGCACGCAGCAAACATTGAACCAGCTGAGCGAACCGCTAGAGCTCAAGCTCTATTACTCGCGCGATGCGGCCGCCGCCGTGCCGCAGCTGCAGACCTACGCCGCGCGCGTGCGCGAAATGCTGCAGACCTTCCAGGCGCGCTCAGGCGGGCGCGTGCGCTTCGTCGAGATCGATGTCGAGCCGTATTCCGAAGAAGAAGATGAAGCGGCGGAAGTGGGCATCGAGCCGCTGCGCCCGTTCGAAGGCGCCGATCCCATCTATTTCGGCCTCACCGGCGCCAACGCCATCGACGACCGCGTCGCGATTCCGTTCTTCCATCCCCAGCGCGAAGCGTTTCTCGAATACGAGATCACGCGGCTGATCTTCGAACTGGAGAATCCCGATCCGACGCGCGTCGGCCTGATCACGGCGTTGCCGATCGATCCTTCGACCGGGGAGTTTGGGCCGATCGGCGGGCCGTTCTCGGTGTTCGCGACCGAGATGCAGCGTCTGCTCGCCCCGGTGCGGATCGATCCCAACTTCACCTCGATCCCTGAAGATGTGGATGTGCTCGCCATCATCCATCCCGGCGCGCTGACGCAAGCGCAGCTCTACGCCATCGATCAGTTCATTCTGCGTAAGGGCCGCGCGTTCATCGCGCTCGATCCCGCCGCGCTTCAGGCGCAGGGCGCGGGCTTTGACCCGTTCAACCCCGCGGGCGCTGCGCCGACTTCCTCCTCGCTCGAGCCGCTGCTGGCGCGCTGGGGCGTCGCGATGACGCCAGGCGTCGTGCTCGATCTCGAGCGCGCGCTGCCTGTGCCGGCGCAAAATCCGCAAACGGGTCAGACAGAAAACCTGCCCCAGCCGCTCTTCTTCCAAGTGCCCGCCGATCGCGACGGATCCGGCCTCAATCGCGAAGACCTGATGACGGCGTGGTTGTCGCGCGGCGTGAATTTCGGCCTCGCCGGCGGGCTCACTTTCAGTGAGCGCGAAGGCATCGAGGTAGAGCGCCTTGCGCTGACGAGCGGCGACACCATGCGCATGCCGGCGTCAGCGGCCATGATGCGCCCATCGCCGTACGAAGTGCTGGCCATGTGGCCCCAATCCGGCGGCCGCGTCGAAACCATCGCGCTGCGCCTTTCCGGCAATCTGGAAACGGCCTTCCCGGAGGGGCGCCCGCCCGCTGAGCCCGCGCCGCCGCCGGTCGAGGGCGAGGCAGCGCCGGCCGCGCCAACGCCGGCGCCTGAAGCAGAGCCGGAAGAACAAGCAGCCCCGCTCGCGCGTTCGCAGACGCCTGCTGAGATCGTCATCGTCGCCGACAGCGATTTCCTGGCCGACGATTTCTATCTCGATCCGCAAAGCGGCGGCTCGGCGGCGGACAACGCCTCCTTCGCGCTCAACGCCATCGACGTGCTGGGCGGCTCCGATGCGCTCGTCTCGCTGCGCTCGCGCGCGCAATCGGCGCGCCGCATGGACGTGGTCGATGACATGGAGCGCGCCGCGGACCGGCGCATCCAGCGCCGTCTGGAAGAATTGCAGGCCGAGCGTGAGGAAACGCGTGCGCACCTGGCTGAATTGCAGGCGCGTGGGCGCGGGTCAGGCTTCTTCTCCGGCGAACTAGGCGCGGAACTCACGCCTGAAGAGAACCAGGAGATCGCGCGCTATCAGCAACGCCTCGTTGAAGTCAGCAATGAGTTGCGCGGCGCCGAACGCACGCTGCGCGCTGATATCGAACGCCTTGAAGCGGCCGTGCTGTTCATAAATGTTTGGCTCGGCCCCCTCCTGGTCGCGGGCGCGGGCCTCTTCCTTTTCTGGCGCCGTCAGCGGCGCGGGAGAGCGCGGCGATGAACACTGATCTCGCCGAAGGCCGCAAGCGCCGCGTTCTCACGCTTTGGCTGATCGCCGGCGCGCTCGCCGCGCTCGCCGCCGTTACGCTCGGCATCGAGTATCGCGCCTCGCGTCCCGATCTCGCCTCGGGCCCGGTGATCCCCGGCCTTGAAGAGAACATCCGCAACGGCCAGCGCATCATCATCACAAGCGCCGATGCGACCTACACGATCGAACGCGCGCAGCGCGGCGAGGAATCCGTGTGGGTTATGCGCGACCGCGACGACTATCCCGTGCTCGCCTCGCGCCTCAACCAGCTCACCGAGGGCCTGGAGGGTCTGCGATACACGCGCCGCATGACGAGCGACGCCTCCAAGCATGCGCGCCTCGGCGTGGACGATCCGCGCGAAGGCGGGCGCGGCGTGCTCGTGCAGATCGAGGACGCGCGCGGCGCGCCGTTCGTGAACGTCATCCTCGGCGTGGAGACGAGCGGCCTTTATGTGCGCCGCCCCGACAGCGATCAGACCTGGGCCGCGCGCGGCGAGTTGCCGCCGCTGCGCAATGTCGCCGCCTGGCTGCAGCTCACCCCGCTCGACATGCCTGCAGATCGCCTGGCGCGCGTCGAGATCATGCCGCGCGAGGGCCGCGCTTACATCCTGGCGCGCGACGCCGCCGATCAGCCCTGGCGCATTGCCTCGCCGGCGCTGGCTTCGCTGGCGCAATCGAGCGTTACAGCCGCGGCCGAACGCATCACGCAGCTTGCGCCGGTCGATGTGCGCTCCGCGCCGGCCATCCAGGGCGAGCCGTTCGCCCGTGTGCGCGCCACTACGTTCGATGGCGTCACGCTGGACGCCGAGCTGATCGAGAGCGATGGCCGCCCCTGGCTGAAGCTCGTCGCCCGCGCCGAGACGCCCGAACAGGAGCCCGCGGCGCTGGAGATCAACAATCGCGCAGCGGCTTGGGCCTATGCGCTCGATGAGGCGGATGCAGAGGGTGTCGCTCCCCCGCTTGGTTCGCTCATTCCCGGCGCGGAGTGATCATTCGTCGCGCAGCGATGTATACGCCGCGGCGATGATGCGTCCCCCGTTCGGCTCCTGGATCAGCACCGCGCATTCCGGCGAACAGCGATTGTATTCGTAGTACACCGCGCCGCCGTCCCAACGGCCCACGCGCCCCATGGAGCGCACCAGATTGTAGTGATAGACGCGTCGGTTGATGTTCACGCCGCGCGTCACGTACTCGGTCACCGGTCCACGGTCATACGCCACCACCCACACGTCCGCCGGTTCGGCCCGACGCGGCCCGGCGCCCAGCGCCACGCGCACGCGCGTGTAGCGCAGCGTAGTGATGGAAATGCTCGGCGACCAAGTCAGCGGCGTCGCACGCGCGGTGTCCAGCGCCGCGCGCGCTTCGTCCCAATACGAGGCGCTCATCGCCGAGCCGCCGTTGATGACGAGTTGAGGCGTGTAGCGCCCGCGCACCCGCAGGCTGCGGGAATAGGCGCGCTGCCGGTCGGCAAAATCCTGCTCCGCGAAGGTGTCGCGCCAGCCCAGATAATCCCAGATCGGCACCGCGAAGGTCAGGGCCAGCACGCCTTCCTCGCGTGAGAACATGCCCAAAAGCCGGTTCGCGCGAGGGCACTGCGTGCACCCTTGGCTGGTGTAGAGCTCGACCACGGCATGGGCGCGCGTCGTGGTCTGCGCATGCACAGGAGTCGCGAGCGCCGCAAATCCTACGAGAAGCGCGGCGGCGAGGAACCGGCCGATCATGGCGGGGAGCATGGCCGCCCCGCCCGCGCCGTTGAAATCAAACACGCGTGACGGGACGGCAAAAGCTCAGGCTCTCGCCAACCCGCGCAAGACATAGTGCAAAATGCCCCCGTTTCGGAAGTATTCGACCTCGTTCTCCGTGTCGATCCGGCACAGGACTTCCGTCTCGTCGGTCTTGCCGTTGCTGCGCCCGATCCGGAGGGTCACCCGCTGGCGGGGTCCGAACGAGGAAACCCCCGCAATGGTGACCGTTTCGGCGCCCGTCAGGCCGAGATCCTTCCAGCCGCCTTCGACGAACTGCAGCGGCAGCACGCCCATGCCGATGAGGTTGGAGCGGTGGATGCGTTCGAAGCTCTCGGCCACCACCGCGCGCACGCCCAGGAGCAGCGTGCCCTTCGCCGCCCAGTCGCGCGAGGAGCCCATGCCGTAATCCTTGCCGGCGAAGATGATCAGCGGACGGTTCTCGGCCTGGTAGCGCATGGCCGCATCGTAGATGAACATCTGCTCGCCGCTCGGATAATGGACGGTGTAGCCGCCCTGAACCGGGCTGCCGTTCTCATCTTTCACCATCTGATTGACGATGCGGATGTTGGCGAACGTGCCGCGCATCATCACTTCGTGGTTGCCGCGCCGCGCGCCGTACGAGTTGAACTCGGACTGCGGCACGCCGTGCTCGGTGAGATAGGCGCCGGCAGGCGAAGCCTTCTTGATCGAACCGGCCGGGCTGATGTGGTCGGTGGTGATGCTATCGCCGAAGAGGCCCAGCACGCGCGCTTCCACGACGTCGAGAGGCGGCGCCGGCGTCATCGACATGCCCACGAAATAGGGCGGGTTCTGCACATAGGTGGACCTCGAATCCCACCCATAGGTGCGGCCCGCGCCGACCTTGATGCCTTGCCACATCGAGTCGCCTTTGAAGACGTCCGCGTAGCGGCTGGCGAACATTTTTGGCGTCACAGCCGCGCGCACCGTGTCCTCGATCTCCTGATTGGTGGGCCAGATATCGCGCAGATAAACGGGCTTTCCGTCGCTTCCCGCGCCGAGCGGATCGGTTTCGAGGTTCACGTAAACCGAACCCGCGAGTGCATACGCGACCACCAGCGGCGGCGAGGCGAGGTAGTTCGCCCGCACATCCTGGTTCACGCGGCCTTCGAAATTGCGGTTGCCGGAGAGCACGGAGGCGACGACCAGATCGCCGTCGTTCACCGCCGTCGAAATCGCCGGCGGCAGCGGGCCTGAATTGCCGATGCACGTGGTGCAGCCGTAGCCGACAAGATTGAAACCCAGAGCATCGAGGTCGTCATCGAGCCCGGCTTTCGCGAGATAATCCGTCACCACCTGCGAGCCTGGCGCGAGCGACGTCTTCACCCAAGGCTTCACCGTGAGGCCCTTTGCGCGCGCATTGCGCGCCACAAGGCCCGCCGCCAGCATCACGCTCGGGTTCGACGTGTTGGTGCACGAGGTGATCGCCGCGATCACCACGTCGCCGTGGCCGACGTCGTGGTCGGTGTCCGCCACGGCGACGCGCTTCTTCAACTCCGCGCCTTTGCGGAATTCGTCCTGCATCGCCTTGGTGAAGCCGTCCGCCAGCGCGCCAAGCACAACGCGATCCTGCGGCCGCTTCGGGCCCGCGAGCGAAGGCCGCACGTCGGAAAGCGAAAGCTCCAGCGTGTCGGTGAACGCCGGCTCCTCGTTCGTGCGCCAGAGGCCTTGCTGCTTGCAGTACGCCTCCACCAGCGCCACGCGCTTGGGATCGCGGCCCGTGGCGATGAGATAGTCGATCGTCTTCTGATCGACCGGGAAGAAGCCGCACGTCGCGCCGTACTCCGGCGCCATGTTGGCGATGGTGGCGCGGTCTTCGACGCTCATCGTGTCGAGGCCCGGGCCGAAGAACTCCACGAACTTCCCAACCACGCCCTTCTTGCGCAGCATCTGCGTGACCATCAGCACGAGATCGGTCGCCGTAGAACCTTCCTGCAGCTTGCCCGTCAGTTTGAAGCCGATCACTTCGGGGATCAGCATCGAGATGGATTGGCCCAGCATCGCCGCTTCAGCCTCGATGCCGCCGACGCCCCAGCCCAGCACGCCGATCCCGTTGATCATCGTCGTGTGGCTGTCGGTGCCGACCACCGTGTCGGGATAGGCAAGTTCCTCACCGTCCTCGTCGCGCGTCCATACGGTCTGGCCGAGATATTCGAGGTTCACCTGGTGGCAGATGCCGGTGCCCGGCGGGACAACGCGGAAATTGCGGAACGCCTGCTGGCCCCAGCGCAAGAACTGGTAGCGCTCGCCATTGCGCGCGTATTCGAGCTCGACATTGTCCTTGAACGCCCGCGAACTTGCGAAGTGATCCACCATCACCGAGTGGTCAATCACGAGGTCCACCGGCACGAGCGGATTGATGCGCTCGGCGTCGGCGCCAAGCTTGGCCGCTGCATCGCGCATGGCGGCGAGATCAACCACCGCCGGCACGCCGGTGAAGTCCTGCATCAGCACGCGCGCGGGGCTGAACGCGATTTCGGCTTCGTTCCTGCCCTTGTTCACCAGCCACGCGGTCATGGCGAGGATGTCGGTCTTCTTGACGGCGACGCCGTCCTCGGTGCGCAGCAGGTTCTCCAGCAGCACCTTGATCGACATCGGCAGTTTGTGGACGTCGCCAAGGCCGTTCTCGCTGGCCTTTTTCAGGTCATAGTACGCGTAGGATTTTCCGCCGGCGCTCAGCGTGGAGCGGGCGTTGAATGAGTTCAAAGATGGCATGGTCGTGCATCCTGGTCAGAAGGGACGAGATGCAGACGCGTTGGGGAGCGCCCCAAATCCCGGAATCAAACCGGCGCGCGGCAGGCCCTATGTAGCGCCGTTCGATGAAGGCGCAATTGACGCGCCGCCACGGAAAGGGCGGCGCGTCGAAGAAAGCGCAGTCACTTGCGAAAGCTTCGCAACTAAGTCGGCGGCTCGGCCGGAGGAGGGGCGGTGGGCGCGGCGCGGAAGAACCGCCCACCGCGGCGTTTACGCCACCAGAGCGCCAGCCAGACGATCGGCACGGCGACCAGCGCCACCGGAATAAGTGCGGCGATGATCGTGATGATAACCGCAATCCCGGCGACGATAATGCCGAGGAAACCAGCCAGCGCGTTGCGCAGCGGCTCGAATGTATCGCTGCCTACGGGGCGGGGGGCCGACTGATAGTTCAGCGTCAGCTCCGACATCGCCACGCGTGTGCGCATCACGGCAAGGCCCGACTGCGTCGCATCGATCTCGCCTTGCACGCGCGCCAGCTCGCGCTCGACTTCCAGCAAGTCCGCCAAGCGCCCAGGCCGCGACCGCAGTAGCGCTTCCAGGCGATCGCGCAGCGACGTCAGCGCGCGCAGCCGCGCTTCGGTATCGACGATCTGCCGCGTCAGATCTTCCGATTGCACGGTTTGGCCGGTGATCCTGCCGCCGGCTTCGTCCGCTTCGGTCTCCAGCCCGCCCATGAACGTGCGCAGCCAATTGGGTTCGGCGCGCAAGGACACGAAACCCTGCATGTAGCTCTCGGGATCGCCCGTGCGGTTCGAGCCCACCAATTGGCAAAGCCGAGGACCCGCCGCCTGACATGCTTGCACATGCCGATCCATCACGCCCGACAAACGCTCGCTCGGGATCTCCAGGCCGATGCCGTATGTGTAGGCGAGAAAGAGCACCGGCGTCGGCCCCGCCGGTTGGCTGGGCTGGCCCGGCCCGGGCTGCGTGGTCGGCTGCGTCGGTTGCTGTGCTGCGCGCTGGGCTTCGTCCGCATCAGCGGGCGCCGGGGCCGACATAGGCGGAGGCGGAGGCGGCGCTGCCTCGCCTGCGGCGGGGTCCATGCCGGCATACCCGCCAGCGCTCTCTTCGGTCGCCGCCGTGTCCGAATTGTATTCAGCCTGGCCGCACGCCATCAAAAGGCTGGCCAAAACCAGCCCCGCCGCAAAACGACGCATGAATGTTCCTCCCTCGCGCTCCAACCAAGGCGCGGCTTGGCGAGCAAAGCAACCCTTTCTAGAACCGGGGCCGCATTATGGGCGGGTCCGGACCTTTCCAAGACAACCCCTCACTACGCGTCGAAGACCTAAGCCTCGCGCGCGGCGGGCGCGTGCTGTTCGAAGACCTAAGCTTTGCGATTTCATCGGGAGGCTATGCCGAATTGCGGGGCGCCAACGGCGCCGGGAAGACCAGCCTGCTTCGCGCGCTCGCTGGCTTTCTCAAGCCTCGCAGCGGCCGCATTACGTTCGACATTCCCGAACCCGCGCTCGCCATGCACTTTGTCGGCCACGTCAACGGTCTCAAGCGCGAAGCCAGCGTGCGCGATCATCTGCGCTACTGGTCGGGACTTTTCGACATCGAGATCGAACATGAGGCCGAGAAGCTTGCGGGCTTCGGGCTCGCCGATCAGATCGATTTGCCGGTGCGTGCGCTTAGCCAGGGACAGGCGCGGCGTCTCGCTTTGATGCGGCTTAGCATCGCGCCGCGGCCGATCTGGCTGCTCGACGAGCCCGCTGCCGCACTCGATGCAAAGGGTTCGGCGCTGCTCACAGATCTCTTGCAGCTGCACCGCATGCGCGGCGGCTTCGCCATCGCCGCCGTGCACGAGCCGCTCGGTCCAACGCCGACGCAAACGCTGACGGTGGGCGCATGAATCCAGTTCTACTCGGACCGCCGGCGCCCTCGCCGGCATCTGCGTCGGCGCCTTCGCTTCCAGCTGAGGTGCGTGCACGAACCAAAGTGCCGGCGAGGGCGCCGGCGGTCCGAGTCAGGATCTGCACGCAATGAGCGCGTTCGCCGCGACCTTCCGGCGCGACCTGGCGCTCATGTGGGGCGCGGGCGGCGGCGCGCTTGCGCCACTTGGCTTTTTCCTCGGCGCCACCGTGCTCGTGCCGCTCGCCATGGGGCCGGACCGTGCGCTGCTGCAAAGCGCTGGCCCGCCGCTCGTTTGGATCGCCGCGGCGCTCGCGGTGCTCGCCACGCTCGAGCGTCTCTTCCAGGCCGATCTCGAAGACGGCTCGCTTGATCAGATGCTGCTTTCGCCTGCGCCGCTGGAGATCATCGTGCTCGCGAAGGGCGCCGCGCTCTGGGTTGCCATCGGCTTGCCGCTCGCGCTCGCAGGCGCGCCCGCGGCCGTCGCACTGCAAGCGCCGCTGGAACGCATACCATTCGTGCTGCTCAGCCTCGCCCTCGGCATGGCCACGTTCATCGGCGTCGGTCTTGTCGGCGCGGCCGTGACGGCCGGTGTAAAAAGAGGCGGGGTGTTGATCGCGCTCATCGTGCTGCCATTCTTTGCTCCGCCCATCATTTTCGGCGCATCGGTCGCGGCCGGTGAGGAAATCGACGCGGCGCTTTTGATCCTTACCGGCATTGCGCTTGGCGCCGCTGCGCTTGGGCCGATTGCGGCCGCCGCCGCGCTGCGATTGCAGGCGGAATGAGTGTCAGAATGACCTACTGCGCCCTTTGCCGACACCTGATACCTGACGCCTGACGCATGCAGCTTCTCGCCAACCCCGCGCGTTTCATGAGCTTCTCGGCCTGGGCCGCGCCCGCGTGCCTGGTGCTGGCGCTTGTTCTGTTCGCGATCGGCGTCCCGTGGGCGTTGTTCTTCTCGCCCGCCGACTATCAGCAGGGCGAGACCGTGCGCATCATGTACGTGCACGTGCCCGCCGCCTGGTGGGCGCTCGGCGTTTATACGTTCATGGCGGCTGCGAGCTTCGTCGCGCTCGTATGGCGCCATGTGCTGGCCGACGTCGCCGCGCGCGCCGCCGCACCCGTGGGCGCTACATTTGCAGCGATATGCCTGGTCACCGGCTCGCTTTGGGGCGCCCCGACCTGGGGCACGTGGTGGGAATGGGACGGGCGCCTTACATCCATGCTCGTGCTCTTCATCATCTATCTCGGCTACATCGCGCTCTGGAGCGCTATCGAGGAAGAAGAGAAAGCCGCGCGCCTCGCCGCCATTCTTTGCCTGGCGGGATTCATCAACATTCCCATCGTGCACTTTTCCGTCGATTGGTGGGAGACGCTGCATCAACCCGCCAGCATCCTGCGCAGCGGCGGCGCGTCTATCCATCCCACGATGCTTGGCCCGCTCTTCACGATGGCCAGCGCCTACCTTTTTCTCTTCGGCGCCCTTGCCATGATGAACATGCGCGCCGCCATTCACCGGCGCCGCGTCGAAGCAGCGCGGCTGCGCGGGAGCGGCGCATGATCGACGGCGGTTGGGCCTATGTCTGGGGCGCATACGGCGTAGCGCTCGCTGCGCTTGTTTTGCTTACCATCGCAGTCGTCGCGCGCCTCGCACACTGGTCCAAGCGCGCCCGCGAGTTGGAGCAGCGCCCGTGAACCGGCTCATCGCCCTTATTCCCATCATCGCGCTTGTCGCGCTGATCGGCGTCGGCGTTTTTCTGCTGACCCGGGAGCAATCGCGCGAAACCTTCTCCGAGGGCCGCATCGGCCGCCCCGCGCCCGCCTACACGTTGGCCGCGCTCGACGGCGCTGGGCCCGTCAGCAGCACCGAACGCACTGGCCGGCCCTATGTGATCAACGTCTTCGCGTCGTGGTGCACGCCGTGCCGGGCAGAGCATCCGCAACTCATGGCCATGCAAGCTGGCGGCGTCGATATTGTAGGCGTCGCCTACAAGGACCGCCCCGAGGCGACGCAGCGTTTTCTCGACGATCTCGGTAACCCGTTCGCCGATGTGGGTCTGGATCCCGACGGCCGCTTCGGCCTCGAACTCGGCATTACCGGCGCGCCGGAGACGTTCGTCATCGGCGCCGACGGCTCGATTGTCGCCGTGCATCGCGGCCCGCTGACGCCGGAAATCGTGGAAGCTACGATCCTGCCCGCGCTGCAACGCGCTTCAGAATAAAGCCTGGACCGTCGGCGCCTCGCCGGCATGTTTGCGCCACTCCGGTATCAGCTAGTCTTGCTCAAGCATCGTTGCCGACGAGGGCGGTGGCGGTCCGCGTACTGGCTTTGTCTTCGCGCGCCTTGCGCTTGGCGTCGCGCTTGCGCGAGCGCGCCTCGCGCTTGGCCTGACGGCGCGCCGTGCGTTCGCCTTTCTCCGCCGCTTCATCCGCGAGCTTGGCCAGCTTCATCAGAATGCTCTGCAGAGACTTGGCTTTCGTCCGCGGCAGCATGTCTAGGATCGCCGCGTCCGCTGCACGCGCGTGCCGGATCGATGCATGAAACGCCGTCCGCCCTGCATCGCTCAGCGTCACCGCGCGCGCCCGCCCGTCCGCTTCGGAAGTCGCGCGTTCTATCAGCCCGCGCTTTTCCATCCGCGTCAGCATTTCAGCGAGGGTGGAGCGGTCAATTCCCGTCGCCCGGACCAAGTCGATCTGGCTCAGCCCGGGCGTTTCGGCCACCGCCGCCAGCACCGCGAACTGGCGCAGGGTGACCGTGTCACCAACCAGATGTGTGAAGCGATCTGCGGCGAGTTGCTCGGCGCGGTGCAGCAGATGGCTCGTTGAGATCGCGAGCCGATACGGCCCGGACTCAGGAGGGTCCGCCATCTTGCCCATTACTTTGCCGCCCCAGTAAGCGCGCGAACATTAACGCCCAAAGGTGACGGTTCAATCATCCGTTCGAGCTTGGTTCTCCACAAAGGCGAAAATCAGCCCGAAACCAGCGCAAATCAGGCTGACGGCGCCGCTTGCTCAGGCGCCGCGTCTGCGTCGTCGCGATTGTGCTTCAGCACTAGCGGCGTGTTCAGCAGCGCAAAGCCGATGACGAACGGCGTGAAAATGAAGAGCCGCGAGTTGACCCAGAACTCCGTCGTCTGCGTCAGGCGCACATATTCATTGAGCGCGGCAAGAAACAGGAAGAGGCCGGCCCAGCGTAGCGCCAGCACATTCCAGATCCGGTCCGGCAGGTTGAAGACGTGGCGGAAGAGCAGCTTCCATACGTTCTGCTTGATGAGCACGGAAACCGAGATCGCGGCGGCGTAGAAGAGATAGACGAACGTCGGTTTGATTTTGATGAAGGTCTCGTCGTGCAGCAGCAGCGTGAGCCCCCCGAAACACGTCACCAAAACGCCGGTGACGATCAGCACTGGCGGTATGCGG
>Ga0196964_10000417_pt1 | contig 27082 bp, 25 predicted proteins | sample S1_10metaG_FD_148615 | JGI IMG/M metagenome (GOLD analysis project Ga0196964, IMG submission 148615) | Soil microbial communities from Anza Borrego desert, Southern California, United States - S1_10 | ecosystem: Environmental > Terrestrial > Soil > Desert | place: USA: California | collected... | reverse complement strand
TGAAGTTCCTTTTTAAAGTATACGGGGAGATTAGTGAATAATTGGAAAAAACAACTGGCAAATAAAACGGTTAGCGTAATAAATACGAGGTAATTCCTGTCCCGGTAAGCTGGTTTTTTAATGCCGGTAAGTGAAGTGGGTTCCTCCAAAGGTTTGTGGTTAACAGGTTTCAGAAATAACCACATGATGAGGGCTGCTATTATATTAGTCAAACCATCTACCCAGAAAAGTAATTCATAATTGATATGCGCCAGTAAGCCCCCTAAACCACTGCCAACAGCCCAACCCAGGTTGATAGCGAGCCTGTTCAATGAATATGATCGCGTTCTATTTTCGGGGATACTATAATATGCAATGGCTGTTGAATTAGCAGGACGAAATGCCTCATTGACAAAACTCAGCAGGAAAGTGAACAGGCAGATCAGGGAGTAAGACTTCATTTGTCCAAGCACAATGAACAAGATCCCGCCTCCAATAAGCGTGATCAGTTGAGTCGGGTAAAAGCCAAACTTGTCAGTAAGCTTACCTCCGATATATGCCCCGCTAAATGCCCCTGCACCAAATAAACCAAAAACCAATCCGGCCTGCCCAATGGTGAATCCCATTCCCGGGCTCGTAAGATATAAAGTCATGAAGGGAACTACCATTGTACCGCTTCTATTGATCAGCATCACCAGGGATAAGAGCCAGGTAGACCGGGAGAGACCGGAGTATGCGTTTTTATATGCAGAGACGGCACCGATCAGCATGAAAACAAAGTTATCAGTTGCGTGAAACGGTTAGTTGCGGACCAGCACAATTTTTTTAATATATTTATTGATAAAAACTATTTATGAAGAAACTGTTTGTACCCTTCATTATTATTACAACTATCGTTGTCTTCAACCGTTGCAGCAGCCAGAGGAAAGCGACCACCGATGCGCCAAAACTCACATACGAAAATGACCTTAAAACAGTGATAGCGGGTAACTGTAGCCCCTGCCATTTCCCACCCAAAGGAAATAAGAAGCCTTATGATAATTTTGCCAATGTGAAAACCGATATTGATGAAATGATCCGGCGTATTGAATTAAATCCCACTGATAAAGGCTTTATGCCATTCAAAAAACCAAAACTCAGCGATAGCGTGATCGCGATCTTCAGGAAATGGAGAGCGGATGGAAGACTGGAGAAATAGTTTAGGTTCAGCGTTTAGTTTTAACCGAACATCTTTCATATTTGTCGTCTCGTTTCTCGTTTTCAGGGGTATGTGACTGATTCCTTATCCAGGACCTGGTGCAGGTGATGTTTAAGATGTATAATATAATCTGTTGCTAACCAATCCAGCGTATGTAACTCCTGCGTTCGGCACAACCGGCCTGCCATAGACTCGTCAATATGCTGGAGTATGATTGATAGCTGCTTGTTCAGCAGGTACCATAATTGCAGGATTTCTTTCGTATCGAAATCCTGGTAATCCGAAGCGGCCACCCACTTATCCTGGTCATAAACAACCAGCGGAGCTTCTTCATACTGGGTCACAACGAAACGGCGAATGTTATTTTGCGCTGAATCTATGAGGTGACCCATGATTTCCTTCTTGCTCCATTTATTAGGAGCTGGTTTTTCTGCCATGCTTTTCTCCGGAATTGATTGCAATGGGGCCATACTGTTTTCGACAAGCGAAGTAATTTCAACAGCCAGTTGTTTCATGGATCTCATTTGTGTAAAATTACCGGGTTGGACTGTTTCCCGGGTGATTTTTTGAAGAACGGATCTTTTCTCTTTCTTCCTTTTGAAGTTGTTTGTTTATATAAACACCTGCTTTAGCGCCTTCGGCAGCTGCGATCACCACCAGGTGTATATCCCATGAGGCATCTCCTGCCACGTATAAGCCAGGAACAGAAGTATGGCCGGATTTTTTCGTAATGATCACATTGTGATTACTCAACCGGCAACCTAATTCTTCCGCCAGGTCGCTTTGTTGTGAATAATCATTGGCAAAAAACATCTTATCGCAGGGAATTGCTTCACCGGTTTCCAATACGATTTGACGCAGTGATCCCTTACTGCCTGCCAGTCTCATTATTTTTTCTTTTTGCACAGGGATACCATACTTTTTCAGGAGCCGCATATCAACGGGACTGGTGTAATGATTCCCGTTGGTGAACAAGATCACAGAATCGCTCCAGGTCTTCAGGGCCATGGCAAGTTCAATACCTTTCCTATTTTCCGAAAGCACAGCGATCTGAAGGTCACGGGATTCCCAACCATCGCAATAAGGACAGTGAAAGATAGAATTACCATAAAAGTTTTCGAATCCTTTAATAGCTGGCATTTGATCTTTCAGGCCGGTAGCTATTAGTAATTTCCTGCCCCTGAACGTTTGACCATTTTGAGAAGTGACCATGAAATCCCCGTTATCTAGCTTCCGTGCAGTTTTGATCAGCGATTTTTTTAGAGGCACGCCATACTTCTTCAATTCAACCCGGGCAATGGTGAGAAATTTTTCCGGAAGAATATCATCACGTGTCAGATAATTATGTATGCCCTCTGCCTTCTTGTTTCTTTGTGCACCGGAATCAAAAACAATGATCTTTCTCCGGCAACGGCCTAATACGATAGCTGCATTCAGTCCTGCAGGGCCTCCTCCTACAATGATCGCATCATATACGTGGGGAACTGGCATGAAATTCTGTGTCTATCAATAAAGAAATCTTATGCCAAATAAAGAGGATATTCGAAAAGAAACAAAGACAACACCTGGTTCGAACGAAGACCTGCAGGGCAATGATAAAGCTCCCGGCGAAGAAAAAGGACTGGGAGAAAAAGTAACCAATACCGACTTGAAAGGAAAGATAGTGGATGCTGATCCATCACAGGAAGAAGATAAACCTGTGAGAAAACCTGGAACCGGGGAATAATATCAACAACCTCCCAGCAGCCAATAAATGATGATGAATACCACAATGAACCCCAGGCAACCGCCACCTAGTTTATAAGCGCCATAACCCGCGATCAACGTCCTGAGCCAATTCTGCATAGTTCCATTTTTGTAATAGTAATGAAAAACTATGCCGGTTTTCAGCTGGTTGTGAATGGCAGATCGAAGATGTCCATTTTCTCCAGAGTTATCAAACCTTCCCGGTCTATTAACCTGTTTTCCACCATAAGATTGATCCCCAGGTTAAGAATTCAATTTTCCTGTCCTTATAGGTAAAAATATGAATGCTGAGGATCCCAGCGGGTTTCCCGGATTTAAAAGTATTGACTGGGTCTTTACAATGTCCAGTTCCGAACCTTCGCATCGATCTTTAAAAATAACTGCGCATAAGACTGTGTTTTTAAGAAATCGTTCAGGGAAATTAGATTCACCATTACCTTCTCATAGTTCCGGGGACAATACCGGGAAAACGACAGGCAGCCTGAACTTAAACTCATTCACCTGGATGGTAACACCATTTTTCTTTGTAAGAAATCCAGCAACCCTAAATAAGCGGATCTTAAAAATCTATTTGTCCAGGCAGGCTTGTTCTTTTATTGTATGTAAATTTTTGACCTGACTGCGGAGGTTTTAGCCGGTTTAACTATAAGAGATTCAGCAATAACCGCCTTAAAGGCTTACCTTTGCGTCCCTATAATCGGGAAAGAATTCGTACATGAAGCATATCCGGAATTTTTGCATCATTGCTCATATTGACCATGGAAAATCCACCCTGGCCGATCGTCTTCTGCAGATTACAAATACCATCAGTGAACGTGATATGATGGACCAGGTGCTGGACGATATGGACCTGGAGCGAGAGAAAGGAATTACGATAAAGAGCCATGCTATTCAAATTAATTACCAGCATTCTGATGGGCAGGAATATATCCTTAACCTGATCGATACCCCCGGTCATGTGGATTTTAGCTACGAGGTGAGCCGCGCCTTGGCAGCCTGTGAAGGTTGCCTGTTATTAGTGGATGCAACACAAGGTATCCAGGCCCAGACAATCAGCAATTTATACCTGGCAATTGACAATGACCTTGAGATCATTCCAGTGATCAATAAAATAGATATGGACGGAGCGATGATCGAAGAAGTGAAAGACCAGATCATTGAATTGATTGGCTGCAAACCCGATAATATTTTACTGGCGAGTGCCCGTACTGGCATAGGGGTAGCGGAAATTTTGAATGCGATCGTTGAAAGGATACCGTCACCAAAAGGCAATCCTGAAATTCCTCTCCAGGCGTTGATCTTTGACAGTGTGTTCAATTCATTTCGTGGTATTATTGTTTATTACCGGATACTGAATGGTAAGATCCGGAAAGGAGACAAGGTGCAATTTGTTTCGACGGGCCAGGAATATGGTGCTGATGAAGTAGGTATCCTGAAATTGAAAATGGTAGAAAAAAATGAAGTGGGTTGCGGGGATGTGGGTTACATTATTACCGGGATTAAAAACGCCAAAGAAGTAAAGGTTGGGGATACGATCACGCTTGCATCAAATCCAAACCCGCAGATGATCCAGGGTTTTGAAGAAGTGAAACCAATGGTATTTGCCGGTATATTCCCGGTCAACACTGAAGATTTTGAGGAACTACGGGATTGCATGGATAAGCTTCAGTTGAATGATGCATCGCTTACCTATGAGTTGGAAACATCCAAGGCTTTAGGATTTGGATTTCGCTGTGGATTCCTTGGGATGTTGCACATGGAGATCATACAGGAACGACTGGAAAGGGAGTTTAACCAAACGGTGATCACCACTGTACCTAACGTAAGCTTTAAAGCTTTTACGACAAAGGGGACAACTATTACCGTGAATAACCCGACGGAATTCCCCGACCCGGTAAAGACTGACCGGATCGAAGAACCTTATATCAAAGCACAGATCATTAGTAAACCTGAATATATTGGTAATATTATGACCCTTTGCCTGGGTAAAAGGGGGATTTTGCTGAATCAAAGTTATTTGACGACGACGCGGGTGGAATTGCTTTTTGAGATGCCACTTACCGAGATCGTTTTTGATTTTTATGACAAATTGAAATCACAAACCCGGGGCTATGCTTCGTTCGACTATCATCCCATTGGTTACCGGGAAAGCGATATTGTAAAAATGGATATCCTCCTCAATGGGGATAAAGTGGACGCTCTGAGTGCATTGATCCATCGCAGCCGGGCGCAGGATTTTGGTCGAAGGTTATGTGAAAAGCTAAAAGAGCTATTGCCCAGACAGCAATTTCAAATTATTATTCAGGCAGCGATCGGTGCAAAGATCATAGCCCGTGAAACCATCTCAGCACTAAGAAAAGATGTTACAGCCAAATGTTACGGGGGTGATGTAAGCCGGAAAAGAAAATTGCTGGAAAAACAAAAAGAGGGTAAGAAGCGGATGAGACAGATCGGGAACGTGGAAGTGCCTCAGGAAGCATTCCTGGCTGTTTTAAAACTCGACGAATAGAGCGAGACAGTTGCAATTTTCCTTTCTTTGTTGAATGCCTGTCCAGGTTTATTATATTACCGAATTCTCAAATTCAGCGGATCAATTCAAATTCCAGGCGCAGATCGAAGCCATTTTCAGGGAGAAAGGGTTTATATCTATTCAATACCCCCGCAATTATTTTTCCAGGTTAATCTTTCTTGCCGGATTTCTAAGAAGATTAGTGCCGGGTTCGATTATCTTTTTTATCCATCCCCTTTATTCACGCACCAATCAAACAATCCTTCGTATTGCCCAGATCAAAAAAAGCATTCCGGTTTGCCTGGTTTCAGATATCAATTCACTAAGAGATGAAACTATCCAGTTTGATAACGAAACCAGCTATTGGAAGAAACTTATGTATTTCATTTTTCAGAACGATACGATGAAAAGGTTTGTAGAAAAAAAACTGGGCACTAAAAAATCAGTGAATCTTGAGTTATTTGACCTGTTATTTCCGCCGGTAAAGCGCCCCAGGAGCAATGCGAAGCAGGTTGTATTTGCGGGCAATATCGCTAAATGTCCCTTTATCCATGACCTGCACAGGATAAAGCAAATTCAATGGCTGATTTATACATCTTCCTCCCTCATCGTATATGAGAATATCGTTCACCATGAGTTGAAGGATGAGGTCAGTGTGCGAAAACCACTCCAGGGTTCATATGGATTGATCTGGGAAGGGGATACCATTGAAAACATTTCAAATTTCAAGGGACAATATCTCAGTATCGTCACCCCTTTGAAATTATCAAATTACCTGCTTAACGGATTACCTGTTATCACCCATACTGATGCGGCTATTGCAGGATTTGTTATAGATCATCAGATCGGCTTTTGCGTAGATACATTGTATGATATTCCCGAAAAAATTAACGCCATTCCCGAGGAAGAATACCAGCAGATGAGGCGAAACGCGGAGCAATTTTCAGGTAAGATCGCTTCCGGTCATTATACCGGAAAAGCCATTGATGAAATGCTGGAAATTATTCAGCAGGATCAGTTATCGTAATTGGGTAAGGATTTTTCTTCTTTTTTCCTATTCTTGTCTGTTTTTTCCTGCAGTTTTTTTTCGTCCTTATTCCCTTTCTGGTCGAAAATGGGATCTTCGATCGGGGGTTTTCCCAGCAACGGGTCTACCCCTTTCATATCGATCTTATAATCAAAAACTTTTTCCACATGCACCCATTTCCCGTTCTCCCATTTGAATCCCTCGTTGTCACCGCTGGGTACATAGGTCCATTTATGTTCGGGATCCTCATTTTCTGAAACGAGGTGATCAAATAAGATTATCCCAAGTTCATCGATATAGTTTGACAGCACACGAGCATTTTTCTTATACTCCAGGCTGAAACGTAATTGAGTGGGTTTGGGGATTGAATCTTTCGCAAAGCTGAAAAAAGGTCCGCCAAATACTGGTTCATTTTTTTCATTGAAATGCATCACTTCGATCCATTTCTTGGTGCTCATCACACTGTGTGGGTCGAGACCCAAAAGGGTATAATATTTTTTCCCCCGGTATTCGGTTAAAATGATATTGTAATAGATTGCGCCGATCCATTTTGTTCTATCCCAGACTGAATCCATCGCATTGGCAGTGAATTCAGAATAATCGCGAAGCGGGATCAGTTTCAGAGACCCATCCCTTGTTCTCATTTGTATAGCGCCTTTCTGCCGTGCATAATAATCATCGAATTGGAGGTTCCAGGTGAAGATTCGGAAGACGGAATCCGGGGAATATAATTTTGAAATACCCATCACCGAATCAAAGGGATAATAAAACGAATTTTTCACTTGCAAGGCTCGAACTAAAGTCCTCGTAAAAATACTGTCGGAAACCATACGGTCCTCGGTAAGACTATCGGTAATCATGTACTCTGCATATTGCATCAATGTATCTTCAACTACTTGCAGTTTCTTGCGATCATGAGCCGTGATCTTCCCCTGACCCTGGACAGAAACAGAAGCCAAAAGAAGCCCGAAAAGGATGATTTTATTGAGATGATCTTTCAAATCCGGATAAAGAGTTTTGCAAATTTATATGTTATTACAGACAGCTGTTAACGGTGCAGGGTTGTATTTTGTTAAAGCGACTACAAAGACCTCATTTAAACGAAACGGTCTTGATAAAATTTTGTGAAGGTTACAACGATCTTGCGAAATCAGCCAGGGAATCAAAGGCCATGTCAATATCCGGATGGGGAAGAGCCTGTTCGGGGTGAGTTGAACGGATATAAATGCTGTACAGCCCTGAATTACGTCCAAACTTCATATCACTCAGCTTATTTCCTGCAATAATGGATTTTTCGGGTACGATACCGGGTAACTCGTTCATCGCGCGAAATGCCATTCCGGGATTCGGCTTTCTTTCTGGGTGCCTGTTGTCAACGCTTGTGCAATAATATACGCTGTCGATTTTCCCGTTTGCCTCAGATATGTCTCTCTTCATTTTTTCATGAATTTCATGCAAGGACTCTTCTGTCATCATTCCCTTTCCAATTCCCCGCTGGTTAGTGACGACTATGATCTTTCCAAACTTCTGGTTCAGCAGATGGAATGTTTCCTTGACTCCTTCATAGAATACAAATTCATTCGCGTTAAGTATATATCCATCCGGTTTCTCATGATTAATTACCCCATCCCGGTCAAGGAACAATGTCCACGATTTATCAATGTCACCAAGGTTCATCGGCGTCCTTTTCAGTTCCCTGTCAGCCCGGTAATAGTCCTCCGGAATTCCAATATCAATGAAATATTTGTCCTGGATAAATCCATAAATTTCATTAGAATGTTTTTCGAGAAATTGGGATTCAAAAGAAAATTTTTCCAGGCGCTGCAAACCCAAGAAAGGTTGCTTATTTAAAATATAAAATCCCCCATTTACCAGGCCATTTTCAAATATTTTTTTTTCACGAAAAGCTTTCACAGATTGATTCTCGTCCAACTCAACGGCTCCATACCTGTCAAAATGCTGCATGGGTTTCAAAGCCAGTGTACAGCTTGCTTTCTTTTTTCCATGAAAATCTAACATGGAAGGTATATTCACTTTGAAAAGCGTGTCGCCATTCGCAACAAGTACGGTTCCGCCTGTTACAAATTCCATGGATTGTTTGATCGCTCCACCCGTTCCCAGCGGTTCATCTTCGATCGATAATTTATAGTCGAGGGTTGCGAAATCTTCATAGAGATATTGAACTACGAGTTCTTTTAAATGACCAATTGAAAAAATAAATTCATTTATTCCCTGGCTCCTCAGGTAATTAACAATGTGAAAAAGAAAAGGTTTGCCGGCTACTGGCGCCAGGCATTTAGGCAGATCTGGAAGAGTAGGCTGCAGCCTTGTTCCAAGTCCACCGGCTAATATAATGGCTTGTTTCACCAGGGCTAAGTAAAATATTTTTCTTCAACAAGCTGACAGATGATATGTCCGATCATGATATGGCTTTCCTGGATCCTGGGAGTATCTGTGGACGGAATATTGATCAAATGATCTGACCAGGCTTTCATTTGGCCACCGGTTTGTCCTGTGAAACCAATCGTGATCATCCCTTTTTGCCTTGCAACTTCAAATGCCTGGGTGATATTGGCAGAATTCCCGGATGTAGAGAGCCCAACAAGAATGTCTCCTTTTTGCCCAATACCATTGATAAGCCGCGCATACACCTGGTCATAACCATAATCATTCGCCACAGCGGTCAGGTACGAAGTATTACAATGTAGCGCTTCGGCAGGCAGGGCTTTTCTATCGGTATAAAATCTTCCGGAGAATTCAGCGGCGAGGTGCTGGGCATCAGCTGCGCTTCCTCCATTCCCGCAGAAATAAACCCGCTGCCCATTTTTAAAACAAGTCACTATTACGCCAACTACTTCCTCAATAGTATTCAATAAAGTATCTTCTTTAAGCAGATCCTGCTTAACTGAGATGGAACTTTCAATGATCGATTTTATTTTATTCATATCCAATCCTAAATCGTAATTCGTAACTCGTAAATCAACTATCGGATCAGTCAACAGTCCATGTAATTAGGCCATGTTCTACAAATTGGTAATTTCTATGTTGCCCTCCAAATTTCTCCAGGCTTTTTATCACTTTGAATTTGCTGTTTGCAGGACAGTAAAAGATCATAAAGCCACCGCCACCCGCTCCGGATATTTTTCCACCAGTCGCCCCGGCCTTTCGCGCCGTTTCGTAAATATCCTCCAATAATGGGTTGGTGATCCCCTCGGCCATTTTTCTTTTTTGCCTGAATCCAAAATCCAGAATCTCCCCGATTTCGTTCAGTTTTCCTGTTAGCAGGGCATCTTTCATGCGCTGGGCCTGTTCTTTCAGCTGATGCATCGCTTCGATTGAATCTACTTTTTTGTCTTCCACATTCCGGCTTTGCTTTTGAATGATCTCGGCCGAATGTCGGCTGGTAGAAGTATAATACAGCAATAAATTATTCTCTAATTCGAAAAGATGTTGCTGCTTTATCCGAAGTGGGTTCACGACCACTTTATCATCCGCATAGAATTCCATGTAATTCACCCCCCCAAACGTAGCGGCATACTGATCCTGTTTTCCACCTGCCAATCCCAGGTCTTTTCTTTCAATATCGTAAGCATAATGCGCCATGTCGTATTCTCCAAAGGGTAGGCGTAACATTTCCGCGAAGGCGCCTAAAACGGCCACTACCAATGTAGATGATGTGCCAAGACCCGAACCCGGAGGGGCGTCCAGGAAACTTGAAAGCCGGAAACCTCCCGGGACTCCATGATCGTTCTGGATACGGTTGTACACGCCCTTGAGTAACTCCATTTTTCCATTAACAGGTAATTTTTTGTTCCATTCAAATGTTTCTTCTTCATCCCGGTCGATAGATGCAAGTATGATTTGTTTTCCTTTTAAGGGTTCTATAGTAGCATGAGCATATAGTGAAAGAGTTGCATTAAGAATGGCTCCTCCGTACAGATCGCTATAAGGGCTTACATCTGTACCACCACCTGCCAGGCCTATACGTAATGGGGCTTTGCTTCTATAGATCATACCTCAAAATCGAAAAGTAATCGTGATTTGCAAAAAAATACATTTTGAAAGCCTTGAACCACAAAAACACAAAGATCACGAAGTAATACGGAATTCATACTTTGTGATTCTTTCTGTGCTTATTGCCTTGGTGGTTCAAATTTCCTGATAGCTCAAAAATTGCATCGGCCATGTTCTTCCAACTATATTTCTTTTTCTCTTCACGAATATGCGGAATAAAATGCGCTTCTCCCAGCTGATAAAATTTTAGAATTCCATCCGCCAATGATTTTGCTTCTGGTTCTACCACCAGGCCAACTTTTTCATGCGGCACTAATGAAGGCAACCCACCCACATTCGTGACGATCATTGGTTTTTCAAAATAATAGGCGAGCGGGGTCACTCCACTTTGCGTGGCATTGCGATAGGGTTGTATCACAACATCAGCAGCAGACAGATAATATTTTACTTCACTGTCCGGGATGAAATCTGTTCGTTGGATCAGTTTATCTCGCAAGCCCAACTGATCGATCTTTTCCTGGTAAGGTTTTTCATTCTCGTAATATTCACCAGCAATAAGAAGTTTAAGGTTTAGAGGTTTAGAGTTGAGGGTTGCATTTTTAAGGATGGCCATTCCTTCAAGTAAAAGGTCTAAACCTTTGTAGGGCCGAATGAAACCAAAGAATAAAACTATTTTATCAGTAATTGAGAGGCCCAAGTGTTTACGAGCTTCCTCTTTGGATATTATGGTTCCGAAATTGTCATATAAGGGATGTTCGACCAACCGGGCAGGTTTGTTCTTTTCGAATTTTCTCAGGTCATCCAGCACTTTTGCGCTCATCGTAATAAATGCATCGCAACTTTTCAGGAAATAACGGGTGAATCGGTTATCCCCGATCCTTTTTTCGTGCGGGATGATATTATCGGCGATGCAAATGATCCGGGTATGTTTATTCTTTCTCAGGTTTCTAAGAATAGTTCCCAATGCAGGACCCATAAAAGGCAGCCAGAATCGAACAATAACCAGGTCAGGTTTTCTTTTTTTTATGCGATTCCCAATTTTAATCCAGTTAAATGGATTTATGGAGTTTATTACTGAATGGATCTTTAATTTTTCGGGAGCCGGTTCTTTTGTGTATTGTGTCTTACCAGGAAATAGCAACGAAGGATATTGTAGGGAAAATGAATAGATCTCGCAGTGATGACCTGAATCAATGAATTCTTTGGCCAAACGTTGATTGAACGTAGCCAATCCACCCCGTAACGGATGTCCGGGTCCTATGATGATAACCGAAACCATTACAAACCGATTTTCTTTTCGACCAGGTAGGAATTTCGCCCGGGAGCATTCCGGGATATCAGTTCACCCAGGAAACCGGCCAGGAATAGCTGCATACCGATGATAAGTGCAGTCAGCGATAAATAAAACCCGGGCCTGTTCGTTAAAGTAAACTCCGGGTCCATGATCTTGGAAACAACCAGGTAAATGGCGATTCCAAGCCCGAAGAGAAAGAATAGCGTTCCCCAAAGCCCAAAAAAATGCATGGGTCTTTTTGAGAATTTGCCAACAAAAGTAATGGATAGCAGGTCCAGGAAGCCATTGATGAATCTTCGCCAGCCAAATTTTGTTTTCCCATATTTTCTTGCCCGGTGCTCAACCACTTTCTCACCGATCTTTTTGAAGCCGCCCCATTTTGCAAGAACAGGAATATAACGATGCATCTCCCCATATACCTCGATGCCCTTAATTACGCGCGAACGATAGGCTTTCAACCCACAATTAAAATCATGGAGTTTGATACCTGACACGCCACGGGTAACAGCATTGAAGAATCTGGAAGGGATATTCTTTGTTAAGGTATTGTCATATCTTTTTTTCTTCCACCCGCTTACCATATCGTATCCGCCTTCCAGCAGCATTCTGCGTAATGCGGGTATTTCGTCCGGGCTGTCCTGCAGGTCTGCATCCATAGTGATCACAATGTCTCCCTGTGCTGCGCGAAATCCCTCATTCAAACCGGCTGATTTTCCATAATTACGCTGGAATTTTATACCCTTGATATTTGGGTTGTTCCGGCGAAGCTCTTCGATCACTTCCCAGGAATTATCGCTGCTGCCATCATCCACAAAGATGATCTCATAAGAAAAATTATTCTCATTCATTACTTTCTCGATCCAGGCAGCCAGCTCCGGCAGCGATTCCGATTCATCGATGAGTGGTATGACGAGAGAAATATCCATCAGCGCATTTGATTAGAGATCATATTACGTTTGTTCAGCACCATCGCACTGATCAGGGACACAATCATGCCGAGGACCAGGCTCAAGCCAAGGGTGGTAAGTATTTGCCGGACAGTATTGTCTTCTTTCATGCCCTCCAGTATTTTTTCTTTCTGGTCCTCGGGAATATCCATGCTTTCATACAGTTGGTATGTAAGTTCTTCAGTTTTTGCTTTTAACTCAGGAGCTATTAAATAATTGTACAGATAAGATATACTCATAGAAACAACTACCAGGATCAGTGTGGCCAATAATCCCTGCGCAACCAGTTTCCGATAAGTATATTCGGGGTTGATCCTTCTGTATTCTTTTTGGGCTTTAACAATGCAGATGGCAAAGATCGCCAGAATCAATACAAGGGAACCGATGCTCACCAGAATCGATTTACCCATTGAAAACTTGTCGGGATCATTGACCGCTGATTTCAGGAAGGAAAGCACGAGAAGTTGCATAACGATCCCAATCACAACTAGTGCAATTCCGCCTAATAGTCCATATTTTAACGCAGGGTTCTCTTTCATTACCTAATCCGCCAAAAATACTTGGTCTTTGTTAATTATTCCTTTTACTCTTCCTTTCAGCCCTTTCCCAATAAAAGGATTGTTTTTTGATTTGGACCGGAGATGTTGTTCTGTTACGATCCATTCCTCTTCGGGATCGAACAACGTAAAACAGGCTGTTGATTCTTTCTGAATGCTTACCGGCTCCAGGTTAAAAATTTTCCTGGGATTGATTGATAATAATTTTACCCAGCTCTCCGGTTTTATTTGAGGCACTGATGTTCTCAGTACCGCAAAAGCGGTCTCTAGTCCGATCATTCCAAATTTGGCGTATTCAAATTCACACATCTTGCTATCGGCCTCATGAGGCAGGTGATGCGTAGCGATACAATCTATGTTCCCATCGATCAGGGCTTTTTTCAACGCTTCCTGGTCATTTTTTGTTCTTAACGGAGGATTCACTTTAAGATTTGGATCATACCCAACGAGATCCTCGTCGATAAAATATAAATGATACGGGGTGATAGAACACGTGGTGTTTGAATTGTCTCTATGACGACTGATAATTTCGAGCGCGAGTCTTCCCGAGATCCCCGTGAAATGAATTTTTGCTTCTGCATATTCAGCGAGTTTGATGTCCCGTTCGATCACCAGTTCCTCAGCCATTAGCGGCTTCCCGGGGAGTCCAAGCTTAATGGAAACCAATCCTTCGTTCATCAGGCCCTGTGGATTAATTGACCTGTCATCAGGAAGCTGGATGATCACACTATCCACGGCTTTTACGTATTGCAGGGCTTTTAATAAAATTCCAGGTGACTGAACAGGATCGATGCCGTCGCTAAATGCGCGTGCGCCACTGGCATGCATATCATACATCTCTGCGAGTTCTTTCCCTTCTGAATTTTTTGTTATGGCACCGATGGGATGGATGTTTACAAGGAGCAATCTCGATTTTTGAACAATGTATTCGATACCGGATTTGTTGTGCAATACCGGGTAGGTATTTGGGATTATCATTACATCAGTAAACCCGCCGGAAGCTGCTGCGCGGGCGCCTGATTCGAGCGTTTCTTTGTATTCATATCCGGGATCCGCAAAATTGGCAAACACATCCACCCAACCAGGAGAGATGCAAAGACCCTTGATCGAGATCGTTTGATCGGCAGAAACATCTAGTTTTTTTCCAATTTCGGTGATCCGTCCGTTCTGAATAAAAATATCGGGAGATTGGTCGTGGAAGGGGGAGGAGGGATCCACCACCCTGGCTTGCTTAATGAGAATGTTCATTAAAAGGCGAAGATATTGAATATCGAGCAAGGAATACCGAATTAAGAATTTAGAAGTTGTTATCAGACCAGCCAACTTAAGAAATGGAAATTAAACCGTAAATTTGCAACCCACTATATTCCAATAGCCTCGGGTGGTGGCGCAGCCCGGTAGCGCACTTGTATGGGGTGCAAGTGGTCGCTGGTTCGAATCCAGTCCACCCGACATTGTCCGCCGAAGCGCAGCAAGGCGGACATTTTATATCGTTACACTTGGAAGTAACGGGCAGTAGCGCAGCCCGGTAGCGCACTACGTTCGGGACGTAGGGGTCGCTGGTTCGAATCCAGTCTGCCCGACAACGCCCGCCAAAACCCCGATTCATCGAGGCGAAGGCGGGCATTTCCTTTCAAGTTGCTGTTTAATTCATCTTATTATGATCACTATTTTACAGATTTTCTTTGTACTCGCACTGATTGTACTGATAATCCTGTTTGCATTCAAAATGAGAAGAGAAAGAGAAAATGCTCCTTTGCCGGAAAATTATAAGGAGTTGCTTGAAGATTATGTAAAATTTTACCGGGAGCTCGAAGTGGATGATCGCGAAAAATTTGAAAAACGGATTCAGCACTTTTTAGCTGCCACAAAAATAACGGGCGTCAATGCTGTTGTAGAAGATCTTGACCGGATTTTAATTGCTGCCGGGGCCATTATTCCTGTTTATAGGATTCCCGACTGGCAATATGTGAACCTGCATGAAATATTATTATATCCCGGAAACTTCAACATGGATTTTGACCAGGGAGGAACCGATCGCAACATTACAGGCATGGTTGGTTCCGGGGCCATGCAACATGTAATGATCATTACCAAATGGCAATTGAGGCAGGGGTTCATTAGTGATGATGGCCACAACACTGCTATTCATGAGTTTGTTCACCTGATCGATAAAATGGATGGAACCGTGGATGGGATTCCTGAAATAATCCTGGAGCGGAAATTTGTACAACAGTGGAAGAATATAATGGATTCAACGATTGCACAGATGAAAGCCCATGGATCTGATATTGATATGTACGGAGCCAGTAGTCCCACCGAGTTTTTAGCTGTGATTTCCGAACATTTTTTTGAGCAGCCTGCTTTGTTAAAGAAAAATCATCCTGACTTATACGACATGCTTGGCAAAATTTATAAAACAGGATAAAGGCTCCTGTTTAATCATAACCTTTCAATTATCTTTTTTCGGAAATAACCTGGCCACTCTTACAAAACGTTTTTTGTAGTGTTCGCTCATGGGTGTCACAGTCACTGACATGGCCTTTCCGGAAGTAGAATGTATAAAGCTGATCACCTTATTTTCATTCGAAGTAATCAGTCCTATATGACCCACCTCGCTGCTATTTGAATCATCATGATCCGGATCGGCAAATAATATCAGATCGCCACGCTTTGCCATTTCCAGTGAAACGGTCGTGCCCATCGTGGTGAATTGATGAGATGAACGGGGAACATTTACCTTGAAGTGATTAAATATATAGGTTATAAAACCCGAACAATCAAAGCCAACCTTTGGATCAGATGAGCCATACACATAGGGAGTGCCGACAAGACTTTCCGCAAATTTTATTAGTTCTTCAGGATCCAGATCCCGTACATCAATGGATTCTTCCGCGCTTATTGGATCTGTATTAATACTATCAGTCGCGACTACCAGGGAAAGACTGTCCTTTTTATCAAGCATGGAATTAAGAGTGGCAGAATCCCTGACAGCAACAGTATCTTTTTGTGACAGGCTATCTGAAATAGAATTTTTATTGTTAGACGACCCATGGTCACAGGCACAGTTCAATAGTAGGTAAAAAAAGCACGTTAAATAAAAAAACAGTTTCATAAATAACTTAGCCCGGCTATTTATGAACAAACGGTCTGCCAGTTCCTCGATTCTTGCCCTTCGTCTCGCCTCCAAAATCTTGTACGGCGAGCAGTCGAGATCAGTGTTCAGAACTCAGTTTAATAATGGCTTAATGATCGTTTAAAGGTAATCCTCTCCGCTGCCATTCCTTCCAGTTAAGGTATTCTTCGCCCTTTCGCTGAACGACCATGGTGATACAATCTTCGACCGGACAAATCAACTGGCAAAGATTACAGCCTACACATTCTTCCTCTTTAATGGAATACGTGTTGTATGGCTTCCCGTAAGTGAGACTGATCGATTGATGTGAAGCGTCTTCGCAGGCGATATAACAAAGGCCGCAGTGAATACATTTATTCTGGTCGATATTGGCAACATGATGATAGTTTATGTCAAGGTCTTCCCAGTGTGTAATTGTTGGTACAGATTTACCTATGAATTCGTTGATCGTTTTGAACCCTTTTTCATCCATCCAGTTGCTCATGCCTTCACACATATCCTCGATGATCCGGAATCCATATTTCATAGCGGCTGTACAGACCTGCACCGAAGTAGATCCCAGCAACATGAATTCGACGGCATCCTTCCAGGTACTGATGCCGCCAATGCCACTAACAGGAATTTTGTTTGTAATCGGATCCTGCGCGATGGTCGTCAGCATCTTTAAAGCAATTGGTTTTACGGCTGGTCCGCAATAACCACCAAAGACCGATTTGCCTGCTACATAAGGATTAGGTACGAGCGTATCAAGATCAATGCCGGTCACAGACTGAATAGTATTGATCAGCGAAAGGGCATTCGTGCCTGCTCTTACTACTGCTTGTCCGGTAGGTACGACGGAGTGAACATTCGGGGTAAGTTTTGTGATCACCGGAATAGTTGCAGCTTCCATCACCCATTCCACCACCATGCAGGCGATCTCGGGATCTTGTCCAACCGTTGCCCCCATACCTCTTTCTGTCATTCCATGCGGGCACCCGAAATTCAACTCCAGGCCGTGCGCTCCGGTATCTTCTACTTTTTTGATCAATTCATGCCAGCTCTTACGATCATTGTCGGCCATGAGTGAAACGATCATTGCACGGTCAGGAAATAGTTTCACGCATTCAGTGATCTCTTTAAGATTAATTTCAAGCGGCCGATCGGAGATCAGTTCAATATTGTTAAACCCCATTACTCTTGTATTATTGAAATTCACGGCCGAATAACGGGAAGAAACATTCTTTACCTGTGAGCCCAGAGTTTTCCAAACCACACCACCCCAGCCGGCTTCAAACGCGCGAAGCACGTTGTATTTTTTATCTGTAGGCGGTGCACTAGCCAACCAGTAGGGGTTGGGAGACTTTATTCCTAGAAAATTACAAGATAAGTCTGCCATGATCGGTTTAGGGTTGAGCGTTTAGAGTTTAGTATTGAACCACAAAAACACAGAGTGCACTAAGAGTCACGAAGCATTCTCATAAAGACGTCGTGTGGCTTTGTGTTTTGGTGTCCTCGGGGTTCAGTTTTATATTTTCTATTAAATTGTTTTTTTCATTTGACATTCCCAAGTAGGAAATTATAGCTGCAGCTCCATCTTTTCCGGCCTGGACGGCGTCAACAACTTCTTTACCGCCATTTACGCAGTCACCACCAGCGAAAACACCTATAATGTTTGTTACCCCATTTTCATCCGTTATTATTTTGCCTTTTGCATTTTGAATTTTGAACTCTTCAACCAGTTGAGTAAACGGCCGTTGCCCGGTAGCTTTTATTACCATATCTACCGCCAGTGTGATTGTTTCACCGGTTGGTTCAGGTGATGGCTTGCCGGAATGATCGGGAGCGCCTAATCTCATCACATCACAGACAAGGGCAATCACTTTTCCATCATTCCCAATGATCTCTTTTGGTGCTGCCAGCCATTGCATTTTGCAGCCATCCAGTTTGGCAATGTCTAATTCAAACTGAGTACAATTCTTTTCTGCCTCGGTACGGCGATATACCATTGTCACTTCTTTTGCGCCCAGTCGCATGGCTTGCGTAGCTGCATCAATTGCCGTCATGCCCATACCGATGACTGCAACTCTGTCACCAACGGGAATTTCAGGATATGATCGACTACGTAAATTGTAAATGAAACTAATCGCGTCTTCCACGCCGTGCAATTCTTCGCCTGGTATGTTCAGTTTATTTGCAAGCCCTACGCCAATAGCCAGGTAAACCGCATCAAATTGTTCTTGTAGCTCTTTCAGAAAAATATTTTTTCCCAGCTCATGATCATATTTGATTTCTATTCCTCCCAGTGAAGTGATAAAATCCACTTCGTCCTGGCAGAACTGTGGAGTAACTTTATAGGCAGCAATACCATAAGTCATCAGTCCGCCGCCCTTGCTTTCCTTTTCGAAAACAGTAACATCAATCCCTGCCCGGGATAAAACATGCGCGCAACTCAGACCCGCAGGGCCTGCGCCGATCACTGCGACTTTTTTTCCAGCGGCAGGTTTTCTTTCAAAGAGTTTCCATTTATCCTGAATGGCTTTTTCGGTGGACCAGCGCTGTAGTTTGGCAATCGCGATCGGTTCTTCCTCGAGTAAATTATAGACACAGGCACCCTCACATAATTTTTCAACGGGACAAACCCTTGCACACCCTCCGCCAAAAATGTTTGAGATAAAAATGGTATGTGCAGAACCTTTGACATTATCGGTAGTGATTTGCTTGATGAATTTGGGAACATTTATGGAAGTGGGGCAGGACTTGGTACAAGGCGCATCGTAACAGAACAAGCAGCGATTGGCTTCCACCAGGGCCGCTTCTTTATTCTCAAAAGGCGGATGGATGTCGCTGAAATTCTTTTCGTACTGTTCGGGAGTAAGCCTGTTTTTTTTAATTGACATATTCAAAAAATGCTGGAACGCTGATCATCATGATGGTGATTAATTAAGATATCATAAAAGATCATCAAATCCAAAAGTTCTGGGTTCTTCTCTAATTCATAACTCAACAAGTTTTCCATACGTTTCAGGACGTCTATCCCGGAAAAACTGCCAAACGCTTCTGACCTCTTCGATCATATCAAGATCAAACTCCGCGACCAGCAATTCATCCTTATCCTCACTCGCCTGGGCAAAGATTTGTCCACGTGGATCCACGAAATATGAAGACCCGTAGAATTTTCCAAGATTCCAGGGTTTTTCGGTGCCCACTCTATTGATGCAGCCCATGAAATAACCGTTGGCAGCCGCATGAGCCGGTTGTTCCAGTTTCCAGAGGTATTGAGATAATCCAGCAACTGTCGCGGAAGGATTATAGACAATTTCAGCTCCATTTAAACCAAGTATTCTCGCTCCATCAGGGAAATGCCTGTCATAGCAGATATACACTCCAATTTTTGCATATTTGGTTTGAAAAACAGGATAGCCGAGATTGCCTGGTTTGAAAAAGAATTTTTCCCAAAAGCCGGAGGTATGCGGGATATGATTCTTTCGGTACTTGCCTAAATATTTTCCATCGGCATCGATCACGGCAGCTGTATTATATAATACGCCGGCTTGTTCCTTTTCAAATATAGGAACAACCATTACCATGTTATATTTCTTCGCATAAGCAGCCATCCGCTCGGTAGTTGGTCCGGGAATGGATTCAGCAGATCCATACCAGGCCTTATCCTGTCCCGGGCAGAAATAAGGCGTGTTGAATATCTCCTGCATGCAAAGTATTTGCACTCCCTGCTTGCCTGCATTTTCTATAAAGGGGAGGTGCTTCTGCACCATGGCTTCCTTTATTTCTTCAATCGAACCTTCACCTTCCGTCTTTGGAAGAGAGACCTGGATCAATCCGGATTTTATTATTCGGGGCATAAATTGTTTTTTGAAATTTCACGCAATGCCGCAAAGACTCGCGAAGTCGCAGTTAAATTGCGTCTTTGCGAATTTCTTCGCTCCATTGCGCGGAATCATATTTTCGAATCAACTTTATTTCTTTTAATAAACTTTCCATAGCCCTTTTCCAGCAAACATTTCCCCTGATCGATTGCCACCTGGCCTCTCAATAAAACTGTTTTCACCTTACCCGTAACCTCCCAACCTTCGTATGCAGAATAATCAACATTCATATGGTGATTTTTCACTGACAATTTATGTTTTTCATTTGGATCGAAGATCACAATATCTGCATCGCTGCCAATGCTGATTGTGCCTTTGCGCGGAAACATGCCAAATATCTTTGCCGGGTTGGTGCAGGCAACTTCCACATATTTATTCAATGTGATCTTCCCTTTTTCCACTCCCTCGCTATATAAAAGTTCCATCCTGTTTTCGATCGCCGGGTGACCATTTGGGATCTTTGAAAAATCGTCCTTGCCCATAAGTTTTTGCTCCCATTTAAAAGGGCAATGATCTGTCGCTACCACTTGTACCAATCCCTGGTTGATGCCTGCCCATAAAGTTTCCTGGTCTTTTTTTTGACGCAGGGGAGGACTCATTACCCATTTGGCGCCGTCCTCCTTCTCATATAAGGTCGCGTCAATTATCAAATACTGTATGCAGGTTTCCACAAATACTTTTTGATTTCTCCTCGTTGCATTTCTTACTGCGTTTAATGCTCCTTCGCAGGTCAGGTGGACAATATATCCAGGACAACCGGTATAATAAGCCATGTCAGTAAATCGCTCTGATGCCTCGGCTTCTGTGATCTCCGGTTGCGAGAGGTAATGATATAATGGCGACATCTTTCCCGCTGCACGATGCTTCGCAACAAGGTAATCGATCATATCACCATTTGTCGCATGCACATTGATCAGCCCCCCATGATGTTTTACTTCCTCCATTAGGCCAACCATCTGCCGGTCATCGATCATCAGCGCACCCTTATAGGCCATGAAAGTTTTGAACGAGCTGATGCCTTCTTTTTCAATCAGCCCCCGGATCTCTTTCTTTGTGTTATCATTGAAATCCGTCACTGCCATATGAAAGCTGTAATCACCAATGCAATTCCCATTCGATCTTCCTCTCCACTCATCCAGGGCTGCCTGCAATGAGTTACCCTGTTTTTGGAGGATGAAATCGATCACCATCGTAGTCCCGCCAAATAATGCCGCGCGGGTCCCTGTTTCGTAATTATCGCTAGAAAATGTTCCCATAAAGGGCATGTCCAGGTGTACATGCGGATCGATACCCCCCGGAAAAACCAGTTTGCCAGCAGCATCTATTTCTCTGTCTGCTTTAACTGGTAAATTTTTCCCGATAGCACTGATAGTCTCCCCTTCCACAAAAATATCAGCGACCTGGTCCGTATCTGCCGTAATGATCCTCCCGTTTTTAATCAACAATGACATAGGCTGGCGCTTTGTGGGTTTGGTCCGACGCTTTATAACGCATCAATAAGATATAGACAATTCCTGAAACAAAAAATCCCACGAACCAGGCATAATTATAAAGGTCCGATATCCAGGTGGGGAAGGCTTTCGCTGAAACAACCCTGATCTGCAATAAGAATCCCGGCAGGTTAGGTAAAATTCCCAACAGCAATGCAATGATCGCCGCATTGTTGAATCCTTGCTGATAGGTGTAAAGGCCTTTTTGACTGTAAAGATCCTGTGTGAGCAGGTTTTGTCTTTTTATAAAATAGTAATCGGCGATCATGATCCCGCCCACGGGACCCAGCAAGCTGGAATAAGCGATCAACCAGGTAAAGATATACCCGGTTGGATCGGCAATGAGTTTCCAGGGAAATATCAAAACACCAAGTACACCTGTAATGTAACCCCCGGTCCGGAAATTGATCTTTCGAGGTGCGAGATTAGAAAAATCATTAGCGGGGCTGACAATGTTTGCCGCAATATTTGTGGCCAATGTTGATATAGCCACCGCGATCATGGCAGCAGTAACCATAATTTTATTTTCAAATCTTCCAGCTAGTTGAACGGGGTCCCAAATAGTACTTCCATAGACAATAGCAGTAGCTGAAGTGACAGCCACACCAATAAAAGCGAATAATGTCATGGATGGAGGAAGCCCGATAGCCTGTCCATGTATCTGCGCCTTTTGACTTTTTGCGTAGCGCGTGAAGTCGGGAATATTCAATGAAAGTGTTGCCCAGAATCCAACCATGCCCGTTAGTGCGGGAAAAAAATAATTCCAGAACTGGGAACTGTTCTCAAACTTCGATGGCTGATCCAATATGGGTCCCAGGCCATTTGCCGCATCGATCGCCCAAAACATTAATGCTAATGCCGCTAATGGCAAAAAAATGGCTTTAAATACAAGCAGCTTTCGAATGCTTTCAACGCCCAGGTAAACAATGAACATATTCAATAACCAGAAACCAAGAAAGCAAAGCATTGGAACTGTTTGTGGAAACAAAGACTCATGATCGATCTCTGCCATACCTGGGTTCCAGGCGCGGATGATATTATAGATGGATGCTCCACCGATCCAGGTTTGAATGCCAAACCATCCACAGGCGACAATGGCGCGTAATAAAGCAGGAATATTTGCTCCTTTAGTTCCAAAACTTGCCCTGGCAAAAACTGGGAAGGGAATCCCATATTTTGCCCCTGCATGTCCATTCAGGATCATTGGAATTAAAACAATAGTGTTCCCGAGAAATATGGTGAGTATAGCCTGCCACCAGTTCATCCCTCCGCCGATCAATGAACTCGCAAGCATATAAGTAGGTATGCAAAGACTCATACTGATCCACAACGCCGCATAGTTCCATGTACCCCATTTTCTTTTTTCAGGAGGAATGGGAGCGAGGTCTTCGTTTATTAAATTGTCACTTCTTATACTCGAATCTTTTGACATAGAAGTCACTTAAGTGGTCATATGGGTCATATAGGAGCAGTCTTAAATTTGAGTCTTTACTTTCGGTCATATACGTCATATTAGTGTGACTCAGGAGACCTGGTATGACGTTTATGACTACTGACTTATATGACTATTTAATTCTGTTATATTTTTTCATGATCTCAATTACTTTCTCTTTCGGCAATCCATAAACAGTGTTCCCATTTATTCCTTCCATGGTTTCACCGGCAAATAACGCGTTAATAATAGCCTCTTCGGTAGCGCGTATTGTAGCAGTGAACAACGCATTCATGTGTTCGTTGGGCATGGTTTCTACCGATTGAGTTTTGTCATTACTGAACGCATTTTTATTTGCTGTCGAGAATGCAATAAAAATATCACCAGACCCATTGCCGCCTATACCACCGGTCCGGTGCAGGCCGAGTGGAATCCGTTGAGCTAACCTTTTTAACTGGTGGGGCAGCAAAGGAGCATCTGTGGCAAGGACAATAATTATACTGCCGGTTTCTGAACTTATTTCATTCGGCCCAAGATTAGCCCGCCCGGCGAATTTCATCGATAGCGTATCGAGTAAATGCTGGCCGACAGGCACACCGGCGATCGTAAGTTGTCCACGTACTCCATGATTAGCCTGAACCAATACGCCCACAGTATATCCCCCTGCTTCTTTGCTAACTATTCTTGAAGACGTACCTATACCTCCTTTAAAGCCATAGCAGATCATACCCGTACCTCCACCAATTGATCCCTCTTCAACAAAACCAGCAAGAGCATTGTCAAGAGCTGTGTAAACGTTATCTCTTTTAACGTGCTGACCATTGATGTCATTTAATACCCCATCATAAGTTTCTGCTACAACTGGGTAAGCGTACCAATAATCTTTGTAAAAGGGAGTATAATATTTGTTCTCATCCATCCATTGCCAGGTGGCATCCCTTACAAGCCCAACACTGCCTGTATTTGTTATTAGAATTGGTGTCTCAAGGAATCCTGATTCTTCAATCCAGTGTGTTCCCGTCATGTCACCATTACCATTCAATGCATAAATACTGGCATAAACAGGGTGAAATTCATTTCCATGAGGAAGAATTGCCGTTACCCCGGTGCGGATCGGGCCTTTTCCTTTTACCAAGAGACCCTTACCCTCAACAATTGTAGAATGGCCTACTGTTACCTTTCCAACATCGGTGATCGCATTATTTTTTCCTGGAGTGCCGTCAAAGGGGATACCGTAATCCCTGGCACGTTTAATTTGGGCGGAACAGACGATTGTTGAGAGAATGAAAATTGCAGTTAGCAGTCTCATTGGTTTTATTTGGTTTCACGCAACAGCGTCATGAAGCTACGTGACGCCATTGCGTATTTTATGTGAAATATTATTTTGAAAACTCATCAGCAATGTTCAATGCATCACTGATCATAGCCAGTCCCTCGTCCACCTGGTCTTTATTGATGCAAAGCGGTGGTGCAATGAAAATATAATTCCACCTCACAAAAGTGTACATGCCCAGTTCTTTTATCCGGGCCGCTACTTTGTTCATCACTTCCATTTCATTCGCTTTGGCATTGAATGGCGCCATAGGTTCCCTGGTCTTCCTATCCTTAACCAATTCCAGGCAACCCAACAATCCTGTATTCCTCCAGTCGCCGATACTGATATGGTTTTGTTTCAATTTTTCCAATTCATTATCGATGTATCTTCCCATCTGAACAGCATTTTCGATCAATCCGTCGTCTTCATAAATATTTAATACTTCCACTCCGGCCGCACAACACACGGGGTGAGCCGAATAGGTGAGTCCGAGCCAAAGCATATTATCATCGTATTGTGCAGCGATCTTCTCTGAAACGATCAGGGCTCCCAATGGAAGATAACCTGATGTCAAACCCTTTGCGGTGGCGATCATATCAGGTACTACATCATGATTTTCTACGCCAAACCATTTCCCTGTCCTCCCAAATCCACTCATCACTTCATCAACGATCAGCAGGATGCCATGCTGATCGCAGAGTTCCCTCACTTTTTTCAGATAACCAATCGGATATTTTAAACAACCGGAAGAGCCTGATTCGCCTTCAAGCAAAATGGCGGCGATATTTTGAGGACCTTCTAATGCAATAAGACGTTCCAAACTTACCACTGCTTCTTTCAATAGATTTTCTTCGCCATAGTCCCAACGATACAAATAAGGTATTTCAAAGTGTACAAAATTGGGTGCTTGTTGCGCATCCACAGCAAGTTTACGTGGATCCCCACACGCCGAAATAGCCCCATAGGTAGCTCCATGATAAGATTGATACCGGGATAAGATCTTATGCCGGCCAGTATACATCCTGGCGAGCTTAATGCCATTCTCAATGGCTTCCGCGCCGCCAACGGTGAATAGCGTTTTATTTAATCCTTTCGGAGTTATGGAGGCCAACTTCTTCCCGAGTTCGCCCCTCGCCTTCGTAACACAACTGGGTGTTACGTAACTGATTTCCTGCATTTGTTTCATCACGGCTTTAGTTACCCGCTGGTTGCCGTGACCAATATTCACATTCATCAAACCGGATGAAAAATCGAGATAGCGTTTGCCATCATAATCATAGAGGTAAACTCCTTCGCCATATTTTACAGCAATCGGAGAAATGCCTTTCTGCCTGGACCAGGAGAATAAGGTATAATCCATATTATTCCCGATAAGGTCTTTTGATGCTGTCCAATCAGCTACCGGGATCATTTTTGTTTCGGCCATAAGTAATTCCCCCGAATTAATTTTTCAAATACATTTCATTTTTTGTTCTTATACTTTGAATTTGCTTCGTTTTGCGTGTTTTCAATCTTTCATTGATATGCATAGACGCTATTTTAACTGTGATCGTAACCGGTTGGCTGGATGTACCGGCAGAAAAACAAAAATAAAGACTTCCTTTTCTATTATCCATTCTTGAAAAATCGTTGACAGCTGACCCTTTTTTTATAAAGCGAAACTGAGCCCCACTCAAAAAGAGAGCTGCGTTTTCGTTTTCAACGATCCAATAATTAATTTCCCTTCCGGGCGCAATCTTTTTAAAATGGGGGTTTGTTCCCAGCATTTCCTCCGCCAGCGGGCCCTGGCCTGATAATTTTGACTGTTTCACCGAGGGACTGTTTTTTGAAGCATCGTCAAAAATCTTTTTCCCGGCTTCATCTGTATAAAAATAATAGCTCCAGGCGATGGTATTTTCAGGTAAGACAAAATTGAAGGCAGCTTTATTTACTCCAGTCGAAGGTTGAATTTTTACAATCCGATCCTGGAAATTGGTAATCACTGTATCGGTTCTGTCAATATATTGTTCATCTTCCGTATAAAAAACGGTATCCTGGACTACCCGGGTATAAACAGTAGTATTGAAATTTTGTGTTGAAGCATCAGATGGAATGCGCTGGATGTTGAACGTAAACGTACGTGGCAAGATACCATTAGTGAAACGAAATTTATAGATCCCGGTATTTGCGATCTCGATGATTTTATGATCAATTTTATTCACTTTGGTGTCCGTAAACCTGACCGTAGCAGGCAGTTCCACGATCTCGATCTCTTTTAATTCTTTATTATTTGTTTCTTCGAAATGGAAAAAAATTTTATCACCGGCTGCAAAGCCATAATAAAATATTTCTTCTTTAAGGGGCATAAGCCTCATGGTACTTTCTACTACAATTACCGGCTTTTGGGCATGCAGTTGAGAGGTGTATAATAAACCAAATAACCATATCACTGAACTAAACCTTCTCATATTGCTGCGAGTTTCCCGGCTTATCGATCAGGATATTGATCAGGATGTTCCTATTGTATATCTCAGCCAGTTTTCCCTTTACTCTCTATAACAAGTTCGGGGGGGGGGAAATTGACTTTTCCTTA
>Ga0196964_10000416_pt1 | contig 27165 bp, 22 predicted proteins | sample S1_10metaG_FD_148615 | JGI IMG/M metagenome (GOLD analysis project Ga0196964, IMG submission 148615) | Soil microbial communities from Anza Borrego desert, Southern California, United States - S1_10 | ecosystem: Environmental > Terrestrial > Soil > Desert | place: USA: California | collected... | reverse complement strand
GCCGCCGACATCGACGAGCAGCCGGTGTTCCTGGCCAAGAGCGCCTGGGAGATCGGCTACGTCGCCGAACGCTACCCGAAGGTGGTGTTCCAGCGGACGAAGGAGCGGGGGTAGCCGTTCAGGTGACCCTTGGCAGGCCCGCGCCCAAAACGGCGCCCGCTGTGCATTCCGGTGGCGTTCGGTCACTCACCGTTCAGGACCAATGGAGCCTGTCTGCCTGCACGTTTGCCATGGTGGTACGCCATGTTCACGATCAACACGATCGGCGGGAATACCAGAAGCCAAATCATACCAATGAGATGGCTTACCTCTTGGCCGACATGATCTCTCACTCGAGCGACGACGAAGCTCGTGATTACGAAGCTCGCCAAGGCGATGAGCGGGATCCGCAACGTAGCTGCGCTTCCTAGCATCCGTTTCCTCGTAGTCACATCAAACGTCCTGTCGACGGGACTTCCGGGGCACAGACCTAGAAGCCGCCGTCGGCGTCTCGCTCGAACACCGTCATCATGCCCCGCATACTCGTCACCGCCTAACCGGGCACGCAGCCCAGGCGAAGGCCTGCGCCATGCGGCCGCCGCGCTCGTTGACGATCAGCAGCCCCTCGCTGTCCGACGGTCCGCCGGCGTGGTCGCGGCAGCCGTTCGGCCAGACGATCGAAGCCGTGTAGCCCGAGCGCCGCTCGGCCTTGTAGACGCCGTTGGCGTCGGCGGTGACCAGCACCGTCGAGAACCGCACCGGCCCGCCGTTGAACAGCCGCGTGCCCGATCCGTAGGACCGGTCGACCATGACCGCCTCGGTGCGCGACAGGCCCTTCGACTTCATCCAGTTGACCAGCGGCGTGAAGCAGGCGTCGCCGGTCAGCCGGTGCTCTGGCGCGCAATTGGCGTTGCCGCCGATCTCCACCAGCGGCAGCAGGGCGCCGTAGGCCTCCCACACCGCCACCGGCTCGGGCGCGAGCGGCGCGCCGCAGGTCGCCACCTGAGTCTCCTCAACCATCGGCCGGTCGCCCTGCGACACCACCTGGAAGAACATCTCGCCCGCCGGCGCGCAGCCGTGCGGGACGCGCACGTCGGAGCGGGCGAACCAGCGCTTGTCGGCCTTGAAGCCCTTGCCGCGCTTCTTCAGCACCGTCTGCATCACCTCGCCGGCGCCCAGCCGGTCGTCGAGCGCGACCGGGCGCTTGGCGGCGATCACGTCCAGGTCCTTGCCCTTGGGATCGGCGGACAGGGTGCGGATGGTCTCGTCGTAGCAGACCCCCTCGCGCAGCACCGAGGCGGGCGGGCAGTCGGGGCGCACCGCCGCCAGCGGACGCACGTCGCCCTTGGCGTGGATGGTCTCGGTCGCGGGCCAGAAGTCGCCGGTCGCATAGGCGCGCCCGAGCGGCTGGTAAGGCCCCGACGCCTGACGGGCGGGCCCGCCGCAGGTCACGGTCTGGAACTCGCGCGCCAGGGTCCGCGGCCCGCGCGCCTCGACGCCGTAGCGCACCTCCTCGCCCGGCAGGGCGAAGCAGCCGCGCGGCACGCGCACGTCCGACGTCGGCAGCTCGACGCGGCGGATCTCGGCCTGGCCGCCGACGCGCACCCGGTAGAGCCGCCAGCCGGCGCCGTAGGGCCCGGCCACCACGTCGCGGTCGCGCACCGGCCGCTCCACGCCCAGCACCAGCCCCTCGGCCGCGCCGCGCGCCTTCAGCTCGGCGAGCGCGTCGGCGAAGCACAGGCCGTCGGCCGACAGGTCGCGCGCGCAGCCGGACTGCGCCTGGGCGACGGGGACCAGTTCGCCTTCGGCCGCCCGCACCTCGCCCCAGGTCGGCTCCTGGACCAGCACCGGCGCCTGCGCCAGGGCCGCTCCGGCCCACAGGCTCGCGCCCACCGTCGCCGCCGCCGCCGTCGCCGCCGTGATCGTCCGCTTCATCGCGCCCCTCCCCCTCAAGGACGGGCGAGCTTAGCCTTGCGGCGTGACGTCCGGAAGAAGGGTCCCGCTAGAACTTTCCGCGGATCTCGAAGGAGAAGATCGGGCCGATGGTGCGATCGCGGATCTCGACGAACGACACCGGATCGGTGCGCCGGCCGTCGTGGACGGTGCGGTCCATGTAGCTCTCGCCGTAGAACAGGTTGTTCACCGAGGCGCGCAGCGTCAGGCCGTGGAAGTTCTTGTGCTCGACGAACAGGTTTCCGCCGAGCGGGATCTCCCACTGCCGCGAGACCTCGGTCAGCCGGTACACGGGCGCGGACCGCTGGTGGCTGAGCCCGCCGCCGAACGCCCAGTCGGTCTCCGGCACGTCCCAGCGGGCGTTGATGCTGGCGAATTGCTGCAAAGCGCCGCTGATCGCCCGTTTTTTGCCGGTCAAAGGGTCTTCCACGCTCGTGCTCTGCAGCCAGACGCGGGTGTCGATGCGCAGGCCCCGGATGCCGGCGGGGTCGAGGTTGGTGGTGCCGCGCCACTCGATTCCGTAACGGGTCGCCTGGTCCAGGTTGCCGATCGACTCGCCCGTGGCCCCGATCGGCACGTAGTCGACGATGTCGTCCACCAGGTGGCCGTAGACGCGAAGCGTGGCGTTGCCCCACTTGCCCCAAGACCGCGCCCCTTCGACCTCCGCCTCCCAGCTCTGCGGGGGCACCAGGTCAGGGTTGCCCTGGTTGGTGGTGCCGTTGTTCAGGTTCACCGAGGCTAGGAAGTCGGAGAAGTTCAGCTGGCCGACCTTGCGCTGCAGGCGGAAGTTCACCGTCGTGCGCGGGTCGGCCTGCCACACGGCCGTCAGCTGGCCCTTGGGCCGCCAGAAGGTCCTCGTCTGGCCGTTGCCGCCGATCTGGCTCAGCTCCGAGTATTCGGCCCCGAGCGCAAGCTGGAACGACAGGGTGTCGGACAGCGGCCGACCGTAGCTGACGCCGGTCTCGTAGCGCGACTCCTCCACCCGGGCCGTACCGTTGGGGAAGGCCACTTCGGTGAAGCCGCCGCCTGGCTGGAGTTCGAAGAGGCGGGTGACGCTGTCCAAGGCGTTGAACGCGGCCTCGGCCGAGATCTCCCAGTCGGCGACGCCCTGTTTCCACTGGTACTCGCCGCGGAGAATCCGCTCGCTCTCCTCGCTGTCCTGGGTGACGCGCTCGCCGGCCGTCGGCGTGGCGTCGGCGTAATCGACGATCACGTCGACCTCGTAATGGGCCTCGTTGTAGCGGTCGAGGCCGATCAGCTTCAGCTGACCGGACCAGAGGTCGAACTGGTAGTCCCCGCCGATCTCGTAGTCGTGGCCCTCCTCCACCTCGGTAACGTCGCGCTCCCGGTCGGGCTTGCCGGGTCCGGTTCGGAAACCGTCCTCCCGGTATTCGTAATCGAAGTCGCGGTAGGACAGGTTCAGGTTCCCGACCGAGTCACCGGGTCCGTCGTAGACGAAACGCGCGCTGGCGCGGGGCTGGTCGAAGTTGCCGGTCCACTCGTCCAGCCGGGTGTCGATCAGGTCGCCGTCCGCGTCGTAGATCAGGGTGTCGCCGCCGGCGCCGCTGCGGCTGGCCTGGTTCTCGATCCCGAAGGTGAACTCCACCGGTCCCCGCTCGCCGCTCACCGACACGTCGAAGCGGGTCAGCAGCGGGTCGGTGAAGTACTGGCGGAACTCCGGGCGATAGGACCACTGGCCCTTCAGACCGCCGGCCTTGGACACAACGTTGGCGACCTGGCCCGACAGGCCGGGAATGCCCAGGGTCGCGCCGTCGCGGATCTCGATGCGGACCACGTTGGCCGCCGGGATGCGACGCAGCTGGGCGACGATGTCGTCCGACTTGTTGGAGATCCGCTGCCCGTTCAGAAGCACGTTGCCGGTCGCCTGACCCAGGCCGCGCTCGACCGTCGCCTGGCGGATGACGAAGCCCGGCACCTGGTTCAGCATGTCCAGCGCGGACTGCGGCGCGAACCTTGCGAACTCGGCCGGCAGGTAGGTGCGGTTCTCCGCCGAGGCTTCGGCGCTCGTTCCGTCCTGCGCGACGGCGGGCGCGGCGCAGGCCAGGGCGGCGGAGAGGGCTACGGCGGAAGCGGCGGCGCCGCGGAAGAGGAAGGCTTTGAAGGTCACGGTCTGAACTTTCTCGAAAAGGGGCCGGCGCGGCGGATCAGCGGCGGCGGACGTGCGGCAGGGAGTCCGCCGTCACGCCGGCGGCAGCCAGGTCGCGGGCGAAGTCGGGATCGACGCCGTGCACCTTCAGCGTGATGAGTTGGCTTGCGGTCAGGTTCGGATAGCCCGCCTCGGCCATGGCCCGGATGTAAGCGGGGGTGACGTTGTGGACGCCGAAGGCGGTCAGCTGGCTCTGCGACAGGTTCCGATAGCCCAGCGCCGTCAGCTCCCGGACCAGCTCGGGGGTCACGTCGTGGATACGCATGGCCACCAGGTCGTCGGCGTCGAGGTCGCGCAGGCCGGCTTCGACCATTCCGCGCACGTAGTCCGGGTCCACGTCGTGGATACGCATGGCCAGCAGCCTCTGGCCCGAGAGCTTCTTCAGCGACGGGTCGGCCGCGGCCATGGCCCGCACGTAGTCCGGATCCACGTCATGGATGCGGAAGGCGATCAGGGTCTGCAGGCTGTCGAAGTCGTAGCCGGCCTGGGCCATCTCGGCGACGTAGCTCTCGTCCACGTCGTGGATGGTGGCCGCCAGGAAGTCGTCGGTCGAAGGCTGCGAGTAGCCGTGGCGGTCCAGGGTTTCCAGCAACGACAGGCGGGCGCCGTGAAGCGCCAGGGCGAACTGCTCGGCCGCGTCCGGCCGCTCCAGCCCGCGCCGGGTCATGGCCTCCGCGAAGGCTTCGTCCGCGTCGAACCGGCAGCTCCCCGCTCCCGCGCCCCGTCCGGCCGTTCCGGCGCAGTCCAGCGTCCCCGCTTCGGCGGCGATGCGAAAGCGCACCGGCCCCTCGGCGGAGCGGGTCAGCGCCGCCGGATCCAGCCCGGAGAGGTCGGACCAGGCCCGCGGGCCTGACGACTGTCCCTTCGACCGGGGCCCCGACGAATAGGTCAGCTCCAGCTGCACCTGATCAGGCTGCTGGCGAGGCTCGAGGGTAAAGACGATGTTCAGGCCGTCGGCGGCCGAAGCGGTCTGGGCCGTCGCGGCGGGTCCGGACAGGGCGGCGAGGGCCAGGATCGAGGCCAAGGCTGAGCGGATCATGGGACGTTTCCTATAAGCTTTTTTGTTCTTTTCGGACGCGCGCCGTCGGTCTCCCGCACCGAGGCGGAAAGAGAAGCGGGCGAAGCGGACGGCCGTCAGTTCGGGATCGCGGGGGGCGGTGCCGGCGGTTCCGGCGGCGAACTTCGCTGTCGGGCCTTTCGCTTGGGCTTGGTCGTGGGTGGAAGCGTCAGGCCCTGCGCCTCTAGTGCGTGCACGTCTGCGGCCCTGACCCCGTGGACACGCAGTCCGACCAGGTCGTCCGCCGACAGGTTCCGATACCCGGCCTCCGCCAGCTCCCGCACGTAGGCGGCGTTGACCCCGTGAACGCGGAAGCTGATCAGGTCGTCGGCCGGCAGGTTCGGGTAACCGGCGGAAGCCATTTCCCGGACGTAGGCGGCGTCGATCCTGTGAACCGCGAAGCTGACCACCTGGTCGTAGGTCAGACGGTTGTAGCCGGCCCGCCCCAGCTCCCTCAGCCACGAGGCGCTGACCCGGTGGACGGCCAGGGACACGAGGTGATCGGCGGGCAGGCGGCGGATTTCCGGCAGCTCCGTCTCCAGCGACGCGATCCATGCGGGGGTGACGCCGTGCGCCTTCAACGAGGCCAGGGTCTCGGGCGATATGCGAGCGCTGGCCACCGACGCGGTCGTGGTCCCGGTGACGGTCGCCTGGGCGACGACCCGAGTCTTGGGGAGCCGGCGGGAGCCAGGCGCCGGCCCGGCTTCGGGATCGAAGTCGATGTCGACGTCCAGATCGTGGTCGATGTCGATGTCCAGATCATGATCCTCGTCGGGGTCCGAGTCCGACGCGGGCATCCGGCGCGCGTCGGCCAGCGCGGTGTCGACGGCGACCTTCGCGGCCAAGGCGACGCGTGCTTCCTCGGCCGGGGAAAGCGCCGCGCCTGTCGCTGCGGCGGGGTCAGGACCGGCGTCCGGGGCGGTCGCCGCCACCGGCGTGAACGCGGCCAGGGGAGCGGCGAAGGCGATCGCCGCGGCCGAGGCCGACAGCCGCCAGAGCGGCCGGGCCGGATCGCGGGCCACGCCGCCGTCCAGCACGCGCACCAGCCGGCGCTTCAGCGAGTCGCGGCCGGGCGCCACGCCGTTCGCGGCCAGCAGGGCGCCGCGACTTTCGTGCCGGGCCACGCCCAGCAGCAGGCTGGCGTAGTCCGGCGCCGACACCTCGCCGCGCAGCACCGCGTCGTCGGCCGCCTCCTCGCGCAGCTGGTGCGCCTGACGGGCCAGCATCCAGACCAGCGGGTTGAACCACAGCAGCGCCGCGCCAACCCGGGCCAGCAGCAGGTTGGCCCAGTCCAGCCGCACCACGTGCGCCAGCTCATGAGCGATGATCGGCTCGGCCTGGTTCGGAGCGCCGACCGCGGCGCGGCTCAGCAGGATGGTCGGGCGGAAGAAGCCCCAGCTGACCGGCGAGGACAGCTCCTCGCTGACCAGCAGCGCCGCCCCGTGCTTGAAGCCCATGCGCTTCTGGGCGTGGGCCAGGGCCGACAGCCACGGCTGGTCGGTCAACACCGAGGCCCGGTGCTGGAGCACCAGCAGCCGCGCAACCCCGGCGATCAGGCCGAGCAGCAGGGTCAAGGCGACGCCCACATAGGCCATCAGCGCCAGGGCCCCCGCGGACGCAGGCGAAAGCGCGGGCGACGTGTCGGCTTCCGCCGCGAGCGGCATGATCGGCGATCCGGGTGCTACGGCCCAGGCCGGAGCCGGCGCGGCCGGTGCCGGCGCCGCCAAAGCCTCGACCTTCCATTCAGGTCCGAATACGGCGAGCGCCGGCACGACCAGCGCCAGCAAGATGCCGACGTGTGCGATCCAGGCCCGCTCGGACGCCGGCCGCTTCCCGGCCAGTCTAAGCGCCAGCAGGGCCGCCCCGGCCACGGCCGCCGACTTCAGGGCGGCCTCCAAGAACAATTCCCAACTCATGACCGCCCTCCCCGGCGGGCTTCGGCGATCAGCTGTTCCAGCTCATCGAGGTCTTCGTCCTTCAGCGGCCCGCCCATGCCGAGCAGCGCGCTCGCCGCCCCGGCCGTCGATCCGTCGAAAAACACTCGAACCACCTGGCTCAGCGCCGATTGCTTGGCTTGCGCGCGCGGCACGGCGGGGGCGTAGACGAAGCCCCGCTCGGTCTCGCGCCGCTCGACCACCCCCTTGCCCTCCAGCCGCGCCAGCATGGCGCGGACGGCCGAGCCGGTGAGCGGGTCCGGCAGGGCCTCGCGCACCTCGTTCACCGTGGCCTCGCCGCGCAGGTACAACACGTCGACGATCTGGCGTTCTCGAGGGGGCAGGCCGTCCAGCATCAGGGCGCTCCGCAAGCGACCCGCGGACGGTGCGCTACAAATGTAGCGTGGTCAATCAGGCGGCAGATGAACTTTGAGTCACGTTCAACGATTTCACCCGGGCGGAATTGACAGCAGTTTTGATCCGGGTGAAAAGCGGCGCCCAGAGGGGGGCGACCATGGACCTGGCGACGTTCACGCTGTTTCACGGACATCAGGCCGCGGCTTCGGGGCCGCTAGACGCGGTCCTGCCCACCGCGCTCGCGGCGGTCGGGCCCGCGCTGCTGTTCGACGACCGGGACGGCCGGGTGGTGGACCTCGACCCGCGCGAAAGCCTGGAGCAGGCCATCCGGCGGCTGGCGCCGGCCCGGGGCACGGTAGACGCCGGCGAGAGCGCGCCGCGCGGCCGCGGACGGCCGAAGCTCGGCGTGGTCGCGCGCGAGGTCACCCTGCTGCCGCGCCATTGGGAGTGGCTGGGAGCCCAGCCGGGCGGCGCCTCGGCGGCGTTGCGGCGGCTGGTCGACGAGGCGCGGCGCACGTCGGCCGACGTCCAGACCGTCCGCTCCCGACGCGACGCCGCCTACCGCTTCATGTCGGCGCTGGCCGGCGACCTGCCGGGCTTCGAGGAGGCGACCCGCGCCCTTTTCGCCGGCGACCGAGCCCGCTTCATCGTTCAGATCGCGCGCTGGCCCGCCGACGTGCGAGACTACGCGATCAGGCTGGCGTTCGGGGGGAACGGCGATGCGTGACCTGACCAAGGGGCCGATCACCGGTCACCTGCTGGCCATGGCCGGCTTCATCGCCACCGGCCTGGTGGTGCAGACGCTCTACTTCCTCGTCGACCTTTGGGTGGTGGCGCGGCTGGGCAGCGCCGCGGTGGCGGGCGTCAGCGCCGCCGGCACCGCGTGGATGCTGGGCATGGCCGCGACCCAGGTGATCGCCATCGGGACCATGTCGCTGGTCGGCCGCGCGATCGGCGCCAAGGAGGCGAACGAGGCGCAGCGCGTGTTCGGCCAGTCGCTGTCGCTGTCCGTCGCCGTGGGCGCGGCGGCGCTGGTTCTCGGCTACGCCCTGGGTCCGATCGGGCTGCGCGGCCTCGCGGCCGACCCGCAAACGGCGGAGGCCGCGCGCGGATACCTGTTCGCCTACCTGCCCTCGATCGCCATGATGTTCCCGATGGCGGCGATCGGCTCGGGCCTGCGCGCCTCGGGCGTGGTCGGGCCGCCGATGGTCATCCAGTCGCTGGCCCTGGTGCTGAACGCGATGTTGGCGCCGGTTCTGGCGCTGGGCTGGGGCACCGGCGTTCCGCTGGGCACGGCCGGAGCCGGCCTCGCCACCACCGCGGCCACCGTCGCGGGCCTCGCCGCCCTCGTCCTGCTGCTGCCTCGGATGCGCACGCCCCTGCGCCTGCGCGTCCCCGAGTTGAGGCCGCTTCCGGCCGTCTGGGGCCGTATCGCCGCGATCGGCGGACCGGCGGGCGCGGAGTTCGTGCTGATGTTCGCGACCATGAGCGTGGTCTACTGGGTGATCCGCGACTTCGGCGCCACCGCCCAGGCCGGCTTCGGCGTAGGCGCGCGGGTGATGCAGTCGATCTTCCTGCCCGCCATGGCCATAGCCTTCGCCGCCGCCCCGATCGCAGCCCAGAACTTCGGCGCGCGCGACCCGCACCGGGTGCGCGCCACCTTCCGTCAGGCCGCCCTGATCGGCAGCGCCGTGATGCTGACCCTGAGCGTGCTCTGCCACGTCCGTCCCGACCTGCTGATCGCCCCGTTCACCAGCGACGCGGCCGCGGCCGAGGTGGCGGTCGAGTACCTGCAGATCCTGTCGTGGAACTTCGTGGCGGTAGGCCTGGTGTTCGCCTGCGGCGGCATGTTCCAGGCGCTGGGCGACACCCGCCCGGCCCTGGTCGGCAGCGCCGCGCGTCTGGTCGTCTTCGCGGGGCCGGTGATCTGGCTGTCTGGCCGACCGGGCTTCACGCTCCAGCAGGTGTGGCTGGTGTCGGCGGCCTCCGGGCTGCTGCAGGCGGCGATCAGCCTTTGGCTGCTGCGGGTGCAGTTTCGCCGCAAGCTGACCAGCCTCGCCCCCGTCGCTTGACCCGGCGTCCGGTGCGGCCCAAGTCGGTCCGCATGGTCCGCTCCCTCGCGCCGCTTTCCGCCGCCGCCAAGCCCCTGCGCGACGCCATCGCCGGCCAGGTGGTGGAGCTGTTCCACGACCGGTCCAAGGGCGAGGGTCCGATCGTGCGCCGTCCCGACGGACTGTTCGGCCCTGAGGCGGTCGCCTGGCGGGTGCACGGCGACGTGGTCTCCATGCTGGTCGGCGGCGTCTCCAGCCTGCTGCTGCAGATGCTGCATCCGGCGGTGCTGGCCGGGGTCTGGGACCACTCCAATTTCCGCGGCGACATGCATGGACGCCTTCGCCGCACCGCCCGCTTCATCGCCGTCACCACCTTTTCCGGACCCGAAGAAGCCGAGGCGGCGATCGAGCGGGTGCGTTCCATCCACGCCAAGCTCGAAGGGACACTGCCCGACGGCACGCCTTACCGCGCCGACGATCCGCGGCTGCTGGCCTGGGTGCACGCCACCGAGACGATCAGCTTCCTGGACTCCTGGATCCGCTACGGCGAGCCGGGCATGAGCGCGGCCGATCAGGACCGCTACTTCGCCGAGATGGTCTACGTCGGCGGCAGGCTGGGCGCCGATCCCCTCCCCCGCACCCGGGCCGAGGCCTTGCAGGTGATCGCCGACATGCGCTCCGAGCTGCGCTGCGACGAGCGCACCCGCGAGGTCGCCCGTCTGGTGCTGCACCAGCCCGCCCCGACCCCGGCCGCCGCCCCGTTCCAGCGCATGACCATGCAGGCCGGGGTCGACCTGCTGCCCGCCTGGGCGCGCGAGATGCACGGCCTCAAGGGCCCGGTTCTCACCCGCCCGGCGGTGCGCGGCGGCGCCCTCGTCCTGGCCAGGACCCTCAGGTGGGCGCTTCAGCGATAGCCGCCGCCTGCGACGCGAGCGCGCTTGCGCCGGCGAACCGGGGTCGGGCAAAGAAGGCGCAATAGCGGCGCTTCGACCTCCCGGAACCCCAGTCGATGAATCCTGAACAGTTCGTCCCGGACCTGATGAGCCCGGAGGTGCAGGCGTTCGCGACCGGCTTTCCCCTCACCCTGTTGCACGCGGCGGTGACCCTGCTGCTGCTGGTGCTGGGCGCGGCGCTGTACGCCATGCTGACGCCCTACCGCGAGATCGCCCTGATCCGCGAGGGCAACTCGGCTGCGGCGGTCGCCTTCGGCGGAGTGATGGTCGGACTCGCGATCCCGCTGGCGGTGTCGCTGTCGGCCTCCACCTCGATCCGGGAGATCGCCATCTGGGGCGCAGCCACCATCGTGGTCCAGCTGCTGGCCTTCCGGATCGTGGATTTCATCCTGACCGGTCTGCCCCAGCGCATCCAAGAGGGCGAGGTTTCGGCCGCCGTGTTGCTGGTCTCCGCCAAGCTGGCGACGGCGCTGATCCTGGCGGCCGCGGTCGCCGCCTGACGTGAGCTTTCCCAAGCTCCCCGACTGGACCATCTACGCCGCCGCGGTCGCCGCCCTGGTGATGGCCTCGCTCGGCCGCCGCGAGAACGCCGACGCCCCCCCCGCTCCGCCTCCCCCCGGCGAGGAGGAGGGTCTGCTGATCGGCCCGGCCAGCCCGTTCGACCCGATGGTGCTGGTCGACGCCCCGCGCGGCCCGACCCAGCCCGCCTCCGGCACCGCCTTCGCGGTGTCGACCGGGACATGGCTGACCGCACGCCACGTGGTGGAGGGCTGCCGTGACGCCGCCCTGGTCGTCTCCCCCGGCCGCGCGGTCGCGGCGCGCGTGCGCCTGGCCAGGCGCGCGGACGTGGCGGTGCTGACCACCGAGGGAGGTCCCGAGCCCTTGCCGGTCGGTGTGGAGCGGGCGCTGCACGAGGGGCAGCGGGCCTTCCATCCTGGCTTCCCCCAGGGCTACCCCGGCGAAGTCGCCTCCCGCCTGCTCGGCCGCGAGACCTTGCGAGAACTCGGCCGGGGTCGCCCGGACGAGCCCGTGCTGGCCTGGGCCGAGGTCGGGCGCACCGACGGCCTGCGCGGCACCCTGGCCGGCCTGTCCGGCGCGCCGGCGCTGGACTCCGCCGGCCGCGTCGTGGGCGTGACGGTGGCCGAGGCGCCGCGGCGCGGGCGTATCTACACGACCGCGCCGGAGACGCTGCGCCCGATCCTATCCCGCCGCTCCGGCGCGGCGGAGTTCGGGCCGCGCGACCCGGTCACGGTCGAGAATTACGGGCGCACCGCCGACACCCTGCGGCGCGAGCTGCGGGTGGCTCAGGTCGTCTGCATGTCGACCTGAGCCGCCCCACGGCGCCGACCGTCACTTCCCCTTGCGCAGGGTCGGGCTGTTCAGGTCCAGCTCCGCGATCGGGATCACCTCCACGTTCGGGCGGGTCTTCTTCAGCTCGTCGAGGAACAGCTTGGCGTCGCCGACGATCACCAGGCTGGTCTGCGACACCGGCAGCTCGCGCGCCACGGCGGCCGCGATCTGGTCCGACGTCGCGCCGGCGATCTTGTCGGGATAGGTCCCGACCTCGCTCAGCGGCAGATCCGACTGCACCAGCCCGGCGAGATAGCCGCCCAGGCCTGCGCTGGTCTCGATCTGGCGGCCGAAGTTGCCGATCAGGAAGGCCTTGCGCCGCTCGATGTCGCCGGCCGGGATCGGCTCCTTGGCCAGGCGCTCCAGCTCGGCCAGGAACAGGTCGGCCACCTGCACGGCGGACTCGTTCTTGGTCTGCGCCGAAGCGCTCAGGAAGCCCTCCTCGCGCCGGGGGCCCAAGCCGCTGTAGGCGCCGTACGACAGGCCGCGCTTGGCGCGCACTTCCTGGAACAGGCGCCCGTTGGAGCCCCCGCCCATGACCGCGTTGGCGATCGACAGCGGATAGACCTGCGGGTCCTTGCGCTCGACCGAGCGCAGGGCGGCCACCACCGACGCCTGGCCGGCGTTGGGCAGGTCGATGACCACCACCTTGGCGTCCGGCGCGGGGCCCGCGCGGCTCGGCAGGGCCGGAACCGGGGCCGCCGGTTTGGCCCAGCCGCCGAACAGCTTCTCGGCCAGGGCGAACCCGGCCTCGGGCTCAATGCCGCCCGACAGGATCAGGGTGGCGTTGTCGGGGCGCCACCAGGTCTGGTGCGCGGCGACCAGATCCTCGCGCTTGATCGACTTCAGGGTGTCGGCCGTGCCTCCGGCCGGCGAGCCGTAGGGCGCCGCGCCGTACATCACCCGGCTCGCGGCCCAGCCGGAGATCGCCCCGGGGTTCTTCATCTGCACCGCCAGCGAGTCCAGCGACTGCTTGCGGCGGCGCTCGACCTCCTCCGCGGCGAAGCTCGGGCGCATCACCACGTCGGCCAGCACCCGGCCGGCGGCCTCTAGGTTGGCGGTGGGCGCGGACACGAACATGTTCGAACCGTCCGAACCCGCGCCGCCGCCGATGGTCCCGCCCAGGGCCTCCATGCGCGCGGCGATCTGAGGCGCGGTCATGCCGCCGGCGCCCTGGGTCATCAGGGCCGCGGTCATGTCGGCCAGGCCCGCGCGGCCCGTCGGATCGGCCGCCGAGCCGCCTCCGGCCACCACGTAGGCGGTGGCGATCGGCACGTCGCTGGACTTGGCCACGATCACCCGCAGGCCGTTGGACAGGGTGCGCTCGGCGATCACTGGCGCGGCGATGGTGCGCTTGGGCCCCGGCGCGGGCGGCGCCTGGCGAACGCTCTCGTCGGCCAGCTGGTTGGGCGCACGGGTGGCGGCCGGGACCGTCAGGAACGTCGGCATGGGCGCGGGGTTGGCCCAGGCGTCGGCCTGGCCCGCCGGGCGCTGCGACTCGTCCATGTAGCGGATCGCCACCTTCTGGTTGTCGCCCAGGTACTTGCGGGCGACGCGTTGGACGTCGGCGGCGGTGACCTTCTGGATCGCGGCCACCTGCTTGTCGGCCCAGGCCGGGTCGCCGGTGGAGACCAGGGCGTAGCCCAGCAGGAAGGCGCGTCCGCTGGCGGTCTCGCGCTGGCGCAGCTCGTCGGCCGCCAGCTCGTTCTTGGCCTCGGCCAACTCGTCGGCGGTCACCGGCGCGTCGCGCAGGCGGGCCAGCTCGGCCCCGAGCGCGGCCTCGGCCTCCTCGATCTTGCGGCCGCCGGCCAGGGTGACGATCGGCGCGAAGAAGCCGCCCTCCTCCTGGTTGTTGAAGAAGGTGTAGGCGGCCGACGCCACCTGCTTGTCGTAGACCAGCGACTTGTACAGCCGCGAGGATTCGCCCCGCGCCAGGATCGCGTCCAGCACGGTGAAGGCGGCGGTGTCCTCGTGCTTCACCGGCGGGGTCTGGTAGGACCAGGCGATCGCCGGCAGCGGCACGTTGGGCGCGTAGGCGGTCACCGCCCGACTCTCGGCGCGGGGCGCGTCGGGCTTCAGCGGCGACTTCGGCGCGGGCTTGGCCGCCTTCGGGATCGGCGCGAAATACTTGTCGACGTAGCGGTCGAGCTGGGCCTGGTCGAAGTCGCCCGACACGATCAGGGTGGCGGTGGACGGGCTGTAGTAGGCCTCGTGGAAGGCGCGGGCGTCGTCGATCGTCGCCGCGTTCAGCTCCTCGATCGATCCGATGCCGGGACGGCGATACGGGTGGCCGTCGAAGGAGTTCTCGGCCAGCACGAAGCGCTGCAGCCGGCCGTAGGGCACCGACAGCACCCGCTGGCGCAGTTCTTCCTTGACGATCTCGCGCTCGGCCTTGAACACCTCCTCGTCCACCACCGGGCGGGCCATCCGCTCCGCATGGGTCCACAGCATGGTCTCGAGGTACTCGGCCGGGACGATCTCGAAGTAGTTGGTGAAGTCCGAGCCGGTGGAGGCGTTGCGCGAACCGCCCACGTCCTCGGTCAGCTTGTTCATGGTCCCCAGCGGCATGTTCACCGTCTTGCGGGACAGGATGTGCTCGAACAGGTGGGCGAAGCCGGAGCGCCCCTGCGGATCGTCCTTGGAGCCGACGTCGTACCAGACCTGGACGGTGACGTTCTTCGCCTTGGGATCGCGCAGCGAATAGACCTTCAGCCCGTTCGGCAGCTGGCGGAACTTGTAGTCCAGCTTCGGCGGCGTCAGGGCCGACGCGGAGGCGGCGGACGTCGCCGGTTGCGCGAATGCGGCGGGCGAGGCGGCCAGCAGGGCCAGAGCGGAGACGGAAAGGACGGCGAGGCGCTTCATGGGCTGTTTTCCCCCGAACAATGCGGGCGCGACCCTGACACGCGTCTGAGACCGCGAAAAGTTACAGCTCCTTAATGGAGACCTCCCTCCGTCCTGGCGCTGGCCGAGAGCGTCGCTCTCGACACCGCGCGGGCGAGGGGCCTAAACGGTCCGCGTTCTCGGTGGACCAAGGGGCGGACGTGGCCAGACGCTATGCGAACCTGATCGGCGGCGAGTGGGTGGAGGGGGCGAGCGCTTCGCCGAACCTCAATCCGTCCGACCTCGACGACGTGGTGGGCGAGTTCGCGCAGGGCTCGGCCGAGGACGTGGACCGCGCCGTCGCCGCCGCGCGCGCGGCCCTGCCGGCCTGGAGCCGGGCGACCGCCCAGGTGCGCGGCGACCTGCTGGACAAGGCCGGCGACCGCATCCTGGCGCGCGAGGAGGAGCTGGGCGCCCTGCTCGCCCGCGAGGAGGGCAAGACGCTGGCCGAGGCGCGCGGCGAGGTGCAGCGCGCCGGGCGCATCTTCAAGTTCTACGCGGGCGAGCCGCTGCGGGCGATCGGCGACGTGTTGCCCTCGCTCCGGCCGGGCGTCAGCGTCGAGGCGCGGCGCGAGCCGGTGGGCGTGGTCGGGCTGATCACGCCCTGGAACTTCCCTATCGCCATTCCCGCCTGGAAGGCCGCCCCGGCCCTGGCCTACGGCAACTGCGTGGTGATGAAGCCGGCCGACCTGGTGCCCGCCTCCGCCTGGGCGCTGGCGGAGATCCTGGCCGAGGTCGGCTTCCCGGCCGGAGTGTTCAACCTGGTGATGGGGCGCGGAAGCGTGGTCGGCGAGGCCATGCTGAACCACCGCGGGATCGATGCGATCTCCTTCACCGGCTCCCAAGGGGTCGGCGCGCGGGTGGCGGAGGCCTGCGCCAGGCGGTTCCGCCGGTTTCAGCTCGAGATGGGCGGCAAGAACCCGCTGGTGGTGCTGGACGACGCGGACCTGGACCTGGCGGTGGAGGGCGCGCTGAACGGCGCCTTCTTCTCCACCGGCCAGCGCTGCACCGCGTCGAGCCGGCTGATCGTCACCAAGGGCGTCTACGGGGGGTTCGTGGAGAAGCTGAAGGCGCGTCTGGAAGGCGTGGTGGTCGGCCATGCGCTGGACCCCAGGACCCAGATCGGCCCGGTGGTCAGCGAGCAGCAGCTGCGCCAGGACGTGGAGTACGTCGACCTGGGCGTGAGCGAGGGCGCCAAGCTGGTGTTCGGCGGCGCGCGGGTGGAGGCGCCCACGCGCGGCTTCTTCATGCAGCCCGCCCTGTTCGCCGACGTGGACAACTCCATGCGCATCGCGCGGGAGGAGATCTTCGGCCCGGTGGCCGGGGTGATCCCCGCCGACAACGCCGAACACGCGCTGGAGATCGCGAACGACACCGACTTCGGCCTGTCGGCGGGCGTCTACACCACCTCGCTGAAGCACGCGCGGATGTTCCAGGACGGGGTCGTCGCCGGCATGGTGATGGTCAACCTGCCCACGGCGGGCGTCGATCTCCAGGCCCCGTTCGGCGGCACCAAGGCCTCCAGCTTCGGCCCGCGCGAGCAGGGCCCCTACGCGCGGGAGTTCTACACCCGCATGAAGACGACCTACGTGCAGGCCTGACCCGGATGACCTCCCAAACCACCGCCGCGCGGCGGCTCGTCGAAACGCTGGTGCTGAACGGCGTGGATCACGTCTTCTGCGTGCCCGGCGAAAGCTATCTGGCGGTGCTGGACGCGCTGGCCGACGTGAAGGACCGTGTCCGGGTGGTCGCCTGCCGCCACGAGGCGGGGGCGGCGAACATGGCCGAGGCCTACGGCAAGCTGACCGGCAGGCCCGGCGTCTGCATGGTCACCCGCGGTCCCGGCGCCACCCACGCCAGCGTCGGCGTTCACACCGCCGAACAGGACTCAACCCCGCTGCTGCTGTTCGTGGGGCAGGTCGCGGCCTCGCAGAAGGGGCGCGGCGCCTTTCAGGAGGTGGACTACGCCTCGGCCTTCGCCGACCTGACGAAGTGGGCGGCGGAGCTGGACGAGCCGTCGCGCACGGCCGAGCTGGTCGAGCGGGCGTTCGCCACCGCGATGCAGGGGCGGCAGGGGCCGGTGGTGCTGGCCCTGCCCGAGGACAAGCTGCACGAGGACGGCGGAGCGGCCTCCACCGCGCCGGTGCGGCCCGCCCGTTCGGGGCTCGATCCCGAGGCCGTGGCCGAGATCGGGCGGCGGCTGGAGGCGGCGGAGCGGCCGCTGGTGGTGCTGGGCGGCTCGGGCTGGACCGAGCAGGCGCGCGCGGCGGTCGCCGGGTGGCTCGAAGCCCGCGCCCTGCCCTTCGCCCTGTCGTTCCGACGCAAGGATCTGGTGTCCAACCTGCACCCGGCCTACGCCGGCGACTTGGGGCTGGGCCCGAACCCGGACCTGATCACGCGGGTCAAGGCGGCGGACCTGATCCTGGCGGTGGGCGCGCGGCTCGGTGAAAACGCCACCCAGGGCTACGAGACCCTGACCCGCGAGGGGACCGCGCAACGGCTGATCCACATTCACGCCGGCCCGGAGGAGGTCGGCCGCGCCTGGCCGGTGTCGCTGGGCGCTGTCGCCGACGCGTCGAGCGCGGCCCTCGCGCTTGCGACCCTGACCGGGGGACGACGCTGGGAGGCGGAGGCCGCCGCCGCGCACGAGTCCTACCTGCGCTTCTCCTCGCCGATCGCGGTGGAGGCGGCTGTGAACCTCTCGGAGGTGGTCGCCCACATGGGCGAGGCGCTGCCCGCCGACGCGATCGTCTGCAACGGGGCGGGCAACTTCGCCGCCTGGCTGCACCGGTTCTATCGCCACCGCGCCTGCCGCACCCAGCTGGCCCCGACCTCGGGCGCCATGGGCTACGGCTTCCCGGCCTCGATCGCCGCCAAGCTGGTCCATCCTGAGCGCGAGGTGGTCTGCTTCGCCGGCGACGGCGACTTCATGATGACCGCCCAGGAGCTGGCCACCGCCGTCCAGTACGGCGCGAACGTGGTCACGGTGGTGGTGGACAACGGCTCCTACGGCACCATCCGCATGCACCAGGAGCGGGAGTATCCCGGCCGGGTGATCGCCACCGACCTGAGGAACCCCGACTTCGCCGCCTGGGCCCGTTCCTTCGGCGCCTGGGCCACCACGGTGGAGCGGACGGAAGACTTCCCCGCCGCCTTCGCCGAGGCGCGCGCGGCGGGGCTGCCCGCCCTGATCTGGCTGAAGACCGATGTGGAGGCGATCGCGCCCGGACGCACGATCACCCAGCTGCGCGGCGGGCGGGGCTGAAGCGTTTGCACCTCATCCAGCTGTTCCTGCCCCTGTACGACCCGGAGGGGCGGCCGTTTCCGCCCGAGACCCGGACGCGGGTGCGCGAGGAGCTGGCCGAACGCTTCGGCGGCGTCACCGCCTACGGCCGCGCACCGGCGCAGGGGCTGTGGAAGCCCGAGGAGGACGAGCGGCCGGTCAAGGACGACCTGGTCGTCGTCGAGGTGATGGCCGAGACCCTGGACCGCAATTGGTGGAGCGCCTACCGCGCCGAGCTGGAGCGCCGCTTCGCCCAGGACGCCGTGCTGATCCGCGCACACCCCGTCGATCTTCTCTGAAGACCGGAACCGCCCGGCCCAGCGCGTGTTCAGGCGTGTGGGGCGAGCGGGTCCGTATCAATGTCTGTAAGCGTTTCGCGTGAGTCCGTGGACGGGGTCGCCGTCCTGATCGCGGCAAGGGACGCCGCCGGCACGATCGCGCGTGCCGTGCGCTCGGCCCTGGCCCAGCCGGAGGCCGCGGAAGTGGTCGTGGTGGACGACGGCTCGACGGACGGCACCGCCGCGGTCGCCCGCGAGGCCGACGACGGCTCCGGGCGGCTGAACGTCGTGGTCCAGGAGAACACCGGCCCGTCGGGCGCCCGCAACCGCGCGATGTCGTCGACCTCCGCGCCGCTGCTCTGCGTGCTGGACGCCGACGACCTGATGACGCCCGGCCGGCTCGGGCGGCTGCTGGAGACGTCCGGAGAGGGCTGGGACTTCGTCGCCGACGATCTTCTTACCGCGCGCGAAGGACGGGAGTCCGGCCCCTACGGACGGCTGCTGGGCGTCGACAAGGCGGGCGAGGTGGACCTGGCGTCGTTCGTGCGGGCCAACATTTCCGACCCGCGCCGGCCCCGCGGCGAGATGGGCTTTCTCAAGCCGCTGGTCCGAAGATCCTTCCTGGAACGGACCGGCCTGCGCTACGACGGACGGATGAGGTTGGGCGAAGACTACGCCTTCTACGCCGAGGCCTTGGCGCGCGGCGCCCGGTTCCGCCTGACGCCCGCCTGCGGCTACGTGGCGATCGCCCGCAAGGGGTCGCTCAGCGAGGCGCACGGGGCCGTCGACCTGAAGGCCCTCATCGACGCCGACGACCGTCTGCTGGCGCAGCCCGACCTTTCGCCGGAGGCGGTGGCGGCGCTGAAGGCGCACCAGCGTTCGATCCGCCTGAAATGGAGCCATCGGCGCGCGCTGGACGCCCGCAAGGCCGGACGGCTGGGCGCAGCGGTCAGGGTCCTGGCCGAAAGCCCCGCCACCGCCGTCTACATCCTGCGCGAGACGGCGCGGGCGCGAGCCGTGAGCGCGGCGCGCCGGCTGGTCGGCAGGCGGGGATGGGCGGCGATCGAGGCCGAACCAGCCGCCGCCGGTTCCGAGCAGGGGCGCGGATGAGCGCGCGCGCCCTCGTCGCCGGCACGGCGTCGATCGCCGGGGCAAACGCCTTCCGCCTGGCGCTGCAGTTCCTGCTGCTGCCGGTGCTGGCCCGGCTGCTGGGACCTGAGGCCTACGGCCTGGTGGCGCTGGCCATGCCGGTGGTGTTCTTCACCATGCTGATCGGCGACGCAGGGCTGGGCGCCTCGCTGGTGAAGGCGGTGAACCCGTCGGCGAAGCTGGAATCCACCGTGTTCTGGACCGCGCTGGCGGTGGGCACGGCGCTGACCCTGCTGCTGCTTCTGGGCGCCCCGCTGATCGCCGCGGCGGTGTCCGAACCGGCGCTGACCCCCATCCTGCAGGCCCTCTCGCCGGTGCTGCTGCTGAGCTCGCTGACCACGGTGCCTGCCTCGCGACTCCAGCGGCAGGCGCGCTTCCACGGCTTCGCCATAGGCGACGTGGCCTCGACCCTCTGCGGTCTTGCGGCGGCGCTCTGGGGCGCGACCCACGGCTGGGGCGCCTGGAGCCTGGTGGCCCAGCAGCTGGTGCTGTGGACGGTGAAGGTGATCGTCACCGGAACCCTGTCGCGCCCGGAGCTTCCCCGTTTCTGCCGACCGGCGCTGCTGAAGCCGCACGCACGCTTCGGCCTCAGCCTGCTCGGCTCCAACCTGGTGACCTTCGGCGCGCGCAACATCGACGTGCTGCTGGTGGGCGCCATCGTCGGCGTGCGGGCGGTCGGCTTCTACTCGCTGGCAGTGATGTTCATGCGCCTGCCCGAAATGGTGCTGAGCGGGCCGGTGCAGACCTCGCTGTTCCCGTCGATCGCCCGGGTCGCCGACGATCGCCGGGCGGCCGCGCGGCTCTATTTCGGCGCTTTGCGGGTCATGCTGATCGTCGCCGCGCCCGCCATGGTCGGGCTGGCCCTGGTGGCCGACCTTCTGGTGCCGCTGCTGTTCGGACCGGAGTGGCGTCCTGTCGCCGGATTGCTGGAGGTGCTGGCGCCGGCGGGCGCCCTGTTCTGCCTGTTTCCGATCAACGCGGCGGCCCTGAACGGGCTGGGACGCGCCGGGGTGCAGCTGCGCATGTCGCTGCTGATCACAGCTCTTTCACTCGTCGGAGTGCTGGGGGGGCTGACGTTCGGCATCGAGGGCGTGGCGATCGGTTACGCGGCGGCGATCGTGCTGGCGGCGGGGCCGTACTTCCTGACCACCGCCCGCGCCTTGGGAGCCCGTGCGGCGGACTTCCGCGCCGCGCTCGCCGCCCCCGCCCTGGCCGCAGCCGCGATGGCGGCGGCGGTGCTGGGCGTGCGCTTCGTCCTCGCCGGACAGGGTCAGGAGCTGACCGCCCTGCTGGTCTCGATCGGCGCAGGGTTGGCGGCCTATCCGGCGGCGCTGTGGCTGCTGGATCGTGGCGGGCTGCGCCGCGACCTCGCCAGCCTGAGGGGGTTGTTCGGACGCTCGCGGCCGGCCGGAACCCTGGCCGCCGAGTGACGGCGGTTGATCACGGCCCCGGCCCTACGTAAGAGGGCGCGACATCAGGTCCGAGGGGGCGCGCCCTGCAGAAGGCGCGGCGGCTGGCGCCGGCTCCCCGATTGGGAAACGCCATGAAGAACACCGTACCCTTGAGCCTGCACGTGCCCGCGCCCAAGCGCCGGCCGGGTGATGCTTCTGATTTCTCGGAGCTGCGCCTGGACGCCGCCGGCGAGGCGCCGCGGCCCGAGATCGACGTCGCGGCGCAGGACACCCACGCGCTGGCCTATTCGCTGATCCGGGTGCTGGACGACGAGGGTTCGGCGCTCGGCCCCTGGAACCCGCGGCTCGACCCGGAGACCCTGCGGCGCGGCCTGAAGGCGATGATCCTGACCCGCGCCTTCGACGACCGGATGTACCGGGCGCAGCGGCAGGGGAAGACCAGCTTCTACATGAAGTGCACCGGCGAGGAGGCCATCGCCTGCGCCCAGGCCCTGGTGCTGTCGCGGGAGGACATGTGCTTCCCGACCTACCGCCAGCAGGGGTTGCTGGTGACCCGCGGCTACCCGCTCGCGGACATGATGAACCAGATCTACTCGAACGCCCGCGACCCGGTCAAAGGCCGCCAGCTGCCGATCATGTACTCGTCCAAGGAGTACGGCTTCTTCACCATCTCGGGCAATCTGGGCACCCAGTATCCGCAGGCGGTCGGCTGGGCCATGGCCTCGGCCTACAAGGGCGACGACAAGATCGCCGCGGCCTGGATCGGCGACGGCTCCACCGCCGAGGGCGACTTCCACTACGCCATGACCTTCGCCGCGGTCTACCGGGCGCCGGTGATCCTCAACATCGTCAACAACCAGTGGGCCATTTCGTCCTTCCAGGGCATCGCCGGCGGCGAGCAGACCACCTTCGCCGCCAAGGGCATCGGATACGGCCTGCCGACCCTGCGCGTGGACGGCAACGACTTCCTGGCCGTGTACGCCGCGACCCAGTGGGCGGCGGAGCGGGCGCGCACCAACCGCGGCGCCACGGTGATCGAGTTCTACACCTACCGCGCCGCCCAGCACTCAACCTCCGACGACCCGGCCCGCTACCGCCCCGCCGACGAGTGGGAGCACTGGCCGCTGGGCGATCCGGTCAAGCGGCTCCGGCTGCACCTGACCAAGCTCGGCGAATGGTCGGACGAGCAGCAGGAGGCGGCCGAGAAGGACGCCGTCGAGCAGGTCCGCGCCGCGGCCAAGGAGTCCGAAGCGGTCGGCACGCTGGGCCAATCCCGCCCCTCGGTGAAGGAGATGTTCGAGGAGGTGTTCAAGGAGCCCGACTGGCGCCTGCGCCGCCAAAGGCAGGAGGTGGGGGTATGACCCTTTCCCCCTACGCCCGTCATCCTCGGGCTCGTCCCGAGGACCCATTCTTCCGTCGCACGACCGCCTGCGGCTCCGGTCTCGATCTCTCGGCCGCCGATCGTATCGCTGGACCCTGGGCCCTCGGGACGAGCCCGAGGGTGACGACACCTTGTATGCGAGAGCGCGTCTGACATGCCCAGCATGAACATGATCCAGGCGCTGAACAGCGCCATCGACGTCTGCATGACCCGCGACCCGAACGTGCTGACGTTCGGCGAGGACACCGGCTACTTCGGCGGCGTCTTCCGCGTCACCGACGGCCTGCAGCAGAAGCACGGCCTGACCCGCAGCTTCGACGCGCCGATCTCCGAGGGCGGCATCGTCGGCACGGCCATCGGCATGGGCTCCTACGGCCTGCGCCCGGTGATCGAGATCCAGTTCGCCGACTACATCTATCCCGGCTACGACCAGCTGGTGTCGGAGGCGGCCAAGCTGCGCTATCGCTCCGGCGGCATGTTCACCGCCCCGATCACGGTGCGCAGCCCCTACGGCGGCGGCATCTTCGGCGGCCAGACCCACAGCCAGTCGCCGGAGAGCCTGTTCACCCACATCGCCGGGCTGAAGACGGTGATCCCGTCCAACCCCTACGACGCCAAGGGCCTGCTGATCGCCTCGATCGAGGACGACGATCCGGTGATCTTCTTCGAGCCCAAGCGCATCTACAACGGCCCGTTCGACGGCTGGCACGACCGGCCGGTGTCGCCCTGGACCGGCCACGCCCTGGCCGAGGTACCGGCCGACCACTACACCGTGCCGCTGGGCAAGGCCCGGATCGCGCGCGAGGGGTCGGAGGCGACGGTGCTGGCCTACGGCACCATGGTCTGGGTGGCGATCGCCGCCGCCGAGCACGCCGGGGTGGACGCCGAGGTGATCGACCTGCGCACCCTGGTGCCGCTCGACATCGACACGGTGGTCGAGAGCGTGAAGAAGACCGGCCGCTGCGTGGTGGTGCACGAGGCCCCGCGCACCTCCGGCTTCGGCGCGGAGCTGTCGGCCCTGGTTCAGGAACATTGTTTCTATCACCTGGAGGCGCCGATCGAGCGCGTCGCGGGCTGGGACACGCCCTATCCGCACGCCTTCGAGTGGGAGTACTTCCCCGGGCCCGAGCGGGTCGCGCGGGCGCTGAAGCGGGTGATGAACGGCGGGGAGGACTGAGCCATGGGCCGTTACGTCTTCAAGCTGCCCGACGTGGGCGAAGGCACCGCCGAGGCGGAGATCGTCGAGTGGAAGGTCAAGGTCGGCGACACCGTCGCCGAGGACCAGCCGCTGGCCGACGTGATGACCGACAAGGCCACCGTCGAACTGACCTCGCCGGTGGCCGGCAAGGTGGTGTCGCTGCACGGCAAGCCCGGCGACATGGCCGCGGTGAAGGCTCCCCTGGTCGAGCTCGAGGTCGAGGGCGCCGGGAACGCCGCGGCGGCGGAGGCGGAGGCTCCGACCCCTGCCGAGGCTCCCGAGCCGCAGCCCGAAACCGTCGTCGAACGGGAGGCGGACGCCGAGGCGATCACCCCCGATCCCGACATGGCGGTGCTCGGCAACTACGTCTTCAAGCTGCCCGACGTCGGCGAAGGCACCGCCGAGGCGGAGCTTGTCGAGTGGAAAGTGAAGGTCGGCGCCACCGTCGCCGAGGACCAGCCGCTGGCCGACGTGATGACCGACAAGGCCACCGTCGAACTGACCTCCCCGACCTCGGGCCGGGTGGTCGCCCTGAACGGCGAGGTCGGCAAGATGGTCGCCGTCGGCTCGGCCCTGGTGGTGCTGGAGGTCGAGGGCGCGGGCAACATGGCGCGCGGCGCCGCGCCCAAGGCCGCCCCCGTCCAGCCGGCGAGCAAGCCGGAAGCGAAGGCTCAGCCGGCTCCGAAGCCGGCCGCTTCGGCGCCGGCCCCGTCCCCCGCCCGCGCCGCTCCGGCCAAGGCCGCCGCGCCCGCTTTCGCCACCCGCACGCCCGGCGAACGGCCGCTGGCGTCGCCGGCGGTACGCAAGCGCGCCCGTGAACTCGGGATCGAGCTCCCGTTCGTGCCGGGCTCGGGCCCGGCCGGGCGCATCCAGCACGAGGACCTGGACGCCTTCCTCTCGTCCGGGGGTTCCGGAGCACGGCCCGGCGGCGGCACGGACTCCCGCTACGCCGTGCGCGAGGGAACGACCGAGGTCCGCATCATCGGTCTCCGGCGCAAGATCGCCGAGAAGATGGCCGAGAGCGTCCGTCGCATCCCGCACATCACCTATGTCGAGGAGGTGGACGTCGGCGCGCTCGAGGATCTGCGCGCCCACCTGAACGCCACGCGCGCGCCGGGCCGGCCCAAGCTGACCCTGCTGCCGTTTCTGGCCCGGGCGATGGTCAGGGCGCTGCCGGACCAGCCGCAGATCAACGCCACCTATGACGACGAGGCCGGGGTGCTGACCCAGCACGCCGCGGTGCACCTGGGGATCGCCGCCCAGACGCCGAACGGGCTGATGGTGCCGGTGGTGCGCAACGCCGAGGCGCTGGACGTCTGGGCCACCGCCGAGGAGATCGCGCGGGTCTCGAAAGCGGCCAAGGACGGCACGGCCAAGCGCGAGGAGCTGTCGGGCTCGACCATCACCATCACCTCCCTGGGGACGCTGGGCGGGGTGGTCCACACCCCGATCATCAACCACCCCGAGGTCGCCATCGTCGGCCCCAACAAGATCGTCGAGCGCCCCGTGGTGAAGGACGGCCAGGTCGTGGTCCGCAAGATGATGAACGTCAGCTCCAGCTTCGACCACCGTATCGTCGACGGCCACGACGCCGCGACGTTCGTGGGCCGGCTGAAGGCGATGCTGGAGAACCCGGCGACCTTATGGATGGAGTAAACCCGTTCATCCCCGCGGAAGCGGGGACCCAGGTTTAGGCCGTGGCCTTCTACGTCTACATGATGGCCGGCGACCGGAACGGGACCCTCTACACGGGCTCGACCGACAACCTGATCGGACGGGTGTGGCAGCACCGGGAGAAGGTGATCCGGGGCTTCACCTCGAAGTACGGGGTGGACAAGCTGGTCTGGTTCGAGGCGCACGACACGCGCCACGGCGCCTTTGTCCGGGAGCGGCGGATCAAGAAGTGGAACAGGCTCTGGGAGCTGGAGCTGATCGAGAAGACCAATACTGGCTGGCGCGACCTGTTCGAGACGCTCAGCCCCTGAGGCTCAAACCTGGGTCCCCGCTTCCGCGGGGATGATCGGAATAAAAGAGATGGCTGAAACGATTTCCACCAAGGTCCTGATCGTCGGCGCGGGGACCGGCGGCTATGTGGCGGCGATCCGCTGCGGGCAGCTGGGGCTGGACACCACCATCGTGGACGCCACCGGCAAGCTCGGCGGCACCTGCCTGAACGTCGGCTGCATTCCGTCCAAGGCGCTGATTCACGCCGCGTCGAAGTTCGAAACGGTGGCCAAAGCGGCCGACGGCGGCACGCTCGGGATCACCGCCTCCAAGCCCGCGATCGACCTGGCCGAGACCGTGCGCTGGAAGGACGGCGTGGTCGCCAAGCTGAACCAGGGCGTGGCGGGCCTGCTGAAGAAGGCCAAGGTTCGCGTGGTCGCCGGCTGGGCGACGTTCAGCGACGCCAAGACCTGCACGGTCAAGGGCGCGGACGGGGCGGAGACGACGATCACCGCCGAGCACGTGATCCTGGCCACCGGCTCTGAAGCCGTGGAGCTGCCGTTCATGCCGTTCGGCGGGCGGGTGATCTCCTCGACCGAGGCGCTGGCGCTGCCGGCGGTGCCTGAGCGGCTGGTGGTGGTCGGCGGCGGCTACATCGGGCTGGAGCTGGGCATCGCCTTCCGCAAATTCGGCGCGCAGGTGGCGGTGGTCGAAATGGCCGACCGCATCCTGCCGATCTACGACAAACAGCTGACCGACCCGGTCCGAAAATGGCTGGAGAAGCACGGCGTCGCCCTGCATCTGGGCGCCCGCGCCAAGGGCCTGAACGCCGCCGGCGACGCCCTGGTCGTCGAGGACAAGGACGGCGGGACCGTCGAACTGCCCGCCGACAAGATCCTGGTGACCGTCGGTCGCCGCCCGGTGACCAAGGGCTGGGGGTTGGAGGCCATGGGCCTCGACATGGCCGGGCCGTTCGTCAAGATCGACGCCCAGTGCCGCACCTCGATGCGCAACGTCTGGGCGGTGGGCGACTTGGTCGGCGAGCCGATGCTGGCGCACAAGGGCTCGGCGCAGGGCGAGATGGTCGCCGAGATCATCGCCGGGAAGCGCCGCAGCTTCGACCCGGTCTCCATCGCGGCGGTCTGCTTCACCGAGCCGGAGATCGCGGCGGCGGGCCTGCTGCCGTCGGACGTCGAAGGCCGCGACGACGTGATCACCGCCCAGTTTCCGCTGCAGGCGATCGGCCGGGCGCTGGCGGTGGAGGCGGCCGACGACGGAGGCTTCGTGCGGGTGATCGCGTCGAAGACCGACCACCGCATCCTCGGCGTCCAGGCCGTGGGCCGTCACGTGGCCGAGCTGTCGAACGCCTTCGCCGGCTGGCTGGAGATGAGCGCGGTGCTGGAGGACGTGGCCGGCACCATCCACGTCCACCCCACGCTCGGCGAAGCCTTCCACGAGGCTTCCCTGCGCGCCTTGGGGCACGCCATCCACATCTGAGGCTCGGCTGGCCGGAGTCAGGCCCCCGGCGCGCCCGCGGGGCAGGTGCCGGAAATGCGCTTGGCGTTGATCGAGCCGGACACGCCCAGGCCGTGGATGGTCCGCACGTTGGCCTTCATCTTCACCGTCGTCGGCGTGTAGGTGCCGTCCGCCTTGACCTTGGCGGTGCGCGACTTGCGATCCACCCAGGTCCCGTCCAGCTTCACCTTGCCGGCGCCCACCTGCTTCACCGGATAGGTGCAGCGGTACTTCTTGGTGCAGGGGTGGAACAGGAACTGCTCGATCTCGTCGGCCTTCAGGCAGCGGTGCTCGGTGTCCACCGGGAAGATCGCCACCTTGGCG
>Ga0196964_10000415_pt1 | contig 27222 bp, 28 predicted proteins | sample S1_10metaG_FD_148615 | JGI IMG/M metagenome (GOLD analysis project Ga0196964, IMG submission 148615) | Soil microbial communities from Anza Borrego desert, Southern California, United States - S1_10 | ecosystem: Environmental > Terrestrial > Soil > Desert | place: USA: California | collected... | reverse complement strand
GGCCGGGCTGCCATCGTCAACAACGATAATACTACCCGCACCCAGCAGATCACGGCTATCCGTACTGCCCTGGAAAAAGCGGTGGCTACGGTTGCCGTGAGCTACCTGAACAAGACCAAGTCTGCCAGCAGCAACGGTGCCCGTTTCCATGCGCTGTCGGAAGGTGTAGGCTTTATCTACTCGCTGCGTTATGCCTACGCCCCAAAGATCGACAAAGCTAAATCCGATGCGCTGCTCGATATCCTGATGAACAAGCAGGACGGGTTCTGGTCGCTCACAAACGCTGATCTCGATAGCGTGAGGAACCAGATCGCTGACGCCTTCGGCATCGACCGGGAAGCTATTGTGAACCATTAAGAGCTGACAGGTTAGATAAAGCAGGTAAAGCGGCGATCCTCATCGACCGCTTTTACCATTACAAAGACTACTATGAAAAGACTTGTATTAAGCCTGGTTTCTTTTTCACTTGCCGGCGTGCTCGCCTTGACGGGATGTAAAAAAGATGATAACAAAGGCGGTAATAACGACAACTTTGACCGGAAGGCCCTCCTTACCAACTACGCCGACAATTATATCCTGCCTGCCTATGCCGATATGAGCGCAAAGCTGACTGCACTCAATACGGCTGCAGCAACGTTTACGGCCGCTCCGGACCTAAGCTCACTTGAAGCACTGCGTTATTCCTGGATGGAAGCATACAGCACCTGGCAGCGGGTAGACCTCTGCGAGTTCGGTCCGGGAGAATCGGTAAGCCTGCGGATGTATATGAACATCTTCCCGGTCACGGTATCAAAGGTGAATGCGAATATCGCTGCCGGCAGCTACGACCTGGAAACTTTCAATAACAAAGACGCACAGGGTTTTCCTGCGATCGATTACCTGATCAACGGATTGGGTGCGAACGATAACGAGATCCTGGGCTTTTACACCAGCGACGCGCAGGCCGGCGCCCGGAAGCAATACCTGCTCAATGTCATTGCCAAGATGCAGGAGAAAGTAAGCGCTGTCCGGACAGCCTGGGGCAGCTACCGTGCCGGTTTCATTGAAAATACCGGTACCGATGTGAGCAGCAGCCTGACCCGGATGGTCAATGGCTTTGTGCTTTACTATGAGCGTTACCTCCGGACCGCCAAGTTCGGACTTCCGGCCGGTGTGATGACCAGCATAGCCAGACCAGATCTTACGGAAGCTTATTACCGCCCTGAGTTTGCAGACGAACTGGCAATACAGTCCCTCGCGGCTGTCAGACAATTTTATGAAGGAGCACATTACTCCGGCGGCAGTGACGGACCAGGACTGAAAGATTACCTGGCCGCACTTAATACACAGGACGATAATGGCGTACTGATCGCCAATATTATCAGCACCGAGCTGGACGAGGCGGCGGCTTCGGTCCAAAACCTCGGACAACCGCTCAGCACTGCCGTTGTCAACAATCGCGGTGCCGTGCTTACCATCTTTGACGAGCTGCAGGAGGTAGTGCCCCTGCTGAAAGTAGATATGGTATCTGCCCTTGGTATCTCCATCACCTATACTGATAATGACGGCGATTAATCCATGCAGCTGAGCTTCAGACATAGAATCACCAATTACCTGGAGCAGCCGGTCTATTCGGCTGCCCTCGCCTTTTTCAGGATCGTCTTCGGACTGATGCTGTTCGGCGGTGTGGTTCGTTTCTGGCTCAGAGGATGGATTGAAGAACTGTACATACAACCCCGTTTGTTTTTCCACTACTATGGCCTCGAGTGGATACAGCCCCTTGGCCCGACCACCTATGTCCTGTTCCTTATCTGCGGTATCAGCGCCCTTGGCTTTGCTCTGGGCTGCTGGTACCGTCTCTCTTCTGTCCTGCTTTTCCTCAGCTTTACCTATATAGAGCTGATGGATAAGACCAACTACCTCAACCATTATTATTTTGTCACGCTGGTCCTGTTCCTGATGATCTGGCTGCCTGCCAATGCCAACCTTTCCATAGATGCCTGGCGGAGACCGGCGCTTGTAAAACGAACTGTTCCCCGATGGACGGTAGGAGGCATTCGGCTGATGCTGGCTATTGTTTACTGCTATGCCGGGCTGGCAAAGCTGAACAGCGACTGGCTGCTGGAAGCCATGCCGCTGCGGCTCTGGCTTCCAGCAAAGAACGACATGCCCCTCATCGGTCCACTGTTCAGCCAGGTTTGGGTGGCCTACCTGTTCAGCTGGTTCGGGGCAGCCTACGATCTTTTTATTCCATTCTTCCTGCTCAGCCGGAAGACCCGTCCCTATGCCTTCCTTGCTGTCATTGCATTTCATGTGATGACCTCGCTGCTCTTCCCCATCGGAATGTTCCCCTACATCATGATCCTTTCTGCGCTTATCTTCTTTAACAGTGCGGATATTGACCGTTTCTTCCTGAAAATCAAAGGAAAATGGCGGATGTTGCCTGTGGCCGATGGCAATAATCTATTTACCTTTGCGCCGCTGAAAAGAAGGCTGATCTCGGGGATGTTTGCGATGTTCTTTGTTTTCCAGCTCCTGTTCCCCTGGCGTTACCTGCTCACGCCTGGCGAGCTGTTCTGGACAGAAGAAGGATACCGCTTTTCCTGGAGGGTGATGCTGATCGAGAAAATGGGTTATGCCCAGTTCGTAGTTACGGATAGCAGAACCGGAGCAAAGGTGGCGGTCAATAACAGCGATTTCCTGACCAGGAACCAGGAAAAGATGATGGCGACCCAGGCAGACTTTATTGTGCAGTATGCCCGTTTCCTGCACGACCATTATGAAAGGTTGGGGATGTATGACCCAAAGGTAAATGCTACAATATATGTGACATTGAACGGCAGGCGCAGCCGGTTGTTCGCAGATACCAGCATCAACCTCGCGGAAGCGGAAGATTCATTTAAACACAAAAACTGGATCCTCGGATTCAGAGACAAGATATATGGGCTTTAGAATTTGTTTGCTGGCAATGGTCCTCGCACCTGCCCTCTGCGGGGCCCAGGACACGACCAGACAGCTTCAGGAAGTAAAGGTAACCGACAAGAAAAACAACAACTTCGGGCATCTTTACCAGGTAGACGGGATGAAGATCGCAGCAGGTAAAAAAACCGAGGTGATCTATGTAGATAAGCTGACTGTCAATAAGGCTACGAACAATACCCGCCAGGTTTATGCCAAGGTTGCAGGTCTGAATATATTCGAGAATGACGGTTCCGGGCTGCAGCTCAGTATCGGCGGGCGCGGGCTGGATCCGAACCGGACTTCCAATTTTAATGTGAGGCAGAACGGCTATGACATCAGTGCGGATGCACTGGGCTACCCCGAAAGCTACTATACACCGCCTGCCGAAGCCCTCAAAAGAATCGAGATCATAAAAGGAGCTGCCAGTCTGCAGTTCGGCACCCAGTTCGGCGGGCTGCTCAACTTCGAAATGAAACAGCCCGAAGACAACGGCAAACCGCTGGTGATCGAAAGCCGGCAGACGGCCGGTTCTTTCGGCTTCCTTGGCTCGTACAACAGCGTTGCCGGCACCAGGGGGAAACTGAGCTACTTTGCCTATGTGCATTATAAACAGGGAAATGGCTGGCGGCCTAATAGCCGGTTCGAATCATTCAATGCCTATGCCGATCTCCATTACCACCTGAATGAGAAACATATGATCGGCATCGAATTCAGTCACCTGAACTACCTGGCCAAGCAGCCAGGCGGGTTGGACGATGCTATGTTCCGGGATGATCCGCGGCAGAGCAACCGGTCCAGGAACTGGTTCGCGGTAGACTGGAACCTGCTGGACCTGGAGTGGGCGTACCAGATCGCTCCGCGAACAAAGCTGCAGACCCGGGTGTTCGGACTGATCGCTTCGCGCAATGCCATTGGCTTCCGCGACAACCGGGTATCCATCATTGACCCGGGTGGTCCGCGCGACCTGATCAAGGGAAGCTTCCGGAACCTGACGCTCGAATCCAGATTCCTGCACAGCTATACCATCGGCAGGAAAAACATGAACCTGCTGGTGGGGGTACGCGCTTATAAAGGCTATAGTGAGGCCCGGCAGGGAAATGTGAACAACGGGGCCGGACCGGACTTCTCCTTCGGACAGAATGAAGCGGACGAGCTTACTTCCGATTACCGCTACCCCAACTACAACTATTCAGCATTTGCCGAACAGATCATCCGCATCAACGACCAATGGAATATTACCCCCGGCATTCGGGTAGAGCATATACGCACGGAAGCCGACGGGAGGTATTTTCAGCGCATCTACGATCAGCGCGACAGCCTGGTTTTTACGAAGGAAAATGCAGAAAAGAAAAGCCGTCCCCGCAGCTTTGTCATTGGCGGTGTTGGCTCGAGCTACAAGTTCAAAAACGGGATGGAGCTTTACGGAAATATCTCGCAGAACTACCGTTCCGTTACCTTCAATGATATCAGGCTGACCAACGCCAGCTTCGAGATTGACCCCGATATTACGGACGAAAAAGGCTGGAGTGCCGACCTTGGACTGCGCGGCGGCATTAAAGACAAGATCCGGTTCGATGTCAGCGTCTTTCAGCTATACTATGGTAACAGGATCGGCGAAGTGGATGCTCCCAAAGGCGCCTATGTGATCCGGCGCCGTGGTAACCTGGGTGCTGCCCGGATCATGGGTCTGGAATCGCTTATCGAAGCAGATCTGCTGAAACTTATGGGCAGAACTGCCGATAGCTGGAGCAGTACAATCTACTCCAACCTGGCGCTTACCCATTCCGAGTGGCTGGAAAGCCCGCGTCCGGACGTAATAGGCAAGCAATTGGAATACGTACCCGCGGTTAACTGGAAAGGCGGACTGCAGTTAGGCTACCGGCAGTTTAAGCTTACTTACCAGGTCAGTCACCTGAGCGACCAGTTTACTGATGCATCCAATTCTGTAGCGGCTCTTCCCAGTGCTGTGAATGGCCTGGTGCCGGCCTACACATTGATGGATCTTTCGCTGGGCTGGTCCTGGCGCTGGCTATCGGTTGAAGGCAGCGTGAACAACCTGGCGAATGTTAAATATTTCACCCGCCGGGCTACGGGCTATCCGGGACCGGGCATTATCCCCGGCGAAGGGCGATCATTCTATCTAACCGTGGGATTCAAAAGCTTATAAACAAAAACTAAAAACGTGCTCCGAAAGCAGGTTTTTAGTTTCCCTTTGCGACACTTTGTCACTAGAAGGACTAAACAAATCGTGCCCGGCTCAGTAGTGCCGTGATCAGTTAAGCGCCTGACGATCACGCCTTTCACTTATTGGCTAAGACATGATTGAGGGAAATATGAGACGGTGATGGAAGAAACGAGCAGGGAGCGAATCAAATTCAGCATTAAGGGGCCCGCGGGCACCTTTATCGGTGAAGCCGTAGGCGGCGACCTGAAACACAGCAGCATTTACGAGATCAGGCTGTCCAACGGCGATGTATTTGAGCTGGAGGCAAAGGAAGAAGCGCCTTCCCGTTATTCCCGGGTCTGCCCCACCCGCTCCGGCACCCCGCGTATCGCTTCGGTGATCGGCAATATCATTGAGCGTTATTTCCGCCGCAAACAGCATTGCAGCAACAATGATCAATCAGGCGGTATCCGGTGCTGATTATCCTGTCTTCACCGTTTAGCTAGCAGCGACTGGCGTCCTCGGCTGCCTTAACCCGGCAAACCTACCCTTTATCATTACCGTATCTGTTGAACACAGGATACGGTCGTACACAAACCGTATCCTCTTTCGGGCGAACTGTATCCTGTTTTGAGCGAACACTATTCTCTTTCGGGCAAACAGTATGCTTTCGGGTGCCAACATTATGCTGTTTGATGTTAAGAGGATAAAGTTCCGGGCCGTGAAGATCATGTCCTGAGCCGACAGAGCAAGGTTCAGAGCAATGAGGATGCTGTTTTGCGCAGACAGTATGGTGTTTTGTGTAAAGAGTATCCTGATTTGTGCAAACAGAATCCTTTTTGATGGAGACACTATACTGTTACGGCTGAAGAAAGTAATGTGTTATGAAATGAGGGTACAGGTCAGGGAAAATATCCAGTTGTTCTGCCGTAGTTGATTCCGGGTTTGTTCTGGTCTGACGAATATCGGTTTAACGAAAGATTTGCAACGTCTTAGCCTGATCTAACCGCAACGGAAGTTAACAGGATCCGGGTCGTACCTGTCTGGAAATCGTTCCAGCCTGCTCAATGACCCAAATTACTCCGGCTTTCTTGTAAAGCAGTTGTAGATCCGCCGTATCGTATCCGCTGTCCCTGGGGTCACTGTCCTTTCGAAGACTCCGTTTTTTGATTTTACCCTCAGTGCCGTGATTCGTTGCTCCGCCAACAGTACTCTAAGCTTTTTATGTCCGGAGAACGGCGTTATCTTGAGCGCACCCGCACCTGTACAATTGTCCTCGGACTCATTTGGTGACGCGAGTTTTACACCATTCTCAAAGGTGAACGCAACAGTGCCATCTCCATCAATGCAGCCGAAACCGGGATCAGATACATTTACCAGAAATGCAACACCATTGCCCTGAAGTTTCAACATCACTATTTTCCAGTCGCTCTCCCCGATAGCACCATGCAGCACAATCGGAGTCCTCATCATAGTGTAAACTTTTTTCGAGCCTTCAAAGCTCTTGCTACTCAATAAACTGTCGCATTCCTGCGCTATTGTCGTCACTGGCAGCAGAGGAAGAATAAAAAAGAATAATTGTCGCATATGTTAGCTATTCAGAAATGTAGTCAAGATAGTCAGCAAATATTTTATCTGTGGCTATTTTTCATTAAACGCTATATTTTACGTCCTAATGCGTGCATCTGTCTTCATAATCATTTTTGTTTTCGGCATCCATTTTTTCTTCAAGGCAGTCAACTATTCGGGAATGATCAAAACAACCGGAGTAGTGGTAGGGCATGGACATCTAAGCTATGGCACCATTCGCGGAAGGGGACACACGGTACCCTACCCAGTTGTCGCCTTTAAGTACAACAGGGAGGTACCACGTGAGGTGGATATGGGTGAGGCGTTTCATCAAACAGACTGGAGCAAGGCAACTGCAGGCAACCTGGATGAGGAGTTGGAACGTAAAATGACCGAACTTGGGGAGCAAAATACAGATACGCCAGGCATTCTGCACACGGTTGAGCCCGAAGGTGCGATGTTCTACAGGAACTACCGGCATGGTGAGATTCTGTCCGTAATCTATGACCCAGAAGATCCTGAACACGCAATTGTCCATACGTTCTTCAGTTACTGGTTAACGTTAAAGGCGATGGCCTTTCTCCCTGCGGTTTGCGTAGCGCTTATCGGTTTTCGCAATGTTATGAGGATGCGCTGAGAAGAAGCATTCGGGTATCAGATGAAGGCAGGGCCGCCGAAACATCCCGAATAAGGCTAGAAACAGAGCACGGAGTAAACGACTGGGATAGAGAAATAAAAAATATCCGGGGATTGGAAAATGATATTATTTTTGCAGCCTCTTAACCGGTTTCGTAGCTCAGTTGGTAGAGCAGCTGACTCTTAATCAGCGGGTCTAGGGTTCGAGTCCCTACGGAACCACACCGAACATTAATGGCTGCCGCGGGCAGCCATTTTGCATTTCCGGGAGCGTTCAGAACCATGGCGCGTTTCTTCCTGCCGTACCCTGCGCCGCTACGTTGCCAGGCCTTCTATCTACCAACTATATTTCTATCTTCGCAGCCTAATTCATTCTGCTGTTTTGATTTCCGGTAAAATCATCATCATCACTGCCCCTTCCGGTTCGGGCAAAACCACCCTGGTCAAACGCCTGCTCAAGGCCTGCCCGCAGCTCGCATTTTCCGTTTCTGCCTGCACCCGCAACCCGCGTCCGGGTGAAGTGCATGGCAAGGACTACTATTTTTTCGCAGAGGAAGAGTTTCGCCAGCTGATCCAGGCTGATGCCTTTGTGGAGTGGGAAATGGTTTATACCGGTAAATACTACGGGACGCTTAAATCCGAGCTGCAAAGGATCTGGGGCGATAATAAATCGCCGCTGGTAGATATTGATGTGCAGGGCGCGCTTGCCATCAGGAAAGCCTACCCTGACCAGTCGCTCAGCATCTTCATAGAGGCGCCGTCCATAGAGGTATTGCGGCAGCGGCTCAGCAACCGGGGCACCGAGACCCCGCAGAGCCTGGAAGAGCGAGTTGCCAAGGCAAAAGAAGAGCTTACTTTTTCGCCGCGGTTCGATCGCGTTATTATCAACGACGACCTGGACAAGGCAACAAAAGACCTTGTTGATACCGTAGAATCATTTCTTGCCGACTGAGCCTTACAGCCGGTCTGTTTCTTAAGCTAGATTAATGGCAGCCCGTGGCCCTGGCCGGAACTTTGTCCTGTAATTAAACACCAGAACGATAAAATTTCCGAATTATGGCTAAGACAATCTTTCACGCAGCAGATTCCAGAGGATATGCCGATCATGGCTGGCTGAAAAGCAGCCACAGCTTCAGCTTTGCCAGCTATTACAATGCCGAGCGCATGCATTTCGGCGCGCTAAGGGTGTTAAACGACGATATGGTCAATGGCGGCGGCGGCTTCGGCTCACATCCGCACGATAACATGGAGATCATCAGCATCCCGCTGGAAGGAGACCTGGAGCATAGGGACAATATGGGAAACACCACGGTCATCCGCCAGGGCGATGTTCAGGTGATGAGCGCAGGCACCGGTGTTTATCACAGCGAATACAACCGCAACAAAGACCAGGCTGTAAAGTTCCTGCAGATCTGGCTGTTCCCGAACAAGCTGAATGTGCAGCCGCGCTATGACCAGATAAGCCTCGACCTGAGCGAGCGGCAAAACAAGCTGCAACAGGTGGTATCACCTGATCCTGACGATGCGGGAACCTGGATTCACCAGGACGCCTGGTTTCATATGGGCAGGTTTGATGCGGCGCGATCTTTCCGGTACGAACCGAAGAAAGAAGGCAACGGCATCTACGTTTTTGTACTCGAAGGCAGCTTCACCGTAGACGGCAAGACCCTGAACCGCCGCGACGCGTTAGGCATTTGGGAAACGGATGGGGTCAATATCAGCTCTGTTACGGATGGTGCGGAAGTCTTGATCATGGATGTGCCGATGCTGGCGTAACTAAAGAAGATAGCATTAATGATGGGCGAGCTCAGAGCGGATCTTACTGAGAAACTCAGGCGATATGCCCAGGTACCGGGCAATCTGGTGCTGCGGTACCCTCTGAGCGATGCCCGGATATTTATGCAGGAAGGAAAGGTAACGTTCCCTGGCAGAACGCGACACGAAATAAAAAAAGCGCTGCTGCAGTTCTGACAGGGAGCGCTGTACCATCAGCCGGAACATCCGCTCGAACTGCGGGACCTGACGGAACAGCTTTTCCTTCTCCTTACGGCTGATCTGCAGCACCTCGGTGTCTTCCACCGTTTCAATGAACATAAGGGAGGGTTTGCCTTCCGAGAACGAGGCTATATCACTTACCCACCAGTCCTCCACGGCAAACATCAGTATCGTTTCCTCGCCCTTCTCATCCACGTAATAGCTGCGAATACACCCTTTTAAGATATAGGCTTCAAAATCGCAGATCATTCCTTCACGCAGGAGAAAGGTTTTCTTTTTGTACACTTTATGCTCCAGGCAGGAATGAAAGAAACCCAGCTCTTCTGTGTTCAGGCTCAGGCAGCGGCCTACGTACGCATCTATTTGTTCGTACATCGGACTATGCTTATTCGAAGAACAATTCTTCGGATTTGCGCTTGACAATGGGAATATACCAGCTGCCCTTAACACCGATCAGCATGTCCAGCCTGCTTTCATTGCCCGGCTGACGGGTATCGAAGTGAACATCCCTTCTGCCCTTGGTGAACCCTGCGAGAACGTTCAGTCCGATATTAAAGTTGACCAGTCCGCTCGCCGAAAAATGGTTATAACCTACAAATTCTTCCACGAAAAAACCATTGGCCAGCCTGTCGTATCCGTGCAGGTATTCGTTGTCGAGCTGCGGAATATTCTGGTCGCGGTTAGAGACCAGGATCTTATGCTGCATGAAGCCGACGCTGGTAAGCGCCAGGATGCCGTTATCGGGGCGGTTGGAATTGAGATTGAAGATCTTTCCGGCTTGTACCCCGAACAGGAAGCCCCGCTCCAGTGTGGTGATCGTCGTGCGAAAACCGGACGCATTCAGTACCCCGTCCCGGGTGCCAATCATATTGGAAAGAAAGCCCGGCTCCTTGATCTTATTACCAAACAGGAAGTCGGCTTTCAGCCCCAGCATCCAGTTGCCTGAAGTCTTATAGAACACTGAAGGACCCACCCTGTAGCTAACGCCAAACCGGTCTGCCATATCTGCCATCGGAACGTCAAAGACACCGTGCAGGGAAATGATAAATCCCTTAAGCGGTTTCTTTTTCTCGGTACCGAACAGATCATCCTGAGCCATCGCAGGCTCCGAACAGCAAAGCAGCAGGGAAAGAAAAGTCAGAATCTTCTTCATTGCGTAAAAATAGAACTCTTCTGCCCAATAAAGACAAACGGGTGGCGGCCAGCAAGTTTTTACATGTTCGTGATGATCGGACGCGGCAAAAAAAGAATCGAAAAAAGGAGGCTAAATCGTAGGTTTGCACCCTCTAACAGATCAATATGCAACAGCTACAAATGGTGGATCTGAAGCGTCAGTACCACAAGATCAAATCTGAGGTGGACGCCGCCATCCAGGGAGTCATCGACGATACCGCTTTCATCAACGGACCCGAGGTCCAGTCTTTTGCCAGAGAACTTGCAGACTACCTGGGTGTAAAATATGTGATTCCCTGCGCCAACGGTACGGATGCGCTGCAGATCGCGCTGATGGCGCTTGGACTGAAGCCGGGCGATGAGGTCATCACTCCGTCTTTTACCTATATCGCCACCGTTGAAGTGGTAGGTCTGCTCCGGCTGCAGCCGGTGTTCGTGGATGTAGATGCAGACACATTCACGATGAACGTCGAAAGCCTGCGGAAGGCGATCACGCCAAAAACAAAGGCTATCATTCCCGTGCATCTTTACGGACAGTGCGCCAACATGGAGCAGATCCTGGCAATTGCAGGTGAACATAACATTCCGGTGATTGAGGATAATGCCCAGGCTATAGGCGGCGATTATACTTTTTCCGATGGACGAACGGTGAAGACGGGCAGCATGGGTACGATCGGCTGCACTTCATTCTTCCCTTCGAAAAACCTGGGATGCTATGGAGACGGCGGTGCCATCTTCACCAACGACGATAAGCTCGCCGAAGACATGAAAATGATTGCCAATCATGGTCAGAAGGTAAAGTACTATCACGAGGTTGTAGGCTGCAACAGCCGGCTGGATTCTATCCAGGCTGCCGTGCTCCGGATCAAGCTCAGAAAGCTGGATGAATACTGTGATGCCAGGCGCAAAGTGGCAGACTATTACGACGCAGCTTTCGCGGCAGATAAAAGGATCATCACCCCCTTCCGTGCAGCTTATTCAAAACATGTTTTCCACCAGTATACCCTGCAGTTGGAAGGAGTAGACCGGGATATGGTTCAGGAAAAGCTGGCTGAGAAGGGTGTTCCTTCCATGATCTACTATCCGGTTCCCTGCCATAAGCAGAAAATGTTCCGGGAGCTGGGCGGTGCGGCGTACGAGCTGCCGGTGACCGACCATCTTCAGGACCGGGTCATCTCGCTGCCGATCCATACAGAGCTCACGGAAGAAGAGCTGAAGTACATTACGGAACAATTCCTGTCCGTCATACAGGAATGCGCCCGCTAACAAAGCAATATTAACCGGCAACCCGTTTGAACAATATGAATGTAATCAAGACACCGATCGAAGGACTGCTGATCCTGGAGCCCCGTATCTTCCATGATGACCGCGGCTACTTCTTCGAAAGCTATAACCATAATACCTTCGTGCAGAGTACAGGATTGGACATCAGGTGGGTGCAGGACAACCAGGCGCGTTCTACCCGGAATGTGCTGCGTGGCCTTCATTATCAGAACGCGCCACATGCCCAGACGAAGCTGGTACGTGCGCTGGAAGGCGCCATCTGGGATGTGGTCATTGATCTGCGGCGGGAAAGCAGCACATTCGGACAATGGTATGGCGTGGAGCTCTCGGCCGAGAACAAGCGGCAGTTCCTCGTGCCCCGGGGTTTTGCGCATGGCTATGCGGTGCTGACAGACACCGCCGAGGTAATGTACAAATGTGACGATTTCTACGCCAAGTCCGATGAAGGCGGCGTTAATTACGCAGACCCTGCCGTCGGTATTGATTGGAAAATAGACCTGAAAGATGCGATCGTGTCCGAAAAAGACATGGTGCAGCCGATGCTCAAAGACGCAAAGTTCAGCTTCTGATCATCGAAACAGCGGGTCCTGCCCGCTGTTGTCATTTAAAATATATGGTAGCCAAACATTTTATCGTCCGTGGAAAAGTACAGGGGGTCTATTACCGTGAGTCCGCCAGGAAGGAAGCGGAGAAAAAAGGCCTCTCCGGCTGGATCCGGAACAATCCTGATAAATCGGTTGAAGGAATTGTCTGCGGGCCTGAAGAGGCGCTAATTTCTTTTATTGACTGGCTTCATCGGGGACCCATCCTGGCCCGGGTAGACGAAGTTATCCTCAGCGACCATGCGGAAAAGCCTTCCGGGCCCTTCGAGATAAGAAAATAGATCAGCCCGTAGTCTTGCGGGAAAATCCCCGGAACTTTCTGAATGCAAAGATCATCAGCCAACCGACGAGGGTAAATGCAAGGGCATAGAGGCTGCCAATAAATATAGATTCAAAGATAATCTGCTTTGCCGGCGGATTGGGCGGGTCCTTATCCAGGATCGTGTAATCGAGCAGGAACAAGCTGTAAGTGAGTATTAGTGAGCCGGTCACTACCTGCCGGTACGACCGGTCCATCCTCGTATAGCTATGGTAGAACAGCGTGATGGCGAGCCCGGTCACGACAAAGAACAATCCCCCGAACATGATCAGCGTCAGTGGCTGGTCCAAACCGTAGGCCGGCTGCAGCATCAACAGGAGAACAGACACGAGGAAAGCGATAATCAGACAAATACGGTATGGCTTCTTCATAATGCTTTTTGCAATATAACGAACAATACCCGGTTCTATTGTTCAGCCCTGCGAAGCTGCCACAAGTTCCATCCTGGCAATCATTTCCCGGAGGAGCTCGGGAGCTGCCGTATTGCTTTCAATACCAACTGTATGCGCACTGTATTTGCTCAGCAGCAGCAGGCAATATTCAACCTTGGGCAAAGTCCATACACGCATGCTTTGCTGCATCAGCCGCAGCCGCTCACCATAGAGATTCAGCGCCTGGCTCATTTCCTTTTCCCGCCCCCTGTAAAAGTTGGCAGCATACAGCCGGCTGAAATGTCCGTAAAAAGTACCGATGACCAGTGGCATGGCAGCCGACTTCGGGTTGGCGGTAAAATAGGTCAGCATTCGGTATAGCTTATCCTTATCGCCGGTGGTCAGGGCGTCGGGCAGCTCAAATACATTATACTCCCGGGTAATGCCGATGAATTTCTGGATATGTGCGCCCGTCAGCATCTTTTCTTCCGGAACATTCAGGCGCACCTTTTCTATCTCGTTCACGATCTTCTGCAGATCATTACCCAGGTAAGTAGCCAGGATCTGCGCTTCCCGCTCTCCAACATGAAAACCAGTCTCCAAGCCATAGTTCTGGATCCAGCCCGGGACCTCTTCGTCCTTCAGCTTGTTACTGGTAAAATACACTCCCTTATCCTTCGCAATCTTTACGAGCTTACCGCGTCCATCTGTTTTTTTAAACCGGTGCTCAATGAGAAAGACGGTGGTAGGCGCGGGGTTTTCCAGGTAGGCTGCCAGTTCGTTCAGGGTGCGCATCTGGGCTGCATCTTTCAGGATCACCACCTGCCTTTCGGCAAACATGGGAAACCTGCGGCAGGCATTAACCACATCTGCCCATTCAACATCCTTTCCATACAGGGTCAGCAGGTTAAAATCCTTTTCATGGGGTGCCAGGATATGCTCCTCGAAATAGCTGGTGATCAGGTCCAGGTAGAAAGGTTCCTCACCATCAATAAGATAAAAAGGCGCAAACTGCTTTGCCTTAAGGGATTGCATCAGCTTCTTCAGATCCGCGGTCATGGGGCAATGATACGTATTAATCTCGTTTTCCGTTTGCCGTTTGCCGGCCGCTAATCGGTTACAAACTGGACTTCAGGCACTATGTGATGATTTCCGGAGAGGCGCAGATACACTCTCGCAGTCGTGCCCACATCCTGGAGGCAATATCTGGAGATCCTGGAAAGATCGCCTTCCTTCCAGAAAACAGGACCTACCATGCTTCCGTCCATATCATCTTTGGGAGACGGAATGCCCAGGACTTCGGCGAGCAGCGCCAGCGAGGTAAAATTTTTATGATCGCCGAACTTCCATAGCTCCAGCGTGTCGATCAGGTTTACTTCCCAGGGCTTCCTCCCCTGCCATTGCATGCAGGCGGGCAGGTTCATACCATTAATGACCATACGGCGGCAGAGAAACGGGATGTCAAACTCGCGGATGTTGTGCCCGCAGAATCTGAGGTCCGGAAAATGGCTGGTAAACCGTGTCAATGCTTCACAAAAGTTATTTAACAAAACTTTTTCGTCAGTGTGCGACAGGGACTTAAGCAGCAGTTTCCATGTCCCTTCGCGTTCTACAAGACATCCGATGCCGATGCAGACCACCTTGGCAAATTCCGAGAAGACCCCTGCCCTTTCTTCGAAAACCTGTTCTGGGCCAGTGTTTTCATCATTATTGTTTTTTAATAACCTTGCTTTTTTCTTCCAGTGTTCCTGCAGTCCCGGTGTCAGCTCAGAAAACACCGGCACAGCAGGCACTGTCTCAATGTCAATGAAGAGTATATGGCGCAGGTGATCCATAGAACCGCTCAAAAATTATATTTGTAATCGAAAATAACCAAACAGGCGAACCATGAGCAACGAAGTAAATCAGTCGACCACAGAGATTCACCAAAAGCCCAGACGCAACAATACCTGGATCTTCCTCGCAGTGATCGCATTGCTGCTTGGTGTTAATATATATCTTTTCCTGTCCAGGAACAAGGCAGAAGAACAGCGGGACGTCGCTTACAGCCAGGCAGACTCCGCCAGCACGCAGGTAGAGTCAGTGCAGCAGGAGTATGACGCTGCTCTGGCAAGGCTGGACATGCTCACCAGCAAGAACGCCCAACTGGATAGTATGGTTAATGGAAAGGACTCCGAAATCGCACGCCTCAGAAGCCAGATCCAGGGCATACTGACCAACAGCCGCAGCACCGCCGCCGACCTCAGCAGGGCGCGGATGCTGATCGGACAGCTTAACCGGACAGTAAAATCTTATGAGGAACAGATCGCAGAACTGGAAGGTGAGAATACCCGCCTTACCGAGTATAATACGGTACTCTCCAAGGAGCGGGATTCTACGGTAGCCGACAATATTGCGCTGCAGCAGAAGGTACGGCTCGGTGCGGTGCTTCACGCCTCCAATATCCGTATGGCGCCTATTGACCTGAGAAAGGGTGGCAGGAAAGAAAAGCAGACAGATAAGGCTAAGAACGTAGACATTTTCAGGGTGAGTTTCGATATTGATGAGAACAGGATCGCGGAAGACGGGGTGAAAGAGATCTTTGTCCGCATCATAGCGCCGGGCGGTACCCTGCTCAGCAATGCGGCTTACGGATCGGGGGTTACCTCCACCTATGACGGACAGACGCTGAACTATACTATCGCCAAGCAGATCAGCCTGAAGCAGGGAGAACCGGTGCAGAACATCACACTCGACTGGAACCAGGACAATAGCTATGCCCGCGGGGATTATACCATCGAGATCTACAATGAGGGCTACAAGATCGGCAGCAGCCGGATCAGCCTGAAATAACGGAAAACAGGTAACTTACCACAGACATACAGCCGGCAGCGAATTGCGCTGCCGGCTTTGCTTTGAAGGGCGCACCTGGCTTAACAATTTCATAATCTTAGCGGCACTTGTGCTTCGGATATACTGTGGTAATATTGTGCAGGAATTAGTTATGGAAGTTTTACCGGGAAAAATACTGATCGTAGACGACGAGCCGGATATTGTAGAGTTCATCAGCTATAGTCTGAGAAGCAAGGGATACGCCACCTCGACAGCCAGGGACGGATCGGAAGCCATCCGCAAAGCACGGGAGTTCCGGCCAGATCTTATCCTGATGGACGTCATGATGCCGGTGAAGGACGGCATCCAGGCTGTCAGAGAGCTGAGGGCGATGCCTGAATTCGAACAGACGGCAATCATTTTCCTGACTGCACTTAGCGACGAACGGTCGGAAATCGAAGGATTGAATACAGGCGCCGATGACTACCTGGCGAAGCCGATCAAACCCGAGCTGCTGGCTACCAGGATCAGTACGGCCCTGCGCCGCCTGAAAAAAGATGAAGATCAGGAACAAAAGCTCAGCTTCGGCGACCTTGAGATCAACAAGACCAAGTTTACCGTTTCCTACCTGACCAACGAGATCATCCTCGCCAAAAAAGAATTCGAGCTGCTGGCGCTGCTGGCTTCCAAACCGGGCCGCGTATTCCTGCGCAATGAGATCCTGCAAAGAGTCTGGGGCACCGATGTCATTGTTGGGGACAGGACCATCGATGTGCACATCCGCAAGATCCGTCAGAAGGTGGGCATCGATCTTATCACCACCGTCAAGGGCGTAGGTTATAAGTTCGAAATGCCTTAGATTTAAGCCATGTCGGCCTTTGATACGAAGAACCTGTCGCCCAGGGCTTTATCCTTATTGTCAGCACTGGTCCTTTCCGTCGTCAATGCGATCCTGAGCCTGGCGGTCGTATCCAAATGGTATATTTCCCTCATTGTTTTCGTGGTCACTTTCGGAATCACTTACTATCTCTATTATTATACACTGCAAAGGTTCATTTACCGGAAGATCAAGCTGATCTACAAATTCATCTACCAGACCAAAGCAACCCGCAAGGAAGAATTTTTCTACAATAACATCCTGCCGCAGCGGTCAATAGACCAGGTAAGCGAAGACGTAAAGCACTGGGCTACGCAGAAAAAGCAGGAGATCGAGGTGCTGCGCGCCAATGAGCAGTTCAGAAAGGAATTCCTGTCCAACCTGGCACACGAGCTTCGCACCCCCATATTCACGGTGCAGGGATACGTAGAAACATTGCTGAACGGTGCAATCGACGACCCGGGCGTCAACCGGAAGTTTCTGAACAACGCAGCAAAAGGCATTGACCGGCTGGTAAGGCTTGTGGATGATCTGAACGAAATTTCGAAGCTTGAATCCGGCAGGATACCCATCGTACAGGAAACATTCGTGATCCAGGACCTGATCAGCGACGTGTACGAAGAGCTCTCCCTGCGGGCTAAGGAAAAGAATATCCAGCTCAACTTCAAGAAAGGAACAGAGGGCTATCTGCTTGTCGTGGCCGACAAGCCCAAGATCAAGCAGGTGCTCGTCAACCTGATCGACAATGCGATCAAATACGGCAATGAGGGCGGCAATATCACCGCCGGCTGCTATGTCATGGACGATAAGCATATCTATGTCGAAGTCTCGGACGACGGACCCGGTATCTCCGAAGAGCATCTGCCCCGGATCTTCGAGCGGTTTTACCGGGCTGACCGCAGCCGCAGCCGCGATATCGGCGGCACCGGGCTGGGACTTGCCATTGTCAAGCATATCGTGGAAGCGCATGGACAGACCGTAAACGTGCGCAGCAAGCCCGGAGTTGGTTCTTCATTTGGATTTACGCTGGCGCGCAGCAGAGACTAACGTGCTTTAACTCCATCTTCACCCCTGCGAAGACAAGGTTTTTCTGTAGCTTCGCGCGCGAACTAATCCCTGAATTAAGATATGACACCACAGAAGATCACAATGGGTACGGACGGTAAGCTGAACGTGCCGCAAAATCCCATCATTCCTTTTATCGAAGGCGACGGCATCGGTCCGGATGTCTGGAACGCATCCAGGATGGTCATGGATGCCGCTATTGAAAAATGCTACAAGGGAGAGCGGAAGATCGAGTGGAAAGAAATGCTGGCCGGCGAAAAAGCATTTAATCAGACCGGCGAATGGCTGCCGAAAGAAACCCTGGACATTGCCCGTGAATATATCGTTTCCATCAAAGGTCCGCTGACAACGCCTGTCGGTGGCGGCATCCGCTCCTTGAACGTTGCTCTTCGCCAGGAGCTGGACCTTTATGTTTGTCTTCGCCCGGTGCACTGGTTCCATGGTGTACCTTCTCCGGTGAAGCATCCGGAACACGTAGATATGGTGATTTTCCGCGAAAACACGGAGGATATCTATGCAGGCATCGAGTTCAAATACGATACGCCCGAAGCAAAAAAACTGTTCCAGCTGCTTGAAGAGCTGGGCGTCTCCGGTAAGGTGCGCTTTCCCGAAACTTCTTCTTTCGGTATCAAGCCGGTGTCAAAGGACGGTTCTGAAAGACTGGTAAGATCGGCAATCCAATATGCTATAGAGCATCGCAGACCATCCGTGACCCTGGTGCATAAGGGCAATATTATGAAGTTCACCGAAGGTGGCTTCAAACTCTGGGGCTATGAACTGGCCGAACGTGAGTTTGGCGACAAAGTATACACCTGGGGACAATGGGAAGCAATGAAAAAATCCAATGGTGAAGAGGCAGCCAATGCGGAAATGAAACAGGCCCAGGCTTCGGGAAAGATCATCATCAAAGATGTGATTGCCGACAACTTCCTGCAGCAGATCCTCCTGGCGCCTCAGGACTACTCCGTTATCGCTACGCTGAACCTGAACGGCGACTATATTTCCGATGCGCTTGCCGCTGCTGTCGGTGGTATCGGTATCGCTCCGGGCGGTAATATCAACTACCTCACGGGGCATGCGGTATTCGAAGCCACCCATGGCACTGCTCCCCGCTTTGCCAATACAAATACGATGAACCCTTCCTCACTGCTGCTCAGCGGCGTGATGATGCTTCAGTATATGGGCTGGAACGAGCCTGCCAACTGCATCCTGGACGGGCTGAAGACAACCATCATGCGCAAGCGCGTGACCATTGACTTTTACAACCTGATGCATGATGCCACCCTGCTCAAGACCAGCGAGTTCGCACAGGAGATCATCAAGAACATAGGCGCCGAACCACCGGTGGAAAAGGGTGATTAGGATGAATATTGCTTCCTATATAGATCATACGATACTAAAACCGGTGACTGAAACCGGTGAGGTAATCCGGCTCTGCCGCGAAGCTGTTCAATACGGGTTCGCGGCAGTCTGCGTTCCTCCTGGATACGTCACGCTGGCAAAGGAACATACCGGAAACACAGACGTAAAAGTTGCTACCGTCATCGGGTTTCCCTTCGGCTATTCAGCCACCAGTTCCAAGCTCGAGGAGATCCGGCAGGCATTGCAGGACGGAGCCGATGAACTGGATATGGTCCATAACCTCACCGCACTGAAGAACAGGGATTTCAGTTTCCTGGAAACCGAAATGGCGGACTGCGTGTCCCTCATTCATAATTCCGGGAAGATCATTAAGGTTATCGTTGAAAGCGGACTATTGTCCGATGAAGAGCTGATCCGTTGCTGCGCGCTGTACGGACCGATCGGCATTGACTTTATGAAGACCTCCACCGGCTACGCGGCTACCGGGGCCACGGTACAGGCGGTACAGCTGATGCGGCGGCACCTGCCTGATGCGGTTGCGATCAAGGCTTCCGGCGGTATTCGTACCTTTGCATTTGCCAGGGAGCTGGTGGCCGCAGGCGCTACCCGCCTCGGCTGCTCGGCCAGCCTTGCCATCGTTGCAGAGAGCAGCGAAGCATAGAACCAACAATTATGAAGGGCGTAGTCTTAATACTGTTACTGACCATTGCTATGCTACCGGGTATATCCAGGTCCCAGTCCAGGATCCTGGTTACGGACACGACCGGGGTGATCATACATGCCGACCCGAGGCTCGACATCGTCACGGCTGCACTGAGACCGAAAACGGAACGCAGAAACACCGGCAATGCATCTTCCGGCAGGTCCGGCGTAATCCGGTCCGGCAGGGGCTACCGGGTGCAGATCTATAACGGGAACGACCGTACACGGGCTACGAACCTCAAGGTTGACTTCATGAGAAGATTCCCCAACGTCCGGACATACATGACGTATATACAGCCCCAGTTCCGGGTCAAAGTAGGCGACTTCACGACCCGGCAGGAAGCACAGCGGTTTGCCGGCCAGATCAACACTATTTATTCTCCGGTCATGATCGTACCGGATATTATCGTTATTAACACGTTCAGGAATGATTGATCTCATCAGGAAAAAAGCCGAGGCTTATTTTTCCGATACACAGGCGATCCGGCATCATATTCATGCCAATCCGGAGCTTTCCTTCCAGGAGTTCAATACGGCGGCCTTCATCTCGGGCAAGCTGCAGGAATATGGCATCGAGCACCAGACGGGTATTGCCGGCACCGGCATCGTTGCCCTGGTTAAAGGACGTAACCCGGAAAAGCGCTGCATCGCGCTGCGGGCGGATATGGATGCGCTGCCGATTGAGGAGGCTAATGATGTGCCATACCGCTCGAAGAACAAAGGCGTGATGCACGCCTGCGGACATGATGTGCATTCCACCTGTCTGCTCAGCACCGCCAGGATCCTCCAGGAACTCCGCAACGAGTTTGAGGGAACCGTCAAGCTGATCTTTCAGCCGGGCGAGGAAAAGCATCCGGGCGGCGCCAGCCTGCTGATCAAAGAAGGAGTGCTCGAAGACCCGAAGCCCCAGGCAATATTCGCCCTTCATGTCTACCCCCATCTGCCAAGCGGTACAGCCGGATTCCGCGCCGGTCAATATATGGCCAGCGCAGACGAAATCTATATTACGATAGAGGGTAAAGGCGGACATGCCGCCCTGCCCCATCAGACCATTGATCCGATCGCCATTGCAGCTCAGGTGATCGTTGCGCTGCAGCAGGTCATCTCAAGGAAGGGCAATCCATTAATACCCTCGGTCCTTACCTTCGGCAAGATCGCCGGCGGTTTCGCCACCAATGTGATCCCGGACAAAGTGGAGATCCTGGGGACGCTGCGCACGATGGATGAAAAATGGCGTTATGAAGCACATCGCTGGATCAGGGAAATAACGGAGCAGACCTGTGCCGCGTACGGCGCCAAAGCAATCGTAGAAATACCGGTCGGCTACCCTTCTTTATATAATGATCCTCATCTTACGCTGCAGGCAGAGACCTGGGCCCGCGAATACATCGGGATTCAGAACGTGCACACATTGGACCTGAGAATGGCGGCGGAGGATTTTAGCTTTTACACCCTGCACACACCCGGCTGTTTCTTCAGGATCGGTACCAGCCGGGCCAATGAAGAGTTTACCGCCCCGGTTCATAACGCGTCCTTCAATATTGACGAGGAAGCCCTGAAAACCGGTGTCGGATTATTTACCTGGATCGCACTGAACGCACTGAAATAAAGAAAGGCTGCCGGTCGGCAGCCTTTCGCATATATGTTTAGGTTTTTATTGTTTCTTAAAAGCCACATCCAGCTTCGCAGGGAATCCATTGATCGTGCCATCATATTTGATCACGAGGTCAGTCTGGTTTAATGTAACGATATCGGTCAGGATATCCACGGGAGCCGGCATACCGGGAACGGTAATATTCAATCTCAGCTTTGTATTGTTCTCCTTTAGCTCCCAGGTGCCGCCGTCGCGGTTGTCGGGATCATTAGAATTGCATTTGGTAGCACCCTGGTTAATATTGATACTGTCGGGCAGGTGGAACGAATAGAGGTCATCACGCTCGCAGGAATCCATATCCCCCACGATATCGGTGGTATCCGACTGTCCGAAAAAGGTTACGACCGACGTTCCCGATACCATTTTCCATTGTCCGGAGGTGAGGGGTGAAGGTTGCGGCTGCGGATCGTCATCATCTTTTGAACATGCGCCCAGTACGGCAGCCAGTCCGAGGGCTAAGATCAGTTTTCTGGTCATGGAAATTCCGGATTAAATTTTTTAATGACTACAAATTAATGAATTATTCGGCAAACGGAAGCGAGGCATCTATCTTCTCCTGAAGAAGACAAACCCATTCTGCTCGCCAAGCTCCTCCAGCTGCGGCATCTTCCGGTATTGCTCCGCAGACGTGATCTTGCAGATAAAATAGCTGGGGCGATCTACCGGGCCGTTCAGCAGCCATGATTCATCATAATAGTTCTTATTTGCCGGGGGAAGCTTTTTCGTATAGAACAGGTGGGCAAAGCTTTTATAACCCAGTACCTCCACATATACATCCCTGCCTGCAAAGTTCTTAAAGTACCGGATCGCCGCCCGCTGGGAATACGCTTCGATCTTAGGCGTAAAATGCGTGATCGTCACCTGGATTATCAGGATCTGAACCGCCGCGAGCAGGATCATTCCCCGGCTCAGGTTTCTCTTCATTATCATTACCGCCGAGATGACACCAGCAAGGTACAGCAGTCCCCACAACGATTCTGCGGGGCTCCAGCTTACCGACGCGCCGAGGTTACCCACCGCAAACGGATCATTAATATAGGGGTACAGCCTGTCCTTATAGATACCGACAAACGGCAGCGCCATCAGGATAATTGCCCAGAGAGAAGCAATGAATATCATCAGTCCCCTGACCCAGCGTTTCATTCGCAGCTGCCCGGATGCGATCTGGTCCAGCTTCAGGGCAGCAAGGTAGGTCAGTGGGAAATAGCAAAGCGATGAATAGTGAACGATCTTGGTCTTTACGATAGAAAACAGGAGCAGGGTTACCCAGAACAGGATCCACATCCAGCGGGTAAAATCCCGCGCGGTCTCGTTGTCCGTAGCCCGGTTCCGGGAGTAGGTAAACAGGAATACGGATGCCGGAAAACAGCCGATCAGCAAGACAATGAAATGGTAGAAAAATGGGCCGCCATGATCCGCGTCCTCGGTACGGAACAGCCGGATCTGGTAAGCGATGAACTCGTTCATGAACCAGCTTCCATATTCCCAGCCATACCGTATGAGGGCAGCGCCGAACCAGAGTCCGAAGGGCAGCAGGGCCGCCAGCGCAATGATGAGAAGATGTCCGGGCCTGTATCCCCACAGTCCGCGGTTCACCACTACATACACCATAAAGGAAAGCATGGCGATGAGCGCAGCCACCGGACCTTTGGTCAGTACGGCAAGCCCCAGGAACAGCCCGGCGAAGACTGCATGCATGAACTTATCCTTTTTAAAATGCATAAGGTGCACCTGGAAAAAGGAGAGGAAAATGAAATAATTGAAGGCGGGGTCGATGATACCCGATTTGAAATAAAAATGCGGCAGCCAGGAGGCGGCATAAAGAAGCGTCCACCACGTGGCCATCCGCTCGCTCACCACCTTTCTTCCTACATAGAACAGCGTCACCAGGGTAACGATGCCGATGACCGCATTCGGGAAACGGGCGGCATATTCATTGACACCAAATAATTTCATGGCCAGTACCTGCAGCCAGATGAACAGCGGCGGCTTTTCCCAGAACGGCTGGAAATCTATCTGCACCAGCAGGTAATTGTTGCTCACGATCATTTCGCGGGCACATTCCGCAAAATTGATCTCATCCCAGTCGAACAGGTGTACCCTTCCCAGGAATGGCAGGAACAGGAGCGCCCCGAGCAGGATAATAACCGAGTAACGAACGAAGTGATGGACGTTCATGCAACTAGCTGGCTGTTTGTTTGTTTCTCCTGAAGAAATAATGCGGGTTTTTATCCATCAGGCGAAGCACTAAAATAGTAAAAAAGGTACCGATGAGGCTCCCTACGTACACATCCAGGAAAAAATGAGCAGCGAGGTAGATGCGGCTGTAGCCGACGGCGAGTGCCAGCAGGAACAGGGGAAGCCCCAGCCATTTATATCTCGGAACCAGGATCATAGCCAGGAAAGTAAACAGGCAAAACGCGGCGCAGGTATGTCCGCTGGGAAAGCTGCGCTCCATGAGCCGCTCCCACTCAGGCGCCGTATGGATCCAGGGTGCCTCCTTGAAATAGTTGAGCGGACGGGGTGCGTTCACCCAGCTTTTGATTGCCTGGGTAAGCAGAGACGGCAGCAGATTGCAGAGGAAGGCGGCAAAAAAATACCACCAGTTCCGGAAACCTTTCAGTGCCAGCAGCAACAGGAGGACAACACCTCCGAATACGCCTTCGCCCATCCGGGTAATCCAGACCATCAGCATATCCAGCCAGGAAGCATGGTGCGTGTTGACGATGGCAAACAGGATCTGCCGGTCAAAGAACAGCTGGGCAATACCGCCTGCGACGATCCAGATCAGGAACGGATACAGGAACCACCGGTTGTAGGAGATATACGGATGATAACGGGGTGTAACGTCCATGGTCAGTTTTTTACAAATGGTTTTTTCAATAGTCTCCATACCCGCATATACCATTCTTTGGAGAAAACCTGTGAGTCTTTCCGGGCCGCGTTGACGAGGATAAAAGCAATAGGCAGCAGGAAGGATGTTGCCATCCACATGCCCATCCACGCTTCCATGGCCATCGACTTGGCCAGTTTTTCACCGGTAATGGAGATGATATGGAAAATGATGAAGAATCCGATAGCCACCACCAGCGGCATCCCCAGTCCGCCACGGCGGATGATCGCCCCCAGCGGCGCGCCGATGAGGAAGAGGAGCACGCAGGCAAAGGAAAGGGTGAATTTTCTATGCCATTCGATATTGTACTTCACGAAATTCTCGAGCTGGATCTGGTGATCTCCTGCTGTGATGTCCAGCAGGTTCTTGGAGTTGCGCACATTGCTGACGGCGGTGCGGGTTACCCATTGCCGGAGGGAATCAGGCACCAGCTGCAGGAAGGTAGAATCGTATTTTCTGACAGGCGTTTTAAGCTTTACAAGCTTTTTCTCCAGCTCCTTGTGTTCCTTGTTGTCCATCGCAGCCGTCAGGTAGGGGCTGAGATAATTGGCGGCATTCACGGCCAGCCTTCGCCTGCTGCGCCGGTTGCTGTCTATGGCCCGGTTCAGCTGCTTTACATTCATCATCTGGTAGGCACTCTTGAAAAGGTCCTCGTTCGTGCGGCTCAGCTTGAAGGCGGAGAGATCGAAAACCTTGTCCCATTTCTTAAAATAGGTCCGTGTCTGGGTAGCGGTATACGCGCTTCCCCTCGCATTGCCTTCCTCATAGCGCCAGCCGTCCTTCAGCCGGAATACAAGGAAAGAATTATCGGGCGAAGGCATCATCACTCCTTCCTTGGCCACAATGACCCTGTCATTGCCGTAGCCGGAGGTATGATCGTAGATGATGATGTTCCGGATGGTCTGTCCATCGGCGTCCTTCTCTCCCACCCTGATCGCATAGTTCTCGATATCCCGGTTAAACTGTCCGGCACGGATGTTCAGCGAAGGCTTTGAATTGCGCAGGTCATAGAGCAGGGAGAGGGCTTTGAGGTTGGCTACGGGGATGATGTTGTTGTTGAACAGGAAAGCGATCCCCCCTACCCCGATGATGAGGAGCAACAGCGGACGCATGAACCGGAGCAGGGAGATACCCGCAGCCTTGATGGCTACCAGCTCCATATTCTCTCCCATGTTGCCGAAGGTCATGATCGAGGCCAGGAGAATGCCCAGGGGCAGCGCCAGGGGCACCATCGTTGCCGACATGTAAAACAAAAGCTGCAGGATCATCCAGATCCCCAGTCCTTTCCCGATCAGCTCGTCCATGTACAGCCAGAAAAACTGCATGACCAGCACGAACAGGGCAACGAAGAAAGTAACGATGAACGGACCGATAAAGCTCCTGATGATCAGTATGTCCAGTTTTTTGATCAAGTCCTGTTTCTTTTGCCCTGCAAACCTACGCAAAAAGAGAGCTGCTCCGTTATGCGCCGTCTGCAGGCTATTAATTACAAAGAAGCCCCGCACGGGCGGGGCGATATGCTGAATGATTGTTCGCTTAGCTTCCGATGCGGTGCTTCAGATCGGCAACCTGGGAGTTCCAGAGCCGCTCCTGGTCTTTAAGGTCCGATTTATCGGCAAAATCGGTGATCTTGAGGATCGTCTCGTTCGTGATCGGGCTTTGCTCGATGCGGAACTCGAAGAACTCCTCATCATCATAATAATCCCAGCGATACACGACATATTCATTCTCTACTGCTTCCACCATCTCAGCGGTATCGGTGGCGCCATTCCAGGTAAAATAAAAATTGTGGTCTCTCTGATCTACTTTATCTGCGAACCACTCCTGCAGGCCTACAGGTGTGGAAAGAAATTCATATAGTATAGCGGGTGAGCAACGAACCGGAAACTCCAACGTGTACATTAATTTATTCTTCATCGAGGATGTGTTCACTATGTCAACTTTGGCTGCAATAATAAAAAACTAAAGCAACAATCAAAATTATTTACCGCCTTTTATCCTGCAGCACTAAGGAGGAAATGGCTAAAGCGTTGGGCCCGGGCTGTTAAGGGTTTCTTAATTTTTTTTGGGTTGAATTGGTATCCCGCTTAGATTTGCCACAGAAATGTCATTGATATACATTTCTTTTACCCGAGAGAGCTCCCATTTTTACTAACAAAAAATACTTTGCCTATGTCTATGCGACAGCTAAAAATCACGAAATCCATTACGAATCGTGAAAGTCAGTCTCTTGAGAAGTACCTGCAGGAGATTGGTAAAGTAGACCTGATAACTCCCGAAGAGGAAGTTCAACTCGCTATCCGGATCAAGCAGGGCGACCAGCGCGCGCTTGAAAAGCTCACCAAGGCAAACCTCCGTTTCGTAGTATCTGTCGCAAAGCAGTACCAGAACCAGGGTCTGAGCCTGAGCGATCTGATCAATGAGGGCAATCTCGGTCTGATCAAAGCTGCACAACGCTTCGACGAAACCCGCGGTTTCAAGTTCATTTCCTATGCCGTATGGTGGATCCGCCAGTCCATTCTGCAGGCACTTGCGGAGCAATCCCGCATCGTGCGTCTGCCGCTGAACAAGGTAGGTCTGTCCAACAAGATCAGCAAGGCATATTCCCAGCTCGAGCAGGAATATGAGCGCGAACCATCTACCGAAGAACTGGCTGATCTCCTGGAGATCGGTACGGAAGAAGTAGAGACCACGCTCGGTGTTGCTGCCCGCCACGTATCTGTTGACGCACCGTTCGTTGACAGCGAGGACAACAGCCTGCTGGACGTACTGGAAAACCCGAATGCAGATTCTGCCGATTCAGCA
>Ga0196964_10000414_pt1 | contig 27228 bp, 45 predicted proteins | sample S1_10metaG_FD_148615 | JGI IMG/M metagenome (GOLD analysis project Ga0196964, IMG submission 148615) | Soil microbial communities from Anza Borrego desert, Southern California, United States - S1_10 | ecosystem: Environmental > Terrestrial > Soil > Desert | place: USA: California | collected... | reverse complement strand
TGCAACATTGTAATAAAGCGGATCCGCTGTAATCATGATCTTACTCCGATTTGATAATCAGGATCTGAATGACATCTCTCGCCCTGGCGCGGCGTTCCGAATCAAACAAGACACGGATCGATCCAGACACCGGCTTTCTTGAACACGACGTCGGGGTCCGTAGACCCCGCGCGCTCGCACGTCGCGCGCATGCTCTCGACGATGCGATCGGCCTCCAATCGGTGCTTTCTCTCAAGCACCAGCGCCTCAAAGGCGCGGACCAACGCCATAGGGCACGCATCCCCGCGTGCACATCGCGTGCGCGCCTCGCGCGACTTGCAGTAAAACCGAGCCATCGGTTGAGGGCGCGCCTCGCGCATCAACACGATGTGCGCCCCGCACTGGCACGTCCCGAGTGCAGCGATCTGTGCTCGGATTGGCGGAGCGCTCTTGTTTACCTTGACGGTGACGACGTTGCCGTCGACGCATACGAGACGTGCGCCGTCGTCAAGGGGGCGCTCTCCTCTAACGATGGCCTCGATCTCCGCCCTAGCAGCCTCTCGAGAGAGACCGGGAGCCACTCTTTCGATCCATCTTTTTACTGCGTGTTCGCTAACCATTATCTCCTCCTCCTGAGCCTCACCGGCTCCCCTCGATCCTCTCTATCACCAGAGAGACCCGAGGGCAGCGGGTGAGATCCGCTGCGGTCGCGTGTCACTCACGCGGATCGTCGGGGCCCATGATGCCACCACCGATCCTTAGGCGCACGGCGTTTTCGTACGCGTCTCTCCATAGAGACTCGAACGGGTCTCCCTCCCTCGGTAGCTGCATGATGGCCAGGTGCACCCAGCCGAGCTGCGCCGCCCGAACCTTCACCGAGAGCGCACCACCGCGGTGGTGCGCCCCGAGCACAATCTCCATGTTTGCGCCGAACGTGCACATAAAGCGCGCCATAGCGCGCTGTCCCGCCTCCGTCACCTCTACCGCATGATGCCCGACGTCGAACCACATACCTTTACCTCCGCCCCAATCCCTGAGCGTTCAGAGACTCGGGCGGAGGGGCGATGCGCTCGCCCTTCCAGTCTACGCCCGCTCTCCGCCCAGACGGAGCCACAGATCGTAGGCGTCCCGCGCCGAGGCGCCCCCGTCCTCGTTCGCCAGCCTCAGCACCAGCGCTGCGGCAAGGGTGGGAGCATCGTACGCCTCGGCGAGGCGCCGGATGATCTCGCGCCGTCTGGGGTCGAGGTCCACGGTAGCCTCGTCCCCATCGGCAAGAGCAACTCCGCGCTCCTTCATCTCCCCCTCTTCTTCCACTCGGATAGCGGTACGGGGATAGGCAGCACAGGCTCGACCCGCGACGCGGGTCCAATAACGTGCTTGGTCCCTTCGTTGTCGAGAACGTATTCTCGCCCGTTATCGTCGACGAAAAAACCGAACCACCTGTACCCCTGAAGCCTAACGGCGTCCCCATCTTCGGGGCGCCACCTGTTTTCAGCCTCTACGTCCCCAGGGACGTAGACAATATTCCACGGCCATCTGGCCATCAAGGCAAGCGTCCGGTCGACCAAGGAATCGTTATCGTTTTTCTCGAGCACCTCATCAACAAGGCGCTCCATCCCGTGCGGTGCAGTCCGTTTCATCGCCGCAAGGATCCTGCCCGCAAGCCTCTGATCCATGTAGCCCTGCTGAACGCAGGGCGGACAAGTCATTCTGTACACCGAGTCAATAGGCCGTCCGCATTTGCTGCACTTGTTCATGGTTACCTCCCTGTCGCCCTCGACGGGGCGACGCCACCACCTGTACTAGTCCCGCTGCGCCCTCGCGGCCCGGATCACCCGAGCACACTCGGCGCGCGCAGCCTCGTCGCCCTCGAGAGCCCGGTCGCAGATCGCGACCTGAGCCAGGTCCCCCGCTTCCCCAGCCTCTCGCTGGAGGTCCCGGATCTGTTCGTCGGCCAACTCGTCCATCTCGCCTCCTCTGTCGCCCTGTCGAGCGGCGACGTCTACCACACTCTGCACGGTGCGTGCCATCTATTGCACGCGCACGAGCCGTGCTACCCTCCGCTCTATGCCCCGGATCCTCGACCCCAACGGGCGGCTTGCGCGCGCGGTCAACGCGGCGGAGGCAGCCGAGATTATTAAAGCACTTCAAGAGTTTAGCGGCGACATCCCGGCCGCGGCGAAGGCCCTCGGGGTGAGTCGGCGGAGCCTCTACGAGCGGATCGATCGCCTAGGTCTCCGTCGGCTTGCCGGGCTCGACGGCGAGGCAAACGGGGCCGGGACCCCCTGATGGTGCTAAAGTTTGCATAGCACTGACTCGGATGTCATGGCGAAAAGCCCTAGAAAACGTGGTATTCCAGTGCAAACTATGGCACAGATGTCATAGGTGGCCCCAGTGAGGCTAGGGATACAGCGAGATATTCGGGCCTGTGGCTGTGCGGAAGATGGCACGGATGCTGCACCACGCTCTAGCATGTGCAACAGCGCCGCCCACAACGCCCGCCGGAACCGCGAAAGCCTCCGTAAGCGCCTCGGCGCCCGGCTGGCTCGCGCGCTCGACGAGCGTGACGGCGGCGCGTGCGTGTACTGCGGCCGTACCGCCGAGGAGAGCGGAGCGCACCTCCAACTCGACCACCTGACCCCGCGGTCCGCTGGCGGCGAGGACGCGCCGGAGAACCTGGTGACCGCGTGCCGGCGCTGCAATTCGGCGCGGCAAGACCTCTCGCTCGCAGAGTGGGCGAAGAAGGCGGCGCAGGAGCTGGGGCTGGTTTTCGAGGCGCGGGCGATCCGCGCTCATGCACGCCGCAAGATCGCGGCGTGATGTATCGGAGGAACCATGTTTCGAATTCATGCGATTACGACCACCGACGAGCCCGGCGAGGAGCCCTACCGGACCCTGACCGATGCCTCGGCGCATGCCCTCGCCTGTGCCCAAGAGGACGCCGCGGAGCGCGATGTAGCGGTCGTACGCGACTGCATGACGTGCCCGGAGGATCTGGATGCGTATGGGGCCGATGAAGAGGGCGCCCCGATCTACGTAGTGCGAGAGGTCCGAGAGGTGCTCTCATGAGCGCGGCCCGAGTCTGGCTCGATGGGGCGAAGGACGATGCCTCTACCCCCGAGGCGCAGGAAGCCGCTGAGCGGCTCCTGGGTGGGCGCTGCTACACCGCTGCGCTCCTCGCCCTCGCGGGGGTGGCCGCTGCGGCGGCACGGGGCGGCGATGCCCCGAGTAAGAGGGTCCGCGACGCGATCGCGGAAGCCGCCGCGAGGGTGGCAGAGATCGAGGCAGCGGCTGAGTAGAGGGAGGCGGGATCTACGAGCTCTCGGTCGTGCGCCCCAACCGCGGCGCGTCGAACAGGTGGTACCTCGGTGCGGACGCGCCGAGCGATGAATGGTATTGAGTGGCCAACGGGAAGGAAAGGAGCAGAGGATGGTCTACGTGATTGCCTACTTGCACGCCGGGAGCAAGCGCCAGGCCGTGGTCGAGATTGCGCCTGGAACACCGTTCCCGGCGCGAATCCTGCTGCCCGGGCGCGAGCGGCAGGATTTGCCTCTCGATAGTGAGGCCTACGCCTACACCCACGGGGGCGAGGAGTACAGGGCGGCGGTCGATGCCGCCCACGAGGCGCCCTGGTGGTCAGCGGCCCTGGCCGCGATCCGGGAGGCGGCGCAGTGAAAGCGATCCTCGTCGCGCTCGAGGGAGCCAAAGGGGGGGCTCCGATAGATCGGGCGGCGTCTTCAGACTGCCGCCCGGAGGACTAATTAGCCAAGTACCAGAGGAGGCGGGTTGCCCGCCGGGAGGAGACTATGAGCGACACGATCGTGGTATGGCCGGTCGATATCGTACCGGCCCAGTGGGGCCAGGCGACGATCCGTGCCTGGCAGGACGGGAATCGCCGCGTCTACGACGCGGAGACGGGTGAGTATCTCGGCGCCGGGTCCTGGATCGGCCCCCATGGTTGCAATGAGGTGGTGGAGACCCAGGGAGGCACTCAGCGAGAGGTACGTGTCCTTGCGGTGAGTGACAAATGGGTGACCCGGGTTGAGGTATGAGGAGGAGATCATGATCCGAGTCGATACGCACCTGTTTACTCACGCCGTCCGCGTGGTGGTCGACGGCACGGCCTACCTCGTCTCGGAGCGCTACGACTCCCCGCTCCACGCCCTCGTCCCTCCGTGTGAGGGGGCGCCCGCGTGTTTCTATGAGGAGCGCGGGATCGAGGTTTCCCAAGTCGTCCTCGCCAGCGAGGACGGCTCACCCCTGGCGTGGAAACCGCTTCCCCCGTGGATCGGGGAAGAGGTCCTCGTGAAAGCCGGCGTGGCGGAGGAGGTACGAACGTGAACACGAATCCGGAGACGAAGATCGGCAACACGCGCACGCCCGAGGGCTACGCGCCCGAGTTGTTCTACCGGACCTCTGTACTCTACAGAGGGGATCCTCTTTGGGCCTCCAGGGAGGGGAGCGTGGGCCGTCTCGAGCCGTCCCCAGACGGCTCCTGGATCAAAGAAATCGGTGGCTGCGATGCGGCCGGCGCATGGTTCGACGCCTGGCCAAACCATGAGGATCTTGCTAGCGATGACCCCCGGGCGGACCTTTTCCGCCGCGCCGTCGCGGAGATCCCGCCCTGTCAGGAGTGTGGACGGGCGTGGATCGACCACGCGCCGGAGCAGCGCTTGGCCTGCATTCAGGCCCCCATCATCAGGGGTCTGCAATACCCATACAGATGAAAGGGGCACGACGACTATGACCATGTACAAGTGCTCCGGCGCCAACTGTCCCGAGTACCCCTACCGCGCGAGTGATATGCCGCATCCTGCGTCGTGTGTAGGTCCGGAGGTATCACCGGGCCCCGACACCATCGTGTCCGCTCTCTCCGCCTGCGCCCACGATGCGAGTGAGGAAGGCCATGCTATGCTCCGCGCCGTGCTCGACCTGATCTCCTCGGACCTTCAGGGGGCGCGCCCGTTCGTCGCAGAGACCCGCGCTCAGGAGCACGTGCGCCGGCTCTCTAGTATCCTCCCCAGGATCCACTCTGATTCTGGAGAGAGGGGGATCGTCCAGAGGGCGATCGAGATCCTCCGCGGAGTGACATCGTGATTGAGATCTCGCGCGCCAAGTCCGAGCGGGACCGAGGACGTCACCCGGCCAACGCAACTCCGTGCATCGTGTGCGGGCGTCCCGTCAAGATCACGCCTCGGACCGCATGGGTTCACGTTCATATGGGCGGATCCCATATCGTGACCGAGGAAGAGGCTAAGGGGCTGGATGAAGCGGCGGGTCTAGGCGGGTGGCCGGTTGGCGCGGACTGTCTGCGCACCCATCCCGAGGTCAAGCCGTACGTGATCCGGGAGCCGGAGGAGAAGCCCGGGAAGGAGTAGAGGATCCACATGGACGATCGAGTTGAGGTAGCTATCCGGGATACAGAGAGACTCCTAGAGGAAGCCCGGAGAGCCCTGGATGAGGCCGGGTTCGTGGAACTGGCCCGGGAGCTCCTAGCGACCCATCGGCGCGTCTCGTGGACCCTGCACAGGGTAGCGATCGATGTCCCCCGCGAGCAGCCCAACACACAGGAGCGCGCTGCCCTCCGTGCTCTCTGTAGGCTCTACCTGTTCCTGGATTCAGAGTGAAGGAGGATTACATGGACCGATATCTCGAGCCGCTCATCGCAACCCACCTCGCCAGGTACACCCCAGCACCACCTCCTCCACCGGATGCCTCATGGTGGGCCTTGGCTCGCCATAAGGACCGGCAGGATGAGGCCGAAAGGGCCGCCCATGCGGCTCTATCTCGGGATGTCCACGACGCCGGCGCAGCGGCTTTTGAAGCCGCGCGCGCGCTCAACCCGGGCAAGCCCATTGGTTGGGATCTACATAACGCGATCTGGGCTCAGTCACTCGGCGACGAGCCCGGCCATTCACTCGCCCGTCAGGTATGCGCCGCTGCGCGGGCGGCGGTGCCATTCCTCGACGAGCCCGAGCCACCGCCCGCCAAAGGGGGCCGGATCGGGCTCGGGAAAGGCACCTGCTCGGTCCCGATCCCGACCGGCGCAATCGCTCGCCGTGGCGGCGGTGAGCACTCCTTCGTGGCCTTCTACGACCGCGAGGGTAATATGCTCGCTGCCTACCGCACGCGCTCGGCCGGCCCAGACACGTGGGCCGAGCCGGCATCCGCTGACTACCTAGCCAAGGTCACGAGTGGATACGGGCTCGGGCCCGTGCTCCCGTGCTCCCGCACAGAGGCAGAGAGGGTGACCGCTCTCGTGTTCGGAGGACGCTCGTAGGCGCCGAGTCCACCCCATGCCACCTCCAATCAAGGTGATGACCGATGTCTTCATCGACGAAGGTGAAGAAAAGGCAGGAATTCATGGCTATGGTCCGACAGGAGGGACCACTCCCGACCACTGCGCTCGCCTCGGGGGAGCCGCCGCAGTCGACTCCAGGATGCTCGAAGAGCCAGACCACCGTCGACGACCTGCACCACGAAGACGAAGCGCAGGGCGATAATGACGGGGCTCCATCGAAACCAGCCCCCTCAGCACCTCTCGCCAGCGCTCCAGCCAGTGAGTTGCCAAGACCTGGGGTGGTCCAGTCCTACGACGTAGGCATGTGGAACGACTCGGGATGGGAGCGAATTATCGCCGCATCACGCAGGATCAACAAATGACGCCTACAGGGTTGAACTGGCAGCCTAATCGCAAAGATCCGCTCACGATGGGGCAGATGACCTGCTCGACAAGCTCGCGGGTTTTGTCCCCACGCTATGGCGTAAGATATTGTAATTATTGAGATTTCTCTGCTCGACGAGCCCCCGTGGTTTTGGGCGCCTCGGGTCGTTTGAGCAGCTCGGTGCTCCGCCTGGATTCGGCGGTGGCACTACCGGAAAAGGAGGAACCGTGAAGAGCGACAAGACAGACGTGCGCCTCTTGATCGAGGCGTTGCACTATGCGATCTCGAAGCAGGCCCCAGACATTGCCCCCTACGAGGGGCAAGCGCGCATTATCTTCCAAAAGCTCTGTAATGCAGAGCAAGCGGTAGGTGTGTCGCGGGGGCGAGAAGCGGCAATCATCAACGCCGAAGGAGAACTCGTTTCGATGTCAAGTCCCGTATGACCGTGTTTCGCCAGGATGGACGCGCCCGGGTACCGATGCCTACCGATCGGTATACACACGACTGTGCCGAATGCGTGTACCTCGGCCGGTACGTCGGGGATCTCGAAACTCGAGACCTGTACGAATGCTCTAGGAGCGGCGTCATCGCGGGCCGATTCGGCAACAAAGTGCCCGAATGCTGTTTCTATCCGATCCAGGATGCACGCCGACACTCTCATCGGATCCCGTGGCTGAGGGAGGCGATACGGCTACTGGATGAGAAGCACCAGAGGAGAGGCACATGAGCGAACGAACCGTCGACGACGAGATCCGATACTGCGAGAATCGCGCGCGCCGTGCACGGCTCCTCAAAGAGCGCTTTCCGGATGCCACGATTGAGCGTCTACCCGACGGGCGCGAGGTGTGGACGGCAACCGTCGAAGCGGCGCATAGGACCGGAGTGGAAGTGACCACTGGCCCGATCACCAAAATGTGCACGACGTACAGGTGCGTCTTTACCGAGATCGAGCTAGGTGGCGAGCCCCCGATCCGGGTGTACGCGCGGCCCGCGCACCGGAGCGAGTCCAAGCCATGCCGCTGGTGCGGGATGCACGACCCCGGTTACGAATGGCCCTCGTAGGCACCCCATGAAATCCCTTGCGTCCCCTCTCCCGTACTGAGACCATCCATGCCCACCACGAGACCAACCCCTGAGCCCCTCACCATCTCCTCCTCCACCCTCGATCGGATCCGCGAGGCGATCCGCAAGGCGGAGAACGAAGCTGCCATGCACCACGACATCGAGCGCGCTCGCTACTGCGAAGGCACGGCCCATGGACTCCGGGCGGCGCTTCGGATGCTGGGCGTTGAGGCATGACTCATCACCCAAGATCCGCCCTCCTCTCCGCATCCTGGTCGGTGCCGTACCGCCGGGAGTAGGCCCGCCACGTCTCCAGGTACTCCTCCCAAGCGATCGATCTGGGGTCATGCGGCATCCTCTGGCCGCACTTCATGGTCCACGCTCCGCACCGCTGCACGGGTGCCCGTCGCTCGCGCATCATCCGAAAGAGCTTCGAGCGTGGGCATCACGTCCCTCCCGCCTTTACTACCACGCGACGCGGCCCCGGCGCGATCCACCGACGCGCGCCATAGGCCTCAATCCAGATCCACTTCACCAGCGACCCTCCCGGCCCGTAGCGTTGGCGCTTGATATGGCCGCGTATTTCGCGCTGCGTGGCCTCGAGCCCCTCTCGGACCTTGCTGGCATCGTTCGCCTTTGCGGTGTGTGCTGTATGTGCGCGCGACCGCAGCGACACGTACCGCGTGACCCATGCGGGCGGGGGCTTGGCTTTCTTCGATTTCGGTGGAGGTCCTTTGGGTCGCTCGCTCGTGTCTGCCACGCCGACCGGGGTGTCTTCGGCGTCGAGGAGCAGCCCGAGGACAATCGCGAACCGCGCCGCCTCTCGCGTCCAGCCCGCGTGCTCGTCTTGATTTTCGACAAGCGGGGAGTGCTCGGGCTCAACGCTCTCCGCTAGGTCCTCGCCGGTCCAGCGTGGCGTCCAGCGCGCGATCCGAGCCCAGCCGCTAAGGCCAAAGCCGACAAGATAGACCACGCCGTCGAGGGCATAGCCCCCGAGCGACACGGTGTCGCCGAAGAGTACCTCGCCATGCGCATAGTTCGACTCGAGGATCCATGCGCGCCGGAGCAAGCGCGGGGGCTCTTCGGGGATCGTGTGCAGATCGGTCGCGTCCACAAGTGGTGGCACGTCGAGTCGTAACTCATGCACCACGAGCTGCTCGAGCGAGAGGGCGAGAGCGGCGATGTTGATCAACTCGGGAAGCTCGCTACACTTCGCGAGCCCGTAACACTGGATGGCGACATCCGCAGCAGCGGCGCGCAAATCGTCGGCACGCAAGCGACCAAGCCGGGAGGCTGTTGTGCGGAACTCGCGAACGAAGCTGGAGAGGGGACGAAAGTCCATCGACTTGCTATCTACTCAAGATCGAGCATCGAGCACACTGCTACTCCGTACCGATTGAGCGCACAGTAGTTGCCAACCACTACCGCTCGGGTAGTGTATGGGATCAAGGGGGTCCCATGCACCACCGGCGTGCGCGGGTTCGATCGGGAGTGGGACGATGGGAGCGCATGACAGTCCCAACCGCCCTCACTTGCATGGGTTCGACTTCCGCGGTTTTATCGCGCGTCTGCTTCGAGGCCAACCGCCCCCGCATGCGCGGGTTCGACGCGATGTCTTTAAGACACATGCTGGCTCAGCCAACCGCCCCCGCTTGCGTGGGTTCGACCCGGTAAAGGTTTCCCTTCCCGTGTGGCTCTATCCAGCCGCCCCCGCATGCGCGGGCTCGACCCGTCGGAATCTTTCACGATTCCTCCGGCGGATGTCCGCGTGTCTCACCCATTGCTCGCGAGGTTCCTGCTTCATCGGGCCGACTCGCGTCGGGATCCTCCGCAGGCAGCTTGACCGCGGGCTTCGCGGCTGCATTCAAGGTCGATCCCTTCCGGGGTCGGCCAGGAATCTTGACGGTCTTCCGCACCTTCGATGGTGCGGGCGGCGCGGCAAGCGCCGATAGGGCGCGCTTCTTCGCGTTCTTGGCGGTATTGACGTCGACGTGCTCGACGTGGCCGCACCGAGTGCATCGGAACTCGCGCCCGCGCACGCTCTGCGCATCCACGTGGTCACACTTGCTGCACGTGCGCGAAAGATCGACAGCCGGCACACGCACTACCTTGCAGCCCGTGGGCTCGGACTTGTACTGGATCATGCCCCCAAGCATTCCCCAGCCCGAATCCGCAATCCCACGACGAACATCGCGCGACACATCGGCCGGTGCGTCCCCGATAGGTCTCTCGAGCATCTTCTTTGTCTCGAAGAGCTCGATGCCGATCACGCTACTATTGTCCACGAGACGTCGGCTCACTTCGTGAAGTACGTGCTCACGGCGCCGCCGGATCTTCTGATGCGTGCGCGCCACCTTGTGGAGCGCCTTGCGATAGTTTTTCGATGCCGGCTGCCCCGGCTTCGGAGCCTTTCGAGCCGCCTGGCGCTGTCGACGCGCCAAAAGTTTTAGACCGTGCTCGAGCGGACGCGGATTCTCAATGAGTTCGCCTTCGCTCGTCGCGACAAGCACGTGGACGCCGCGGTTGATCCCGATCGCCGGCTTCTCGCTCGGCTTCGGATCCGGGATCTCGACGGTGCACAAGATCACCGCGTACCACTCGGGCTCCTCGCGGGAACGACCGACGTCGCGTACGATCGTGCAGCTTGACGGCGTGCCCTCGATCGGGCGGTCGAGCCGGATCGGAATCTCGCCAAGCTTGCGAAAGCGCAGTACCCCGAGCGGATCCGCTCGCTTCCTGGAGGGCTCACCGGAGAGCGACCATCCATTCTTGTCGGGCGCGTACGCGCGCATCGCGTCGGTTCGACGCTTGAAGCGCGGGCGTCCTCCGAGGCCTTTCCTGTAGCGCTGCCACGCCTTGTCAAGGTCCCGGAGGACCTCCTGCCGACAGCACGACGGAACCGCCGCAAGACGGGCATCCTCCGCACAGAGTTCCGTCATCTCCTTCGACTGCGAAAAATAGTCGGGACCGCGGTAGCCTCGCTCGGCATCGCGCATACGATCGTGCCGAGGTCTGCCGGCGTAGACCACGCGCTGCTCGTGCGCCAGATTCCAGAGGAACCGGAGTTGCCCCTCCCACTCGAGGAGCATGGTCACCTGCTCACGAGTAGGGTACAGGCGGAAGCGAAAGGCTTTTTTGATCTCCATCTCAGCTACCGCCTTGGACTTGATCTAGATCAAGTCCCCAACCAGAGCATACCACAGGAATCCAATTGGAATCTACTATCGTAGATCACGGGAACTCTTCATGTTTTTTCCACTGGCGCCAATGAGCCAGGCATGAGACTTCTCCCGAAGTCTCTTCGCGCGGCGTTTCTCCCGGACCTTGGCCGCATACTCGGCCTTGTGGCGGTCGCAGTAGAACCGCTCCGCAGGCTCGCCACAGATATAACAGGAGCCGGCCCTGGCCGCATCCCTCCGCTTGGCCTCGTGATTTCGCTTCCAGCACGCGTATCGATGCGCATGGATTGCACAATAGCGCGATCCTGGTGCCTGAGGATTGGAGCATGCTCCGCCAGCGAACCAGGTGCACAAGCCCGCATCGTTCGCCCGGCGAAACTTCTCCTGAAGTTCTGCTTTCCGACAGTCGCGACACCACGGCGCGGTCCCTCCCTTCACCCGACCTGCACCGAACGCGTCGTAAGGTAAGAGCCGCTTGCAGGGGCCGTGACAGTGGCGCATCCCATGCGTGAGCCTCCGATAAGCGGCTCGCCGGAAGCGGCGCAGCGACGCAGCGGTATTGCGACTCATACCTCCTCACTCCGTCAGAATCCAGGCACTCCGCGAGCCCCGAGAAACCGCCGCGCCTCCTTTGGTGCGATCGTCCTCGGCCGCTTCTCGCTGGCGAGCCGGATCTCGCCGTCTTTGATCAACGCGTCGATCGCATTGACCGACAGCGAGGCCAGCGCAGCGACTGCCTTTACCGTCACGGCCTGGCGCATGGCGACCCGCCATCGACCGTGCGCTGCGACCAACACGACGCCGATCGGTGTCTCGATGTCGGTCTCGCCCTCGAGCTCACCGAGCCCGAAGGTTCCGGGCTCCCCGGCGCATCCGTACAGCGCAGAGCAGACCTCGATCAACGCATCCTCGGCGCAAGATGCGTCCGGCCAGTCTCCAAGCTCACCCCGCTGAGCATAGCGAGTGAGGTCCTGGACGGTGAGCCCGATCCCGGTGCTCGCCGCGGCTCGATCGGCCGTCATGTCGCCTCGAAGATCCAGCGTCACCCCCGGTGAGAGGGGCACGGCGTAGCGGGCAACGTGATCGAGCACGAGCCTACAAGCCTCGCCAGCGACGACGAGAGGATCGAGTTGGTCGAGCCGGGGGAGCTGGGTCGGAGGGGCCATCACGCAGCCTCCGCGGCGAGCGCCGCCCGAGCGGCTACGTCGCGCTGGCGCTCCTCTACCCACGTCTCGCGGATCATGACCGCGCACGAGGGGCAGACTCGTCGCTGCGCGCGCTTCGACACGAGACGATGGCGGCGCCCACCAATAGCCGCCTGGCAGTCTGCACAGCAGGGATCGCCGTTGCGGTCTCGGACCTCGCAGCGACGAGCGCCACTGGCGAGCAGGATCGCGTCCTCGGAGAAGCCGAGTCCTAGAGCGACGCTCTCCTCCACCTCTGCCACGAAGCCCGGGTGGGCTCCGGACCCCAGCGTCCCCGTCGCTGTCCGCGGGTAGACCACGACCGACGGGCCGATCCCATCCAGGTGGCGGCTCGCCGCGTCGACGGCGCCGAGGGTGACACCTACCTCGAGCACCCCGTGGTCCGAGGCCCACTCCGCATCCAGAAGCCCCGCGTCCGCTGCCTGCCCAACCGTGATCGTCCTCTCGAACATGGTCGCCATAGTCGCCTCCCGAGCCTCGCGGGCCCGCGCCCGACCCCGCACGCAGGGGCAGGCGCTGGCGGGCGAGGTGCCCGCGCTCCGTCACGCCGCCTGGTCCTGTACGTACTCGCGCAGCTCCTCAAGAAAATCACCAAGATCCTCGATCTCGTCCACGCCCTCGCTTGCCGCCACAGCGGCTTCGCGCTTGACGATCGAGGCAAGCTCCTCGTTCGTCGCGGCCCCTCGCCGTCGACACAACAGAGGATAGGTCGCCGACTGTGTTTCGTCAATCCCAATCGAAGAAAAATCGACACCCCCGAAGCCCCCACTTCTCCGCTCCCGGTCGGTGTAGACGGGGCGGACTGCCCCATGCCCCTGGGAGAACCAGGGACCCCGCCCGCCGCCGTCTGTCGGGCGCCATAGTCATCGCCAGGATGACAGGCACCAGCGACACGAGAGGCTGCGCCGGGATCTGGTAGCGTCAGCCCTGAGGATGCGGGTAGCCTCGGGGCATGCTGATCTGGGCCCCCTCCTCGAAGCCTACGCCACCCACGGAGTATGAGGTCGACTGGAGTATGATAGCATCGATCGGAAGCCTGCTCTTCGCGGTGCTCATCTTTGGCGGGCTGATAGCAGGCATCATCTGGCTCTTCGCGCGATCGTTGGAGCAAGAGGATCTGCGACGGCGAGAAGCGGAGGCGCGTCGTCTAGAAGTAGAGGCGCGCCGCCGAGCGGCTGAGGCTGAAGCCGCGCGCCAGGTGCAAGCCCGTTGGGACGATCTGGCTCGGCGCTACGGTCCCGAAATAGCCGGCCGGATCTGGCGAAAGGAGATTTGGCAAGGGCAGACCGAGGAGCAACTCATCGAGTCCAAGGGGCCACCAATGGACATCGATGAGAAGGTCTCAAGAGCCAAAATCAAGCGCATCTTCAAGTATTACTGGCAGGGTGCGAATCGGTATGGCCTGCGCGTGATGCTTGAGGACGGCGTAGTCGTCGGCTGGGAAGACAAGAGATAGGCTCAGAAAGCGACCGTCGAGCATGGCCAACCGTTGATCATTCGACCAACGGTCGTTAAGCTGCATGGTGCCGGGTGCGAGACTCGAACTCGCCAAAAAGCTTCGCAAGGGCCTTCGTCCAGTCTAGGACAACCCGGCATGTGGGGCTGAGCCCGTTGGCGCAGGCTCAGCCCCACATGGTCTTTCTTACCGTGCCACGCCTGGACCGGGTATGTCCTGGCCACCCGCGACCAGGGGGTCGCCTCAGCGGCACAAAAGAAAGCGACCCGCGATCTCCGTACTCGCGGGCCCTGGTGCATCGCAGCGGGTGACAGGTCTCGTGGAAGACCGAGCGCTTCAATGGGGCCGCCGATCTCCCGAGAGAGCCCGGCGGAAACGGAGACCGTCGCGACGCAAGAGGAAGGCTACCCGAGGGGCTGGGGCCGGGTCAAGAGCTTCTTGAGGATCGATCTCGGCGATGCCTGCCGCTTGCACGGGGGCGCATCACCGGCGATCGCCTCATCACGGGTCGCTGACCTCAGTCATCTCCCAGGCCATCGAGTAGGGGGCATTTTTGAAGAGCTCAGCCACCCCGGTGACCTGCTTGTAGCGGTGTACGGTGTCAAGGTCGACCCCAAGCTTTGCCGCGATCTCCTCCTCGCCGACACCCTGCTCGATCAGGCGACGGATGAGCTCAGCGTCGAGATCGACCTGATGGACCCCGCGTGCCTTGTTGAATTGCCATGTGGCGATCAGGCGCTTCGACATGTCATGAGGCAGTACCACAAGCGGCACGTACTCACAGTCGAGCCACTCGGGGCCAACGATGCGACGACGGTGCGCGCCGTCGATGACCACGAACCGCTGCTGCTCATCGTCCCAGATCACAACGACCGGGAAGCAGAAGCCGTTATCGACGATGCTCTCAAGGAGCACCCCCATCTTGTCGGGGGAGACGTTGTTCGGGTTGTAGAGATTCTCCAGGACGAGATCAGTCCGAACGAGGATCGTATTCGCGCACGGGACCAAGATTTTCCCACGCGTCTTCGACGTGATGTAGACGGGCTCGGTCGTCTCCCGCACCCGGTGGAAGTCCTCCATCGTATCGATGTAGATCGCCGACATCACAGCACCTCGTCGTAATAGCGGATCAACTCGTCGCGCGGGTCGGGCTTGTTGTCCACCGGCAAATTGTTCTCGTAATCGTTCAGGATGAGTTGTCGGCACTGCTGCCGAGCCACGTACTCATTCTGGAGATGACGAGCGAAGCGCTTCTCGAAGATGGGCCGCCGCTCCGGATCCGGATGGGTCTTCAGGAGAAAGTCACGGTATGCGATCCAGCTTCGGAAATTCTTCGGGAGTTTGCTGACGCGGAAGAGCTTCGCCGCTTTGCCGGTCTCCTGAGCGAGCGCAATCCCCTTGATGCGCTTCAGGAGCCGCTCGTACGTTTTCGGCTCGAATTCGGGCAAATCGACGATGCTCTTAAACGAGCGCTCGTGGATGAACGAAGAGACCCGCATCTCCGTGATCGGGTAACCTTTCTTGAACATCAGGTCGTAGATCCGGCTGTACTTAACTCGCTCCTCGTAGAGGTACCGCCAGATATCAAAGTAGTTCCAGTCGTAGAGCGGGTAAAGCGCAACGTTCGCCCCCTTCTGGGTTCCCCAATAGATCCGTCGTTCACCGACCCCGATCGGGTTCTTGACCATGGCGCGCCATCGATTGGGTGACTCGACCGCCCGCAGACCCACGAGGAACGCTGTGCCCGTGTAGCATCGCTCGAAGTTCTCGATCACGTCGTAGAACCCGAAGCCCTTGTTCTTGTCGCGCACGGTTTGCTTTTCGCGATCCCAGGGCGGGTGCTGGATCGACCCCTTACGCTTCGGCCGCATCCAGAGCTTGTGCTTTCCGGCCTCCCACGCGATGAGTTGCCCCTCCGTACTCGAGGTGGCATTCGTCAGGTGGAACTCAAGTTGGAGCCACAGAGGGATCGTATTCTCCGGGTACAGCGTCATCAGGTACTCGACCTGATCGATCGTGCTCTGGTAGACGACTTCCTCATCAAGGAAGTAGATCCCGATGCGTCGTCCGCGCCGGTGAGCCTCGACCAGTGCCAGGTGAGCGAGCACCGTAGAATCTTTGCCGCCGGAGACAGATACAATGATCGACTCGTAATGGTCGAAGACGAACGCGATCCGGTCGCGCGCCGCCTCGAGCACTGTCTTTTTTGCAGCGTACGATTGCACGAGCCTCATGGCACCCTCCCCAGGGTCATGTAGGCATCGCGCAATCGACGCGACCATGCCATGTAACGCTCGAAGTACCACTGATCGACCTTGAGATCCGCGACTAGTACGTCGAGTTGAGTCTGTCTCGACAGCGCTAGGAAGTCGGAGAAGTCAAGGAAGTTGTGGCAGAACTCGAAGACCGTGTACGGCGCGCGCGGGTAACTCGACTCCTTGTAGGTCTGTAGGTTCGACAACTTGAAGCGGTTGTTCCTGCCGATGTAATGCGCACCTGGGTCGATGCACCCAAGTTTCGCCTTCCCGCTCATGAGGTAGAGGTTTCTGGGGATGTTGTGCGGGTCCTTCGCAGGGTCGCCGCGGACCTCGGCGAGGAGCTTGGTCTTCTCGCGCGCATACGCCGCCTTCGTTTTTGCGCCGGCATCAACAGGCACGGCGTGCAGGTCGAGCGAGACTTGTGTGATGCGGATTATGCTCTCGCCGAGCCGATCCGCTCCGATCTTTTCTCGCTTCCACCGGCTCTGCGTGTCGAGATCGAAGAGGATCGCGAAGTCGTCCCAGGTATCGATGATCGGTAGATACTGGAAGATTAGCTTATGCGGCGTCTGGTTCAGGAAGAGGCGGAGGCAGTTGTACGTGAGTTCGTGTCGATTCTGCGTCCGTAGGCATTCGTTGATGACGAGTAGCGTCGCCCCGTCAATCTCCTGGAGCAGTCGATAGTAGAACACGTACTTGATGATTTCGGACCACTCGATGTGTTCATGCTCTGGAAAAGAGCACGGGAACCGATACTTCTCCGGAGAGAAGAGGACCACCTTGCGAATCACGTGGTCTGCGCAGTAGCGCACGATCTCCGCGTCCTTCTCCGGATCGGTGAAACCGAGGAAGATCACACAGCCTCACGACGCATGAACCACCCACCGTTGCCTGGACGCCACGGTACGAAACCTGCGCGCTCCACGAACGCACGAGACACGATGTTCTTGTCGGAGACGAACACTATGACCGTTCGATCGCGGAAACGGTTGTACGCAGCGAGCGCAAGGCCGCGACGACGGTACTCCGGGAGAACATAGATCGGCCCGAGCCGCCAACCCCACGCCGTCTCATGGGGCGTCAAAAAGCCGACCACGCGGCCATCGCAGACAATCGGTTCGCGGTACGCATCACGACGAACGCGCCCGCGCGTCTCCGACGCAGCATTTGCTTCTCTCAGAAGAGATTCGGGTATACGGTCCACCATGTTACGCCATTGCACATGCTTTATGTAATGTTGACAGGTACCCTACACGCGGCGACGTAGCCATGTGGCGGTGATGTCGAGCCGCCTTGGATTGAGTTCGCAGCCACGGAAGTGTGCTCCGAGTGTGTGGGTGATGCGCGCCGTCATCCCCTTGCCTGTGCAGGGGTCGAGTACAATCCTACCCGGACGCACGACCGCGCTGAGGGCTGCCCGCGTGACGGGCTCACCGTGGGGCGGGGTGGGAAGCGCGATATCAATAGCGCGCGGGCCGAAGAGGGATAGCGTATTCGGTAGCGGCTTCTTCTTCGGCCCGTAGAAGATGGTCCATCGACCTTGCCGCACAAGTCCAGCGGTTGCCATCGCTGCATCAAGGTCATCCACCCATCGCAGCCCCATCTCGACAAAGACCGGAGCATCGGGCTGTCGGAACCTTGCACAAGCGTCGCAAAAGGCCGCAAGGAACGCGGCCCACGACGTCCGCGGCGCCGACCCGCGCGCATTGATCGTATGCCAGTATTGCTGATTCCCGGGCCCCCACGGCGGGTCGCTGTAGACCACGTCCGCCCGCTCGTCGCCCATGAGCGTAGCAACTGCGCCCGTGGTCAGATCACCCACAAGCAGGCGATGGTGGCCGATAGTGATCATCCATTACCCCAACGACGTCGGAGCACATCCTTGCCTGTTTTGATCAGCGCATCGGGATCGCGCCCGAGTTCCCGCACGAAGTCTGGCCGCGTGATCGCCTCCTGCGCCCGCTGGATAGCGACTCGATCGTCTCCGAGCCGTGGAAGAGAAGCGGCGAGCTTGAAGGCTGCGCGCCAGTCTTCGGCCGCGATAAATCGCTTGAGGCGCTCGACCTTTGGCTCAGGCTCACCCGCTGCTCGACCCTTCGGCATCTCTGGCTTCTTGGGCTTCCTGGCCGCAAGCGCCTCGTTGAGGAGGGTCACAATCTCCTCATCGCGCGAGATCGCTGGCTCATGCAGCGACCGGAGGCGATCGATCGCCTTGAGCAGTGACGTAGGAAGTCGGATCTGGATGCAGGCGGAGTGCATCCCCTCTCCGCCGGGCCGCGTCGCACTCATGTGCCTCCTATTCGGAGATGACCCATCGCGATGGCACTCGGGAGCGTCGTATATCCGACTTCACTATTGAGGACGTTCCACGCGTCCTCAATAGAGGAAAAGACCATGGCGTCATCATGATCGCTGACACGAGCACGTGTCAGCAACTTCACAAGACCAACCAGATCCTCCGGCGGCACGACGACACGCACCAGTTCTTCAGGGACTTCCGGGGGAAAGTCTTTGGCTTCCGCCTCGCGGGCCGAGTATCCCTCGTCACGAAGCCAGTCGGCGACGCTCCCCGCATCGCGACCATCGACCATCACAAATGCGACTACGCGTCCGCGTTTCACGCTCCAGTCGACGCCGAAAGCACGGTGTGTCTTGGTCTTCGCCATGTCGCTCGCCTCGAAGAAGAGGTATAAGTCGGGTCGCCCGGCGTTGCAATAACTTTTTGCAGGTCGATCACCTTTTCCTCCGGCGCCGCCCCTTGTCCGCGGAACCCGAGGGTATCTCGGCGACCATATCACGCAGCGCCGCAAGCAACTCCTCCCGGCGAGCCTCGGGGAACGAGCCCGATGGGGCAAGGCGCGCCGGGTCGACCCCAAGGCGCTCGGCAAGCTGCGCGCGGGTGAGCCTCTGCGCCTTGCAGGCGGCCTCGATGAGCTGCCCGCGTTCATCGCGGGCGCGGGCTGGAGGGCGACCGAGCAGGGACCGCAGGCGCGCTACCTCCTTCTCAGCGGCCTCCGCTCGGGCCATGTTCACTGCGCAATTGGGACATGGAGTACCGACCATTGCTCGCAATGGTGGACCCGTCTGCCGACGAGTGCAACAAGTTCCTGCTACGCGAACGACCGCGCGTCGGGGAACCACGCCATGAACCGCTCCCACAGGCTCGGGTAGTAGCGCCGGAGCCAGGCTGCCTGCCCTTGGCGCGCAGCGTGGACCCCCGGGAGCCACCAACTCTTCCTCACGAGCCAGGGCCGCAGCCGGAGTTCATCCAAGAACCCGATGCAGCGGTAGACCGGCAGGAACTCGAACCCGTGGACCTCGGCGTAGGCATACACGTCGATCCCCCTCCAGTCGCTGATCGGGATGCACCGGCGCTGCCCGCTCTTGAGCGAGTAGAGCCGGCCGCGCGCCGCGCGCAGGTTGCGCCGGATCCCAGACTCTTCCGCGCGAAGGCCGAGAAACACAAGATCGTGCTCGCGTGTCGCGGCCTCCATCACAGGGTAGAAGCACATCTTCGAGAGTCCAGCGCTCCGGCTATGGATATCTTCGCCGCCGCTCATGTGCGCCGCGCGTCGAGCGATCCACTCCGAAGGCGATACTGGTGGCCGAAGGATCGTGAGGTCGAGCCCCCAAGCGCTCGCGAGCCCCCGCACGTAGTCTTCCTCGCCCGGGTAATCGAGGTCGTCCTTTTCGCTGTGGACCTTCACGCTGCCGGCTCCGCAAAGAACGCCCACGAGGTGGGCGAGGTCCGTCGAGTCCTTCCCACCGGACCAGGACAGCGAGGGGCGCGACGAGTTCGCTAGGGCAAGCTCCGTCAATCGACGTGCAGCGTCCACGGTACGCCGAAAGACCTGGGTTCTCATGTGCAGACACACGGAACGCATCCACTGATCCCAGGCTCGATGGTCTTCGGCGCGGAGAATCGGCTCCATGCTCATCCGCCGACCCCCGTTACCACCCGGTCGCCATCCTCATCGAGTTGGACATGGTACGTCGTCGCACTTGGTGGCGGCCCCCGCCAGCGCTCCTCGGTTCCCTGTGCGTACACGCGTCGAGCGTGGAGCAACTCAAGGCGGATGCATCGCCGGGCCTGCTCGACCCCGCTCACCGGTACCACTTGCTCGAGGTATTGCCGAGCGGCACGGTCGAGGATCGTCCAATCGAGTCCTGTGGGGTCGGGCCCCTCAAGCGCTGCGGGTGCTTCCTCGGGCAGGAGCACGGTGATCATCTGCGGGAGCCGAGCCTCGATCCAGGGGGATGGGTCGTTGCCCACGATGAAGCGCACCCGTTGCCCCGTGCGCGCGACCCCCTCCCAGATCTCTCGGGGCGCTTTCGTCTCCGGGTCGGGGTCAGTCATGCCGATGCGCTGCGCGTTGCGGCTGATGTCGACGCATCCCCGGAGCGCCGCCTCGTAGTGGAGATCGGGTTCGAGCCGCTCCCCGTAGCGTAGGACGGCATGCGGCGTGACAAAGAATGGGCCCTCGACACCGTTGCCATGCGCTGGCCGAGGGCGATGTGCTCGTTGGGCCTCGGCGAAGATCGCGAGGATATCCCGCTGCCGAGGCGTGAGCAGGGGCCAGAGTTCCTCGTAGCGCTCGCGCATCGTGACCGGCCGATGGAGTGCCTCAGGGGTCTCCTCGTCCATGGCCTCACGGATCACGACTCGACCAAAGCCGAATGCCACACGACCACCGAGTCCGACCCGGGCGGCTACCTCGAAGAGCCAGCGGGCCGGCGCGTTGCAGGTGATCACGAGAGAGCCGAGCCAGCCCCTGATCTCCCCATCGCTGATCTTGTCGATCGGCAGAGTGACGACCTCCCCGTCGTGCTCAACCTGCTCGACAAGGAGATCCTCTGGCGCGATCGCGAGTCCTAGGCGCCGTGCCACCGTGAGCAGCGCAGAGATAAGCGTCGGGGCTTTGGGCTCTAGGCGTGTTACCTCGCGCCCATCGGCGCGGTGGGTGCGAACCACCAGTGGGGTGATGGTGTCGATCCGCAGACGATACCGGCCCGAGTCCACCGTCGGGGCACGTAGTCGAGCACGGGTCCCGAAGCGGATCCGCCCCGCTCGACCGGCCAGCACAACCCGATGCTCGCGATCAAGAGCCCGTGCGAGCACCGCCTCGTCGGCAACGTAGAGCCCCCAGGCGCTCCGGCTTGCGTTCGTGGGGATCAGCGCGAAGTCGGGCCTCTTCCGGTCGTGTGGTACCCCGAGCGCCTGCGTGACGGCGGCGTGGAGCGACCGCGCATCGCGGAGCGCGAGTCGAGCACGGACCCACCCTCCTTGCTCGAGCCGTAGGGTCTCGAGTTGGAGCTCGACGGCGAGCCCTGGGAGCCATGGACCGATCGATGGTGCTGGTCGCTCACAAGGATCGGGGGGCTGATATTCGACGATGGCAGGCGTCGCTGGCACCGGATGCACCCGCGGATGACGACGCTTCGGTGTGGGCAGCGCTGGAGCGTCGGTCGGTGCTCGCAGGATCTCGGGCACGGCAAAGCGTGCGGGGGGATCGCGGAGTACCTTCCGAGCAGGATGGCCAGGCGCTGGATGGATAACGTCGCCCTCGAGCCGCACCCGCGCCACGTACCAGAGCGCGATAAGCGCCCGCTCAACCTCGACGGGAATGTCGAGCCCAACGGCATAGAGGTCCCTCACGAGTCGAGGCCCCTCAGCAAGAAAGGCGCTGATCCGATCGGCTAGGTACCGCCGCTTGCGAGCGCGCAGGGTGCACGCGATGTGATTGCGTCGGTTCACGGGGTTGGTCCACCATCGGGTGAACCGAGCACGCTTGATCTCCACCCGGCCCTTCGAGTGTTCGCGCAGGCGCCACAGGCATATCTTCTCGCCGCATGTCATCTGACGTTTCGTCGTCGGAACGAACGGCGTCCCGCAGGTGCATCGACAGAGCGTCTCGGTCCCGTCCGGATGTCGGTAGACCGCGAAACCGGTCTCCGGGTCGCGGTACTCGGTCCACGGGGCAGGCAGCGGGAGCGCGCCGTGCGTCGAATAGGTGGCGAGGTCGCGTGGGCTCATGGGGCTCCTATGGGCATCCCGAGGCGTACGATCGGTGCGGCGCACCGAGTGATGCCGACCGGCTCTCGGTATTCGCTAATATCGGTCTGGACCCAGTAGGGCGCCCGAGTCGGGGCCTCGCGCGCCTCCCACGTACCTGGAGCGAATCTGCGCGCATCGAAGGGCCCATCCTCGACGAGGGGGAGCACGCGCTGGGGCGCGCCTCGGTGAAGAAGACTCCGATCATCATGGTCGGAGCCGATCTCGACGCCGAGGATAGTGCCAAGTCCTCGGGTCGAGTCGCGGCCGAGTCCACCGAAGGCTGTGTCCTGGACGAGTTCGGCGAGGAGCATACGATCCCCACGCACGTACACGTCGAGCCATGGAGTCGCGAGGGTCTGGACGGGGATGTTCAGCGCCTTCGTCCAGCCGCCGGAGACGTTGGCCTTCGTGATCCCATACGCATCGACGTCGGCGCGCTTTCGGCGCCATCGAATCCCTTCTGCATGTGCTGGATAGGGCGCGGGCCAGCCGATGGACGCGCAGGCGATGAGACGACCGGCGATCGTCACGTCGGCGATCGGGGTTGGGACGTCGACCCGGTACCCACGCGGGCAGTCAGCGAATACGTCGTCGGGTGTGATGCCCGGCTGTCGCAGGTCTCCCCAAAGTCCTCCTGCACCGTGGTCTCCGGTCTCGCGACAGGCTTCTCGCTTGACCACGACGTACTGGAGCGCCCCCTCAATAGTGAGGGGATCGCGGCCGTCGTAAGCGACAGGGGAGGCGAGCCAGATCCGCAGGTGGAGTGGCTCGACGGTGCGAGGCGTCCACCGCGCGCGGGCACGCTCAAGCCAGGGGCGCTGGGCGTCGAGCCAGGTCGTCACGTGGCCTCGCCGGTGGCCTTCTTCCCTCGTCCCTTTGCGCCCGAGCGCGTAATCTTTACCTCGCCTACGCCATCGACCTTCATGACTTCGCCGTTCTTCTCGCCGAGCAGGAAGGCACGGATCGCGTCCCTGTTCTCGCGCACGTAGGCAAGATATTCGTCTGTGGGCGGGAGCGCGTCATGGCCCTCGCCGGGCAGGTAATGGTCGAACGCGATCTGCCCGTAGCCGCGAGCGTTCCCCGCTCCAGTATGTGCAATATCCCGAAATTCGAGGATCAGGTCGCTCATGCAACTCGCGGCAAGCGAAGACACGTTGGATGGGTCGAGGAGTTGGAACGAGTGCAGGATCGTCGTACCAGGAAGAAGCACTTCCGTATCCGTGATCATCTGTATTCCGTCGCTATCCTCAAGATCACGATGTGCATGTCGGGTGAGGAGCCGGAGTTGGGTGAGATTGTCGGCCACGGGGAGTGCCGCATGAAACTCCTCAAAGCTCATGACATCGGCGCTCCCCTGTCGCTTCGGTCTCAGTGTTGGGTAGAGGAGCCACGCGTTTTCGCGGCACACCACCTGCGCATCATGCACGCGCAGGACGCCACGCATGATCTGCTGTTCGATGACCCCGGCAAAAAGGTCCCACGCCGGGAGCAGTCCTCGCACCCGACGACGGAGCGCGACATCGACGGAGGCGCTGTCGGCACCTGCCTCGATAGTGCCGCCTGCAAGAAGCGCATGCGCGATCCGTGGCGGGATGTCCTCGACCCTTAACCCCACGAGTCGGAGCAGCCGGTAGAAGATCATGTCGCGCCAGAGCCCACGCACAGCATTCCCCGACATGAACGGGACCAGGACCTGCTCCCCCGTCGTCGGGTCGATCCGTCGCTCACGCCGGAACATCGTGACATTGCCGCTCTTGTGGTCGGCGCCGTGGGCGAGGTTGCTCACGAGCGTCCAGACCGTGCGAAAGGCTCTGGGCGTAAGCAATCGCTCTGGAAGCGTTGGGGTCCACGCGGGCGCCATCGCGCTCTCGATCCACGGCGAGAAGACTGCCTCTTCCCCCTCGACCGGAGGATTCAGCGCGAAGGTCGTGAGGAGTTGGGGATTCTGGTAGACGGCGAGCCGGAGCGCCGCGAAGTCGATCGACTTCGCGAGATGATCCCAGCGCACGCACGCCGTCTCTTTGGGATTCCATGGGGCGCCGGCTTCGGCCTCGAGTTCCACCACGCCGGGCGGCATGAATTGCCGCGGGACGAGCGCGTATGCTGGTCGACCTCGGCGCGCGTACCCATCATCCTCCTCCCAGCCCTCACCGGCCGCGCGAATCTCAAAGCGTTGACAGAGAAGCTTCACCATCTCGACCGTGGACCGCGCAGCGATCGCCGCCGGGATCAGGAAGTCGGCAAGCTCGGTGGGGAGCGCTCGCCGACGCTCGGCTCCAAGCTTGTCCCAATCAATGCGGTGCTTCAGCCCTCGAAGCAGGTAGCTGAAGCACACTTCAGCATTCGCGATCTGGCTGGTTGTGGGCATGGTGGTCCTTTCTACGGGGTGACGTGTGGTCTGCGATTCGCGATGGGTGCTGGTTTCGTGGTTTTTGCTGGTAGGTCTGGCATCGGGAGCAGCGTCGTGAAGAGGCCCCACCATGCGGCCCCGACATGAGGACGCATGGGCTCGACCCGCTCGTGCCACATCGCGGTCCGGATGAGGTAGCCGCGGGGCGGGCGCAGCGTAATGAGCGCTTCCCGAGCCTCTTGCGCTCCAACCCCGGCTCGACGCATCTCGTCCAGGAGCTCGCCGCAGACGATGCGGAGCCGTGTCCAGAGCGGCACGTCCACCGTGACGTCGCCGGTGTCGTCGACCTGGAGACGGTAGCGACCACGCGAAAGGCTCACCTCGGCGTACAGCGCAGTATGCTTGCTCTGAAGCTTGATCAGTGGGTTGGTCGGCACGAAGAGCCGTGCACCTCCGTCGTAGGCGCGTACCGCTGCGTGAGGGGCATTGCCGGCCCAGGGCCAGATCGCGCGGTGGAGATTCGCCTCACCACCGTGATCGATCCCGTAGAGGGGGAGCCCTGCGACGAACGGAGGATCCGGCGGGTGGAGCAGGACGTCGAGCGGGTCGGGACGGGTTGAGGGGACACCCGGAATCGGGCGCAGGGCGAAGAACCAGATTCTGTCGGGACGCGCAAAGAAGCCGGCGCAGCGGAGCGCGAGGGTCTTGCAACACCACAGACAGGCGGCGCACACGTGCCGACCACCGAATGGCCAGGCGCGATGCGCGTTCTTCACCGTCGTGAAGTTGTCGCTGATTGCGTCGTCGAATCTGTGGCTCGCAGCACCACCGCACGAGGCGCAATACGGATCGTCGACCACAGTGGCGAGTGTGCGCTCGAGCGACTCGACGGCAGCGCTGTCTCCGACAGCGCGAACAGCATCGATCTGTTTACGGAGTCGACGACGCTCGCGTTCCGCCTCAGCGCGTAGGTCGCGGGGCAGGATGGGCGTACCGTCTGTTTCGGTCGGGGGTGGGCAGCCGGCCGCCTGCCAGAGGAATTTAGTGCCTCGCATAGAACCAGCCACTTGATTGGACATCGCCTTGCTTATGGCAAAGCGATCCTTGTACGTGCGCCCCGTGGCCCACACGCACTAGGCATGTTCTACACGCAATCGCGATCCCGTCAAACGATTTTTGCGCCCATCCGCCATGCCCCCTGGGTCCTCTACGTCATCTCACCTTGCTTTGCGCCCCTGGAGCGGATCAGAGCTTCAAGCTTTACCCTCAGGAGGGGCTTGATCCGGCCTCATCGGTCGGCTCTCTTGCCGTAGTCCTCATCCAGCAACTCGAGTCCTATCTCTGCGGCTGCACATCGAAGCGGGTTCCGCTGATGGGAGTTGGTGCATCTCTCCCAGAGATCCTGGAGACGTGCAGCGATAACCTCGCGTGGCTCCTCGATGAGTTCAATAGTTACGCGGTACTTGCGCACCATTACGCGGCCATTGAAACAACTAGGGTCTCGTTGGATGTTGAGCCCCGGGATCCAGGGTTCGTTGAAGGTCTCATAGACCTTGGGGTAATCCGGAGGCGTAGGCGCCTTCGGCTTGGCAGTTCTCTTGGTCATATTGCACCACTATAGCAATCGCTACTCTTTGCGCAATGCGAAAGCGCGATGGCCGGTAAATTGTATTGATATGGAACGATACGGAGCGAAGGCTCCAGTGGTCGAATCCGATGTGTAAGGGCGGTCGATCCGCGGTCAATTCTGCGCATTGTCGCATCACCCGACATGCCGCACCCAGCGACGATCCGACTCTGTTACCGCATCCATAGGCACGCTCGCTCGCCGCAGCACCTGGAGCACGCTGGCCGGCTCACAGCCGCAGAGTCCCGACGCCCATGCGGGATTCGCCTCGACCACACCCCAGCCACGCCCCGCCATGTATCCGACGTCTACGACCACGGCGGGCGGCAACTCTACCGTAGGATCGGCGAGCATCGCCAGGATTGACGCGGTCGCGCCCTCGATCTCGGCCGGGTCCGCCTCCCAGTCACCCGCTGCACCACGCGCGATCTCTCCGCCGCGAATGTACGGCGAGAACGTCGAGACGTTACGCTCCAGGAGGAAGAATCGAAACTCAACCTCGAAGACGACGGGTTCGCTCACGAGCACGGGCAGATCCGGAGGCAGCACTGGATCCGGCGCGATCGCGGCGCCGTTCTCGTACACGCGTGCGGGGAAGCACTTCTCATCGGTCGGCTTGACGAACGCGCGCTCCTGGATCGTCAGAGCCTCCGCCAACGTCGCGAGGCGCACGTCACGCCGTCGATGGCATTCCGGCAGCCGTGGAAGCCAGTTGGCGGTCGGCTCGAGCAGCGCGATCTCGAGGTCGCCCGCGATCGCATCGGCGAGGAGCGTTTCGCCGTAGAACACAGGGGCACGTGCCGCGAGGCCCTCTGGACAGCGGAACGAGTGGAGGCGCTCGACGTCCCAGCCCGCGGAGAGCGCTGCGGCGAACAGCGCGTTCGAGTCGGGGCTGTAGCGGTGGGAAAGGACGAGCGTCGGCGCACGCATAGCCGAACTAGTATAGTGGTAGCTGCTCTCCGTGCAATACGGAAGCACGTTGGATGATGAGGCTGAAGCCGCGAAAATTGCGGAGGGAGAGGTGGGTGATCTTCACGAACAGGCTACTCGACCCTCGATGTGCGCAGCACCGTCCTCGCGACCTCGGGCGAGGATGCGCATTGCGACCGGAGTATGCGCCCCGTCGCGTCGACGCGCCATCGCTCGACTAGACACTCCTTTCGAGTGCCAGCGTCATCGGAGATGATGATCACGAGCGCGAAGGTGCCGGATGCTGCACCGGATAGCTTCTCGGTGAGAAAGCCGGCGATCTTCTCCCGTCGGCTCTCTAGTTCGTCGAACCACGAGCGCGTGAACGCGCCGTCGTCGGTCGGGCGATAGATCTCGATCTTGAACATGGTGGTCATCCCCTTTCTGTGATCCGTATACCCTTTGGCGGCCTTCCCGCAAAGG
>Ga0196964_10000413_pt1 | contig 27229 bp, 14 predicted proteins | sample S1_10metaG_FD_148615 | JGI IMG/M metagenome (GOLD analysis project Ga0196964, IMG submission 148615) | Soil microbial communities from Anza Borrego desert, Southern California, United States - S1_10 | ecosystem: Environmental > Terrestrial > Soil > Desert | place: USA: California | collected... | reverse complement strand
CGCTACGTCTCGCTCGTCGGCGGCCGGTTCAAGTCGCACGGGGAGGGCGGGTTCCGGGCCCGGGTCGTTGACGCCCAGCACCCGGTTACCCGCGGCGTCCGCAGCTATGAGGGGTGGGACGAGTCGTACGTACACGACCGGCTGGCGGACGACCTCCGCGTGCTGATGGTCCGGGACCACGACGGCGGCGTCGAACCGTACACGTGGGTGCGACAGCAGGGCCGCGGCCGGGTCTTCTACACCGCGCTCGGGCACGACGGGCGGGCGTGGAACCGGGCGGAGTTCCAGGGGCTGATCGAGGGGGGCATTCGGTGGGCGGCGGGGGCGGACGAGCCGTCGACGCCCGCGGTGGCCGCCGGAGCGGCCGGCACGCGGCCGGGGGGCGTCCCGGCGCCGCTGTCGCCCGAGGAGTCGATGCGGCGGATGCACCTGCCCGAGGGGCTGCGGGTCGAGCTGTTCGCCGCCGAACCGATGATCCGCAACCCGCTGGCGACCGCGTTCGACGAGCGGGGCCGGCTGTGGGTGCTGGAGTCCCAGGACTACCCCAACAACGTGCTCCCGGGCTCCGTCGGGAACGACACGGTCAGGGTGCTCGAGGACACCGACGGGGACGGCCGGGCCGACAAGGCCACCGTGTTCGCGGACAAGCTGAACATCCCGACGGCGATCGCGTTCGGCGGCGGCGGGGTGATCGTCGGGAACACGCCGGACATCCTGCTGCTCCGCGACACCGACGGCGACGGCGTGGCCGACGAGCGGAAGGTGCTGTACACCGGGTTCGCCCGGAACGACACGCACTTCGAGATGAACAACTTCTGGTACGGCCCGGACAACTGGATCTGGGGCGCGCTCGGCAACGCGGGCGCGACCGTCCGGGTCGGCGACCGCGTCAGCCGGATGAGCCGCGGGTTCTTCCGGTTCCGCCCCGACGGGTCCGCGTTCGAGGTGTTGACGACGACGAGCAACAACACGTACGGGCTGGGGTTCACGCGGGCCGGCGACGTCCTGGGCTCGACGGCGAACGTCGACCACAGCTGGTACATGGCGATCCCGAACCGGCACTTCGAGCGGGTCCGCGGGTGGCACGGGACGGGGAGCGCGGCCAACGCCGACCACTCGAAGTCGCACCCGCTGGTCCGCCCCGCGCGGCAGTGGGACCACGCGGGCGGGTACACGTCGGCGGCCAACGCCGCGGTGTACGCGGCCGACCGGATGCCCCCGGAGTACAGGGACAGGGCGCTGATGGTGTGCGAGCCGACGATCAACCTGATCCACCTCGACCTGCTGGTGCCGCAGGGCTCGCACCTCGTCAGCCGGGACGGGTGGAACCTGATGGCCAGCGACGACCCGTGGTGCGGCCCGGTCAGCGCGCAGGTCGGCCCGGACGGGGCGGTCTGGGTGTTGGACATGTACAGCTACACGATGCTCCACAGCAAGCCGGACGAGTCGCCGGAGAAGCACGGGAGGGGGCACGCCTGGCTGACCGCCGTGCGCGACACCGAGCGGGCGCGGGTGTACCGGCTCGTGTGGGACAAGGCCGGCTCCGGCGGGGTCCGCCGGCTCGACCGGAACGACCCGGACGCGCTGGTCGCCGCGCTGGGCGACGCGAACATGTTCTGGCGGACGACCGCCCAGCGGCTGCTGGTGGAGCGCGGGAACCCCGACGTGCTGCCGCGGCTCGAGGCGCTCGTCGCCCGGGGCGCCAACCCCCGCGCCGCCCTGCACGCGCTGCGGACGATGCAGGGCCTGGGCGCGTTCGCCGACCCCGCCGCCGCCGGCGGCCCGGCCCTGACGGCCGCGCTGCGCCACCCGGACGCGGCCGTCCGGCGTGCGGCGCTGGACGCGCTGCCGCGGTCGGCCGAGGCGGTGGCGCAGATCCTCTCGGCGGGGTTGGTGGACGGGGCGGACGCGTTCGTCCGCCGGGACGCGCTGCTGGCCCTTGCCGAGATGCCGCCGGCGGCGCCCGCCGCCGCGGCCGCCCTGGACGCGCTCCGCGACCCGCGGGACGCGGCCGACCGGTGGATCCCGCTGGCCGCGACGGCCGCGGCGGCGGCGAACGACCGGGCGTTCCTGTCCGCAGCGACGGCCGGCGGCCACGCCGCCGGCAGACCCGGCACCGCGCTCCTGGCGGCGGTCCGGGTCGTGGCGACGCACTACGCGCAGGGGAACCCCCGCGGGTCCGTCGTCGGCGTAGTCGCCGAGGCGGCCGGGGCCGATCCGGCGATCGCCACGGCCGCCCTCGACGGGCTGGCCACCGGGTGGCGGGCCGGCGGGCGGGCGGTGCAGTTCACCGAGGACGAGGTGGCGCGGCTCCGGCGGGCGATGGCGGCCGTGCCGGCCGAGGCGCAGGGCCGGCTCGTCGCCCTGTCCGAGCGGTGGGGCCGCGGCGACCTGTTCGCCGCCGAGCGGGCCGCCGCCGTCGCCCGGCTGCTCGCCGCGGCGGCCGACGGCACGCTCGCCCCGCCCGCGCGGGTCGACGCGGCGCGCCTCGCGCTCCAGCTGGCCGACGCCCCGGAGGTGGCCGACCGCCTGATCGGGACGCTCGACGCGCAGGCCCCGCCGGCGTACGCGACGGGGGCACTGGACGCGCTGGCCCAGTGCCGTCAGGAGCGGGTCGGCGCCGCCCTGGTCGCGCGGTGGGGGCGGCTCACCCCCGCGCTCCGCGGCGCCGCCGCCGCGGTGCTCCTCCGCCGGCCGGCGTGGACGGCGGCCCTGCTGTCCGGGCTGGAGTCGGGCAAGGTCGACCGGGCCGAGCTCTCCCCGCAGCAGCGGCAGCAGCTGACGCTCAACGCCGACGAGGCTGTAGCCGCCCGGGCGAAGCGCGCCCTGGCCGCGACGGGCGCGGAGCTGGCCCCGGACCGGAAGGCCGTGCTGGACCGGCTGCTGCCCGTCACGCGGGCGCGCGGGGACGCGGCGCTCGGCCGCAAGGTGTTCGAGAAGAACTGCGCCGCCTGCCACAGCCACAACGGCGCGGGCGGGCGGGTCGGGCCGGACCTGAGCGGCGCGGCCGCCCGCGACAAGGCGGAGCTCCTGGTCGATATCGTCGAGCCGAACCGGTCGGTGGAGCTGAACTACCGCCTGTGGCTCCTGGAGACCAAGGGTGGCGAGACGCTGGCCGGCCGGCTGGACGGCGAGACGCAGACGGCCGTCGAACTGCTCGACGGGACCGGCGCGCGACACGTCGTCCGGCGGGACGAGATCGTCCGGCTCGTGTCCCGGCCGGAGTCGGCCATGCCGCAGGGGTTCGAGAGCCTGCCGCCGGAGGACCTGACCAACCTGCTGGAGTTCCTCACGCTGCGGGGCCGGTTCCGCCCGCTCCCGCTCGACGGGGCCGCGACCGCGGCAAGCACCCGGGCGATGTGGCAGGCGGGCAACCCGCCGCACGAGCGGATGGTGCCGGCCGACTGGGGTACGAAGACGGTCGCGGGGGTGCCGTTCCGGCTCGTGGACCCCAAGGGCGGGTCGGCCAAGAACTTGATCGTGCTGCACAGCCCGCGCGGCGCCGTGGCCGCCGAGATGCCCAAGTCCGTCACCGTCCGGTGCGACGGCCCGGCGCGGGCGGTCCACCTGCTCAGCGGGGTGAGCGGGTGGGGGTTCCCGAGCATCCGTGAGCCGACCGTGTCGATGATCGTGCGGCTCCACTACGCCGACGGGAAGATTGAGGACCACCCGCTCGTGAACGGCGAGCATTTCGCCGACTTCGCCCGGCGGGTCGAGGTACCCCAGTCGCAGTTCGCGTTCGAGATGACCGGGCGGCAGCAGGTGCGGTATCTGGCGATCCGGCCGGCGCGCGCGGATCCGCTAACATCGCTCGAGTTCGTGAAGGGCCCGGACCAGACGTCGCCGGTCGTCATGGCGGTGACGGTCGAGGCGCCGGACCTGGAGGGCGGCAAGCCGTGACGATGACGATGACGATGACGACGACGACGACGACGACGACGACGACGGGCGGCGGCGGCGCGGCGGTGTACGTGCTGGCCACGCTCGACACGAAGGGCCGGGAGGCGGCGTTCGTCCGGGACCGGCTCGCGGCCCAGGGCGTGGCGGCACGGCTGGTCGACGCCGGGTGCGCCGGCGAGCCGGCCGTCCCGGCCGACGTGGGGCGGGACGAGGTGTTCCGGCGGGCCGGCACGTCGGCGGACGAGCTGCGGCGGCGTGGCGACCGCGGGGAGGCGGTCACCCGGGCAGCCGAGGGGGCCGCGGACCTGCTCCGCGAGCTGCACGCCGCCGGCTCGGTCGCGGGCGTGCTGTCGCTCGGCGGGTCGGCCGGGACGACGATCGGCACCGCCGCCATGCGCGCGCTGCCGCTCGGCGTGCCGAAGGTGATGGTCAGCACCCACGCGTCCGGGAACGTCCGCGGGTACGTCGGGCACAAGGACATCCTGATGGTCAACCCGATCGTCGACATCTCCGGGCTGAACCGCGTCAGCCGCACGGTTCTGTCCGAGGCCGCCGCGGCCATGGCCGGCATGGTCCGGATGCCCCCTGACGCCGCGGCAGCGGACGACCGGCCGTTGGTGGCGGCGACGATGTTCGGCGTCACCACCCCGTGCGTGGAGCGGGCCCGGGCGGCGCTGGAGCGGGCCGGGTACGAGGTGCTTGTGTTCCACGCGACCGGGACCGGCGGGGAGGCGATGGAGTCGCTGGTCCGGGACGGGGCGATCGCGGGCGTGCTGGACATCACGACGACCGAGCTGGCCGACGAGCTGTGCGGCGGGTTCCTGTCGGCCGGGCCCGACCGGCTGACGGCCGCCGGCCTGACCGGCGTGCCGCAGGTGATCTCCGTCGGCGCGACCGACATGGTCAACTTCCACGGCGCCGCCACGGTCCCGGACCGGTTCCGCGACCGCCGGCTCTACCGGCACAACGAGCACGTGACGCTCGTGCGGACGACGCCCGACGATTGCGCCCGGATCGGGCAGGACATCGGCCGCAAGGCGGCGGCGGCGCGGGGGCCGACGGCGGTCCTCCTGCCCGCCCACGGCGTGTCGGCGATCGACCGGGCGGGCCAGCCGTTCGACGACCCGGCCGCCCGGGCCGCGCTGTTCGACGGGGTTCGGCGGGGCGGCGGCGGGGCGGTCGAGGTGGTCGAGTTGGACGCTCACATCAACGACCCGGCGTTCGCCGACGCGGCGGCCGAACGACTGATCGCGATGATGCGAGCCCCCGCGCAGGGGCGGGGGCTTTAGGACACCGGGCGGGACGGAGGAAGGCAGAACATGCACCCATTCAAGCGGGACGACATCCTCGCCCGGCTCCGGCAGAAGGTCGCCGACGGCCGGCCGATCATCGGCGGCGGGGCCGGCACCGGGATCAGCGCCAAGCTGGAGGAGGCCGGCGGGATCGACCTGATCGTGATCTACAACTCCGGCCGGTTCCGGATGGCCGGCCGCGGCTCGCTGGCCGGCATGCTGCCGTACGGCGACGCCAACGCGATCGTCATGGACATGGCCCGGGAGGTGATCCCGGTCGTGCGGCACACGCCCGTCCTGGCCGGCGTGTGCGGGACCGACCCGTTCCGCCGGATGGGCGCGTTCCTCCGCGAGGTCGCCGCCGCCGGGTTCTCCGGCGTCCAGAACTTCCCGACGGTCGGCCTGTTCGACGGTAAGATGCGGGCCAACCTCGAGGAGACGGGGATGGGGTTCGGGCTCGAGGTCGACATGGTCCGCCTGGCCCGCGAGATGGGGCTGCTGACGACCCCCTACGCGTTCACCGACGACGAGGCCGCCGACATGGCCCGGGCCGGCGCGGACGTCGTGATCGCCCACATGGGGCTGACGACGAAGGGCTCGGTCGGGGCCGAAACGTCCATGACGCTCGACGAGTCGGCGGTGCTAGTCCAGCGGATCGGGGACGCGGCCCGGCGGGTGAACCCCGACGTGCTCGTCCTGTGCCATGGCGGCCCGATCGCCGAGCCGGCCGATGCCCAGTACGTCTTGGACCGGACCGACGGCGTCGTCGGGTTCTACGGCGCCAGCAGCGTCGAGCGGCTCCCGGTCGAGCCGGCGATCACCGAGTGCGTCCGCCGGTACACCACCCTGCGGTTCCGCCGCGGCGACGCCCGCCCGCGGCCGGCCCCGAAAACGGAGGGACCCGCGTGACCAGCACACCGTCGACGCCGAACCCGCTCCCGACCCGCTTCGTCACCGCCCGGGAGGTGCAGGTCGAGGTCCAGCCCTGGTGCACCTGCGAGTGGCTCTGCCGCCCCGGCCTCGTCGACGCGGAGCACCTGCTGCTGGTCCGCGCCCACATGCCGCCGGGCGAGGCCCACCTGTTCCACCGGCACCCGTCGGCCGAGGAGGTCATCTACGTCCTCGAAGGCCGGGCGGAGCAATGGGTCGGCCGCGAGCGGCGGGTCCTCGGCCCGGGTGACGTCGCGCACATACCGACCGACGTCGTCCACGCGACGCTCAACGCCGGCGACGGGGTGCTGCGGTTCTTGGCCATTCTCTCGCCGGCGCGGTTCGACGGGCCGCCGACCATCGACGTGGCCGGCGAGGAGCCGTGGCTATCAATAGTTGCAAAGACGCGGGATGGCCGAGCAGGACGATGTCAGCGGCGCGATCAGCCCCCCGCCGGCGAGACCATCAGTGGGCGCGACGGGGCTGGGTGAAGGGACTGACGCCGCAGCGTACTAGCCGGCCAACGTGCGCGGTGGTGACGGCACTGACCCGCTCGCCGTCCGCCCGGGCGGGCGGCCGATCCCCGCTGACGCGCGGACGGACCCGGTGACACGGCCCTCACACGGGCATGCTCTAGCAGCGGAGGACACCGCCGTGGCACGGATCGGGATGGGCGAGACGGTCCGGCTGATCGGGCTGCTGGACGGGACCAATGCGAGCGGGATCGCCCGCTGGCGGGACCGGCTGCTGGTCGTGTCCGACGAGCTGACCGAACGCGGGAACGTCGTGCAGGCGTTCGAGCCGGACGGGACCGACTACCGCGCGGCCGCGACGAACGGGCTGACCGTCCTAGACTTGCCGGGCGCCCGGCCGCAGGAGATGGACCTGGAGGGGCTCGCCGTCGACGGGGACGACGTCTACGCCGTCGGGTCCCACTCGGCCACCCGCAGGAAGGTCGACCCGGCGAAGACGCGGGAGAAGAACCGCGCCGCGCTCGCCCGGCCGCCGGAGGCGAAGCCGGCCCGCGACGTCCTGCTCCGGGTGCGGTTCGACGCGGCGGGCCAGGTTGGGCCGGTCGAGCGGTCCGGCCTCCGCGCGTTCCTCGACGCGACGGAGCCGTTCCGGTCGTTCGGGGCCGCGGCCGGCAAGGAGAACGGGGTCGACGTCGAGGGCCTGGCGGTCCGCGGCGACGACCTGTTCGTCGGGTTCCGCGGCCCGCTGCTCCGCGGCAACTTCACCCCGGTCCTGCGGTGCCGGTTCGGGGCGCCGGTCGCCGACCCGGAGGTGCTGTACGTCGACCTCGGCGGCCGCGGCGTGCGGGACCTAGCGGCCGTCGGCGACCGCCTGCTCGTCCTGGCCGGCCCGGTGGGCGATGGCCCCGGGTCCTATCAGATCTACCTGTGGGACGGGACGGACCGGGCCCCGGGCAGCGACGTCACGCTGGACGAGGCGGGGCTGCGGCTGATCGGCGACGTCCCGCTCCCGCCGGCGTCCGCCGGCGGGCCTGCGCCCAAGCCGGAGGGGCTGGCGGTGACCGAGGACGCGGCCGACCGCTGGACGGTCCTCGTCGTGTTCGACGGGCTGCGGGACGCCCACGCGGTCCGGTACCGGGTCCCGAAGGCGTAGCCGCCGCCGCGTGCGGCCCGGCCGTCAGCCCCCCGGGGCGGCCTACGGCTTCGGCTTGAGGAACAGGACCTCCCCCCGCTCGATCCACCCCTTCCGCAGGTCCAGGCGGAACCACCCGTCGCCGTTCTTCGGGTGGAACCGGCACGGGGACCGCCGCCCGAGCCCGCCCAGGTCGTGCTCTGTCCACGTCTTGCCCAGGTCGGGCGACCAGGCGATCCCCGTGGCCAGCCTGGACGCCGGCGCGCAGTGGCCCGCGAACACGACGCCGTCCTGGACGAGCATGTTCGCCATCTCGAACGGGGCGTCGAAGAGCTCCGCGTGCCGCGCCGGGTCGGCCAGGTCCGCCGGGGCGCAGCGGAACACGCCGCGGTCGTGCCGCTCGCCCGCCGGCTTGGGGCCGTTCGCGTCCGACGCCCAGTAGAGCTGGCCGTCGACGAAGTTGATGCCGCCGGACTTGTACCGCGAGTTGGAGTTCACGGACACCAGGACCTTCCAGTCCCACCGGTCGCCCCCCGCGTCGTAGGTGCCGCGGAGCCAGTGGCACTCGTGCCCGTTGCGGCCGCGGTCGGCGTCCCCCGTGCAGGCGTAGAACGCCCGCTCGGCCGGGTTGTACGCGACCGAGTGGACGTGCCGGCAGATCACCGGGTTGCCCGGGTCGCCGAGGAACGACGCGGGGTCGGCGCCCTTCTCCTGGAAGGCGGGGTTCCGGCCGAACGAGTAGGCGACCTTGACGGTCTGCCCGCCGTCGGCCGAGTAGTAGACGTTCGCCGGCGCGGGGCCGCCGAGCACGTTGCAGTAGTTGCCCCAGACGAGCACCTCCGAGCCGTCGACGTCCCACGTGTGCACGCCGTCGAGCGGGTGGAAGTACCAGCCCGGCTGGCCCGGGTCCCGCGGGGCGTGCGGCCGGTACTCGGCGCCGTCGCGGCCCCGGACGACGACCGGCCGGTGCGCCCTGAGGTTGTCGGTGCTCAGGAACAGCCGCTCGCGGGTGGCGAACAGGAGGTTGCCGTTCCTCAGGAGGACGCTGAACGTGATGTGCTCGGCCTCGGGAAACGCTGCGCCGTGCGGCCAGGTCCGGGCGTTGTCCTCCGACAGGAACACCCGCCCGCCGCCGAACCCGAAGGCCCGGTTGTCGCGCTGCGAGTCGACGTACGGCCCGTCCGGCGGGGCGAGCCGGTACCAGAAGTGCTCGGTCTCGCCGGCCCGCGGCTCGGCGGCGCGCAGGCCGGAACGGCGGGGGCCGACGACTCCGCCGAACGCGGCGGCGGCGACGGCGGTCTGAGGCAACCGGCGGCGGGTGACGGTCGGCTGTGCATTCATGGTCCCTTTCCGGGTGGGGCGGCCGACCGCTGGACCTGCCGCGGGCCTGTGGCTGGAGGACGCCGTGGGCGCCGCCGGCCTTGAGATGAGGTTGTCGGCCATGGCGGCCTGCGCCGCGAGCTCCAGCTCGACGCCGGCGGGCTCGCCGGGCAGGGCGGCTTCCCCTTCCGGCCGCGCCACCCTCCGTGCTCGGCCTGCCGGACCTCGCGTAGGCCCGCCCGCTCGGGCCGTCCCAGCGCCGCCGCCGTTAACCGCTGGTCCGGTCGGAAACGGAGCTACTGCCGGCGAAGCCGGGCACGCCGCAAACCTGAACGCCGCAACCATCCCGCGCCGCGTCGACGTCTATGTTAACCGGCGGGTGGCACCGTGCCACCACCGCCGACCGCCGACCGCTCACGCCAGGCAGCCTCCGGTCCACAAGGGAAGGGCGTTGCGGGCATCGACCCCGTCCGGCGCGTCCGACTTCAACAACGACCACGACTTCTCGAACTTCTTCAGCGGGAACATGACCACGCCGGGCGGCACCAACCTCACCGCCGCCTTCTAGGAGCGGTTCACCCCTCGACGGGCCGCCCGCAGCTTTTCGGGCTGCGGCGAGCGGGCGGCAGGCCGCCGGTCGGTGACGGCGGGGCCCGTCAGCCCTCTCGGTCGCCTGCACCCGGCGGGCGCGGGCCACGGCGGTCGTCTGGGCCCGGATCCGCGGGAACCCCGACGTGGTCCGGACGATCGTGGTCGTGCGGGGGGGGCCGGCGCCGACCGGGCGGAGGCGGACACGGAGATGGGCCGGACTCAGGAAGGGGGAGCGTCGGTGCTCGACGCCGCCCGAACCGTCAGCCGGTCCGTCGGCCGGCGGCGGGCGGCGAGCCCGCTGGGGGCGTGGGCGGGGTACGGTCGGGTCGCCCGCGAGTGTGGCGGGGTCGAGCCCGAGGTGCTGGCGTTGGGGTGGCGGCTGCTCGACGTCGACCCGCCACGGAGGACCCCGATCGATCGCCCGCTCGGGGTCCTCCTATTGGACGGGCGTAGGCGGGGCAGAGCGCGTGGCGCGGTCGGGGTCCGGGTCGGCTCGGGGTCGTCCCTCGCCGGCCCGCCGCCATCCCCGCCTGCGGGTTTACCCCAGCCGGCCCGGATTTAGGTTGCCGCCGGCCGCCGTCCCGCTAGGTTCGTGCCGGGCCGGGGTGTCGTCCGGGGCGACGCCCGCCGCTTCGACCTCGGCTCCGCGGACAGACCGGAAGAACAAGTCGCCCCCACGGGGCGTGGGAGATCTGCGTGCGCCAATTTCATGCGATGCTGCTTGCCGCCGCGGCCGTTGCCGCGGCCGCCGCCCCCGCCGGGCCGCCTTCGACGTCCGGACCGCCGACCCGACGGCGTCCGTGTCGCCGGCCACCTTGGCGGAGGTCAACGACGTCAACGAGGGGGAGGCGCTGTTCACCGCCGGCGGCGTGACGGTCAGCGGGTTCGCGCCGGCGGCCGTCGTCAACTACGCCGGCCTCGGCCAGGGCGGCGTCGGCGACTTCGGCGGCGACAGCCGGTTCCCGAACGGCGTGGACGACACCGAGGACTTCGCCCTCCAGGCGGTCGGCCGCCTCACGTTCAACACCGCCGGCAGCTACGTGCTCCGCGTGAACAGCGACGACGGCTTCCGGCTCCGGACCGGCGTCACGGCGGCCGGCAACTACCTCGACGGCACGGTGCTCAGCGAGTTCGTGGCCCCCCGCGGCCCGGGGAACACCGACACGGGCGCCCTCGTCCAGGCGGCCGGCAGCACGCGGGACGTCGGGCTCGTGTTCTTCGAGCGCGGCGGCGGCGACGAGGTCGAGCTGTCCTACAGCCTCAACGGCGGGGCGTTCCAGCTCGTCGGGGCGGGGCCGGACATCACGGTCACCCCGGTCCCGGTGCCGGAGCCGGCCGCCGCGTCGCTGGCGGGCCTGGGCCACGCCGGCCTGCTCGTCCGCCGGCGGCGCGGCGGCCTGAGGCGCGTCCTCGGGACGGCCACATCAGGCACGGTCGCCGTCCGCCGGCCCCGGCACCGGACCCGAGGTGCCGGGGCCGGCGTGTCTCGGGGCGGACCGTGGCGGCTGCCGGACGGCGGCCCGACGACGGGGGCGCGCGGGCTGTGCCCGAAGGGTGGGGGCAGGCAGGGAGGCGGCGGCGCCGCGGTGCGGGGCGCCGGGCGGACGCGGCTCGGCGCCAGCCGGACCGCCACGGCCGACCTGCGGCGCCTGGAGCGAGGGCTCGCGGCGGACCGGCGTCGAGATATCGGAACGCCCACCTGCGGGCGGCGGCGGGATCGCACCGACCGACGCCGGGGCCGCGCTCGCCGCGGCGCTGCGGGAACAGGAGAGGTGACGGCCGCCCGGCCGCCGCGGCGGCGGCTCATCGAAGAGGCAGTACGTCCCGCCGTCGGCCCCCAGAGCCATGTCGTACACGACCCGCCCGGTCCCGCTCATCGTCACCGTCTTCCCGAGCACCGGCCCGTACACGTCCCCGGTCCCGCCGACCGTGACCGCGCCCTGCGGCGCGTAGATCTGCCCGTGGAACGCGGCCGAGCTGCCGACCGTGACCGATCCGGGGGCGCGCCGCCGTTCCACGGGTTCGGGACCATGAACAGCCTCAGGTTCCCCGGGACGCTCCCGCTCGTCGTCGTCCCGGCGGTCATGCCGAACGTGCCGTGGCGGTAGGCCGACCAAGGGTCCCGTTACAGCGGCCCGCTGGCCGCGTAGCGGCCGCGCCTTCGGTGCTTTAGACTGGGATCCGGGTCCGGGTGCCTCGGACGTGCGCCTGCCGCCCCGCCTCATTCTTCCGCCCCGCGTCACACTTCGTCGGGCTTCGGAGATAGTGCCCTTGGGCAGGAGCGGCACCGGCATGGACGACAACGAGACCCCGGGCGAGGCCGACGAGACCGAGGCGCTCCTGAGGCTCGCCCGGGCGGGCGACGGGGCGGCGCTCGGCCGGCTGCTCGCCGCGCACCGGGCGTACCTGCACACCGTCGTCTCCCTTCGGCTGGGTGCGGACGTCCGGGCCCGGGTGGACGCGTCCGACGTCGTGCAGGAGGCGCAGTTGGAGGCGGCCCGCCGGATGCCCGACTACCTGCGGGACCGGCCGCTCCCGTTCCGGCTGTGGCTCCGGCGGCTCGCGTGCGACGCCGCCCTGCTGCAGCGGCGGCGCCACGCCGGGACCGCCCGCCGGGCGGTCGGCCGGGAGGCCGCCGCCGCCGCGGCCGGGCCGGACGAGTCGTCGCTCCTGCTGGCCGAGCGGCTGCTGGCCCGCGGGTCCAGCCCGAGCCAGCAGTGCTCCCGCCGCGAGCTGGCCCGGCGGGTCAACCAGGCGGTGGCCGAGCTGCCGGACGCCGACCGGGAGATCCTCCTGATGCGGACGTTCGAGGGGCTGGCGTTCGACGAGGTGGCCGCCGTGCTCGGCATCGACGCCGCCGCCGCGCGCAAGCGGCACGGGCGGGCCCTGCTGCGGCTGCACGGGCTGCTCGCGGCCGGCGGGCTCACGGGGTCACAGCTATGAGCACGGGACAGCCGGACGTCACCGCCACCACCCCCGGGCGCGGCGCCGACCCCGCCGCCGCCGCCGACGACGCGGCCGGGTCGGCCGAGTCGCTCGTTTCCCGCGTCGCCGACGAGTACGTCGGGCGGCTCGCGCGGGGCGAGCGGCCGACCGTGGGCGAGTACGCGCGGCGGCACCCGGCGATCGCGGCCGTGCTCCGCGAGGTCCTGCCCGCGCTCGAACTGCTCCGCGGCGGCCCCGGGACCGGCGCGGCGCCATCGCCGTCGTCACCACCGCCCGCCACCGGCCGGCCCGCGGCGGCCGAGGTCCCGCCGGGGGAGATCCCGTCGGCCGTGCCCGGGGCCGCCCGCGGGACGATCGGGGACTTCCGCATCCTGCGCGAGGCCGGGCGCGGCGGGATGGGCGTCGTCTACGAGGCCGAGCAGGTGTCGCTCGGCCGGCGGGTGGCCCTGAAGGTGCTGCCGTTCGCCGCCGCCATGGACGCCCGGCACCTGCAGCGGTTCCGGCACGAGGCGCAGGCGGCGGCCCTGCTGCACCACACGAACATCGTCCCGGTGTTCGGGGTCGGGTGCGACCGGGGCGTGCACTACTACGCGATGCAGTTCATCGAGGGGCCGACGCTGGCCGCCGTCGTCGCGGACCTGCGCCGGGCGGCCGGGCTGCCGGCCGACCCCGAGGACGAGGAGGGGCCGGCCGAGGCGACACCGGCCGCCGCCGGTCGGGAGCCGGGGCCGCGGCGGACGCCGGTGGCGGCGGCGGCGGCGGACGAAACGGTCGCCGACGACCCGGCCGCCGCGGCGGCAGAGGCGGTCGCCGGGTCGTCCGCCCTGTGCGCGGGGGTGTCGGCCCCTCTGGGGGGAGGGCCGGCACACACCGCGTTCTCGTCGACCGCCAACGGCACCCGGGGCGCGGCCTTCTTCCGGACCGTGGCGCAGCTCGGCATCCAGGCGGCCGAGGCGCTCGAGCACGCCCACCAGTTCGGGATCGTCCACCGCGACGTCAAGCCGGCCAACCTCTTGGTCGACGCGCGGGGGAACCTGTGGGTGACCGACTTCGGGCTGGCCCGGGTCCGGGCGGATACCCGGCTGACCATGTCCGGGGATTTGCTCGGGACCGTCCGGTACATGAGCCCGGAGCAGGCGCTGGCCCGGCGGGCGGTGGTCGACCACCGCACCGACGTCTACTCGCTGGGCGCGACCCTGTACGAGCTGCTGACGCTCCGACCGGCCTACGCCGGGCGGGACCGGAACGAGCTGCTGCGGCGGATCGCGTTCGAGGAGCCCCGCCCGCCCCGGCGGGTGAACCCCGCCGTCCCGCGGGAGCTGGACACGATCGTCGGCAAGGCGATGGCCAAGAACCCGGCCGAGCGGTACGCGACGGCCGCCGAGTTGGCCGAGGACCTGCGGCGGTTCCTGGAGGACCGGCCCATCCGGGCCAAGCGGCCGACGCCCGCCCAGCGGGCCCGCAAGTGGGCCCGGCGGCACCGGCCGCTGGTGGCCAGCCTGGGCGTGTCGGCGGTCCTGCTGGTGGTCGGGGCGGTGGTCGGGTCGGCCCTGTACGGGCTGAAACAGCGGCAACTGGCGACCGAGCGGGCCGGGTTCGCGCAGGAGAAGGAGCGGGAGCGGCAGCGGACGGCCCAGAGCCTGTACCGGACGCTGCTCGGCCGGGCCGAGGCGCTGCGGCTGGCGCGGGAGCCGGGGTACCGGGCCCGGGTGTGGCGGGACCTGCGTGAGGCGGCCGCGCTGGACGTGCCGGAGCGGGACCTGAACGAGGTCCGGCGGGAGGTGATCGCCTGCCTGGGCGACCCGGTCGGGCTGGACCCGGTCGCCCTGCCGGCGGCCGCACGGGCGGCACCCGTCCCGGCACCCGAACCGTTCCGGACGTTCCTCGAGAGCAGGCGTCACGAGCACAGCGTGCCCGTCCACGCGGTCACCCGTAACGGCCAGATGCTCGCCTTCCGCGACGGCCCGGGGGTGTCGCTGCGGGACCGGGAGGGCAAGACCCTGGCCCGGGCCGGCCTGCCGCTGGGCCATGCGTACGACATGGAGTTCACGCCGGACGGGACCCTGTTGATCGCCGCCGGCGAGGAGGGGGTGGCGGTCTGGGAGGTGCCGGGGCTGACGCCGCGGACGTTCTTCCGGGCCGGGAACGTGTTCTCGGTGGCCGCACACCCGGGCGGGCGACTGTTCGCCGCGGCCGGTCGGCGGGTGGAGCTGTGGTCCCTGCATTCCAACCGGCCGGTCGCCTCCCTGGCGGCGCCCGGCGGCCGGGCGGGCGTGGAGTTCACCCCGGACGGCACGTACCTGCTGGCGGTGGACGGGAACCGGGTGGCGTCGGCGTGGGCGGTCAGCCACACGCCGGAGAAGCTGCACCTGGCCGGGCACGCCGGCGGGGTGCCGGGGGTGGCGTTCAGCCCGGACGGCACCCGGGTCGCCTCGGTGTCCAAGGACCGCACGGCCCGGGTCTGGGACGCCGCGTCCGGCGCCCTGTTGCACACGTGCGCCGGCCACGAACACGTGGTCGAAACGGTCGCGTTCAGCCCGGACGGGGCGCTGCTGGCGACGGGGGCGCTCGGGGGCGTCATCCGGCTGTGGGACCCGGCGTCGGGCAAGGAACTGGCCAAGATCAACAGCACGGGGAACGTCTGGCGGCTGCAGTTCGACCCGGGCGGCCGGTACCTGGCCGCCGCGGGCGACTTCGGCGTGGTCGCCTGGGCCGTGACCCCTGGCGCGAGGGGGGCGGACGTGGTAGCCGCGGAGCCGTTCCTGGCCCTCCGGGGCACCTACGCGTGTGACCTGGCGCTGCACCCCACTGGTTCGGCCCTGGCCTACATGGAGAGGCACGGCCCGTTGTCGGGGCGCGTGTGGGCGTACGACCTTGAGAAGGATGCCACCCCTCGGGTGTTGGGTCGCTTAGGGAAGACCGAACTCCGCACCCTCCACTTCGACCCGGCGGGTACCGCGCTGCGGTTCCTGAACGGCGCGGGGGCGATCGCCCTCTGGCAGTGGCAGGACGGCCCGGCGAAGCCGGTTTCACACCCGATCAATGGCTTCCAGCTCTCCGGCAGCCCGGACGGGCGGTGGGCCGCGACGGCCTCGCCCAGCGACCGGGTCACGATCTACGACGTCCGGGCCGACCGCCCGTGGCTGACGCTCCCGTCCGAGGGGGTGGAGGTCTGGAGCACGGCCTGGAGCCCGGACGGCAACCGGCTGGCCGTCGGGCTGTCCGACGGCGGGCTGGCCGTCTGGGACCTAGCCCAGGTGCGGGCCCGGCTGGCCGAGTTCGGCATCCCCGTCGACTCCACCGCGACCGACCGCACCGTTGCCAGGTCGACGCTGCTCTCCGATGCGGACTTCCGCCGGATTGTGAAGCGGCAGGCAGACCTCAGGCCACGGCCGCAGGAGCAGGTGATGCAAGTTGGCACGACGGCAGACAAGACCGAGACCGAAGAGTCGCTGACCGCACGCGCCTTGATCCACGCCGTGCTGGGCGAGTCGGAGAAGGCCGCCGCCGACTCCGCCCAGGCCCTGAGAGCCGGGGACAGTAAACCCGCGGTCTGGCACACGCACGCGCTGGTGAGCTTGGCGGCGGGGGACGCCGAGGGGTACCGCACGACCTGCGCGGCCATGGTCGAGCGGCTCGCCGCCGGCACGGACGACTGGCAATTGGCCAACCGGCTGGCGTGGGTCTGTTCGCTGGCGCCGGGGGCGTTGGCCGACGCGAACGAACCGGTGCGGCTGGCGGCGCAGGCGCTGGCCCGCACGGACCGGCTCGGGCAGGGCCAACTCGGCAGCGTGACCCACACCTACGGCGCGGCGCTGTACCGGGCCGGCCGGTTCCGGGAGGCGGTCGAACAGTTGGAAAGGTCGGCGGAGCTGCACGGGGACGGCGGCACCGCCTGGGACCACCTGTTCCTAGCGATGGCCCACGGCCGCCTGGGCCGCGGCGACGAGGCCGGCCGGCGGCTCCGGCAGGCGACAGGATCGATCGAGCACGCCCTCGAGCAGAACCTCCGCGGAAACACACCGGCGGCTCTCGTGCTGCGGTACGACCACCTGTTGGAGCTCCGCGTCCTCACCCGGGAGGCCGAACGGCTCGTCGCCGGCGGGGCCGGGGACGACGGCCGACCGCCGCCACAGGTGGCCCCGTGGGTCCGGCACGTCGAGCGGTCCTGGGCCTTCGCGTACCTCGGGGACCGCCAGCAGCAACTCGCCGAACTCACGAGGGCGACCGACCGTCACCCGCGGAGCCCGTCGCTCTGGTACGCGCGGGGCGTGGTCCATGCCGACCTGGGGCAGTGGCAGGCGGCGGCGGCGGACTTCTCCAAAGTGCTGGAGCTGAAGCCGGACGACCACGACGTCTTCAACCGGCGGGGCGTGGCCAGGGGCCGGTTGGGACAGAAGGACGCGGCCATCGCCGACGTGTCCAGGGCGATCGACCTTGCCCCGGACGTCACCCTCTACTGGATGAACCGCGGCACGGCGTACCGAGACCAGAATCTCCCGGACAAAGCCGAGGCAGACTTCCTGAAGGCGGGCGAGGCCGCCGACGACGACGCCGAATCCTGGTCAGCGTTGGCCGAGCGGTTCGCCGAGCTCAAGCGAACAGACCACGCGCTGCGGGCCCACGGGCGGGTGATCGAGCTGCGGCCGGACGATTGGCAGGCGCGGCGCAGCCGGGGGTTGGCCTACATGGGGCTCAAGCAGTGGGGACAGGCGGCCGCCGACTTCGCCAAAGAGGTGGAACTGAACCCGACCGCCTGGGAGGGTTGGAAGAACCTGGCCGAGGCCCACGTCGTGCAGGAGCACTGGGAGACGGCGTCCGCCCACTTCCAGAAGGCCCTCGAGCTGGGGGCGGACGACGGCGTCACCTGGTCGAAGCACGCGCTGGTGCGGTTTTGGCTCGGGGACGAGCCGGGGTACCGCAAGGCCTGTCGGACGATGCTCGAACGGTTCGGGACGGCCGACGTCGATCCGTCCTCCGCCAAGGGCACCCCGTGGGAGCGGCTGGACGCAGCCACCCGAACGGCCCGGGCCTGCGCGCTGGCGGACGGGGGCATGGCCGACCCGGCGAAGGTCGTGGAACTGGCGGAGCGGCTGCGGCGCGGGACCCCGAACCACCACATGGCCGAGCGGACCCTGGGGCTGGCGCTCCTGCGGGCCGGGAGGCCGCAGGAGGGGCTCGAGCACCTGCGCCGGCTCGACGACAGTTTCGCGGGCTCGTACCTGCCGGTGCGGCTCCCGTTGGCCATCGCGCACCACCGCGTGGGCCAGATCGCCGAGGCGCGACAGTGCCTGGAACAAGCCGCGCAGAAGATGGACCGGGAGATGAGCGCCCCGCGCCGCGACGCGAAAGGTGAGATCTCGTGGTGGGCGAACACCGCGTCCGACGAGCGGCTGATCCTGCTCGCCCTCCGGCGTGAAGCGGAGGCCCTCATCCGCGGCACCCCCTGGCCTCCCGCCGGCCCCGGCCCGACACAGCCGGCAACGGGGCGATCGGGGAACGCCGCCGGGGACCCTGCGACCGGGGCAGAGCCGAGCCCCACTTCCTGGCTGGGGTGGAAGGACCGGGCCGAGGCCCACGCCGCCTTGGGTCAATGGGAGCAGGCCGCGGCCGGCTACGACCGGGCCCTCGAACTCGCCGCCCCGGCCGGCAAGGGCTGGTACTCCCGATGGGGGCTGTTGTGCGACGAGCTGGCCCGGAGGGACGAGCTGTTCGAGCGGGTGGCCTCCCGCCGGCCGGACGCCGCCGAGATGGGCGTCGAGCGGGCCCGGCACCACCTGCTGCGAGGCCGGTGGCCGACGGCGGCGGAGCACTACGCTAAGGCCCTCAACAACTCCCCCGCGGCCGACCCCCACTTCGAGATGGGTTGCGCGCGGCTGTTGGCCGGCGACGCGGACGGGTACCGTCGGCTGTGCGCGGATCTGGCTAGGCGGGCCGGCGAGAAGCCCACCCCATCCGAAGCGTTCGTCCTGGCGCGCACCTGTGCCATTGGCGGAGCGTCCGGCGTCGACCCGGCCGCCGCGGTGCGGTGGGGCGAGGCGGCCGTCGCCGCCCGGCGTAGCGCCTGGTACCTATCCGCCCTAGGGATGGCCCACTACCGGGCGGGCCAGTACGAGCAGGCCGTCGCCCGGCTGGAGGAGTCGAACCGCCTCGGGTGGAACCAGGTGGCAGACGCGCAGAACTGGCTGCTGTTGGCCATGTGTCACCATCGGCTGGGCGACCGTGAGCGGGCGGGCGAGGCCTTGAGCCGGGCGGTGGAACTGACCCGCCTCGCATCGCCCAACGTGGCGGGCGGTCCGGCCCGGGCCCTCCCGCCGGATTGGGCAGGGATCGAGCTCCTGCGCCGCGAGGCCGAGGCGCTGGTCCCCGTCGGGCCGGTCACCCCGCCCGCAGCCCGGGGCCCCGCCGCCACCCGACCCGCGACGCAGCCCGCCATTCAGCCGGCGACCCGCCCCGCAGTCCGTGGTGCGGCAACGACGGCCCCCGCCCGGTGACGGGCGGGGGCCGTCGGCAGTCCGGTTCATGCCGCTCGTCCCGGACCATACCGGACGTCCCGGCCCCGGGCCGTCCGGCGCACGCCCGGCGCGCTCCGGACCCAGGTGCCCTCACCTCCGACCGGGCCGGCCTCGGCGGCGCTACCACACCCGCCCGGGCCCATGTGCCGGGAAGGGCACCGTCTCGCCTCGCCGCTCCACGTTTAGGCGCTCCCCGGGGACACGCCTGCCGCTGCCAATAGCCGTTTTCATCGTGGGGTGTCACATCCCGCGGCGGACCGCAGAGAGGTACCCGGAGGAGGGCCGTGGGCAACGCGACGCCACCTGACCTGCGGGCCGGCGGGCGGTCACGATCACGCCGGCGGCGGAACGGTCCTTCTGGCTTCTTCCACCTGACCCATGACCGAAAGGAGGTCCCGATGGGACCGCGCGAGCACGACAGGATGGTCCGCGTCCAGATCGAGTCGTTGGAGTCGCGGACGCTGCTGTCCTGCACCACCGTGGACTCGATGCAGACCGCCAGCATCAAGGCGATGACGGAGGACGCCGACCGCGGCATCCTGTTCGACGCCTTCAATCACTCCACCAAAGCCGCCGACGGGAAGAACCTGTACCACGGGGTGATTCGGTACGCCCCGGCGGTTGTAACAGACGTCTCCACGGGCGTTACGCGGCCCCCCGGCCCCGGGGACTGGACCCAGCTCGCGACCACGAGCGGCCTGCTTCCGGGCGTCAGCAGCTCTCAGGTGGAGGACATGGCGGTCGCCTCGGACGGGGCGCTGTACGCGGTCGGCACCTACAAGGACGCGGGGGGCGTGGCCCGGTGGATCGCCCTCCGGTACACCGTCGCCCCCGGCCCGGCCGGCTCCGGGTGGGGCGCGAGTGGTACGGTGGTAGACGACTTCCAGCTCAGCCCCGGCGGCGAGGCGACCGCGTACGGGGTCGCGGTGGGCGCCCGCGGTGACCTGATCGTGGCCGGAAGCGCGGTCCAGCGGATCTCAAGACCACGTCGGTCACCCGCATGGTTGTCCGCACCCTGTCAGGCGGCGGGGGCACCGCATTCGGGACGTACACGTACAACGTCACAGACCGGCGGGGCAACCCACTGTCGACCGTCGCCCGGGACGTGGCCGTCGCCCCGGCCGTCTACGTCGACGACGCCGGGACCTCCTACCGCCAAGACGTCTACGTCGCCGGGCACGGCGGCGGGTCGTGGGCAACCCGCCGGGGCACCCTGACCGCCACGGCCGGCGGGGCCTCCTGGAACTGGGGCACCGCCGATCAATGGCGGGCAGACGCCGCATACGAGTCCGCCGCGCACGGGGTCGCCGTGCAGCAGACGGCCGGCGGGTACGCCGTGTACACCGTCGGCTCGGCGACCCGGGCGAGCGAGTACAAGTCGTCGGTCACCGCCTGGACGACCAGGCGGAGGGCGTACGCCGCGAACGGCGACGCCGCCGGTGCCTGGGCGACCGTGGACAGCCACCAGTCATCCGGCGGGGCGTACGCCCGCGGCGTCGCCGTCGACCGAGCCGGGCGGGTATACGTGACCGGGTCATACAAGAACCACAGCGGCGAGCACGCGCTGGTCCGATACGTGGACACGGACCGGGACGCCACGGCCACGGCCTGGGCGGCGCTGGACGACTGGCAGCGGGAGACGAACAGCTTCTCCTACGCCACCAATGTGTTCGTCAGCAGCGCCGGCCACGTCTACACGACCGGGGTCGATTACAGCAGGCAGACCGACCCCGCCACGGGCGCGCTACTCTACTGGGGCGTCGTGCGGCTGATTGACACCTCCCGGATCTGACCGGGTCGGACAGCCGGACGGAGCCGCGCGTGGCCCCGTCGTCCGCGCCACGGGGCCACCTGCACCGGCCTCCTCGTTGGCAGGCCCCCGTCCGATCGGCGTCGCTTTCCGCGGCGAGCACGGGGCCCGTGCAGGAGGGTCGACGCGTCGAGCAGCGAGTAGTCGCAGTCCCGGGTCCGCGACCCGCCCGACAGTCGGGGGAGTGGCGGACCAGCCCATGGCGCGGGTCGGGGCACAGGCGCGAGCTCGCGGGCCGCGAATCCGGGGGGCGGCACCTGTGCGTCCGGGGGACTGCGGCGGCCCCGCTCCGCGTCGCGATGCCCCGGGCCGGCGGCTTCGCGGCCGGCTCGGGCGGGCCGCGCGGCGATGGGCGAAGGTGCGGCGGCGCGCGGTTCGACCCGTTCGGCCTGGCCCGGGGCCGCGGGGGCCGTTGCCGAGGCAAGCGCGGGAGCGGGGCGGGTGACGGCAGACCCGCCGCGGCGTGCGCCTGCGGGCCGTTGACCCGCGTTGAGGCGAGGACGGCCCGGGTAAACGCCTCTAGCCGCGCCCGCACCTCCTGCGACTGCAGCCCGCCGGTATGAACGGCCCTACTTCGGGCGGTGGTCGCGAACGGCCTACGCTGCAGCCGCGGGGCGTGAGGTCCCGGCTGTCCAGTGGCATAGTTGGCGCGGTGCCGGCGACCTGCTTGAGCGCGGCCCGGGGCGGGCCGGACGCGGCCGGCGCGGACTGCTCCCGCGTGCCCGGCGCGCTCGGCCGCGGTGGTGCTGCCCGTGCCGCCCACGGCGCCCGCGAAGCCGCATGAGCGTCGTGCCGCCGCCCACCGCCCGCACATATTGGCTACGGCCCCTCGCACGAGGCTGTTAAGGGAAATAGCACGTCCCGTTCCGTGCGTCGGCCCGCCGACACTAGGCCGCCGCGCCCGCTGCGGCGCGGGTGGCCTGGGCGTCCGGGCTAGCCGGACCGCCACCAGACGTGCCCTCGTCCCGGAGCCCGAATGCGTTTGACCGTCGCCCGCCTCCTGGCCACCTCCACCGTCGTCGTCCTGTCCGGCGGCCCGGCCGCCGCCGGCGTGATCCGCGACGACCGGGCGGACGCCCAGTACCAGGCGCTCGCGGCCGTCTACCCGTCGGTCGGGCTGCTGCTGACCACGTCCAGCGCCGGCGACCAGTTCCTGTGCTCCGGGGTGCTGATCCACCCGCAGGTCGTCCTGACCGCCGCCCACTGCCTCGAGGGGGCCACCGCGGCACCGTCGGGGGCAACACGTTCGCCGTGGGCCGGCGGGTCGTCCACCCGAACTACACCGGCGACCTGTTCGCCGGGTACGACATCGGGCTGGCGTTCCTGTCGGCCCCGGTCGCGAACGTCGCGCCGGCCGGGCGGTTCCGCGGGGCCGACGAGCGGGGCATGGCCGCGACCAGCGTCGGGTTCGGGCAGACCGGCAATGGCGCCACCGGGGCCGTCCCCGGCACCGCCGGCACGAAGCGGGCCGGGACCAACGTGATCGACGCGTTCGGCGGGGACACGACGACCACCGGCACCGGCGGCACGCTCGGCCTCGCCGGGGTCTCCGACCGGGTCGCGTTCGTCGACTTCGACAACCCGCGGTCGGCGGCCGACAGCGCGATGGGGTCGCCGGCCCCGACCGACCTGGAGCTGCTGATCGCCCCGGGGGACAGCGGCGGCGGCGCCGCGTTCGGCGACGTGAACGGGGCGCAGGTGGTCGTCGGCGTCCACTCGTTCGGCGCGAGCGTGGACGGGCTGACGAACTCGGACTACGGCGACCTCGCCGGGTTCACCCGCGTCGCCCCGTTCAACGACTTCATCGACGCGAACGTGCCCGAGCCGTCGGCCGCGGCCGCGGTTCTCGTGGCCGCCGGCGTGCTGGCGGCTGCCCGCCGCCGGCGGCGGCGCCCGGCGGCCGGGTGGGCCCCGGGCCGGTAGGGGGGAGCCCGTTCGGCCGCGGTGCCTGTGTTCGGGCGCCTCCCGGAGGGCCACCAGAGGAGGACCGGCGACCTCCGACGGCGACCGCTCGGCCGACCGATTCACGCGTCGCGTCGTGCCGAACACGTTGGAGGTTCGCGATCTCTCGACGCGGGCACATTCGACAATGACGGTCGCCGGCCGTCTCGGGACCACACAGGAAGGCGCCCCCTCGACAGCACCCGATCCCGCACGGTTGCGGCAAACCAGTCTCCTCGTTCGCAGGGTTATCCGGACGCCGTAGTACCCGTCCCTGGAGCTGGCCCTCCGGATCGCTGCACCAGTGTCGTCACGCAGGCCGCTCCTTGGCCGGGTGCCCTGTCGCCCGGCCCACGCCTTCAGCACCGTCGCCCCATTGGCCCCGCGACGACGGCGCCCACTTCGGGCCAGACTGGCACTTCCCCCGTCGGGTCGCTCCTCCCGGCCCGGCTCGCCCGGCCCTCCGCCCCGTCGCGCCGCCGCGCTCGCACTGACCGCCGGGCTCGCCGCCGTCTCCTGCCAAAAAAAGACGGCCCGGCCCAACGCCGCCACTCCCGCCGCCCAGCCTGCAGCCGAGCCCGCGGCACGCCGCGACGGACCGGCCATGCCCGGTGCCCCGCTCCCGCACCGGGCGGGGACGCGGCCCGGGACCTGTTCCTCGACGCCGACTGCCGGATCGACTGGGACCCGTTCCGTGTGGACGGCACGAGCGTCCGGGGGAGCCCCTCGGCCGCCGGGGCCGGCGAAGGGGACCGGAACGGCAGAGGCCGAGCCGGCGGACCGGGCGCTGTGTCGCTCGCGAGGCGGCTGGGGCGCGAAGCTCCACCTGGTCGTTGACGGCCGCCGAACCCCGCTGGCCGCGACCGTCACCGCGGGCCGGGCGAGCGAGTGCCAGCAGGTTGCGGCCGTGATGGCCCGGGCCCGGGTCGGCCGCCGCACCCGGGCCCGGCGGCTGTCCGGGGACAAGGGGTACAGCCACCGGGTCGTGCGGGCACACCTGCACGGGCGGTGCATCAAGCCGGTGATTGTACGCCGCGCGGGCCAAGTGGGCCGGCCGGGCCGGCCGGCGGCGTTCGACCGAGCTGCGTACCGCCGGCGGAACGTGGTCGAGCGGTGCGTGAACGCGCCGAAGGAGGGCCGGCGGCTCGGCACGCGGCCCGACAAGCAGGCCCCGTCGTACCGAGGTTCGTGCACCTGGCGATGATCCAGCGTTACTTCCGACTACTGCGGCTGCGAGACAGGCCCTGGTCGTTGCCGAAGCCCCCGGACAGCGTGCGGGAGTGGCGCGGCCGCCGCGGTCACAACGGGCCGGCGCGGCGGACGTCGTGCAGGGAGGGTATAGGGAACGGCCTCCCGCGTCCCCGCCCTGACCGGCGGGCCGGTCGGCGCGGGGACCCGGACAGTTGATGCTGCTCGTGAGCCCGCGAATCGTGACGGGGCGCCCCTGCCCACGGACGGCGGGATTCCACTCTGCCCCCCACAGCCGTCAATGCGAACGCGAAACGTCGCGGCCCGTTCGGCCGTCTCACGGCCAGTAGCACGCGGGCGGAACGGGAAGGCCGGTGCGGTCTGCCGCTGATGAAACAGCGGGACGTTATATCATATTATTGCTGAAGTGGCTAACCGGGCCCAGGCTCACGCCCGCGTCATGTGACTAGGGTGTGCGGAGCCATCTGCCAACGTAGCGAGCGTGAAGTTACCCGGACGGCCCCGCCACGGCGCGGCTACGGACGGGCCGGTATAATCGTCGCGCCGGTCCCCACGACGAAACGAACCCGGCGCTACGGCACCTCCGGCTCACCGCGCGGCCAGTCGCGGCGGCGCGCTGCGGCCCGTCGCCGGGCGCAGCATCCGCGGCGGGCGCGGCGGGCGCCCGGACCGCCGTGCCCACCCGCGCGGAGGCCGACGCCCAAGACGCGGGTCCTGACGGCGGCCCCCGTTGCCCGCCGCCGCCGTTCCGCCACAATACGCGCCATGAAGATCAGGAAGGCCGTCGTCACCTGCGCCGGGCGCGCCCAGCGGCCGCTGCCGCTCCAGGGGTTTGTGGACCGGGACGGGGCGGGCAAGTCCGCCCTGCAGATCATCGTCGAGGAGGTCGTCGCCGCCGGCGTCGAGGAGGCGTGCGTCGTCGTCGCCCCCGGCGACGGCCCGGCGTACGCCAAGGCGGCCGGCCCGCACGCCGGGCGGCTGACGTTCGTCGAACAGGCGTCGCCCGACGGGTACGGGCAGGCGATCCGGCTCGCCGCCGGCTTCCTGAAGGACGAGCCGTTCCTCCACCTCGTCGGCGACCACCTGTACCTCAGCCGGACGGCCAAGCGGTGCGCCCAGCAGCTCGTCGAGGTCGCCGCGGCCGAGCGGTGCGCGGTGTCGGCCGTCCAGGCGACCCGCGAGCACATGCTCCCGTTCTACGGCACGATCGGCGGGCGTCGGGCCGGGGCCGACGACGGGGCCCGGCTGTACGAGGTCGAGACGGTCGTCGAGAAGCCCACCCCGACCGAGGCCGAGCAGCGGCTGATCGTCCCGGGGCTGCGGGCCGGGCACTACCTCTGCTTCTTCGGCATGCACGTGCTGACCCCTGCCGTCATGGACCTGCTGGCGGAGCTGACGGGTGCGCCGGGCGGCGGGCCGGTGCCGCTGTCGGCGGCGCTGGCCAAACTCCCGGGCCGCGAGCGGTACCTCGCGGCCGAGCTGGCCGGGCGGCGGCAGGACCTGGGCGTCAAGTACGGGTCGCTCACGGCCCAGCTCGCGCTGGCGCTGGACGGGGCCGACAGGGAGGACGTGCTGGCCCAGCTCCTGGAGCTCGTCGCGGACCGCGCCCAACGTTCCGCGACCTGATCGGCGTCTCGGACGGCGCGCCCCGCGCGGCACATGGTCGCTGAAGCGACCACGCCGGCTGGCCTGCTTCCCCTCCTGGTTTCGCACGACCACGTCGTACCCCGCGCCCCATGGCACACTTCCTCCGCACGATCATCACGAGCGACGACCCGGCCGTCCGCGACACGCCGCTGGAGCGGGCCTGCCGGGGCCTGTCGCCGGCCGACCTGCTGGCCGAGGCGGCCGACCTGGACCGGTTCCGCCGGGCCAGCGACAGCCTGTACCACCGGGTCCGCGCGCTGACGTTCCTGCACGCGATCCACCGGTTCCACCTGCCGCCGAAGCTCGGGCGGTCGGCGCCCGGGCGGGTCCCGTTCGACGGGTACCACCACCTGCTCGAGCGGCGGTTCGAGGAGGCGATCGACACGTTCCTCGCCGCCCAGGCGGCCGACGGCCCGAGCGACGCGGTCTGCAGCGCGCTGGCCGCGGCGTACAAGGAGCTGGCGTTCCAGACGCTCGCCGGGCAGGTCCGCCGGAGCGTCCGCTCGGTCCGCGGGAACCAGTGGATGTTCCGGCTCGGGCACCCGGCCGACCAGCCGCTGCGGGTCCGCCCCGAGCTGCTCCGCCGGTCGGCCGACGGCGGATTCCCGGTGCTGGCCGAGAAGACGCCGGTCCGGATGGACCTGTCGCACGCCGCCTGGAGCGACATCTTCTTCCTCGGGATGGACTACCCCGAGGCGGCCCGGGTGCTCAACGTGTCGATCGACCTGGCCGTGCTCGGCCGGGACGCCGCGCCCCGGCCGCCGGTCGAGGGGTACCTGCGGGTGATCGACGAGCCGGTGCTCCGGCTGGCCAGCGTCGACCTCGGGGCGCGGGCGGACATCACGTCGCTGCCGGAGGTGTTCGACTTCGCCAAGGACTACCTCGGGCTGCTCAAGGCTGCCGTCATCGCCAGCGGGATCGTCCCGCCCGGCATCGAGGGGTCCGGCCAGAGCCTGGCCGACCTGCTCGCCCGCGTCGTCGGGCCGGGGCTCGGGCTCGAGATGGTCTCGAGCGTCAACAACATCCCCAAGGGCTCGCGGCTGGCCGTCTCGACGAACCTGCTCGGCGGGCTGATCGCGATGTGCATGCGGGCGACCGGCCAGGCCCGCAGCCTCAGCGGCGAGCTGACGGAGGACGAGCGGCGGCTGGTCGCCGGGCGGGCGATCCTCGGCGAGTGGCTCGGCGGGTCCGGCGGCGGGTGGCAGGACTCCGGCGGCGTCTGGCCCGGCATGAAGCTGATCGAGGGGGCCAAGGCAGAAGCGGGCGACCCGGAGCACGGCATCTCTCGAGGCCGGCTGCTGCCGAAGCACCGCATCCTCGGCGAGGCCGACGCGTCGGCCGAGACGCGGCGGAAGCTCCAGGACAGCCTCGTGCTCGTGCACGGCGGGATGGCCCAGAACGTCGGCCCGATCCTCGAGATGGTGACCGAGAAGTACCTGCTCCGCGGCGAGGCCGAGTCCGCCGGCCGCCGCGAGGCCGGGCAGGTGCTCGACGAGATCCTCGCCGCCCTCAAGGCCGGCGAC
>Ga0196964_10000412_pt1 | contig 27230 bp, 33 predicted proteins | sample S1_10metaG_FD_148615 | JGI IMG/M metagenome (GOLD analysis project Ga0196964, IMG submission 148615) | Soil microbial communities from Anza Borrego desert, Southern California, United States - S1_10 | ecosystem: Environmental > Terrestrial > Soil > Desert | place: USA: California | collected... | reverse complement strand
GACAGCCATTGCGTCTTGCCGATCTTCACGGCGTGCTGATCCATCGCGTCAGCGCAGGCGAGCGCTTCGGCGATTTTGTCGTCGGTCTCCCCGTCGTATTGGCGCAGCAGCGCCCATAGCCGCACGAGCGTCGGCGCGTGCTTGTCGCGGCCGAGCAGCACGAACATGGGCTCGTCGGGTGCGGCGTTGGCGTAGCAATCGAATTGGCCGGGGTTCTCTTTCGTTCCCATCACGCGACCTCCTCGAGCGACGCGCCAGCTTCCACTGCGGCGGCCGCCTCCGCGCTCAGCGGATTCCATGCGATGAGATGGCGCACGATCGACTGGTCGGCGGAGCGCTTCTCTTCCGGCGTGCGGTTCGACCGATGCCAGCCCCAGAGACTCGCGTAATTCTCGAAGCCGTCACGGCGCGCGAAGGCGTCGTTGTCGCGATCGAGGAGCTCGCGCTGCAGCGCTTCGACGCCGGCGTCGGGCTGGTTGCAAAGGCGGAGATCCGACACGAGGCGAATGCCGGTCTCGTCGAAGCGCACCAGGCACGTCAGCGTCACCAGGCCGACGCCGCGGCGCTTGGCTTCCTTCGTGCGCAGCCCGGTCCAGAGGCCGATCGGTTCTCCGGTGTTGGCATGGCGCGATGGCGGCGTGCGCGACTGGCGCATGGTGAGCGTCTTGCCGCCCGACTCGAGCTGAGGGCCGAACTCGCGCTTGAATCCGTACGTGATCATGGTGATGTCTCGCTTTCCTGGTTGAGCGACCCCTGCCCTGGGGTGGATTCGTTGGCGGCGTCCGTGTCGAACACCGGCTCGATCGAGACGGCGCACGCGATGAGCGCGCCGGCCTGGCGCAGCGCGTCCTCGTCGCTGAACTCGATCTCCGCGATCAGGCGCGCGCGATCGTCGCGGTCGACAAGCGCGACCAGCCGGCCCTTGGCGCCGATTTGCGGCGGCGCTTCCGGCGTGCGGCGCGAGCGCAGTGCTTCATTGGCGAGGCGCACCAGGCGCGCCGCGGCGTCGCCCTCGATCAGGACGCCGAGGCCTGGCTCGCTGAGCGGCCGCGCGTCGATGTAGGCGCGGATGACTTCGACGAAGTCGCCGTCATCCTCGATGGCGGCCGCAGCGCTGGCGCGCAGCTGGTCTCTGAGATCGGTCATGCGAACACCTTTGCGATTTCGGCGACGAGCCAGATGATCGCGACCCACGCCGCGACGCAGTAGGCGATGACGCCGACCCAGATCGGCCCTCGGTAGCGGCGCAAGCTCATGGGGCGACTCCGAGAGCCCAGGCGAACGCCATGCTGAACGCGGTGCAGCCGCCGAACACGCAGCCGATACTCGCGCCCTCGAAGCGCGCTGCCGCATTGCGGTCGTCGCGCAGGCGCTGTGCGAACTGCCAGCCGCGGCAATGCGGGGCGGCGTAGAAGCACAGCACGCCGAGCGTTGTGAAGATCAGCGTGGGAAGCTGGAGCATCAGACGAGCTCCATGCTTTGACAGGCCAGCAGCGGACGCTCGTCGTGCGTGCGGCCGTCGAGCATGCGGCCAGCATTTCGCTTGCCGAGGCGCGCGACCTGGTAGTCATGGTAGATGCTGAAGCTCCGCTGCGCGTTAGCGTTCGCGTGCAGGCGGCCGTCGCGCAGCAGCCAGTGTGTACCTGCGCGCAAGTCTCGGTTGTCGATGAGTGTCTTTGGCCCGTCGACTTCTCGCCACTCGCCCCATTGCTTGAAGAAGAACTTCACGCCGGCCGCGGCGCACTGATCGCGAATGTCGCGCGCCCAGTCGGGGTGCATCGGCCGCGCCTTCGGCCCGCTCTCTCCGCCGACGATGATCCAGTCGAGGCCGCGGAGGTCGACGGCGATCGGCGCGATCAGCGGCTCGATGGAGAGGAAGCGCACCGACGCCGGCGTTGCCTCAAGGTCGGGCTTGCGCTCGTCGTGCTCGCGCTGACGCTCGGCGCTAACGCCGAGCCAGACGTTCGGCAGCGGCCATGTGAACTGCAGCGCGCGGCATTGCCCATCGTCAGTCCATAGCTCGTCGCGCTTGGAATCGCAGAGCCCCGCGCGATCGGCGATCTCCGATGCGGCTTCTTCGATCTGCGCATCGCGACCGGTCTCAGGCCCTGCAGGAATGCTCTGGCCGTCGATGACGAGCGCGGCGGTGCCTTGCCAGCGCTCGGCGAACCAGGCGCGCATGCGCCGTGCGCGTTTTGTCAGCACGATGAAGGTGTGGCGTGGGGCGAGCGCCGCGACGGCGAAGACACGATCGATCATGTCGTCGCTGACGAAGTCGCCGAAGAGATCGGTCATCGAGCAGACGAAGATCGTGCGCGGCTTCTTCCAGCTCAACGGTTTTAGCAGGACGGCCTCATCGAGGAAGATTTCAACCTGCTCGGCGCTCTGCGGAATGAACGGCAGGCCGGTGCCGAGGCGCCTGTTGATCGCCTCGGCGTAGCAGCCCCCGCCCTCCTTCGATCCGCCGCAGCCGGTTGAGGCGTGCGTGCAATGCCAGCCGATCGCGCCGGTCTCGCGATGGCGCGCGCGGATGGGATTCCACGTCGCTCCAGCCGAGCCATCGTGATTGGCGGCCCACTCGATCTTCGTGCCGTCGCTCATGACGCGGCTCTCCGCTGCTTTTTCGCGCTTGCGGCTTTGAGTTCGGCGATGGCGAGAATGGATGACTTCAACTCGGGCGGCGCGTCGTCATAGCTGATGCCGTTCCACGCGCGGTTGAGAATGCCGAGTGTCGCGCGCGAGATGAGCTTCCAATTCGACGGCTCCGTGTTCAGCCGATTGCCATCGAGGCACTTGAGGCAGTGGCCTCTAGGGACCGGCCCGTTCGTTTCTTCCCAGCGGAGAAGGTGGACCGCGCGCCAACGCGACTGCAGCGGCAGGCCGTCATGTATCTTGCGTTCGAGGAAGCCCTCTTTGCTGAGCCGTTCGGTGCCGATGGGCTTGTAGAGTTTGACCGCGACGCCGCGGCGCACGCCGGGCTTGAATTGCGTCTCGGCGGCGCGTCCGCGCGCGGGAAAGGGCTTTCCTTTGTTGTGGGGGACAATACCCTTCTCGAAGCGGCCAGTGCGGCCGGTGTTCCAGCGCCGGCGCGTACAGAGCGCCTTGACGTCGTCCAGCCTAATATCCGCGCGCCTGAACTTCTTGACGAAGCGTGCGTGCAGCTCGCGGCGCGAGAGCGTTTTGTTTGCCTCGATCCAGCGCAGCTCGTGCTCGCTGTAGCGGATCCATCGCCCCTTCATGGCGACTTCGTCTCCGTCTTGCCAGAGAGGAGCGGCGGCAAGTTGTCCGTTGCACGAAAGCCGTGCTCGGCGACGAGTTCAGCCGCCTTGAGAGAAACCGCCGCACTGCGCACGATCTGTTCGCTGACCGCGACGATCGCCTCGGTCCGCTTGACCTCGCGATCGATCTGCTCGGCCGTCAGGTCCTCCTCGCTCAGCCGCTCGAGTTGCGCGAACAGGTGATTGTTGAGGTCGGTGATCTTGTTCTTCATGCCCGCGGCTCCGCGCGGGCGCTTTTCTTCGGCGACGCTTTCGCGACCTTCTTGACCTTTGCCTTCTTCGCGACGGCCTTCTTCACCACGCCCTTCGCAGCCTTCTTCGCGGGCTTGGCCTTCGGCACGGGCGCGATGGCGATGCCGCAGAGCGTGCGCACGATCGGCGGCGTCCAGCGTTTCTCGGGCGCCTTGGTCGCGATCAGCGAGGCGAGCGCGCCCTTGGTCTTGCAGCCGGCGCTGTCGAGGCCCATTTCGCGCGCCGCCGCCTGCAGGCCTTCGCTGGCGACGCCCTTAAGGAAGTCGATGTCGGGCGTGAAGTGTGCGCTCGGATCGGCGCCGGTGAGCTTGGCGATCGCGGCGAGCTGAGTGCGCTCCTTCTTGTCGACGTAGCTTGGCGTCGTTTCGACGAGGCGCACGCGCTCGCCGACACAGAACGCCAGCAGCTTGAGCTGATCGTCCATCGGCCAAGCGGCGATGACCGACTCGAGTTCGTCCCAGCGCTTGTCGATTGCCGTGAGCCAGCGCTGCCGGTCGGTCTCGCGCGCCTTGTCGCTCAGCAGCTTCGGACACTCGGTCTTCTCGAAGCGATGGTCAGGCAGCGAAAGGTCGAGCACTTCGCTTGATGCGCCGCGGCCGTATTCGTGGCGCGTGCCGGCCTTCAGCACCTGGCGGGCCAGGAAGGCGGCGATGACCGCGACCGCGACGGCGGGCTTGTCCATGAGCGAGCGGCCGACGACGGCGCTGGCCACGCGCGAGGCGCGTTCGTGCGTCGTGTTCGTCATCGGCGCGCCGTTGGCCTCGCGCTTGTGCGCCTGGTCGATCTTGGCGGCGCGCTTCTGCGGCGTTGGCGCACGGCCGTTGCCGATCGGGCGCTCCTTCGGCGCGACGACGCCGCGCGTGATCAGCAGCGCGCCATCCTCGTCGACGGTGACGATGACGCCCGACTTCTTCTTAGCCTTTTCGTCGAACTCGATCTGGCCAGCCGTGATCCGCTCACGCTCAGTGCGAAGGTCGGCTTCCTCGGCCTGGAGCGCATCGATGCGCGCGTCCTCCTCCTCGGTCAGATCGCCGTCGCGCTCTTCGTCAGACTTCTTCCAGATGGCGCGCTGCTCGGCGTCGATCGCTTTCTCGCGCGCGCTGATCTCGGTGAGGCGCTTCTTTTCGTCCGCGGTCGGCTTGCGCGCCTTGCCGAGGTTGCCGTCGACGTACTTGCTCGAGTCTATGGAGACACCGGGCTCGACGAACAGGAACCCTTCGGCCTCGAGCTCCGCGGCCTTGGCCTTGAGCTTCTCTTTCGCCAGCTTCTCGGCGAGATCGACGTTCAGCCACCGCGAGTCGTTTGCCTGCGTGAAAAGCTCGGCTTCGACAACGCCGCCGGCGGCGACGTAGGCCTCCTCGCCGACAAAACGTGCGAGCGCATCGCCGGCGCGCAGCGTGTTTTTCTTGAGCTCCTCCTTCACGCGATACTCGACGTTGCGCATCCGGCCGAGGGCTTTCCAGACGCGCTCCTGGCGCGCGGTGACGGCGCCGGCGTAGATCTGCGCGACATCGAGCGTGATCTCGCCCTTGCGCAGCGCTTCGAGGATCGGCTCGTGCAGCGACGCCAGACGCATGCGGCTCTTCACGAAGCGCTCGGTCACGCCGAAGGCCTTGGCGATATCGGCGGCGCTCTTGCCGTCGAGCGTCATGCGGTTGAACTGCAACGCCGCTTCGACGACGCCGAGATCAACGCGCTGCGTGTTCTCGGCGAGCGACGCGCCGATCGCGTCGGCCTGATCGATCTCGCGGAACGGAATCGCTTCCGCCCATGGGCTGACGCCGCCGGCGTTCTGCGCCTTCAGCTGCGTCAGCGCGGCCAGGCGACGGCGGCCGCCGACGATGGCGAAGTTTCCCTTGTCGTCGACATAGCCGATCAGCGGCTGCAGCTGGCCATACTCGGCGATGTTGGCGGCGAGCTCGTCGATGTTCTCGGGCGGCAGGCCCGCGCGCGCGTTCTCAGGCGCGACATAGCAGCGATCGAGCGGGACGCCGCGCGCTTCGAGCGGGGCCAGCTTGGGCTTCACTTCTTCGCCGCGAATCGATTTCGGCGCGCGCGGGCGCGTTAGAGTGTTCATGCTTATTCTCCGGTTGGCGCCGGCGCGCGCTTGGGCAGCGCGAGCAGGATTTCGAGTTGAGAGACGGCGAGCTGGTGCGCGTTGCGAAGCAGCGCGCGCGCCGCGTCGCCGTTGCTGGGATCGACCGCGGCGTTGGCGATATCAGCGGCGAGCGCCGTGGTGAGGCCGCTGATCCGCTCGAAAAGCGGGACGCCCCTGGCCTCCGCCTCGAAGGCGATCGTGCGATGGAGGGCGGCGATGGCCGCAGCCTGGCCGGCGCGGTCGATGGGCGGCGCCAAGGCGGCGTGGGCCGCCCTACGGGCGCTTTCGATGGCAAGGGAAGTGACAGGTTCGGGCAAGACGGCCCCTCCGCAGAACGGAGAGGACGCTAAGCGGTTTATTTACCGGTCGTCAACGGGCTTTGGGCCGGTTGGTTGTGGATTACCTAGTTGGCGATATCGGCCCAAGCAGCGGTGTCCTGCGCCACGCGCCTGTCGAACGGCAGCCCAAGCAGCTGCATTTCGCGTTCGACCGCAGCGACGCGTCCCGACGGCGTCAGAGCGTCAGCAATCCCAACATACGAATTCACGTAGCGGCTGTTTTCCTCGCGGCGTGAACGAAGAAAGATGCCGTTCGCGTCGAAGAAAAACTCGGCGCGCGTCACATCGACATCGCTCCCGTTCGTCACCAGGCCAACGATCGGGATCAGCGTTGAGGGATTCATGCGATCGGTGATGTGGTAGTAGGTCCAGGTGCTTTCGGTGCTTGCTTCGTCGTAGCGAACCTCGTGCGGCTGGCCGAAGAGCTCGAAGGTTTGCGGTTTGGTGGTGACGCCGGCGTGCATCTGCTGCCATCGACCGAAATCGTTCACCGCTTGAGTGCCGTGAGTCGTCGTACACGCTGAAATCGCGCAAAGCATCAGCGCAACCAAGAGCACGCGGGTCATGTATGGCCCTCCCTTCATCTTCTCGCCGGCAAATAGCCGCCCAGCACGAGCGCTGCGATCTCGACGATGGTATCGTCTTCCGATTCAGGCTTGAGATCGAGCGGCGCTTTCCACTTTGGATTACGAGACCGCGGCCATAGTTCGATCTTTCGGCGCGCGACGGCAATCTGCTTCAGCGACCGTTCGATCAGTCCGCCTTGTTGGCGCTTGCGTTCGACGACCACAAAATCCTCGTTGCGTGGAGCGTAGCCGATCGCCACGGCGTCGACCACATGCACGAAAGAGCCCTCAGGATAGAACAGATCCACCGAATCTCCGCGCACCAGCTCAAGCCATTGTGCCTCGCGCGGATAACTCGGATCGGCAGAAACGGGCGGACTGGCAATGCGCGCTTGGGCCGCTTCGTCCACCTCGAGCCAGGCGCCCGCCTGGACGACATATCGCACAGGGAGGGCCGACCCGCCGCCGACCGGCATGCGGAATGCCCCGGCCCCGCCGGACGGCATAGGGATTCCGAGGGCCTCAGCTACCTCATCCATGCTTCGCCCGACCAGCGTCGAAAGGCCAAGTAGGGAATCGGCGCGAAGCGTTCGCGATTTTCCCCGGCCGAAGTTGCGTAAGAGGTCTGGACTGCCGAGCGCGACCGACGCCGAGTGAGGCGTGTGGCCGGCGGCCTTCAGCAGGGCCAAAAACGCGGGGGGAAACTGGCTCTTGGCGTCTTTCCGGGGCATGGGCCGGACCATGCTGTCCACAGCTTCCGCGTGCGAACGGAATGTGGGCCGGTTGACAAACCGGTTATTATGCCGGTCTGCTGCGACCGCTTCCGCAATGAGAGTCGCCACTTCCCCCTCCCCAGCCGTCGCCCTTCGGGCGGCGAAACGCGACTTTCTCGCGCGCTTCGACGCGTTCTGCGCCGCGACCGGCCGTCGGCCGGGTGGCGTTTCTGACGCCCTGTTCGGTTCGGTCCGGAAAGTCGCGGCGATGCGCGATGAGGCCGATCCCAGCGATGTCAACGTCGAGGTTCTCGCCCTTGCCGACGAGAAGCTCGCAGCGATGGCTGCCGAAGCAGGTGTCACTCTACCTGCTGCCACCAGCGCCAAAGAGTCCGAATCGCGATCGCGGCGGCCTCCCCTCAAAGGCGCCGCGTCATGAGCGGGCCAGGCGAATACGATGTGGTCATGCGCGCGCGCTACGCGACGCCGCGCCCCATCACGCCTCTTCGTTGGTGGGATTTTCGACGTAGCGTTCCAGCGTTTCTGCGAACTCTTCGAGCATTCGTTGAGCGCGGATCATCTCGTCATCCTGTTCGGGGGTCGCAGCCTTGATTCCCATTCCGCACGTCCGAAAGTACTGCGCCAGGCCCTGTGGGTCTGGATGCGCGTGCAGCGCCAATCGACCGATTGCGATCCCGGTCGCAACCTTGAGCGCTTCGAAGTTCGTTTCCAGTTCCGCCAATCGATCCATTTGCGATGCTCCTTATGCCCTAAGCCCAGCATCGCATGCGCCGGCGGATATCGCAGCATCCGCCGGCGCGCTCGCTTCTCGTGCGGCGGTCCGCGCAACAGCGCTAACGCCGTGCTCGCGGGGGCGCGCATGACGCGTCTCCTTACGCCGCAAGCTTATGGCGCGCTCAAGGGCGCGACGGCGGCAGCCCTGGCGATCGCTACACCCAAAGGATCGGCTGAAGCATTCGCGCCGCTGACGCGCGTCGAGGCGCGCACGGTGCGTAAGTACGCTGATCACAGCGACGAGATGTTCGCGCCGATCGACGTCGCCGCCGATCTCGATCGCGCCGCCGGTAAGCCCATCCTCACGAGCGCGCTTGCGCAAATCTGTGGGCTTGTCGTCGCGCGGGTCGAAGGCGATCCGCATGCACGCGTGATGAGCGCGATCAAAGAGACAAGCGAGGCGGTCGCAGCGATTGCTTCGCTCGATGCTGCTGGGGGCCTGGATACACAGCAGATCAGGGCGGCGCGCGCCGAGCTTCGCGAAGCGATCGCCGCCCTGGTTGGGCACGAGCAGGCGCTGACAGCCAAACTCGAAGGGAGCAGCTGATGGTCAAGCCATTGAAGGAACGCATCCACGCGACGCTGGTCAAGCGCGGGCCCGCTTCGGCGGACACGATCGCACAACGCCTCAGCGTGCCGGCCAAGAAGATCAGCCCGCGGCTCTCTGAGCTCACGGACGAAAAGCGCGTGAGCGTGAAGAAGCGCGACGGAGAGGACGTGTACGCCGCGAAGAAATGAAACTGAGCCGCGCGCGTTTTTAGGGTCGGGACGCGCGCTTTCGATTGTGTGTGCTGCGGGGAGGACAAGACCCAGTCATGACAAATCTATCGAGGCCGTCGCCTGCAGGGTCAGGCGCGGCGGAGCATTGCCCGGATGCTGAAGCGCGCGACGTGACCGATGGTCCCGCGCGCAAACGCGTCAACGCGATCATCGACCGCTGCGCGACGCGCCATAGCGTCAGCGTCGCGGACATTCTCGGCCACAGCCGCCGGCGCGAGATCGTGGCCGCTCGCTGGGAAGCCATCGGGCTCGTGGCCAAGGTATTCCCTGAGTTCTCGACGCCGCACCTGGGCGAGATCTTCAACCGCGACCACACGGCCATCCTTTACGCGCTTGGCCGCATCACGAAGCCGAAGAAGGGAGCGCCGCAATGAGCCGGCGCTTCGACTGCATCAGCCAGGGCGTCTGGACCGACAAGGCCGTGGCGCGGCTGCGCGCGCTATGGGCCGAGGGCCGGAGCTGCTCGCAGATCGCCAACGCCCTCGGCGCCGAGCAGCTCGGCATGTTCACGCGCAACGCGGTCATCGGCAAGGTGAACCGGCTGGGCCTCGGCAAACGCGCGTCGCCGGCGCGGCCGCAATCGCGCGAGAGGCTTCGCGCACGCGCACGCTCCTATGCCGAGCCGCGGCCGCCGCGCGCGATCGCCGCTGCAGCGCCTGCGCCGATCGAAGAGCTCGAGCCGCTGCTCGATGACACGGGCGCGCCGCGCGCGCGCAACGCCGAGTCGCTCGTGCGCGGCCAGTGTCGCTGGCCGATCGGCGACCCGCTCAAGGCGAGCTTCGCATTCTGCGCCAGGCCGGCGAATACCGACGGCGAGCGCGATCCCTATTGCGAGTGTCATAGGCAGCTCGCGCGGCAGCGCGGAACATCGATGCAGAGCAGGCGGCGGCGGGCGTGAGCGACGACAACGCCCCCGGCCCGCTCTTCGGCGCGGCAAATGACAACGACGCGCCAGAGGAGGCGCGCGAAACGCAAGCGCGCGATCCGCGCGCGGCGCCGGCGGTCAGCCGCCGTGGCGATCTCTGGCTGATCGGCGCGCACCGCGTGCTCTGCGGCGATGCCACGCGGCGCGAAGACGCCAAGCGCGCGATCGGCGCGCTGAAGCCGCCGATCATGGTGACGGACCCGCCTTACGGCGTGAACTACGATCCCGCTTGGCGCCTGCGCGTGCGCGCCGGCGGCTCGCTGGCGATCGGCGAGGTCGCGAACGACAACCGCGCCGACTGGCGCTCGGCCTTTCGCCATTTCAGCGGCGCGGTCGCGTACGTGTGGTGCGCCGCGCTGCAGCACAGCGCGGTCGAGCGCGCACTTCAGGCCTGCGCCTTCGAGCTGCGTTATCAGATCGTCTGGAACAAGACGCACGCTGCGATCGGACGCGGCCACTACCATTGGAAGCACGAGAGCTGCCTCTACGCGGTGCGCAAGGGCGCGACGGCGCGATGGAACGGCGCGCGCGACCAGGTGACCGTCTGGCAAGCGCCGCTGCGCGTTGAAGACGACGGCCGCACCGGCCATTCGACGCAGAAGCCCGTCGGGCTGATGCAGCGGCCGCTGCTCAACCACACACAGCGCGGCGAGGCCGTCTACGATCCATTCCTGGGTTCAGGCTCGACGCTGATCGCCGCGGCGTCGAGCGGGCGCATCGGCGCCGGCGTTGAGATCGAGCCGGCTTATGTCGACGCCGCGGTCAAGCGCGTGGCGCGCTTCACCGGAAGTCAAGCGCTGCTCGACGGCGACGGGCGCGACTTCGAGGCGATCGCCGCGGAGCGCGCGGCATGACCGGCTCCGCTTTCCACGAGGCAGCGCAGGCCTACGCCGCGCGCGGCTGGGCAGTGTTTCCGCTGAAACCGCGCGACAAGACGCCGATGATTGGCCCGTCAAAACCGGGCGCGCACGACGGCGGCTTCCATCTTGCGACGCGCGACGCCGAGCAGATCGCTAAGTGGTGGGCGAAGTGGCCCGACGCGAACATCGGCCTCAGGTGCGGCGAGGAATCCGGCGTGTTCGTGCTGGACCTCGACGGCCCCGGCGCCGAGGCGGCGCTGGGCCAATTGCAGGCCGCGCATGGCGCGCTGCCTTCCACCTTGCAGCAGCGCACGGGAAAAGGCCGACACCTGCTCTTCCGTCACGCCGCGGGCGTCAGGAATCGGGGCGGCGGTTACCTGGTCGATGGCAAGCGCGTTCCGTGCGCCGGGTTCGATGTTCGCGGCGAAGGCGGCTACATCGTGCTGCCGCCTTCCGTGCACCCCTCAGGCCGCGTCTACAAATGGACGCTTGAGGGAGAGGCGATCGCCGAAGCGCCGCGCTGGCTGCTCGATGCGATCGTGCCGCCCGCGCCTAAGCCATCAGCGGCGGCGCAGGTTTATGCCGATCGCTTTCGCGGCGGGCGCGCGACGGCCTATGGCGAGAAAGCGCTCGACAGCGCGTGCCGGCGCATCGCGACAGCGCAGCCGGGCACGCAAAACACCACGCTGACCGGCGAGGCCGCGTCGATCGGCGAGCTCGTCGGTGGCGGCGAAATCGAAGCCGCGTATGCTACCCGCGCGCTGCAGGCCGCGGCGGAGCAGATGGCGACGAGCCGCGAGCCCTGGCTTTCGCAGCAGATCGCCGAGAAAATCGCCTGGGGCCTCGCCGTCGGACAGTCGCGGCCGCGCAAGGTCACGCGTGAAGAGCGGCGCGACCGAAGAACACCGACCGTTCTGATGCGCGATGAAAAAGCGGCCGAGAACTTCTCGGCACGTCTGGCAATCGCGCCGCCCGAAGCCGCGGCGACGCTGATCGTCGCGACCGAAGACGACGCCGAACGTGCAGCGCTGGCGTGGGAAGCTTCGCACGGCGGCGCCTACGGCCTTTTCGTGACGCGCGACTTGCAGACGCTCGTCGGGGGACTTGCTTGCAATTCAGGCGGCTTCCCGGACTGGCGGCTACCGCGCGCCGATATCGCCAGGCCCGGCGCGACGATGCGCTGGAATGGCCGCGTGCTCGTCGTGCTGCCTGACAGGTTGCAGAGCTTCACCGTGTCGAAGGGCACGAAGTGGGAAAGGTTCATTTCCGTCGAGCGCCACACGCAGGTGCTCGGCATTCTCGCAACGCATTGGTGGCGTCACGCCGGCGCTTCCGACGTTCAGGTCGCGGTGCTGCCTAGCGAAGCGGAGGCGGCATGAACGCGACCAAGCCCGGCGTCGTCGGCGCGACTATCGTTTGCAGATCCGGCGTCTATTTCGATTTCCTCGACCCGAAACCGTGGACGATCGACGTCGAGGACATTGCGTGGGGACTCTCGAACGCGTGTCGCTACGCCGGCCAATGCTTGGCGTTCTATTCCGTTGCGCAGCACTCGGTACTCGTCAGCCGCCACGTGCCGCCGGCGCTCGCCTTGGCTGGTCTGCTGCACGACGCCGCCGAGGCGTACATGGGCGACATCGTGGGGCCGCTCAAGCAGCTGCTGCCCGAATACAAAGTGATCGAGCGGCGCGTCGAGCACGCGATCGCCGCGCGCTTCGACCTTCCGTATCCATGGCCGGCGGAAGTCAAGCACGCCGACCTGCGACTGCTGCGCACGGAGCAACGCGATCTCACCGCGGGCAGCTCCGATGTGTGGAGCAGCACAGACGGCTACGAGCCGCTGGACCAGGTCATCGCGCCGATGATGCCCGACGAGGCCTTCGAGCGCTTTCTCGCCCGCTACGCGGAGATCACGCGTTGAGCAGCGCCCCTGCCCTTCGTCTTGTCACCGAAGGCGGCGGCCCGGTCGTCGACGATCGTGCGCTGGCCGATCTCGGCCGCGACGATATCGGCAACTCAGAGCGGCTGCGCTTTCGCCACGGCGAAGATCTCCGGCGCACGCCGGGGCTGGGAACGCTCGTGTTCATCGACGGCAAACGCTGGCGGCTCGATCCGGAAAACGCAGAGGCCCTCAAGCGCGCGCAGCTGACGGCGCGGGCGATCGAGCTCGAGGCGAAGGCCGTGCTCGAGGAAGCGAAGAAGCTCGACGGCGGCGATGAAGGCGATGAGGATGAGGACGACGCCGACGACAAGAAACTGACGCCAACCCAGCGCAAGAAGAAACAACTGCGCAACATGGCGCGCACGCTGATGGGCTGGCGCACGCAATCGAGCAATTCGGCGCGGCTGAGCGCGATGCTGACGCAATCATGGCCGCACCTGCACCACGACCTCGAAGCGTGGAACGCCAAGCCCAATCTCTTCAATGTCGAGAACGGCACGCTCGAGTTCGACGGGCTCGACAAGAAGCTGCGCGAGCATCGGCGCGAAGACTACCTCACGCACATGGCCGGCGTCGCCTACGACGAGAACGCCCAGTGCCCGGAGTTTCGCGCCTTCCTCGATCGCGTGCTTCCGCCGGCGAAGGACGAACACGGCAACGAAGACCGCGCACTGCAAGGCTTCGTGCAGCGCGCGCTCGGCGCGTGCCTCATCGATTCCGTGCGCGACCAGGCGATGGTCGTCTTCCACGGCGGCGGCGCGAACGGCAAGTCGACGCTGCTGAACGCGGTTGCGCGCGTGCTCGGCTCCTATTGCATGACGGTGGCGGTGCAGACGCTGCTCTATTCCGAGCAGTCGGGCTCTTCCGCTTCGCCCGACGTCGCGCGCCTGGCCGAGCGGCCGCGCATGATCCGCGTCTCCGAGCCGGAACCTGGCGCCAAGCTGAGCGAAGGCGGCGTCAAATCGCTCACGGGCGGCGAGCCCATCGTCGCGCGCAAGCTGCACGAAGCGCCGGTCGAGTTTCACATCGTCGGCAAGATCATTCTCTCGTGCAACAACCGTCCCTCGATCCGCGGCGGCGACGACGGCATCTGGCGTCGCATCCTGCTCGTGCCGTGGAAGGTGCAGATCCCACCGGAAGAGCAGCGCGAGAAAGGGCCGGCGCTCGAGGCCGCGCTCGAACGCGAAGCTCCGGGCATCCTCAACTGGCTGATCGACGGGCTTTCCGATTATTTCGAACGCGGCGGGCTCGACCCGCCGGAGAGCGTCCTGGCCGAGACGCTCGCCTATCGCACCGACAGCGACGTGATCGGCCGCTTCATCGCCGAGTGCTGCGTCAAGAGCGACGGGGCGCGCGTCGATGGCGCCGAGCTCTATGACGCCTTCAAGGCCTGGTCGAAGGACGAAGGCATGAAGGAGCCGCTGTCAGCCAACATGGTGGGACGTCGCCTGACCGATCGGGGCTTCGGGCGCGAGAAGTCATGCGGGGCGGTGATCCGCATCGGCCTCGATCTCACGGACGAGTGGAAGCAGCGCGTGCGTGCCGGCGTGTTCGGCGGCGATGATTCCGACAAGGGCAAGAAGAAAGGGCGCGACGAATGATTCGTCCCCTTCGTCACCTTTCGTCACCCGCCTGCCCTGCCCGGAATTCCAGAGGCTTCGGCCGCGGGCGGGTGACGATTGCGGAATTCGTCACCCTTCGTCACCCGCGCCATCGAGTGACGATTAGTGACGAAGTGACGATTGCTTCCCGCTCGACCTGTTTCACGCGTTTCACGGCGAGGACTAATTCGTCCCTTTCGTCACTAATCGTCACTCGCCGTGAGCCATGGCGCGCAAGGCTCAGTGACGAGAGTGACGAAAGTGACGACCAACCCCAATGCGTGGCGCGCCCATCCGCGCGCGCAATGCGTCGGTACCCCTGAATATTCGTCACTCTCGTCACTTTGTCTCTGTGATCTCATGACTAAATCAAAACCTGCTCTTCGTTCCGTTGGCGACGACGCTCGATCTCGGAGAGGGCAAGCCCTGCCCGTTGCCGCCAGCTTCGATGCGGACCGCGGCGCGCGTCTGCAGCGCGAGTCGGCGCGCGCCAGGGCGCACGCGCTCATCGAGGGCATGGCGGGGCTCGATGGCGGAGTGGCAGCGCTGATCGAAGCGTTCCCGAACGCGGCGACGCACGAGACCTATGTGACGGTGGCGCGCGTGATGGTCGCCGCCGGCCAGACGACAGGCGCGGGCAAGAAAGCAATGCGCCGTCTCGTAGGGCTGATCGATGCCGCAGGCCTTCAGCGCAGCCGCCGGCGCGAGCGGGCCAAGCGCGTGCGTGAGATGATCGACGCGCTCGAGGCAAAGCATGGCCCGCTGCTGGGCCAGGTGCTGCTCAACGCATTCCGCGGCCTGTCGGAGACATCGACGACGCTGGATGTGTCGAGGCTCGTCGACGAAGCGGCGTCGAACGCGCATGTGCTGGAACGGTTGGCGCGCATTGCCAAGGCGCGCGGCGTGCAGCTCGATGGCCGCGTCGCGCGCAAGCTGCGCACCGGGGCGCGGCGCGCTGAAGCGTATGGCGCGGCCGCGATCGATGCGGTGAGCAAGCGCGGCGCGAAGCTGCCGACGGCTGAGCTGGTGCAGAAGCGCAGCTGGCGCGTCCAAGTCGTCGACACGCCTGAGGGCTCGATCGCGAAGCCGGCCTTCGTTGTGTGCATTGAACCGAACGCGCCGATCGGGCGCTTGTCGCGGCCGGCGCGGCCAGGCGATAAGCCAGCGCTCGAAGCGCAGCACGTGCGTGCGGCCGAGGAAGTTGTAAAGCTCTACTTCGCCTCCATGAAGAACGCGAAGCTGATCGGATCGTATGACGGCGTCGTGGTCGATGGCGGGAGCGCTGGCGCGCGCGCCGCGGGGCTCGACACCGCATGCGACAGCTGGCGCAAGCTTGAGGGCGCATTGAAGAGCCTGCTGCCGATCGAAGAGCGCGTCGTGATGGAAGTGTGCGTGTACGAGACGCCGATCGGTTCGCTCGCTCGCGCGCGCGATCTCGTGCACTTCACGAAACGAGAAAAGGCGGAAGGCGCTGTCGTGCAGACACTTCGTTGTGGATTGGAGCGGCTCGCGGTCAGGTGGGGCCTTGACCTGGGGGCCCCCCAGGATGCATCGACTTAGGCACGGTCGCGAATCGCGTTCGGAAAGGCCCCGCTTCGGCGGGGCCTTTGTTTTGCGGGTCCTTCCCGCGCCCGCAGCTAACACGGCGCGACGGAGGGCCGGGCCCTCGATAGTTCAAAATCCTGCGTGCGGGGTGTAGGTTAGCGCTAGCGCTGGTAGGTTTTTCAACGTCTCCGCAGCTGAACGAAATGTGGCGGAGATGGCTGAAGAATCTGACTGGTGTTCGCAATCTGAGGCGGCGCGACGGCTCACTGCTGCAGGCGATACGATCAGCCAGCAGCAGATCTCGCGCTACTTGGAGCGCTATCCTGAGATTCCGCGGCGCGGCGGCGACAATGGCCAGCCCGTGCTCGTCGACTTCGCCGCGTTGAAGCGCCATCGCACCGAAAACGTGCGCGTGCAGGAAGCGAAGGGCGCCGCCGGCGACGAGGATGGCGACGAAGCGGCGGCGCTTCGCATCCGTGAGCGGCGCGCCGCGGCCGAGAAAGCAGAATTCGAGCTCGCGCGGGCCCGCGGCGAGCTCATCCCGAAGGAAGCTGTCCTGCGCGCGGTGCTCGCCGCCGGCGACGCGCTGCGCGAAGCGCATCGCACGACGCGATTTGCCCGCGCGGAGGCGCTCGAAGCGACACAAGACGCGCGTGCGAAGGCGACATTGCTGATCGAGCAGGACGGAAAGGTCGAGGAAGCGTTCGCGCAGGCGCTGCAGGCGCTCGGCGGAGGCGAAGCGGGCGAAGAAACGAACGAAGGAGAGGTCGAGGACGAAGATCAGACGGCGTGATGCGCACGATGCGCAGCAAATCCCGCGCCGCGGCGACGTTCTCGACCCTCAACGCTCATGCTCGATGCGATGCGCTGGGTGCTCGCGCGCCTCGCGGAGGCCTGCGCGCCGCGGCCGGCTCTGTCGATCGCCGAATGGGCCGAAGCCAATATCGTCGTGAAGGCCGAGCAATCGTCACGGCCAGGCCCGCTGCGGTTCGAAGAGCTGGAGTACCTGCTGGCGCCGTTGTCGCGTCTGGAAACGACCGATCGCTGCCGCGAAGTGAACGTGCTGGCCTCGGCGCAGAGCGGCAAGTCGAAGATCGGCGAGATCTGGATCGGGCACTGCATCGCCGAGAGCCCGGGACCTATCGGGGTCTATCTGCCGTCGATCGACGACGCGCGGAAGTACGCCGAAGAGAAGGTGCAGTCGACGATCGATGCGTCGCCGGCGCTGCGTCACCGCGTAAAAAAGGTGTCGAGCCGCAGCAACGAAGGCTCCTCGACGCTGCGCAAGCGCTTCATCGGCGGCTCGATCCGCATCATGACAGCGACGTCGCCGCACTCGCTGCAAATGATGAGCTTCCGCTTTCTGGTGCTCGAGGAAATCGCCGGCTTCTTGCGCGACGTCGGCGGCCGCGGCTCGCCGATCGCGCAGGCGAAGAATCGGCAGGGCAGTTATGAGCTGCGTGGCGCGAAGACGCTGAAGATCTCGGCCGCCGGCGTGCTCGGCGAGTGTCCATCGACGAAAGCGCACGAAGACGGCACCAGCCACGAGATCTATCTCCCCTGCCCGCACTGCAGCGGCTTCAACCGCTGGGAATGGGAGGACATGAACGCGCCAACCGAGACGATCGGCGCGCATTTCGTCTGCAGATTGTGCGGCGCCGTCGTCGAGCACAAGCACAAGAAGGCCATGGTCGCGGCGCACTGCTACGTCCCGTGCTATGAAGACAAGAACGCGGAAAACGCCGCGCCGCCCCGCGCGTTTCCGGCGGAAGATCGAGCGCGATGGGAAAGCCGGAGCGAAGCGGGTCGGCATCCTTCGTATCGCTGGTGGCGCTATGTCTCGCCATTCACCGATTGGGACGCGATCTGGCAGTCGGGTCAGGAAGCCAAGGCCGACGGGCTCTCGACCGAGAAGACGTTCTGGCAGCAAGCGCTCGCGCGCGCATGGGACGAAGGGCGCGACGCGCCCGACCACGTCAAGCTGTTCGACTTGCGCGAAGAGTACGAGGAAGGCGTCTGCCCCGCGGGCGCATATCTGCTGACGGGCATGGCGGACGTGCAGGGCGACCACATCGCCTGGAGCGTTTATGCCTGGGCGCCCGGCGCGGAATGGTGGCTGGTCGATCGCGGCAAGATCAGAGGCGATCCCGCCGGCGAAGAAGTCTGGAAGGAGCTCGCCGAGGTCCTGCAGCGGCGCTATCCGCACGCGGAAGGCGGCGAGATCGGCATCGAGCTCTTCGGAGTCGATGCCGGCTACAAGTCGAACCATGTCTACGCATTCTGCGCGCGCCATCCGACGGCGCGCGCGATGGACGGCCGGCCAGGCTGGAGCTTTCCGTACATCGGCACGCCGAAGAAGGTGAAGGCGAAAATGGACGGTCGCATCGTCGCCAAGACGATGCTCTATCCCACGGGCACGTGGTCGCTGAAGGCGGAGCTGCACTACTCGCTGCGCACGGCGATTGAGAAAGGCGTCGGCATACGCTGCGGCGGCCGCGGCCATTTCCATCACGGCGTCGACCACGACTACGTCCGCGAGCTCGTCGCTGAGATGCTGACCGAGGAGTCTGCGCGCGGGAAGATCACGCGTGTTTGGAAGGTGCGGCCGGGCTTCCGCAACGAAGAGACCGACGTGTGGTGCGGGACGCGCGCACTGGCCTTCAGCTTGGGCGTCGGCGCCACGCGCAAGGAGCGCGCGTTCGACTGGGAAAAGGCGCGCGCGCAGATCTGCGGTGAAGGGCAGAGCGATCTTTTCATGCCGCGCAGAATTCAGACGCCTGAGGGAGGCGAGGCCGATCTGGATACGTCCAGACGCGCCACGGACCAGCCGTCGGCGACGGCCAATACGTCGGCGGCTGGCCACACTTCCGAATGGAAGCCGAAGCATACGTTCCCGCGCTCGAACGCCTGAAGCAAAGCGCTGGTGTTGCGCTAGCGGCGACGACGAACGAAGCCGCTGTTACGTCCGCGAAGACCTCAACGGAAGATGAGTTCAACCAAGGAAAGCACGACTGCCACGATGACGAGGCAAGAAGCGACGATAGCGAGATCTAGCGCTCGGTACTCCCTCACCTTCGCTGTCGCGGTGCGCAACGCAGCTAAAGCAATCGATCGAGTTCTTTCGGTGTTCTCGTTACTGTCGGTAGGCTCAAGCGTGTTCAAGAGATGGAACATGACGCCCCAGGAGTCGGCGTCCAACGTACCGCGTTGTCTTACCTGCTCGACCCACTCGAGGAGGCCATCCTTTTCGTCATCGGCGAGATCCAGTTCGAGAATCGCACGATCGACGAGCTTGGCGACATTTCGCACGTGCGCTTCCCGCAGAGCGCCTATGGCCTCATCGTCCAAGGCGCCACGCCGTCGAATTTCCGCTGCCCACCTTAACGCCGTGTCCTTTGCATCTGATGACAGGTCCGATGCAACAACAGATCGCTCCATGTAGTCCGCGAACTGCTCCGCCGATTGGCGCTGCGCCAGCCTTAAGCTGCGGCGGACCATGTAAAGGCGGACAAAGCTGGGAATCGCCGGAAGAAGCGCGACCAGTAGCTCTGTCAGCTCTTTTGGGAGCGGGAATGGCAAGACGCTCTGCACCCATGCATGAAACGGCTCGACAAAGCCCCGCCAAACACGAACGGCGTTAGCGATGGCCACCAGAGCAGTCTGCACAGGCGGCCAGGCGTGCATCGCTAGCCACCGACCCAACGGTTGCAGGTAATCCAGGTCTGAGACCACGCCAACAAACCAGAGCGGCAGCGTGATCCATGCGACGACTATTGTCGCATTCCACACGGCGTCCCCGAGCCAGGGCGGCAGGCGATCAACGAAGGTCCTGAAGGCTTGCTCGGGCGAAGGAATCCGCCAGCGACGCGGCGACTGCGCTCGTTCAGTGGTCATCACTGTCCGCCCAAAGCGACCCAACACTCGATAGGAGACGAGATGCGCAGAATGTTAGTTCACTTTGTGGATTTCGGCTAGCGCGCGATGGCGCTCTCGGCCGAAGACGCAGCCTGGCTCGCCGAGCTTCGCCTTGCGCGCAAGAAGATCATCCGCGGCGAGCAGCTCGCGAGCGTGAGCTCGGGCGGCCGATCGGTGTCGCTGCAGGCGCTGCCCGCCCTCGACGCGCTCAAGGTCATCGACGCGGAAATCGACAAGCTTGAAGCGGCCGACGCCGGCGACGGCGTCGTGCGCCGCCGCGGCTCATTCGGATTTGTGATCAGGTCATGAAACCAGCCTCACTCCTCGACCGCGTCGGCCTGGCCGTGCGCGTGTTCGCCGGCGGCGTCGGCGCTGCGATGAAGTTCGCGGGAAGCGCCTATCGCGCCGCCGAGAAGGACGGCATGCTTCTGAAGTACTGGCGCCCGCGTCTGGCCAGCGCCGACCGCGAGTACTTGACCGAGCGCCCCGATATCGTGGCGCGTTCGCGCGATCTGGCGCGCAACGACACCGCCGTCGCATCGGCCAAGCGCCGGCGGGTCTCGAGCGCGGTGGGCAGCGGCTGGCAGCTGGTCGCGGACGTCGACGGCGTCGCGCTCGGGCTCGATGAAGCGGCGACGACCGCGCTGAACGCGTCGATCGAGCGCGCCTGGCTGGGCTACGCCTACGGCCACACGTTCGAGATGGACGCGCAGCGTCAGCTCACCTTCGGCGGGCTGTTGCGCACGACCGCGGCGTCCTGGTTCATCGACGGCGAGGCCTTCGCGCACATCCCATGGTCGCCGGGCGAGCCGTGCTCCGAGTGGGCGACCAGGCTCGACGTGATCGACACCGATCGCGTCTGCAACAAAGACAACGCCGGCGACACCGATCTCATGCGCGCCGGCGTCGAGCTCGACCCCGTCTCGCGCGCGCCGATCGCGTACTGGGTGCGCGCGCGCCATCCAGCGGATGTCGGCGTCGAGAACATCGCCAACACGCAATGGCGGCGCATCTCGCGCTGGACGCCATGGGGCCGCCCGAACTTCCTGCACGTCTACGACCGAGAGCGCGCCGGCCAGACGCGCGGCGTGTCTCAGCTCGTGTCCGCCCTCTCGACGCTGAAGGCGCTGGAGAAGTTCAGCGGCGCGACGCTGGAGAACGCGATCCTCAACGCTCTGCTGCTCGGTGCGGTGAAGTCGAACGCGGGCCCCTCGGCCGTCAGTGAGAATTTCGAAGCGGAGGCGATGCAGAAGTGGGAGGATTCCCGCACCGACACATATGGCGGGCGCGTCGTCGAGCTCGGTGGAAATGTTCAGTTGCCGGTGCTGCCCCCGGACGACGAGCTGCAGATCTTTACGCAGTCGCGCGACGTCGGGTCGTTCGAAGGTTACACGCGCACGATGCTCCGCCGCATCGCCGCCTCCGTGGGCTGCACCTACGAAGAGCTGGCGATGGACTATTCGACGACGAACTATTCGTCGGCGCGCGCGGCCATGATCCACGCCTTCGCGGAAACGCAGGCCCTGCAGACGCTGCTGCGCGATCAGGTCGTGCAGCCCTTCTACGTCGCCTGGCTCGAGGAAGCGGTGGAGTCCGGCAAGGTCGCGCTGCCGGCCGGCGCGCCCGACTATTGGGAGAACCTCGCGGCCTTCACACGCTGCCGCTGGATCGCACCCGGCAAGGGCTACATCGACGCGCCGAAAGAGATCCAGGCCGAGGCGATGGAAGTCGAGAATCTGTTCACGACCGCGACGGCGGTCTGCGCCTCGAACGGGCGCAACATTCGCGACGTGCTTGCGGAGCGCAAGCGTGAGCTCCTGCTGATGCAGGAGATGGGTCTCGAAGCGCCCGCCGGCGGCGTGACGCTCGCGGCGGCCGCCGCGCCGCAGATCACCGCGCCAGAGACAACGCCCGCGCAACCGAGCGCGGCCTGAAGGACACCGACATGCCGCGTCACGAACAGGACCTGGTCTCGCGTTTCGGACGCGAGCCGCTCGGCATCGCGCTCGAGCACATCGACCGCTGGCCGAAGCGCGCGAGCGCGTCGGATGAAACCAAGCCGCGCGCTTGGGCGATGATCGCGACCGCGCTCAAGGCGCAATCAATGGACGGCGTCGAGTGCGTGTGGACGCGCCTGACGTGCGGCTACTTCAAGCGCGCCGACGGCCTGGCGATCATCCCGATCTGGGGCGACCTCGGACCCATGCGCTATTTCTGGCCGTGGGTCTGGTACGAAGATCTCGCCGGCGTCGCTGACGATGCGTCCAAGGACGGCGACGTCAAGGCGATCCTGTTCCACTTCGATTCGCCCGGCGGCTACGTCACTGGCGGCGCGGAGTGCGCCGCCGCGCTCGAGGCGGTGGCCGCGCGCAAGCCCTGCGCTGCGTTCGCCAACGACTATGCGACGAGCATGGCCTACTGGCTCGCGACCGCGACGGGCCGCTTGTCGGCGCCGACGACGGGCATCGTCGGCTCGATCGGCGCGCTCTGCATCCACGCCGAGTTCTCGCGCGCGCTCGACGACGCCGGCGTGACCGCGCAAGTCATCCGCTCGAAGCCGCGTAAGGCCGAGACCAATCCGCTCGAACCGCTGACGGCCGCGGCGCTGGCGCAGCTGCAGCGCGAGATCGCGCTCTGCGACGCGCCGTTCAACGCGCACGTCGCGCGCCTGCGCGGCATCGATGAAGTCTCGGTCCAAGCGACGCAGGGCGCGTGCATCACGGCCGACGCCGCCGTGGCCGGCAAGTTCGCGGACGCCGTCGAGACGTTCGACCAGGCCTGCGCCGCGCTGCTCGCGCGCGCGGCCGCACCCGTCATCGCGCCCGCTTCGCCGCCGGCGCCTGCTGCGCGCGCAGCCACCAAGCAGAATCCCGCGCGGGGGAATGCCGCGCAACCCCGCCGGTCGAGCGCACGCGCGACCGGTTCAACAACGCCGACGCGTCCCCGCGCCACGGCGAAACCCAGGAGCCAGACGATGGACCCGACCACCCTGCCGCCCGAAGAGCAGATCAAGCGTTACGACGAGATCGCTGCGATCATCGCCGAAGAGCCGGCCGACGATAACGCGAAGATCGGCCAGTTCGTGCAGATCTGCGGCATCGTCAACCGCGAGGAAGGCGAAGCCGAACCGGCCGAGACCGAAGAAGAAACGACGGAAGAAGAAGCCGCGCCGGCGGCGGCGGCGCGCGGCAAGGCGAAGGCCAATCCGCACGCCGCGGCGATCGCCGCATCGAAAGAAGGCAAGGCCAATCCGGCCGGTGCGCTCGCCGCGATCGAAGCGGGTCTCTCGCTCGCGCAATTCAAGGCCATGGCGCCGAACCTCGGCAAGCGCACCAACCTCGCGACACGCATGGGCGAGGAAGAGAGCGCGCGCCGTCTCGGCGGCGACGGCGGCGGCGAGCAACCAGCGCGCGGCGCGACCGTCACGCAGCTCAATCCGCAAGGCATCTACGACCGGCGCGCCAAGCAAGCGAGCGGCAAGAAGTAACGCGCGCAGGCCGCGCGGAGAGATCGAGGGCTCCGCGCACGCCTGAACTGGACCAACCCAACATTGAAAGCAGGAGGGCGAAAATGCCCACGTCGTTCACTGAAAACAACTATCCGCTCGAAGCGATCCTATCGGAAGCGAACGGCCATCGTTCGCGCGAGACCGTGACGATCCTCTCCGGCCAGAACCTGAAGGCCGGCGCGGTCGTCGGCATCGTCACCGCGAGCGGCAAATACAAGATCGCCGACAACGTGACGCCGGCGTCGGACGGCAGCCAGACGGCGAAGGCCGTGCTGCTCGAGGACGTCGATGCCTCCGCGGCTGACAAGCCTGGCCTGGTGCTCCGCCGCGACGCGGAAGTGAAGGTCGGCGCGCTCAATTACATGGCCGGCGCCAGCGCGGGCAACAAAGCCTCGCTGCACGGCCACCTCGCGACCGAAGGCATCATCGTGCGCTGAGGCGCGCTCTCACCCTTCACACACACTTCGACTGACCTAGCCGGCGGGGGAGCGCCGGAACCCTCGATCCTGGAGAACTTCCGATGTTTCCCGACGTCTTCAAACCTGACCTCTTCACCACGACGGCGCTGGTCGCCGCGATCAACGCGCAGCCGTTCTTGCCTGGCCGCCTCGGCGAGCTCGGACTCTTCACCGAGAGCGGCGTCGAGACGACGTCGGTCGCGGTCGAGAGCATCGCCGGCGTACTGACGCTCGTGGCGACGTCCAAGCGCGGCGCCGTCGGCCAGACGCGCATGGACGACAAGCGCCGCGGCGTGCAGCTCGCCGTGCCGCACCTGCAGGTCAACGACGCGCTCTACGCCGACTCGATCCAGAACGTGCGCGCGTTCGGTTCGCCCGACACGCTCGTGGCGCAGCAGGCCAAGCGCGACGAGAAGCTCGGCGCCATGTCGCGCGATCTCGACTATACCCTCGAGTATCACCGCATGGGCGCGCTGCAGGGCAAGGTGCTCGACGCCGACGGTTCGACCGTCCTCTACAACCTCTTCACCACGTTCAACATCGCTGAGCCGACCGAGATCGATTTCGACCTCGACAACGCGTCGCCGGCGGTGGGCGCGGTGAAGCGGAAGTGCACGCAGGTCATCCGCGCGATCGCTGTCGCACTGGGCAACATCCCGTTCACGGGCGTGCACGCGCTCTGCGGCGATGCGTTCTTCGACGACCTCATCTCGCATCCCGAAACGCAGAAGCTGTTCGAGATCCAGCAAAGCGCCGACGTGCTGCGCGAGAACTCCGCCTACCAGACTTTCCAGTACGGCGGCATCGTATTCGAGAACTATCGCGGCCACGGCCCGGTGGCGATCGGCACGGACAAGTGCCGCTTCTTCCCGACCGGCGTGCCCGATCTCTTCAAGACGATCTTCGCGCCGGCCGACTATCTCGAAACCGTCAACACGATCGGCCTGCCGCGCTACGCGAAGGCGGCGCCCATGAAGTTCGACAAGGGCCTCGAACTCGAGGCGCAGTCGAATCCGCTCAACATCTGCACGCGCCCTGGCGTTCTGCAGAGCGCGCGGCGCACCTAACGCAGAGCTCGCGCGCGTCTCTTCCCCATGCGCGAGGACCCCTCGACTGACGGCCAGGCCGCCCACCGGCCTGGCCGTTCGTTTTCCTTCCCTTTCATTCGGCGGTCCGCGCAACAGCGCTAACGCCGACGATGACGGAGCGGCGCGATGCCCGACGAGAACAAGCCCGACGAAACGGTCGCAGCGCCGACCGCGCAGTCCAACGAACAAGCGCCGCCTGCCGCCGATGCGGCGGCAGCAGCAGAACAACCGCCCGCCGAGGCAGCGTCGGAAAATGGCGCGCCGCCGAGTGAGGCGCAACAATCTCCGCCGGTGGCTCCGCCGTCGGCCGACGCATCCGCCGCCGACGCCTCCCCTGAGCCGGGACCAGCCGCTGCGACGGATTCGCTGCCGGCGGAGTCCGCTCCCCCGGCGCCGTCGCCGGACGAGGCGGCGCGCGCCGAAGAAGCCCTCGCGAAAGCGGCGGCGGCCGAGCAAGAGCTCGCTGCCGTGCGCGCGCGACTCGACCAGGCCGAGGCGGCGCTTGCCGCCGAGCGCGAAAAAGATCGCAAGGCCGAGGAAGACGAAGCGCGTGCGCGCGCCGAAGCCGAAGTAAAGGCGGCGGCCGAAGCGAGCGCGCGCGAGGAGGCCGATCGCGCGGCGCGCGCGGAGGCTGCGGCGCGTGAGGAAGCTGAACGCATCGCCGCCGAGGCCGAGGCTGCAAAGAAGAAGAAGGAGCGCGAGGAGCTCGAAGCGCAGCTCGCCGCGGCGCGCGCAGAAGCCGAGCGGCTGGCGCAGGAAAAGACCGACGCCGAAGCGCGCGCGAAGGCGGAGGCTGACGCGCGCGTCGCCGCCGAATCGGCCCACGCGGCCGAGCTGCAGCGCGTGGCCGACGAAGCCGCGAGGACTGCGGCGGCGCAAGCCGTGCGCGACGAGGTGAACGCGGCCGCGGAGCTGGCGGCGCAGGCTAAGGCCGAAGCTGATCTCAAGGCGATGGAGTTCGCGCCGGTCGCGCAACTCACGACGCCTGGCATGATCGAGGCCGGCCTGGTCGGTCCGACGTTCGTGCAGGTCCGCATTGTTCGCGGCGGGCTCTTCAACGCGCGCAACCAGCCGATCGGCGTCGGCACGACACCGCTGATGGACCCCGCCGAAGCGGAGTCGCTGAAGAGTCTCGGATTCCTTGAGATCGTCGAGTAGCCGCCAGCCATGGGCGTCGACTTCGATGCAGCGCTGGGCCTTCTGCACAGCGCTTGCGATTCCGTGTTCGCCGTTCCGGCGCGCTTCCGCCCTCAGGCGGGCGCGCCGGCGACGTGTGTTGTCGAGCGCTTTCGTCCGGCGCCAGAGTTCGGGCTCGACGACACGAAGATCGTAACGGCCGACGAGCTGTTGCGGCTCCAGCGCAGCGCGCTGCCGCAAAGGCCCGAGAAGGGGGACGTGTTCGAGCTGTTGGGACCCGACGGCGTCAGCGTCACCGCGAAGCTTCGCGTCATAGCGGCGCCAACGGTCGAGGACGACGACGGCTTGCGTTGGACCGTGAAGGTCGAGAAGGTCTGATGCTGCTCAATGTCACGACCCCGCCACTCGGATCGATGATCCGTGTCGCCGAGGCGGAGAAGGCGCTATATCGCCGCTGTCAGTGGCGCGCGCTGAAGAGCGAAGGCGACAAGATCAAGGACGCCGGCCGCGGCGCGGTCCGCAAGGCGCGCATCCGCGGCGCCTCGCGCCTGGCCACGGCGATCCGCGGCACGATCTTTCCGAAGGACCAGCGCGCGATGGCGCGCACGCCGGCGTATGTCATCGGCAACAGCGCGGAGATCCCGCTCGTCAATCTCGAAACCGGCGCCGTGATCACGACGAAGGGCCTCGGGTTGATGATCCCGATCGGCGAAGCGGCCAAGTTCAAGCAGCCGAACTTCGCCGAGCAGTCCGGCCGCCTCGCCCGCACCATCGCGGCTATGCGCCAAAAGTACGGAAAGCTCTCCTGGTCGAAGCTGCGCGACGGCACGCTTGCCTACGGGGCATGGATCAACACGCGCTCGGCCGGCCAGCTCCGCTTTCGTGCGTTGTTCGTCGTGCGCAAAAGCGCGACGATTCCGAAGAAGCACGACGCGAGCGCGCAGATGCAGCGGGCCTCGCAGGGCTTCGAGCAGCGCGTCGGCGTCGAGACAATGCGGCTCTTTGCTATCGAGCACGAAGCCGTGGTCGCACGCGCAACAGGCGGTCCAGGCCGATGACCCGCGTCGTCACGTCGGCGCTGGCGCGCGCCGCGGAGCTGATCGGCGCCGCGCTTGGAGTCGCCGTGGCAAGCGAGCCGATCGGGGCGCTCGATCCCGAGGAATCGCCGGTCGATGAGACCAAGGTCGCCGTCAGCCTGAGTGAGGGCACGAGCAGCGAGGGGGAGTACCTGCTCGGTTCGGCGACGCCCTACGAGTTCGAGCACCAGGCGGTGTTCGAGCTCGTCGTCGCCGGCAGTGATGAAGCAACGCGCGCCGCGAAGCGCGACGAGTGCCTCATGGCAACCGCCGCGGCAATCGCCGCCGATCCAACGCTCAGCGGACTCGTGGACTTCGCTGAGCTGACATCGCCTGACGTCAGCGCGGAGGAACG
>Ga0196964_10000410_pt1 | contig 27340 bp, 24 predicted proteins | sample S1_10metaG_FD_148615 | JGI IMG/M metagenome (GOLD analysis project Ga0196964, IMG submission 148615) | Soil microbial communities from Anza Borrego desert, Southern California, United States - S1_10 | ecosystem: Environmental > Terrestrial > Soil > Desert | place: USA: California | collected... | reverse complement strand
CCGACCTGCTTGCTTACCAACAACGGAATGATGTGATAGATATTCAGGCACAATCAGGTGAGTATTTCGGTAAGATCAGTGAGTCAGAACGGATTGTCATGGAGCAGGAAATGAAATTGAATGTTGCCAATATGATCGAAGACTATCTTTCTGATAAAAGAAATGAATATACCAAAGTAGTTGTGCCTTCTTCTCTTGGCCTGGCTGATAACACTCTCAATGATCTCGTGGGATCGTACAACAAGGCTCAATTAGAAAGAAAAGCATTGATCGATGCCAATGTTCCGGAAAATAACCCGTTGGTTAAGCAGGCTGAAGGACAGATCGAAAAGCTTAGAGAAAGTGTCGCAGAAAACCTGAATAATATTAAGTCTTCCTATAATTCTGTCATCAGCCGGATGCGAAGTAAAGGAAATGTTGCACAAGGACAGATCAAATCCATTCCATTAAAAGCAAAGGAATTGCTGGATCGGAAAAGAAAAGTGGAAACCATTCAAACCCTTTACGGGTTCCTGAAAGAGAAGAAAGAAGAGACCGATATTGCGAAAGCTTCCAATATACCGAATTCACGCGTGATCAATTACGCCGCTGCTTCAGGTGCACCGATCAAGCCTAACCGAAGATCGGCCCGAATCATGGCGATCGTACTTGGATTAGCGCTGCCAGCGATGTTCATCTTTATTTCGGAATTACTGAATGATAAAATCAGCACCCGCTATGATATCGAAAAGATCACCCCGGCTCCAATCCTGGGGGAGATCGGTCATTCCTACGCAAGCAGCCCGCTGGTAGTTACCAAGACTACCCGCAAGATGGTTGCCGAGCAGTTCCGTATAATCAGGTCAAACCTGCAATACGTACTGAATAAGGAAACAAATGCGGTCATCCTGGTAACGTCTTCCTTTAGCGGGGAAGGAAAATCCTTTGTTACGATGAATATAGGGGCAGTACATGCGCTAGCGGGTAAGAGAACGATCATTCTTGAATTCGATATCCGTAAACCAAAGATCCTTTCAGGCCTTAATATCCCGAAGGGGGAAGGGATCACTAATTTTCTTGTAGGGAAAGCACAACTTCCCGACCTTGTCAAACCGGTCCCCGGGCAGGAAAATTTATTCGTCATGGGATGCGGACCTGTGCCTCCCAATCCATCCGAATTATTATTGGACCAACGTGTCGCAGATCTCTTTGCTTATCTCCGGCAGAATTTTGATATGGTGATTGTAGATACCGCTCCGGTGGGAATGGTCAGCGATGCGCAAACCCTGGGAAAATTCGCAGATTGTACTTTATACCTGGTAAGGCAGGGGCATACATTTAAAAAACAAGTGGCTTTGATAGACGAGTTTTACCAGGAAAATAAATTGCCAAAAGTTTCCATTGTAATCAATGATGTGAAAGTGAAACCAGGTTATGGATATTATGGATATGGTCGTTACGGCTATGGATATGGATACGGTTATGGGGGTTATTATGATGAAGAAATTCCGCCAAAATCATTCCTCGAAAAAGCATTCGGCTGGATGGACCTTCGCAAACTCTTACCGGGGGGGAGGAGGAGGTAGTTGAATGTAGAACCGTAGAACTGAAGAATGTAGAATCGAAGAATGTAGAACTGAAGAATGTAGAACTGAAGAATGTAGAACTGAAGAATGTAGACTTGATTTTTTTAACCAAGACAAGCTTTCGCCCACAATCTAATTCGAACTTTCCCAGATTCAGCTCTTCTGAAGTTTTACCGTCTAACATTCTACATTTCTACGGTTCTTCAGTTCTGCGGTTCTGCGGTTCTAACGTTCTACTGTTCTATTTTAAGCCATTTTAAAATAATGAAAATATTAGTTACCGGCGGCGCCGGTTTCATCGGCTCTAACCTCGCTGAAGCTTTATTGACTGACAAGCGTGTTGAGAAGGTAAGAGTGTTAGATAATCTTTCTACCGGATCATTGGAAAATATCAGGGAATTCGAAGGGCATCCAAAATTTGAATTGGTGATCGGCGATATACAGGATTACGCGATCTGCTTGGAAGCCACAAATAATATCGATCTTGTTTCTCACCAGGCTGCCCTGGGATCCGTTCCGAGATCTATCAAGGACCCACTTACCAGCAATAACGTTAATATTACCGGGACACTTAACATCTTCACCGCTGCTAAAGAAAGGAATATCAAGCGAGTGGTTTATGCGGCAAGTTCTTCTACATATGGAGATCATCCCGGGTTGCCAAAAACAGAAGATAAGATTGGACGGCCTCTTTCCCCGTATGCAGTTACCAAGTATGTAAATGAATTATACGCTTCTGTGTACGCTGATCTCTATGGAATCGAAATGATCGGCCTCCGTTATTTCAACATTTTCGGACCAAAACAAAGTCCCGAGGGCCCCTATGCGGCTGTTATACCTTTATTCATAAAAGCCCTGCTGGAAAACAGGTCGCCGGTGATCCATGGGGATGGAAGCCATAGCCGGGATTTTACTTTTATCAGCAATGCGATCCAGGCCAATGTCAACGCATTATTTACCGACAATAAAGCAGCCATCAACCAAGTGTACAATATTGCCTGCGGCGAACAGACCAACTTGTTGCAATTATTTCAGCTTTTGAAAAAAGCTGCAAAAAGTAAAATCGATCCTGTTCACGGACCGGAGCGGGCTGGTGATATCAAACACAGCCTTGCGGATATTACGAAAGCGAAAAAACTTCTTTTTTATGATCCGGTGATTTCGGTGGAAGAAGGGCTGGCGAAAACCTTCGAATGGTATAAGATACAGGAATTGAGTATTCAATAAAATCAAGGTCTGGTAAATGCACCGTTCCCATGTTTTTGAAAAGAATATTCTACAAAGTATTAGACTGGATCACACTGGGTAAAGGGATCAAACGCAATTATGAGGGGAACCTGGTCAGGATGCCCACGCGTTATTTCCGTTACTTCCCGGCTGACTATGAGAAAGAGAATTTCAGGTTCATCAATTCACATATCGATAGAGGAATGAACGTACTGGACATCGGCGCACATATCGGAGTCATGTCGGTGGTTTTTGCCCGCCGCGCAGGGAACAGTGGCAGGGTACTCGCCATTGAACCAACACCCACAACGATCGAAGTACTTAAGAAAACCATCCAGTTGAATAATTTGTCGAATGTAGAAGTTCAGCCATTGGCTATTGCAGAAAAAGAGGGAATTATGAAATTCTATATTTCCGACAATGAAGTTGATAATTCTAATAGCCTGGTGAATAATCATCGGGATGACCGGAAAGAAGAATCGATAAAAGTCCGTGTTACTTCGGTGGACAAACTCATGGAGGAAAAAAAAATTCCCTCTGTGGGATTTATTAAAATTGACGTGGAAGGCGCCGAGCTTCGCGTATTGCAGGGAGCGCATAACACTTTAAAGAGGCATAAACCGAAAATATTACTAGCGATCCATCCTGTTTCAATCAGGAATTTCGACGATTCACAGGGAGAGATCTGGGATTTAGTTACCAAACATGGCTACCGCGTCGTGGCAAACGGCAGGGAGCTTACCCGCGATGAATTCACAAAAAAAGAAGAGCTTTTTGATGTTTACCTCACTTAGTTTTTTGGAAAAACCCACATGAATCGATCGGTCATAATAACCGGGGGAGCCGGTTTTATTGGCTCACACGTTGTCAGGTTATTTGTAAAAAAATATCCGCATTACCAGATTGTGAACCTGGATGCACTGACCTATGCAGGGAATCTGGAAAACCTGCTCGATGTGGAAAATGAACCAAACTATCATTTTGAGAAGGCGAATATTCTGAAAGTTGATGAACTGGAACGGGTTTTTCAGACTTACGAACCAGATGGAATCATCCATTTAGCTGCTGAGTCTCATGTCGATCGTTCGATTTTATCACCACTGGATTTTGTATATACCAATGTGATTGGAACAGTGAATCTGCTGAATGCGGCGCTTAAGAACTGGGAAGTCAAAAGTCATCCTTCGACAGGCTCAGGGCCAAAAACCAATAATTGTCGTTTCTACCATATTTCTACAGATGAAGTGTTTGGCGCTTTAGGTGAGACCGGATTCTTTACAGAAGAAACTAGGTATGATCCGCATTCACCGTACAGTGCTTCCAAGGCTGCATCGGATCATTTTGTCAGGGCTTATCATGATACATATGGTCTCCCGGTAGTGATCAGTAATTGTTCGAATAATTACGGACCGAATCATTTTCCCGAGAAGCTAATTCCCTTATTCATCAATAATATCATTCAGCAAAAACCGTTGCCGGTTTACGGAGATGGTCAGTATACACGGGACTGGCTGTATGTGAAAGATCATGCGGCAGCAATAGACCTTGTATTTCACGAAGGAAAAACAGGAGAAACATATAATATTGGGGGATTTAATGAATGGAAGAACATTGACCTGGTGAAATTGCTTTGCAGGTTGATGGATGATAAACTCGGTCGCCCGCAAGGCACAAGCGAAAAGCTGATCAGTTTTGTAAAGGACCGTCCCGGGCATGATCGGCGTTATGCGATTGATGCGAACAAAATTCATAAGGAGTTAGGCTGGAAACCTTCGGTGACTTTCGAAGAAGGTCTTTCGGAAACCATAGACTGGTATTTAGAAAACCAGGAGTGGCTAAAGCATGTCACTTCAGGCCAATACCTGAGTTACTATGAGAAACAATATGAATAGTTGAAGATTGTTGAAGATAGTTGGAGGTGGTTGAAAGTTGTAGTTATGAGTAATTGGACGAGGAAAGATGGGAAAAAACGTTTTATTTGTATAAAACCACATCAATATTAAAGCTTTGTTCAATAGGTTTGTTTAGAGTTTGTACTCCATAGTATGGAGGGTTCTTAATAAATAAAACTCTAAACACCCTGTGGTCACCTATGAATTTTCATTTGAAAAATTAGAAGTCTGGCAACTGGCCAGGAAACTGGCAAGTTCAATATATAGAGATACTGCAAAGTTCCCACCTGAAGAGAAGTATTTACTCGTTTCACAAATGAGAAAAGCTAGTGTATCAGTGGCTTCGAATTTAGCTGAAGGAAGTGGAAGAACAAAGCCAAAAGATAAGGCTTATTTTACGACAGTTGCTTTTAGTAGCTTAATGGAATTATTTAATCAACTTGTTTTTTCTGTAGACCTGGGATATTTAAGCGATACCGTGTTGGCCAATTACAGGACTGATATTCAAAAATTATCGGTCAAATTATCGAATCTTAAGCAGAGCCAATTAAAGAAGCTTAGCAAAATCCAATTTTTGTTTTTCTCAATATTTCTGCCGTCTATAACACGGGAGTTGCTTCCAATAACATAGCAATCTTCAACCCCCTTCAACTATCTTCAACAACTATTAAACAAAAATGAAAGGAATTATACTTGCCGGAGGTTCTGGGACAAGACTATATCCAATAACAAAAGCTATATCCAAACAATTAATGCCTGTCTACGACAAGCCAATGATCTATTACCCTTTGTCCACTCTGATGATGGCAGGAATAAAGGAAATACTGATCATCACCACTCCCGAGGACAATCTTCAGTTTCAGCGCCTGTTAGGCGATGGGCACCACCTGGGTTGCTTTTTTGAATACGCGATACAGGAGATTCCTAACGGACTTGCCCAGGCATTTGTGATCGGGGAAAAATTTATCGGGCGTGACAAAGTGGCCCTGATCCTCGGGGATAATATTTTCTATGGAGCTGGGTTGGGAAAAAAACTGGAAACACTTACCTCGGTCGAGGGAGGATATGTTTTTGCTTATCAGGTTTCAGATCCCGAGCGTTACGGGGTGGTGGAATTTGACAATGATATGAATGCCGTATCGATTGAGGAGAAACCATCAAAACCCAAATCTAAATACGCTGTACCGGGACTTTATTTTTACGATAACGCGGTGGTTGATATCGCAAAAAAACTGAAACCTTCAGCCCGGGGAGAATATGAGATCACTGACATAAATAAAGCCTACCTGGGAAAAGGCCAACTGAAAGTAGCTGTGCTGGACAGAGGCACTGCCTGGCTGGATACAGGTACTTTCGAATCACTCAATGACGCTAGTGAATTTGTTCGGGTCATAGAAAAAAGACAGGGCACCAAGATCGGTTGTATTGAAGAGATCGCCTACCGCAATGGGTTCATCAGCAAAAATGAATTGCTCCAGATCGCCGACCTGTTATCCAAAAGCGGATACGGTGTTTACCTGAAAAAAATAAGTGAATAGTGAGCTACAAGGTCATTATAGAACCTGGGGTAACGGCAAGACACTACTGGAATGATCTTTGGAGATACCGCGAACTTTTTTACATACTAACATGGAGGGATATACGAGTTCGATATAAACAAACCATATTGGGCATACTATGGGCTGTGATCCGGCCGTTGCTTACCATGCTGGTGTTCACGTTTGTTTTCGGAAAACTCGCAGGGATGCCCGTGGATGGAGTTGCGCCGTATGCGATCATGGTGTATGCCGGCCTTTTGCCCTGGCAATTCTTTTCTAACGCGCTTACCGAAAGCAGCAATAGCCTGATCGGGAACGAACGGTTGATCACAAAAGTTTATTTTCCACGATTGATCATCCCGGCCAGCTCGGTGATCACCAGTTTCGTTGATTTTTTGATCTCCTTTGTTATCCTGTTGTTCATTTTCATCTTTTATCGCTACAACCCACCCGTCTATATTTTTCTAATTCCCCTGTTCTGGTTAATGGCTTGCGCTGCTTCATTCGGTCCCGGGTTGTTGCTCACTGCCTGGAATGTGAAATACAGGGACTTCAGGTACATCATACCGTTCATGGTACAGTTTGGTATTTTCATTTCACCGGTAGGTTATAGCAGCAGTGTGGTATCAGGAGAATGGCAATGGGCCTATGCGCTGAATCCCATGACCGGGGTAATTGATGGTTTTCGGTGGTGTATTGTAAAGGATGCTCCTAATCCCCTGATGGATTATCCATTTTATATTTCACTGGCCATTACGGTTATTCTGATCATCGCCGGTATTTTCCAATTCAGGAAGATGGAAAAGGATTTTGCAGACCTTATTTAGTCAATTGTCAACGGTGAATTGTGAATAGCCAAGCACCAAAAATCTCAGTGGCGCTTTGCACATTTAATGGAGAGAAGTTTATCCAGGAACAGTTGGAAAGCATTATTCACCAGACAATGCCTCCAGCAGAAATTGTTGTATGTGACGATTGCTCCACAGATTCTACTATTTCTTTAATAGAAATGTTTTCGAAACATTCTTCGATCCCTATATATATTCATCGTAACGAGCAACAGCTGGGCGTTACCGGTAACTTCAGGAAAGCCATTAGCTTGTGCAGGGAAGATCTTATTGCCCTTTCGGATCAGGATGATTTTTGGTTAACCGATAAACTGGAAAAGCAGGCGGCGTTTTTACAGAAACACATTGAGGCAAAGGTAGTTTTTACAAACCTGCTCCTGGTAAATGAAAAATTAGAAAGTTTAAAGCAGACCATGTGGGACCTGTTGAATTTTAATCGAAAATTAAAAGCGAAGTGGCGGAGCGGGGAAGCCCTGGAGATCCTTACCAGGTTTGGCAACGTGGTCACCGGTTCTACCATTATGTTTCGATCCTCCTGCCGTGCGTCGTTTGATAAGACCCTGGAATATAAAGGAAAGATCTGGATACACGATGGATTGATCGCGTTGGTTTCAGCAAAAGAAAATAGTATAAGTTTCCTGGATGAAGTCACTGTATTGTATCGTCAGCATTCGGCGCAGGTAATCGGGGTAGCACCTACAAACCCGGTATCAACAGGAACCCGGTTAAAAAAATTAATGACCGGGAACCTAAATGTAATTAATGAATTGGAAGAGTTGCTGTCAGCTAATCTAAAGCATAAGGATGATTTGATCGCCTTGGGTTTTTCGGAAGGACAGTTATCCGGACTTAACAATTTCATCCGTCACCTGAAAGTAAGAAGGTATTTACCTGTTAGTCGTGTAAAACGAATTCTGCCGATCGTTAAAGAATGGATCTCGCTACGCTATTATAAATATTCAGGTAGCCTGGTATTCCAGGCAATCAGGGATTGGCTGGTAAAAAGATCACTCCTGCTCGCATGAGCTCCTAATTATGAACGAGGCGGTCATAAAAATTGAAGGTCTCAGTAAAAAATATATGATCTCGTCCCGGCAGGGATATACTGCCCTCCGGGATGTGATCAGTGATAAAGCACTGGGAATGTTCCGGAAGGAACGGATCACCCGGGCTGAGTTCTGGGCCCTAAAAGATATTGAATTCAGCCTTTATGCAGGGGATACGCTGGGAATTATCGGTAGGAATGGTGCGGGTAAAAGTACCTTGCTCAAACTAATCAGCCGGATCACGGAGCCAACCACAGGAAGAATAGAGATTAATGGTCGAGTTGCATCACTGCTGGAAGTTGGAACCGGGTTTCATCCCGAGCTTACCGGTAGAGAAAACATTTTTTTGAACGGGGCGATCCTTGGAATGAGTAGGGCCGAAGTAAAAAATAAATTTAGTGAGATCGTTGAGTTCTCCGGGATTGCTCCATTCCTCGATACCCCGATCAAACGATATAGCAGTGGCATGTATCTCAGGCTGGCATTTGCTGTGGCAGCACACCTTGAACCAGAATTATTAATGGTAGATGAAGTGTTGGCTGTGGGTGATGCAGAATTCCAGAAGAAATGCATTGGCAAGATGGATGAAGTGAGCAAAACCCGAGGCCGTACCATATTGTTTGTAAGCCATAACATGGACGCGCTGTCTAAGTTTTGTAAAAAAGGGATATTGTTGGAGAAGGGAAGAATAAAAGCCAGCGGCGAGATCAGGACAGTGATCGATCAGTATACGTCTGAATTTAATCTTGTTTGTGAACGAAAAGATTGGGAAGCGGAACACGCGCCTGGGGATTCGCAGGTGAGATTACTTTCAGCATGGTTACATGACAACGAATTCAAACCACGCGCGCAATTTGAAGTCACGGAAAAGGTCGGCCTTTCATTTATCTATGAAGTGCTGCAGGATAATTGTTTGTTCACCCACGGACTGAATGTATTCAATTCACAGGGGGTGAACATCTTTAATTCTCATGATGTTGTATCGTCGTTGAAAGATGTTCGACGTAAAAAAGGAATGTACCAGGCTACTGCCTGGATCCCTGAAGACCTGCTTCCCGAAGACAACTTCACTATCGGCGTCGCATTATTTTCTCCTCAACCTTTTTACATTCACGTGCACGAAGCAGATGTATTGGCCTTCAGAGCATTCGATAGTTTGCAGGGCCTGTCGGCCCGCGGAGATTACATGGGCACTGAGTTTGGCGGAGTAGTTAGGCCGCTACTCCAATGGGAAGCGCATTCCATTTGATATGGACTCAATATTTCACCGGAAAAAAGACCAGTCGTTCAGCCTGAAGGGAATTTTTGAAGGACATCAATTAGTCACTTACCGCGGAGTAAAAACCATCAAGTGCCCCTTTGATTATGTCATTTACCAAATGCTTTTGTGGGAAATGCAACCAGATCTCGTGATCGAAATCGGTACGAACCGCGGGGGTACGGCCTTATATATGGCCGACTTGCTGGATCGAACGGGTCATGGAATGGTGCATACGATCGATATTTCCGACCAGGCGGATCGCTTGGTAAAAGATCACCCCCGTATTAAATTATTCTTTGAAGGATTCCAGGGATACGATCCGTTGAACGCCCAGGGTTTTGAAACCGTAGTCGTGATCGAAGACGGATCGCATCTTTATGAAGATACCCTTGCCATACTTGAAAAATTTTCTCCCCTGGTCACTCCGGGTTCTTACATGGTGGTGGAAGACGGGATCATTAAACAGTTAGGCCTCGCTAACGAATACCAGGGGGGGCCGACAAGAGCCATTCACCAATTTCTCGAACAACATCCGGAGTTTAAAATCGACAGGAAGTGGTGCGACATGTTTGGAGTAAATGCGACATTCAATGTAGATGGGTATTTGAAAAAAAAAAACGTTGAGCATTTTATTATCAATTCCAATGATCCGGAAACAGGCTAATGCGACTATACCCTTAACTGGAGTACGATTAATGACCATTGAACAGGACGCCGCGATAGTAACAGAGCACCTGCATCGGTATTTGTTTGCATTGAACTATTGTATCGGCCAGGAAGTGTTGGATCTGGCATGCGGAGAAGGCTATGGCAGTCAAATTCTCGCGGAAAAGGCATTGAACGTAACGGGTATTGATATAGATCCCGAAATCATTCTTTACGCAACCAAAAAATACCGCGCCGGTAATCTGCGATTCCTGGAAGGTAATGCGGAATCATTGCCTGTAACCGATCAAAGTGTAGATGTAGTCGTTTCATTTGAAACCCTGGAACATGTTCCTTCTCAGGATGGCATGCTTGCTGAGATTAAACGTGTACTAAAGCCCGGAGGCCTGCTGATCATTTCCACGCCAGACCGAAAATTCTATTCAGAAGAAACAGGGCATCATAATCCATTTCATTTAAAAGAACTCTTTCCTGACGAGTTCAGGAGTTTACTTGAAAAATATTTTCACCCGGTGCGATTACTTTTTCAATATGTCCAGGGTAGTTCTGTGATCTATCCAACGGATAAAAAGGATGTTCAATGGTATGGGGAAGGAGATATCGGCTATTATTTCACCAGGAATACAATTCCCGCCAAATATATGATCGCCCTGGCAGGATGTGAGACAAACATTCCGGGATTATCCATATTCAATGGAAAGAATATTGTAGATCGTATACATGGCGGGGAACTGGAGACAGTTTTAAAATCACGGACCTATCGGCTTGGTAAGGCAATCATGGCGCCTTATCAATGGCTAAGAAGATTGTTTCAGTCAAATCATCAATAGATGGGAATCACGGTGGTCATGTGCACATATAATGGCGCCAAATACATACTGGCGCAATTGGAAAGCATAGCGGCTCAATCCTGCCTTCCGGATCAGATCATAATATGTGATGATGGGTCTACTGACAATACAACCCGCATGATAGAAAATTTCATCCGGAATACTAAAATACCTGTCCGGTTTATTCAGAATACAACCAGGCTTGGGGTAACGCGTAATTTTCAACAGGCCATCTCACTCAGCGATAATAGATACACTGCCCTGTCCGACCAGGACGATGTTTGGCTGCCAAATAAATTAGAAAGACAACTGGATTTTCTGCGGCAAAATCCGCAATATGATATGGTATTTTCGGATCTTTTGCTCACCGATGAAGATCTGGAATATCTTGGTGTCACACTTTGGGAGAAATTCAGGTTTACCGGACATCGTCGCAAATTGTGGAGGCGGGGAAAAGGGTTTCAATTGCAGATGAAGAACGGCAACGTGGTAGCTGGAAGCACGCTGTTATTCCGTACGGCTTGTCGTGAAAAATTTCAACACCTGTTGTCAAAGCCTTATCATATCTGGTTTCATGATGGGATCATTGCCAACGTTGCCGCACTTGAAAATAAGATCGGCCTGATAGAACAACCTCTGGTAAAATACAGGCAGCATAAAGAACAATTTACTGAGCCATATCGAAAACGTACCTATCCCAATCTCAGGCTTCAATACCAGGAACTCTTTGACGATTTTACTCAAATGGGATTTTCAAAAACCCACTTGCGTTATCTGGCAAACATGCTCAGGCATCTTACATTCCGGGAAACACTCCCCCCGGGAAAATTAAAACGGATCCTGAAAGTATTTGCAGAGTGGATATCACTTGGATATTTTAGGTATTCCCGTTCAATCGGACGGGTTGCCCTGGAAGATATTCTTAACAACAAAACTGGATACCATTCTTAATAACGATCTCAATCCTCACTACTAAATGTCCCGTTGGTTAATTAAAAAATTCTCGGGGTTGTTTTACAGGCTTCATTGCTGGCTGGAAGAAAGATCTTATTCCCCCAACTTCAGTCCTTATCGCGTCGAAACACAAAACATACCAGGCTTACCACGCATCGTTCATTTCAATGGGAATTTTGTGATTGGCGGAAGCAGCCAGCTGATCGTCGACCTGGTCGAAAGAACCGGCAATAGTTATTCTCACACCGTGATTGTTCCCGAGGTTCCACGGCCACTTCCCTACAAACCATTAAACATTCACCGGTTCAGTTTGCAACACATAACAGCGATGCAGGCTTATCTTAAAAAGGAGAAGCCCGCCCTGGCGCATGTGCATTATTGGGTAAGACATTACGATCGATTCCGGGATTTTTCATTCTGGTATCAGGCGGTGTTTAAGATTTGCGAAGAGTTAAGTATCCCTGTTATCCAGAATATTAATGTACCCACTCGTCCATACGAAAGCGGGTCAGTCATACATAATATATATGTCAGCCGGTATGTGGCGCAGGAATTTAACGGGGATAATCCCACTCCGCATTCTGTGATTTATCCAGGTTCTGATATGCGGCATTTCAGCAATGATCAGATCGAGGCTCTTCCCCGGAATACAATAGGAATGATGTACAGGCTGGACCCGGACAAGCTGAATGAAGCAGGGATCGATGTGTTTATTCAACTTGCAAAAAACAACCCGGGCCTGCATTGCTATATTATTGGAGATGGGCCATTGGTCATTCCATATAAAAGAAAGGTGAAAAGTAACGGGTTGAATAGTCAATTCAGTTTTCCAGGTTTCATCGGTTACCGGGATCTGCCCGGGTATTATAAAAAGATGAGCATTATTATAGCGCCGGTACATGATGAAAGCTTCGGGCAGGTAAGCCCATTCGCGATGGGAATGGGACTTGCAGTAGCCGGATATGATACCGGTGCGCTTGGGGAAATATTAGGTTCGACTGAAACCCTTGCGCAAACAGGTGATGTGAAAAGCCTCGTCCAAATCGTTCAGGGGTTGATAGATAATACCGAAAGGCGTATTCAGCTCGGTAAGAAAAACCAGGAGCGCGCGAGGAAGTGGTTCAGTACTGAGGAAATGATTAAAAAGTATGAAGCCCTTTACCAATCATGCCTGAACCCGGTAATGTCACCTTAGTCGGGTTTATCGTTTTATGTGACCTGCAAATTGCAAACTGCCGACTGAATGACTGATCGACTGAAGACTGACATACTGGTATTCACTCTTTGCAGCAATAACTACTTCGCGCAGGCGAAGACAATGCTGGATTCATTCAAGAAGTATCATACGGAGATCTCTACCTACCTGTTCCTTTGTGACAGGCTATCATCAACGATTCGTTATGATGAATTGGAGTCCACTGAGCTGGTCGTGATCAATGAAAAAGTGGTCCGGGAGTTTGATCAACTCGTCAATAAATACACATTATTTGAATTGAATTCGATCCTGAAGCCATTTCTGTTTCAATGGCTGATTAAAAAGAACAACCCGGAGAAAATCTTTTATATCGATAGCGACGTACTTTTTTTTGATAACCTGGATGTAGCTGTAAAAGCATTGGATGAATATGATATCGTGATCACCCCGCATTTTTGGACGCCGATCCCGGATGATGGATTGGAACCGTTTGAGAACAATGCGCTGAACTTTGGCACTTATAATCTCGGGTTTATCGGCGTTCAGCCGCAAAAAGAAAATACCCGGCGATTCCTGCAATGGTGGGGTGAACGAACGAGGAAGTTTGGCCATAACGATACGGTCAACGGATATTTTGTAGACCAGATCTGGTTTAACCTGGTACCGCTTTTTTTTGAGAACGTGTTGTCCCTAAAACATCCCGGCTATAATATGGCTGCCTGGAATTTACACGAGCGAAAAATAAATGGCCCTGGTGAAAAGGGGGAGGTGTTTTTAGAATCGGGGGACCCGCTCGTTTTTTATCATTATAGTTCATATGATCCTCAGAAACCTGGGGAGTTGTCACAGAAATATAACCGATATCAACTGGAAGATCAACCCGGGTTAAAAAAACTCTACCAGCACTATCACCAGGATTTGGTCCGAAACGGGCTTAATGAATATTCAAAGATAACCTGTGCGCTCCCGGTGAGAAGAGAACATCATCCGGGATTTGTGAGAAAAATGCTTCATCCGGGGGTCGCGCTGCTAAAAAAAATCTGGAGAAAGTTATAAGCAGGATACGGGATTGTATATTCAACGCAATAATTGATAATTATTGAATTTCTGATTGCTTACTGCAGATCCGAAACCGAAAACCGAAAACTGGGAACCATAAACCGGAAACCTCCATGACGCCATTTTTTTCCATCATCATTCCTACCTACAACCGGGCAGAAATGATCGGGGCTACGATTGAGAGCATCCTGGCGCAGGATTACCCGTATTTTGAGGTGCTCGTGATTGATGATGGAAGTACCGATGATACCGAAACAACGGTCAGGCAGTACAATGCCAGTAAGGTTATTTATCATCGAATCGATCGCGGGGAACGATCCACAGCGAGAAATCACGGTACCCGGCTGGCAAAAGGAGATTATATCAATTGGTTTGATTCCGACGATATCATGCTACCCGGACATCTGGAACAGTTGAAAAAAATTATTCAAACGGAAAACAGTCCGCCTTTGATCGGGGTAGCTTATGAAATGGAGAAAGACGGAGAAGGAATTGTTTACCGGGAAAAATACCCTGCCAAACAGATCAACCAGTTTCTTGTCAGTAAAAATTATATGCTTACGATGACCGGGATCGTTCGGAGGGATATAGCACTCAATTATCCCTTCAATACGAAGATCAATTTCCTGGAAGATTATGAACTGTGGTTAAGGATCGCTGCCGAGCACCCCGTGATCAGCTCGAACTACGTAACCGTACGCGTCAGGGAACATCAATCAAATAGCACCCTGTTCACCCGTGAGACGGTAAGGGATTATATTCGGGGTATTGATGAATTCATAAAGGAGGTAAAGGGCAACTCAAAAGTATGCCGGTTCATCGACGGAAAAATGTCCCTGTTCCGCATGAATCTTTATATAAGAGGGGCATATTTTCTCTCGCACTGTGGATTAAAGACGATGCCTGTACGACTTTTGTTCAGGAGCATAAGATCAAACCCGGTAATCTTACTGAACAAAGGATTTTATGCAACTATTAAACAATTGCTTTTCAGATCGCGTACTTTAAAATAAACAAGGAAGTATGTCTTATTTTGCCCATCCCACGGCAGTAGTTGATGAAGGATGCGAGATCGCTTCCGGGGTCAGGATCTGGCATTTCAGTCATATCATGCCCGGGTGCAGGATTGGCGAAGGATGCAATATTGGCCAGAACGTGATGGTATCGCCAGGCGTCATACTGGGGAAAAATGTAAAGGTGCAAAACAATGTCTCTATTTACGAAGGAGTGATCTGCGAGGATGATGTGTTCCTGGGGCCTTCGATGGTTTTCACTAATATCATTAACCCGAGAAGCGCTGTGGTAAGAAAAGGTAAATATGTAGCTACCCTGGTCAGGAAAGGCGCATCCATTGGTGCCAATGCCACGATCGTATGCGGAAACGAGATTGGTAGCTTTGCCATGATCGGCGCGGGGGCAGTCGTTACAAAACCGGTGGCTTCCTATGCATTAGTGGTTGGTAACCCGGCAAAACAAATTGGTTGGGTAAGTGAATATGGACACCGGCTTCATTTCGACATCCTGGGAAAAGCCGAATGCCCTGAATCAAAAGAAAAATATGTTCTGGAGGATAATATGGTAAGAAAAGACTAACGCTGCCATAATCAAAAGATGAAAAATTTCGCATTGATAGGGGTTGGCGGATATATTGCACCGCGGCATCTCAGGGCCATTAAAGACACCGGCAATAAATTAGTTGCCGCACTGGATCGTCATGATTCGGTGGGCATCCTGGACAGCTATTTCCCGGAAGCGGATTTCTTCATAGAATTTGAGCGTTTTGATCGTCACCTGGAAAAGCTGAAACGCAAAGGAACACAGATTGATTACGTCACCGTTTGTTCTCCCAATTACCTACACGACGCGCATATCCGCTTTGGTCTAAGGATCGGTGCGGACGTGATCTGCGAAAAACCACTGGTGCTAAATCCATGGAATGTAGAGGCGCTGATGGAGATCGAAAAAGAGACCGGGCGAAATGTGTATACGATCCTGCAGCTAAGGCTACATCCCGCGGTGATCGCATTGCGTGATAAAGTGCTAAGCTCCGGAAAGAAATACGATATCGATCTCAAATACATTACCTCCCGGGGCCACTGGTATCATATCAGCTGGAAAGGGGATTTGCAGAAAAGCGGCGGTATCGCTACAAACATCGGGATCCATTTTTTTGATATGTTACTTTGGATCTTTGGGGATGTGAAGAAAAGCGAAGTCATTACCCATACCAATGATTCGGCTTCGGGCAAGCTGGAACTGGAACGGGCCAATGTGAACTGGTTTTTGAGCATTGATGCCAACACCCTGCCGCCGCAGGCGGTAAAAGAAGACAAAAAAACATTTCGATGCCTTACCATTGACCAGGAAGAATTTGAATTTAGCGACGGGTTTACTGAATTGCATACGCGCTCATATGAGGAAATTTTAAATGGACGGGGATTTGGCCTGCATGAGACCATAAAATCGATTACGTTAGCACATGATATCAGAAACGAAATCAAAAATGGAACTAAATAATAGTAAGGTACTTGTCATAGGTGGTGCTGGATTTATTGGTGGGTTTGTAGTCAGGGAATTATTGAAACACGAAGTAGCAGAAGTTGTTATTTACGACAATTTTGCGCGAGGAAAATTTGAAAATATTGAAGAAAGTTTGAAAGATCCGCGTTGCAGAATATATGAATATGGCGGAGACATACGGGACATTGATATCCTGAATCAGGCCATGAATGGGAAAGATTTTGTTTTTCACCTGTCAGCCATGTGGTTATTGCATTGTAGGGATTTTCCAAGAACTGCTTTTAAAGTGAATATAGAAGGCACATTTAACGTGCTTGAGGCTTGTGTAAAAAATAATGTAAAAAAACTAATCTATTCTTCATCTGCTTCTGTGTATGGAGATGCTGTGGAAGTTCCAATGACCGAGTCGCACCCGTACAACAACAAAAATTTTTATGGAGCTACTAAAATAGCTGGCGAAGCTATGTGTACTGCTTTTAATGACAGGTATGGGCTTCCGATAGTTGGTTTGCGTTATATGAATGTATACGGTCCGGGGCAAGATCAAACGGCAGTTTATACGGGTGTTGTTCCAATCATGTTGAATAAGATCGATGCCAATGAACCGCCGGTAATAAATGGAGATGGTAGCCAGGCTTACGATTTTATCTACGTTGAAGATGTGGCGAGATGTAACGTGGCTGCATTAACGAGTGAAGTGAACTTCGGGTTTTATAATGTAGGAACTGGTGTGCAGACTTCTATCAGGGATTTATGTGATACTATTTTAAGATTAAAAAAGTCAAATCTTGAGGTAACATACAAGCCTTATAGCGCGAATGATGCGAGGGCCCTGGTTAAAAATAGAATTGGTTCGCCAGTAAAAGCCAGGAATGAATTGGATTTCGAGTTTAAATATGATTTGGAAACAGGGCTCCAGCGCCTGATTAATTGGCGAGACAGTGGAGGCTATAAATAAAAAGCATGAACGTATCTACAATAGAAAAACGAAATATTCCCATCGCAGCTCCTTCAATGGGCGAGGATGAGTGGTTGGCAGTAAAAGAACCAATCGAAAAAGGCTGGCTTACACAGGGACCCAAAGTAAAAGAATTTGAATCTCTTTTTGCGGAGATTCATAATGTAAAATATGCACTGGCTGTTTCAAATTGCACCACCGCGCTGCACCTGGCTTTGTTAGCTTGTGGTGTTGGGGAGGGCGACGAAGTCATTGTTCCCTCTTTTACGTGGGTTGCAACTGCCAATGCGGTGCTTTATTGTAATGCTACACCGGTTCTCGTTGATATCGATATTTCGACTTTCAATATTGACATTGAAAAAGCCAAGGCTAAGGTCAGCTCGAAAACGAAAGCTATTATACCTGTCCATTTGTTTGGACTTTGTGCGGATGTAGATGCTATTAAAAGGGAATTTCCTCAATTGAAGATTATTGAAGACGGAGCTTGTGCAGCTGGTGCTTCCATGCAAGGCCGAAAAGCAGGGGGATTAGGTGATGTTGGTTGTTTTTCTTTCCATCCCCGCAAATCAGTTACGTGTGGGGAAGGAGGGATGTTAACGACAAACGATGAGAAGATCGCGGCTCACCTCGATATGCTTCGCAATCATGGTGCGTCTGTTTCGGAAGAACAACGGCATCATGGACCTAGACCTTATTTACTCTCTGCTTTTGATATCGTTGGATATAATTACCGGATGACGGACCTGCAGGGCGCTGTTGGATTTGTACAATTGAAAAAACTGGAGCGGTTTATACAGGAAAGAGATAAATGGGCGGCATATTACACGAAGGAATTGGAAAGTATTGATTGGCTGCGCACGCCGAAGCTACCAGTTGGATACAAGCACGGCTGGCAGAGCTACGTGACTTTTGTCGATGAACAAAAGGCTCCAATGAAACGAAATGAAATAATGGAAGAACTGCAAAAAAGAGGAATTGCCACCAGGCCCGGTACCCATGCCATTCATATGTTAGGAGCATATATCAAAATGTATGGGTATAAGCCCAATGATTACCCGGCATCTTACGCAGCAGACCAGTATTCCATGGCTATTCCACTGCACAATAAAATGACAAAAGAAGATTTTGATTACATTATCGCCACGCTGAAATCTTTGTAATTGTGTGCGGAATTGCAGGTATATTTCAATTGAACGGGAAACCAGTCGCATCAGGGATTATCCAGGACATGACAAGGGAGCTCGTTCATCGTGGACCAGATGGAGAGGATTATTACGTCAATGAGAATGTAGGATTGGGGCATCGAAGGCTAGCGATCCTGGACACATCAGACAAGGGTTCTCAGCCGATGAAATCGAAAAATGGCGAGTGGATCATTGTGTTCAATGGATGTATTTACAATTTTAGGGAACTAAAGAAGGAATTAGAATCAAAAGGTCATGGATTTATTTCTACGGGAGATACCGAGGTAATTTGCGAGGGACTTGCGGAATACGGACCTGCATTTTTTGAAAGAATGGACGGCATGTTTGCGATTGCTGCATGGAATAGTAAAACGAAAAATCTATGGCTTAGCCGGGATCGGTTTGGCGTAAAACCGTTGTATTATTATTTCAAGAATGGAACATTCTTATTTGCATCTGAAATAAAAGCGTTCTTTAAATATCCGGAATTCAGTATACAATTAAATGCTGGCGCCTTAAATGAATATTTCACGTTTCAAAACCTCTTTTCGTATCGCACGTTATTTGATGGTGTACATATGTTGCCCCAGGCAAATACGATATCTATTAATTCCGCGACCACATTTATTAGCCACCAATCATGGTGGGATTATGATTTCTCAAAGCCTGACGAGACGATTAGTTTTGAAGATGCGAAATGTGAGACAAACAGATTATTTAAGCAGGCTGTCGCTAAGCAAATGGTCTCCGATGTCCCGGTCGGGAGTTATCTGTCGGGCGGTATGGATTCGGGGTCAATTTCTGTGATCGCTTCACAAAAAATAGAACGGCTTTACACATTTACATGCGGGTTTGACATGAGTGAAGTAACTGGAGTGGAAGCGAACTACGACGAGCGCCGGGCTGCTGAATTGACGGCTAATTATATAAAATCAGAACATTACGAGCAGGTAATCAACGCAGGAGATTTAAGTTGGTCTTTACCGCGGCTCGTCTGGCATTTAGAAGATCTGCGTGTAGGGATGTCATATCCCAACTTCTACATAGCCAGGCTGGCGTCGAAGTTTGTGAAAGTTTGTTTGCAGGGTACAGGGGGAGATGAATTGTTTGGTGGGTATCCCTGGCGATATTACCGGATATTTAAATCAATCAGCCAGCAGGATTTTTTCAGTCAATATTTTGATTTCTGGCAGCGATTGGTACCTGAAGCGCAAAAAACTCTTTTATTCAATGCAAAGACCTGGCGCAAGATAGACAGCACAGAACCGCGCAGTATTTTTGAAAAAGTATTTCTGTTTAACAAGAACCTATCTTACGAAACGCCGGAGCATCACATAAACAATTCGCTTTACTTTGAAATAAAGACATTTCTCGCCGGCTTATTATTAGTTGGTGATAAGCTTTCCATGGCTCATGGGTTGGAAGAACGGTTCCCATTTCTTGACAACGATCTGGTTCAGTTTGCGCAAACAATTCCCGTAAAATACAAATTAGCCAACCTGGAAAAAATGAAAAAGATAGATGAGAATGAGTTCAGGTTAAAGAGAAACTTATATACCGAATATGATGATGGCAAGAATGTTCTCAGAAAATCTATGGAATCGATTGTTCCCGACCAGATCATTAATCGAAAAAAACAAGGATTTTCAGCGCCTGATGAAAGTTGGTACAGGGGTGAAAATGCCGCTTATATGAAGAATCTCCTGACAAATGAAAGAACGGTCAGCTCGGAATTTATTAATCCAGCATACATTCACCGGATTATTGATGAGCATATCAACCAAAAAATCAATCATCGGCTTTTGCTTTGGAGTTTTATGAATTTCGAATGGTGGTGCCGCATATTTCTAAATAGCGAAAGGATATCATGAAAACTGTTTTTCTTGGATCTACAAAGTTCAGCGAGGAATTGCTGTTGCATCTTTTGAATAACAGGGTGTCAGTCGATTTACTTTTCACTATTCCCAGGGAATTCAGTATTTCTTATTCTGATAAATCAGTAACGAATTATAACCATTCCGACCTTCAGGTAATAGCACAGGAATTCAGAATCCCATGTTTCGAAATTGAATCAGGAAAAAAGCAGCATATAACTGACTTTACTGAAGAAATAAGGAAAGTGACTCCGGATGTTATCCTAGTGATGGGTTGGTATTATATGGTTCCCCAGACAATAAGAGACTTGGCTAAATATGGGGCTTGGGGCATTCATGCATCAATGCTCCCGGACTATGCTGGCGGTGCGCCACTTGTTTGGGCAATGATCGAAGGCAGAAAAAAAACAGGGATTACCTTATTCAAACTGGCCGATGGAGTTGATGATGGGGATATTATCGCGCAAAAGGAGATAGACATTGATGACAATGATACCATTAGTGAAGTTTATGATAAGGTCATAGAGAAATCCAAAGACTTGTTACTTATTAATCTTCAAAATATTGAGAATATTAAGTTTACTCCTCAGGATAAATCAAAAATCAAAGTGTATCCTCAGCGTAAACCCGAAGATGGAGAAATAGACCTGAGTTGGCCAGCGAAACAAATCTATGATTTCATTCGAGCGCAATCAGCTCCCTATCCTGGCGCATTCATACGTACGACTGATGGTAAGAAAATAATCATAGAAAAAGCGAAGATTTCAGAATGATATGATTGAAGCGTTCACCCAAATATTTACTGAGCCGGTTCAGCTAATAAATAACACCATCTTAATCGGCCAAAAAGAAAAAATACCTGTTAATCAAACTCAAACTCAGCAGGCATTTAGCGACAAATGGGCCGAAGTGGAGCGATTTAAAAGTAGAGAAAAATTGTATAAGTTTCAATTTGATTGGTTTTTGAAACTATATGGATTTGAGTCGGAAAAAATACTGGCTGAGTTTTTGTCGAAATGCAAATACATTATAGATACGGGTTGCGGGTTAGGATATAAAAGTGCATGGTTCGCAAAATTGGCACCTAGAGCAATGGTAATTGGAATTGATATTTCCGATGCTGTCGACATTGCAGCCCGTAATTATGCAGGTATTTCAAACCTTTATTTTCTCAAAGCGGATATTGCCAATACAAAAATCAAACCTGATAGCATCGATTTTGTGATTTGCGATCAGGTTATCATGCATACGGAAATCCCCGAAAAAACATTTGCACATCTTTCCAGCATCACAAGCAAAAACGGGGAATTCGCCTGTTATGTCTATTCCCGAAAAGCCCTTCCCAGAGAACTTATTGATGATTATTTTCGAAAAGTTACTCATGAAGTAGATAAGTCTGACATGTGGCGCCTTTCGGAACAATTGACTGAACTGGGAAAAAGGCTTAGTGAGTTGAATGTCCAGTTTGAATCACCCGATATCCCGTTATTGGGAATTAAAGGTGGTAAATACGATATACAAAGGTTTATTTACTGGAATTTTTTGAAGTGTTTCTGGCGAGCTGACTGGGGATATGAGCTTTGTACAAGCACCAATTACGACTGGTATGCTCCTTCGAATGCAAAACGTTTTTCAAAAGATGAGTTCCTCCATCTCGTCAGGGAGAATAATCTACAAGTGAAATATTTTCATGAAGAAGAAGCATGTTACTCGGGTCGGTTTGTCAAATCATGATAGGGTGAAAGTTTTATACCTGCCTCAGAATATTGCTTCCATGCCTTCAATTACAAGCCAGGCAATAGGGCAATACAATTGTGAAGCCAGGTATTTAACGAAATCAGAACATCATTACCAATCTCATTCAAATGAGGGGGTGGTGATACCGAATGATGTACCAAAACGGTCTCCCCTAAAATGGGTAATTCATCAATTAAGTGTCCGAAAAAACATCAGATCTCTCATTAAATGGGCTGATGTCGTGCACTACACATGGGGGCCATTTTTTAAAAATGCCGTCGATTTGGATTGGGTATATAAAAATGACAAGCCCGTATTTATTGAATGGGTGGGGAGTGACATTCGTAATCCGGAAATCATCAAGAAGATCAATCCTTTTTATGAAATAGCTCTTCGCAATGGGTATGAATATGCAGACCTTGAAAGCCAGGAAAATTCCTTGCGTAATCAGCAATTATTTGCAAAAGCGGGAGCTATACCAGTACTATGTCCTGAAATGAGTTTATATCTCGATAAATCGTTATTTCGGGAATCTTATATCCTTTTTCAAAGAATAAATACACGGGATTTTATAACAAGTTATCCTGAGATCAATAAGGCAAGGCCCCTGATAGTACACTCGCCTTCGGCTAAAGTCGCGAAAGGCTCGGATTATATACTTGAGACGGTTGAGAAGTTGAAGCGAAAATTTTCTTTTGAATTCAAACTGTTGCATAACCTGCCCAGGAAAGTAGTGCTTGAAGAATTAAGATCGGCGGATATTTTCATTGATCAGATCATTATTGGTGGTTATGGGATGGCTGCTATGGAAGCCATGAGTTTTGGGAAACCGGTTGTCGCTTATTTGATGCCCGAAGTCTTTAATGCGGGATTGCCTGCTTCTTGCCCCATTGTAAATACAAATCCGGAAAACCTGGAAATGAATTTAGCTAAACTTATAACAGATGCGGCGAGTCGACATACGATTGGTGTGAAAAGCCGGGAATATGTTGAGCAATATCATAATGCTGATACGATTGCAGAGCAATTAATAGGGATATATCAAAAGGCGATAAGTGAGCATGACTCTCGGGAAAATTAAAATTTTAGCTAAAGACAGTTTTATTTACGGGCTATCGGGTATCATCAACCGGATGATAACGATTTTTCTTGTCCCGGTATATACGCGTATATTCCTTCCAGGAGATTACGGGATTATCAGCCTGGTAAACACCACTTTTTTCCTCGCCGGAATCCTGGCTATTTGTGCATTAGATTCCGCGTCTGCCAGGTGGTATTATGATGCTAAAGACGAAACCGATCGTAAAAAAATATTTTCCTCATGGTTCTGGTTTCAACTTTTGCTGAGCGGAATATTGGGGCTATTGCTGTTGGCTTCACTTCCGTTATTTGCCGTTCATGTTTTCAACATCCCGTCTTCTGAACTCTGGTTGATCTGGTTACTGCCTTGCGCCACCCTGGTTGCTAACATCCTGCCCAACCTGATCTGGAACTGGTACCGGTTAGAGAGGAAACCGAAGGCGACGGTCATTTATAATTTGTCGCTCTCAATTACCACTATTATTCTAACTATTGTTTTTGTGGTTCTCCTGAAATGGCATATCGCCGGGGTTTATGCAGCTTTGTTTATTTCCAACCTGGTTTTTAGTTTGATCGCGTTGGTCAGCCTGAAAAGCTGGATTCATATAAGATACTTTGACCGCGTGCTGATCAGGCAAATGCTGAAGTTTGCTATACCTATGGTACCGGCAGCCATCGCCTATTGGTTGATCAATTCAACGGCTGCTTATTTTATTTTATTCATGGAAGGGCAGGCGCGGGGAACACAGGATGTGGGTTTATTTACTGTAGGGGCAACTATTGCCTCGGTGGTTAGCCTCTTTACTGCCGCTTTTCAACAGGCATGGGGACCCTTTGCCTTTTCAATAGCCAATGAACCGGGGGCGAAGAAAACATATGCGAGTGTTTTTTTGCTTTTTGGCCTGTTCAGTAGTGTCATCATACTTGGTATGTTCCTTTTTGCTCCGGAAATCTTGATGATCTTCACAAATGTTAATTACTATGATTCAGCCTGGGTAGCTTCCATTTTAAGTATTAATGTCATTTTTATTGCTTTTACATATATAGCCTCTATCGGGACCAGTATCATGAAAAATAGCCTGTATTATTCTAAAGGAGTTTTGCTGGGAGCCATTGGAACGATGATTTTCAACTTCCTTTTGATTCCGAAGGTGGGAAAAGAAGGAGCGGCAATAGCCACTGTTCTTGGGCAAGTGCTCGTCCTGCTTTATTTATTCTATTATGCCCAGAAACTGTATCCTATTTTTTACAATTTTAAAAAAGTAAGTTTTTTTCTATTGTTAGGGATGGGCTTCGGTGTATTGGGACGCCTGATTCCTTACGCCAATTTGACGACAGCGGTACTGATTAAGACGGTAATATTGATAGCTTTCATAATATTAATTGCTTTATCCATCAGAAGTGTAACCCAGTTAGTTTTTTCAAAACCCAGATTAATTAGTTGAATCCAAAAACATGTGTGGAATTGCAGGCATAGTGCGCAGATCTAAAATTGCGCAGAGCGAACTGAAGTCGATGACTGATGCCATTAAGCACCGGGGTCCTGATGGAGAGGGATTTTGGTTGAACGAGACAAGCAATGTGGGGTTAGGACACCGGCGCTTATCTATCATAGATCTCAGTTCGGCTGGCAATCAACCCATGTTGTACCGGGATCGTTTTATCCTCATCTTCAATGGCGAAATTTATAATTATGTAGAATTAAAAAATGAATTAGCGAAGTCCGGTGTATCCTTTTCCTCACAATCGGACACCGAAGTGCTTTTAGCATTATATGATAAGTACCAGGAAGATTGTCTAAAATACCTGGATGGAATGTTTGCTTTTTCAATTTATGATAATGAAACTGGGATGCTATTTTGTGCACGTGACCGTTTCGGCGAAAAGCCTTTCTATTATCATTATGATGAAGGGTTCCATTTTGTATTTGCCAGTGAGATGAAAGCCCTGTGGGCGGCAGGAGTCAATAAAAAAGTTAGTGAGAAAATGTTGTTCAATTACCTGGAAAATGGGTATGTCCAGAATCCTGAGGATTTAAGTGACACATTTTTTGCCGGGATTAAAAAGCTAAAAGCGGCGCATTATTTAAAATTAGATACCCGAAACTGCAGAATCCAGGACTATAAACCTTACTGGAATTTAACGGTGAGAGAATCCAATACAATCGGTGACTCAGCTGCTGCCGAGAAATTTCGTGAGCTTTTTACAGGATCCGTTAAAAGAAGACTGCGCAGTGATGTTCCCGTTGGTAGCAGTCTCAGCGGCGGATTGGATAGTTCGCTGGTCGTGATGACCATTGATCAATTAAAAAAAGGAACAAACCAAATACAGAAGACATTCTCGGCGAGATTTCCAGGTCATTTGAAAGATGAAGGCCAGTATATGCAGCTGGTGATCGATCAGTGTAATGTTGAACCTCATTTTACATTTCCAAAAGAGGAAATGATCTTGAATGATCTGGATAAGATTATTTATCACCAGGAAGAACCATTTGGGAGTGCAAGTATCTGTGCACAATATGAAGTAATGAAGCTGGCACGCCTGGGGGGTGTGACTGTCTTATTGGATGGGCAGGGCGCGGATGAGGTTATGGCGGGATATCATAATTACTTTGAAACGTACTTTAAAGAATTAAAGAGAAAAGATCATACAGCTTTTGAAAAAGAACGACAGAACTACTTACAACGCCATCAGCATAGTAAAATCAACCCGGTCGAAAAAACATCAGTACGTTCGCTTGCCCGGCAATATGGGGGTCTTGCATTTAAGATAGCCAAGCGGGTCGGCAAATTGGTGAATCCGGTGTTCAACAAAAATTTTTACAACACTTACAGGAACCAGGTTTTTCAAAGCAAACCCGAATTTGACAGTTTGAATGATCGATTGCTGTGGGATACTACTTGGTTTGGCCTGGAACAATTATTAAGATATGCCGATCGTAATAGCATGGCCCATAGTCTTGAAGTACGATTGCCTTTCCTGAATCACTCATTGGTTGAGTTTATATTTACACTCCCTTCGAATTTTAAGATACGGGATGGATGGACAAAATGGATCATGCGAGAAGCTTATAAAAATCTTTTGCCTCAAAAAATTGCCTGGAGAAAAGATAAAATAGGGTACGAACCACCCCAGGATGAATGGATGACAAAAAAACAAATCCAGGAAAAAATTCACGAGTGCAGGAAAATCCTGATTGCCGAGGGCATTTTAAACAAGAATATTCTGAAACACAACTTAAACGGTGTCTCAAGCTGGACGCGACAACAAAATGATTGGTCGCATTTAATGGCTGGGAGTCTTTTTAAATGATAAATTACAAATTTTTCATTGGGTCGAAGGATTGCCAGACCTGGGAAGTTGATTTGATAAATTGAAACGCCAAAAAATTTTTCTTATTCATTGCCTTTTTGCTGAACTTTTTATCAGCGGCGTAGGTAACCGGTTTGTTGGTTTTTGGAGTTACCTCCAAAAGAACATGGACATTTTGCCAGCTGATGTGCATTTACTGATCAACCGCTCTTTATGGGACAAATTTTTTCCGGGGCAGAACCCGCCAAAGAATGTAACAGTCATCCGAGCTAATTTAAAATACTTCAAATACACGGGACGTTTATTTTATCCATTCTACATTGTGTACCTGTATTATAAGCATAGATGCACCTCTATGCATATTGCTAATAGCATCATAAATCCGATTTTGTTTATTCGGCTCGTCAATTACCTGCGAATTCCATATTGTTATACGTTCCCGTCAAATAGCATTGAAATGATCATCTATGGAAGCGAAAAGCGGAGGCGTTATTACACAAAATTGCTTTCGATGATCAGGAACCTCGATATCCTGAACCCGACCCATCATTTGGATAAATTCCCTGCCCGGAAGTTTATCAGTCCAACCAGTTT
>Ga0196964_10000409_pt1 | contig 27389 bp, 37 predicted proteins | sample S1_10metaG_FD_148615 | JGI IMG/M metagenome (GOLD analysis project Ga0196964, IMG submission 148615) | Soil microbial communities from Anza Borrego desert, Southern California, United States - S1_10 | ecosystem: Environmental > Terrestrial > Soil > Desert | place: USA: California | collected... | reverse complement strand
GGCCAAGACCGGCCGCAAGGTCCAGGACAAAGTGATCGGTATGATCCAGAAGAAGGCGGCGAAAGCCTCGTAAATATGAGCATGACAGATCAGAAAGAAAAAACCAGCGGTGATCTACCCACGAAGGACGGGATGTTCTTCGAGACATTCCAGTTGGTGCCGGAATCCAACATGACCGGTCCGGAGCTTGTGGCGATTCTCACCGCGTTGCAGATCAACTTCTCCAGGATGATCCTGGATCAGCTTCCCGAGAATGCACGCCGCCATTTCATCCGCATCAGCCGTGACGGCAAGAAGGAGCGCTGGAACAAGCGCATGAAGTGATGGAACGCGATTATTACGTGGATATGGACACGCCCCATCTGGTCGAGGATTTTCGCAGACTGATCCACGTCGTGGATTCCTTCGGGGATCGTATCGCCTGTAATGGTCTCTACGGACACATCAAGATGGGCATCGAAGAAGGCCGCTACACCGAACACACCATTTACCGACCGGGCTTCCATTTCTGCTTCTGGTTTGAAACCCCGGATGAGGCGAAATCGTTCGCCGAACAGACTGGTCTCTACAAGGTCCCCTCGGCAGCAGTCTTCAAGTGCCATACCGAGGATAAGCGTCCGATGGACAATTTGTCTCAGTTGGCCATCTACAACAATCGTCGATTCGGAATCTGGCCCCAGCACTACACCGAGGCCCAGATCGCCGAACTCACTGATCTCGCCCAACTCTAACAGTCCCAATAGGTTGCTCCGTAAATATTAGCGAATGGAGTAACCATGGCCGACGACAGCACGCCCGTCAGAGGGCGGATCACCAACTTCTTCACCGAACTCAGTCGCACGCAGTCCCCAGTGGGTCTGGACGTGCGTGGGGAGAATGCCTGGGCGGTCGCGGTCAAATTCATGACCCTCCTGGAGGAGTCCGTGAAGGACCCGGAGGAGCGCCGCAAACTCCAGTCGGCCTGGTACAAACGGGTCAGGGATAATGATTTCCGAAAATTCCGCAGAGCCTTAAATAGGTTCAAACGCGCTCAGCGGGGACAAGCAGATGAAGAAGACCTTCCAGGAACTGGTGAAGTTGGCTGAGAACGCCTCGGGTGGAGCGACCGGTGCGGGTGCCATCGCTCGGAGTCCCGCCACCAAGACCGATCCCAAGAAGCGTCCCCGGTTGTTCGGGAATACCCGTCCCGTTCGAATCACCCGCTGAATTTCCAGCCTTTTAGACGCAATTTTCTACACCCCACGTAAATACTCTTCGAAATTGGACGACGAGTCTGCCCGACCCGTTATCCCATCTGGTCTATGTGAGCGTCCCTCCCGGATCGGTCGAATTACCAAGGGCATGTGAAACTTAGAAAACCACAAACCCCTATTGGAGGGAAACAAAAATGGGTGCATATGATGTAACCTCGGCCAATACCAACCGTATTGTCCGCTTCCGCGTTGAGCCGGTCGCTGGTGCTGACCGTAATGCGGCGTTGTTCGGTATCTTGAAGGGCCGCAACGACAGCTACCCCAACTACGGCCGTCTGACCACGGCTGCGACTGCCAACCAGGAACTCGCTCAGCTTCGTACGTCGCTGGTTGCGCGTGCTCTGACGCGTTACGCGATCCTCGTCGGCGTGAAGCTGATTCTGGACTCTGCGAACACCGGTTCTCCGGGCACCGCGAATTTCGGTTCCGCTCTGGAACTGACCTTCGAAGTGAACGAGCGCGGTGAGTTCTACAACAACCTGTGGGCCACGAACACCGTCCTGGACAAGAACCTGCCGGGCGCTGCCGCGACCGGTACACCGGGCACCTACGCTGACACTGTTGGCGTCGGTGGCATGACCACCCCGAAGACCAAGCCGGACCTGAATGGTCTGTTGGCCACTCTGGCGGACATCTCCTATGATGCTGCTGGAACCACTGGTCCGTTCGGTGCGAAGTCTTCGACCGGCAACATCACGCTGCCGGATGGCCGTGTGACTGCTGGCGCTCCGATCCTGTCCACGGGCGTTGCGACCAACGCCTCTGGTCTGAAGGTGCATCTGCTCGCCTAAGTCTGACTTAGACGAAGATCAATCTCAAGGGCGACTCGAAAGGGTCGCCCTTTTGTTTTGAGCATTCCAGCAACCATAAATACCTCTTATCAACAAGAGGTACAACTTTTATGACAACTGGAAATATCGAGAATACCGAGCTTGGATTGACGACTCCGGCTGCGGCCAAGGTCACTGCGCTCAACATCAACAACGAATTCGATCTTCCCGTCACTGATGGCACGGCCGGGCAGGTCATGACCACGGATGGTGTTGGAACGGTCACGTGGGAAACTCCGGCATCGGGTGGTGTGGACGTGCAGGAATTCACAACTCCTGGGTCCGGAACATGGACCAAGCCCGCTGGAAATCCGAAGATGGTGTTTGTACAGGTTTGGGGATCGGGTGGTGCAGGTTATTTCTCTGGTGGTGCTGGTGGTGCCTATAACGAAGGATGGTTTTCGTCCTCGGAATTAGGAAGCACAGAATCTATCCTAGTCGGTGCTGGGGGTGTTCCTAGTGTTTCTTCCAGTAAAAACGGTGCGACATCTTCGTTCGGAGCTTCCTCTACGCTTATCGACGCATTCGGTGGAGAAGGAAGTAACGCTCGGGGTGGAAGTGGTACAGGTGGAGGTATTTGGAGCGCAGGAATTAATGGGGGTGCTCCGGATGGTGGATCATCGGCAAATCCAAGTTTGTTTGGTGGTGGCGGTGGTTCGACTAGCTACACGATGCCCGGTGGTAGAAGCCATTGGGGAGGTGGCGGGGGTGGAACATATCAAAGTGGGAATAATGGTAGTAATGGAGGAAGGTCTTACGCTGGTGGTGCCGGAGGAGGTGGTTGGGCAAACACTGGTTCAACTGCGGGGTCTGGTGGTATTTCTACGCTAGGAGGAAATGGAGGTAATGGTGCTGTCGGAAGTGCGAATGCAATCGATGGACAACAACCCGGAGGTGGTGGCGGTGGTGGTGATGATATAGCCACCAGTGGTGCTGGTGGTGATGGCATGGTTCGCGTAACCACGTTCTTCTAAGCCAGATCAAATAGAACTCAGAAGGGAGAGGCATGCCTCTCCCTTTTGTTTTGTCTAAATATGATCAGGGGTAACCACATGCTGAATTTCGATTTGCTCAAGGACGCTTGGAAGCGATTCCTCGCCCGCCGTCAGGACGAGGTCAGGGCGACCGAACCCAACTTTACCGCGCCCGAGAACGTCTACCTGAAACTGGTCGCGGAGGATCAGATGACCCTGACCGTGCAGTTTCTGGGATTCGAGAACGCCGTGGAACAATCCCGGTATATCCCCCAGGCCAAGCGCGTCATCCTGAACTGGCTCAAACAGATCAGCATGAACGTCCAGGTCCAACGCGGCATCGACAACACCCTGATCTCGAAAATCTCCAAGGAGATGAAGTTCGACGAATCGGTAAAATTTACGACACCAAAAAAGCCCGATGTTAAAATTGTCTCTGAATCTCCGGCCGACAGTAAATATAAAAGAACTGTCAGATATGGCCTCACGAATATAGTGAGGGTCGAGGAGAGATAAGAATGCCTAGAGCTAAGAAGACGACATCGGTTGATGTCTACCTGGACACTCTGAAGGAGGTCACGGGTGAGAAGAAGATGCCTCCACGCAGGCTGATAAAGCCGATCCAGGTGGTGGAGGCGGAGAAGAAGAGGGCCAAGAAGAAGCCCGTGAAGAAGACCACCAAGAAGGTCGCGAAGCCGCGCAAGAAGAAGGTCACGGTGAACCAGATTCTGATCGATTCGCCGAGTGTGTTGGAGATCGGGGTGATTGCGCCGGATGAGGTGCCGGTTAAAAAATCGAAGCATGCCACGGTGATTGATCTGGCCGATGCTCGGGCGTTTGAGAAGGCACATCCGGTGGAAAAATTACTAGCGCTGGTCGAGGATGATCCGGTGGTGAAGCAGGTGGCGGTTGAGCTACGTGACCTCAATAGTAAGATCAGGGACATCGAGAACCAGGACCTTCCTGCGTATGTCGATCCCAACACCCGCAGGGGTTACAACTGGGATGGATCGGAGTTCGAACCGAACACGGTCTGGACCAGGGTGAAGAGATTTTTCAGGAAGCATTTCGGAGAGTAAGTCATGGTAGATGATTTTGATCCCGTAACTGGAGCACGAATCGAGAAGGGTCGTCGAGCCGAAGAGGCCGGATGGAAGGGTGTTCAGCGTGACGCCGACAATACCGCGATGGATGCGTCTTGGCGCAATCGTGGCCAATCGCAGGTCGCGGTCGGTGCGGGCGCGGATGCGTTGGGTCGGATTCAACTGAAAGAGGAACGCCTGAACAGTCAGGCCATTGCCGCTCGTAAGCGTATCGAGGCGATCCTGGCCGAGGAAGAGGCTCCGCGTAGGAGAGTTCAACCTCAACAGCCCGGTCAATACACCGTGAAGAGGACCTCTCGGGGTCTGACCCTGGACGATCTCAGTGACGGCCTCAACCAGACCCAGATCAGTGCAACCGCACTTGGTCTGGACGATATGGATCAGGAGACCCGTGGGCTGCTCCAGGAGGACCGTGTTCGGACTCCGGCTCCGGCAGCATCCTGGACGGTACAGCAGGCCACGGCCAAGCTAACAACGGGCCAGAGCATTCCGGTGTGGATGGCGGTCGAAACCCAGTCCGGAACCGAGTTCAAGAAGCCGTTCCGTCTGGAAGAGGCTGCGAACCGTGCGGCGGCCATCCTGAACCAGTCTGGCAATCTAGGTGATCCCCGTCTGAAGAAGCTGATCGAGACCCACGACAAGTACCTGAACCTCCATAAGACGGTCCGTGCTCTGAAGAAGGTTGTCAGCGAGGGGGCGACCAACCAGAAGGCCAGTCTTGCACAGGCCCAGGCCGAGCTTGAGGCGGTCGCACTCTCCCTGGGTGTTTGATAAATAGTCCAGTAACTTACGGGAACACCGAAATGGCACTGACTTTTCTGAATCAAACCCCGATGATGGCGTATCGCCGCCTAGAGGCTGATCTCCGTCAGATCAACCCCCGGATCGATCTTCGTCTGTATGCGAAGATGACCCCGAGGAAGCTCCAGGAACGGATCAACTCGTTGAACGACACGATCAAATCGTTCGCACGTAACCGGGTCTATGGGTCCTGGTTGCGCGATCCCAAGTTTGTCGAGGCCAAAGTTCTACACGAGGCGTTGGAGACCCTTCACCGGTTGAAGGAGGATCGCGAAGCTCGTGAGGTTCTGGTTCCGGGCTACACCTACTATCAGGCGACCAAGCAATTTGGTTCGAATCTGGTTGGGTATCGCTGCTACATCGGCGAGAGTCAGAAGCATCACTGGGTCGAGTTCACCACGAGCGTTCCTGTTGCGAAGGCTCTGGAACTGATCCGTCACGGTGCGGATGAAGATTTCCGCCGCATCTATGTGGAGATGGCGGATGGTCGTCTCGATGGTCTCAGAAAGATTCAGATCGAGCACGTCACGGACTCCAGCAAGTCCGCACTAAAGCTGATCGAGGCGTATTGCGATTCCCGCTGGGAAGGCGCATGGCCCTGGGAGACTCGTGCTCCCTCTAAGTTGCACACCAAAATCCAGGAGCGAAAAGAAATGCGTGAGATGCTTTTGAAGGAGATGCGTGGTCGTTTCAACACCCTCCTGACTCGTTTGAACGAGGGTGAGATGGACAAGTTCGAAGTCATCTCCCAGTTGCAGGAGATGTCCAACAAGATTCAGTCCATGATCCAGGACCTCGGTCGCATCGCGGGTGAGGGACTGCTCACGATGAAGGATCAGGCTCGTGTCACCATGGGTGATCAGGCAGCGGCGGAGGTCGAGAAGGCCCTGACCCAGCCGGTGCAGCAGGCGGCCGATGTGCTGAGCCAGTTGCACGTGGCCCTGGAGAACGCGGTGAAGTCGTTGTCCGGTCAGGGTGGTGTTTCCGATCCGGCTATGGGTGGGGATGTCAGCCTGGGAACTCCGGGTGATGCCCTGGGTGGACCCGAGGAGTTACCGGACCAGATGGCCGATGTCAGCCTGGACGGTGCCGACGCTGAGCGTCCGATGAAGAACATGTAAAGATGAACAAGAAGACGAAGATCACGACGATGATTTTTGGTGGACTCGCTCTGGCCGTGGCCTTGGTCATCGGTGTGTTGGCGTTGAATCACTACGTCCTTTAAGGAGTAGCTGTGATGGGATTGATCCTGGACGGATTCTATGACGCGAAGACCGCACGCGACATTGCCACGGGTGGTGCTGCGGCTGCAACCGTCGTTCTGACCGAGATCAACGCGTTGCAGGTTGCCGTGAACAGTGCTGCCGCTGGTAGCGCCCTGCGGACGCTCGTCGTGAATACCACGACCATGACGCAGCGGTCCGTCTATTACGACGCCTGGAATGATCCCCAAACCTACAATGATGACGCGTCGAATCTAGCACGTGCCCGCATGGATCGCGTGGTCAACTACTTCACCCGTCTGGGCTACTCGATCAAACGCGAGCGTGAGGGTGTGGCCAATCGCATCCAGTGGAATATCAAGTGGTAGTTGCCACACTGAAATAAGTTTGTGTGGCAAGGGGAGCTTCGGCTCCCCTTTCTTATTTGAGGATGTCGGTGTGAGCCAAATTCGCAGGCTTCTCGATCCGAACCACTCCGGCCTGATTCACGATGTGCGGATGATCCTCCAAGAAGGCCACGGCGCTCTCATCCGAGATCAGCAGTTCACGGTAGGAGAACGTGATCAGGGGTTTCTCTGGGGATTCGGTAACTCCATAGCGATAGCCCATTTCGGCGAGTTGCAGGAATTCCGGACCATCATTACTGTCGATGGCGTGGAGATAGCGGGTCTTCGGCCTGAACAGATTGCGCACGAACTTCATGGTTTTCCCCAGAGTTTGAACTACTTTGTCCAATATGGGATACCGCATTGATCTTTCCAAGTTCGAATATCCAGAATTATCCTCCGTGACCAACCCGGATGGGAAGCGTCAGTATATGACCCCGGATGGTCCTGCCCCGAGTGTCACCACAATCCTGGGAACTCTACCGAATCCCGAACTGGACGCGTGGCGTGAACGTGTGGGTGAGGAGGAGGCCAACCGCATCAGCAAGGAGGCGACCACCATCGGCTCCTACATGCATGACATGCTCGAACAGTTCATGCTGAATCGAAGATACGAGAAAAGCCTAGACCCGCTTGAGGACATCGCCCGGAAAATGTTCCAGCCCGTGCGCCTGATCGGGTTGAAGGACCTGAACGAGGTTTGGGGCGTCGAGGTCGCCCTGCATGTGTCCGACATCTACGCGGGTCGTTCCGATCTGATCGGGGTCTACAAGAAACGCCCCTCGGTGATCGACTACAAGACCAGCATCTATCCGAAGCCACCGAAGCACCTGGAGAAGTACAAGCTCCAAACCGCCGCCTATGCCGTGGCGAACGAGCATCTAACCGGACAGGCTCTGGATCAGGGAGTGCTTCTGATCGGGATTCGTCCAAACGCCGAACGTAATGTCGCGGCGAATTGTCAGGTCGTGATCATGGATCAGGCTGAGATGGACCACTACAAGGTGAAGTGGGCCGAAGTCCTTGAGGGGTTCTATGCCTAAATACCCCAGAGGATTAGAAAATGCGCCTTTACGAACTCCAGAACGACATCGACGCTCAGCTTGATAAGACCGCCCAGGGTATTGGCAAGCCACAGCCGGGTTCGGCCACTTCGATCCAGCAGGGCGGTACGGGTGGAGTGCCCGGACCGATGGACCCCATGGGTGCTCCTATGGGCGGCGCTCCCATGATGGGTGGTGGTATGGGTGGCGATCCCATGATGGGTCAGCAGCAGAATCAACCTCCGCTCCCGGATGGTGTGGGTCCGACCGATCAGGACCTGGATGTGGATCGTGTGGCCAAGATCAGCGATGCGGTGCTCGCGGCCGTATCCGGACACCCCTATGTGACCGACTACAACCATCGTGACACCAAGAAGCCAACCCATCCCTTGCAGTTGATCTCAGCCGGGATGGAGGACCTCAGTAAGGTTCGCAATCTGGCCAAGGTCAAGATCATGAACAAGACCATCCGGAACGAGGTCGGTATGTTCGACAGCCCGGATGCGAAGTTCTATCAGGACCTCCTGTCATTCTCCGAGCGCGTGATGGATGCGAAGAAGCAGGCCGCCAAGGACCAACCCCATCGTGACATGAAGGATCAGAAAAAGGTCCAGACCCAGCATCGTCCCGAATCCAAGGTGAAAGCTGGGGAATTCCGTCATAATCCCAATAAGACTTGATCCGGCCGGGTTCATCCCTATTTTCCCCCTCATGGGGGTTTCATGAAGTTTTGTCTATTCGACGCGAGCAATCTAGTGCATCGCGCCAAGCACGTGGTGGGGAAACCCAAGGGGCCGACCTACTCGAATCAGGAGGAGCAGACCTATTCCAGCAATGAACGCCTGGGCATGGTCCTGCACGTCGTCTTCAACTCGTTGAAGAAGGCTTACGAGAAATTCGGCGCGAATCACGCTGTGGTCTGCTTCGACCGCAAATCCTGGCGCAGGGAAATCACCGAGACCTACAAGGCGAATCGTCGTGAGGTGGTGAGGACCCCGACCGAGCAGGCCGATCACGAAGCCATCATCAAGACCATCGATACTCTGAGGGATTTCTTCCGCGACTACACCAACGTGACCGTGCTGGAAGCACATTATGCCGAGGCCGACGATTTCATTGCCCGCTGGGTTCAACTCCATGAGGATGAGGCATTTGGTCATGTCATTGTGAGTGCGGACACCGACTTCAAGCAACTGGTGCGTCCTGGCGTTGATCTGTTCTCTCCCATCGCCTCCACCCTCTACACTATCGATGGGGTTTTCTACCAGGACGGCAAGAAGCCCAAGAAGGACGAGGTTCTGGTCGAGAAATACGGCGAGTCCTGGAAGATCAAAACCGACAAGCAGGGTGAGGCACTCCGCTTTGATCCGAAGTGGGAACTCTTCGAGAAGTGTATCCGTGGGGATACCTCCGATAATATCCCTGCGGCATGGCCAGGGGTTCGCACCAAGGCCATGGAGAAAGCGTTCTACGGGGATGCGATGGAGTGGAACAACTTCATCAATTCCACCTGGGGCGGAGAGGAAAACCCCATGAGTGTTCGAGAGTTATACGAGATGAACAAACTCCTGATCGATCTGACCATGCAACCGGACGCGGTGAAGGAACTGATCGACGAGGCCATCGCCGAGGCCCTGGAGAAACCCCATAAGCCACTGGTGGGGGCCTACTTCACCAAGTTCTGTGCCCAGCACGGTTTGATGAACCTGCTCGGTCGTTCCGACTCCATCGCCCGCATCCTCAATACTTCATACAATCAGTAGAGAATAGTGAACCAAATGGAAACAAACCCGGTACGAAAAGCGAACCCTGAGGAAACAAACCGTATACGCGCGTTCCAGGAAGCCGTCAAGCGCGAAGCGGAACGAATCAAGTCCATTAGGGGAACACCCAAATGTTCCTTCAAGTATAAGATCGAGGCTCGCCTCACCGTGAGCAAGACCATCGAGGTCGAGGCCGAATCTCTCGAACATGCCGAGAACCTCATCAATGACGAGATCGACCGTGGGCTCCATTTTGTTGTGGACGATGATGAGAGTCCCTGGGGCTGCGAGGACTGGAAACTGAAACTCCTGGAAACTGTGGACCTTCCTCCACCGCCCAAGATGGTCAATCCGAGCGAACCCGAATTACCGTTATAAACGAAGCACTTGACAAACGTTTCTCGATTTGGTATAATAGTTGAGAATAGAGAAACCAGAGGGTATCTGAGTTGGCCGAACAGTTTAAGAAGCTGACGGATTTCGAGCACGCTCGACTCCGAACGGAGATGTATTTTGGGTCGCGTGAGGAACACACGCAGCCCTTGATGGACTTCGACGGGTCCACCTTAGCCATGCGTGATTACACCTGGGTTCCGGCCTTATTCACGGCATTTCGAGAAGTCGTGGACAACGCCATGGATGAGGTCTCTATCAAGGGGCATGGTGACGCGGTTCGTGTGGACTATGATCCTAAGGACATGGTGTTCACCATTGAGGACAACGGCCGTGGCATCCCGATTGATGAGAAGCCCGAGCTAGGTAAGGGTCCAGCGGCGTCGATTCTTCTGGGTGAAGCACGTGCCGGTCGAAACTTCGACGAACGCGGTGAGGTTGCCGGAGCCAATGGTATTGGTGCGGCGACCACCAATTTCACCAGCGAGTGGTTCCAACTCGATATCTGGCGTAATGGCAAGCATTTCCGGCAGAAGTGGGAAGAGGGTCGTTACGGTGGAAAGGAAATCCACAAGACACAGGGACCCAGCATCACCAAGGGATCGGCCTCGCGTCGAGGCACTCGCATCCAATTCAAGCCATCCGCGAAGGTCTATTCCAAGATGGCTCTACCCTTGGAGTTTGTTCGTGCTCGAATGTGGGACCTTGCCGTAGCCAATCCCGAAGTAAAGGTCTACTTCAATGGCGAGCGCCTGATACTGCCTTCGACGAAAGACCCGCTGAAATCACTATATTTCTTGAACCGTGCGGTGCCGATGATCGAGACGATCACCACCGGATTCAAGGGTCGATTCTATGTGTGCCCGGATTTCGCCGAGCAGGATGAAATCGTGCAGAGCGTCGTCAACAACATTCCGATGCTACAGGGTGGTTCTCACACGGATGCGTTTCGCAAGCTGTTTTATACGGCGGTGATCGAGGCGCTGACTCCGTTGGCGAAGAAGGAAAGGCTTACGCTGACCCGCGAGGACATCAGTCAGGGGCTTCTGATCTTCAATGTCACCCGTATGGATGATGCTCGTTTTGATGGACAGCCCAAAACTCGTCTGGTCAGTGAGGTCCAGGCCAAGATCAAAGACGGCTTCGTCGAGTCTGACGTGAAATCGTTGATCCGTCGTAATCCGGAGTGGGTCGAGAAGGTTCTGGACCGTTGCCGTCGCCGTACGGGTGCGAAGGAATTGCGTGAGATCACCAAGGCGCAAAACGCGATGCAGCGCAGCAAGGTGGCTACGCTGGCCGACGCCACCGGCCGCGACCGTCGCAACTGTGTGCTGTTTCTGGCCGAGGGTAACTCCGCGATCTCCGGCATGCGTAATGTGCGCAACCCCGACATCCATGGGGGTATGGCTCTGCGCGGCAAGATCATGAACGTCTACGAGGAGACGCCCAAGGCGGTAATCGAGAACAAGGTCCTCGCCGATATCATGGCGGCAATTGGTTTGAAGGTGGGAATCTCACCGCTCCGTGATGGGCTCCGTTACGGCGCGGTGTTCATCGCCACCGATGAGGATGAGGACGGCAAGAACATCACTGCTCTGCTGGTGAATTTCTTCTACAAGTTCTGGCCCGATCTGTTTCGCGATCAGGACCATCCATTCATCTACAAGTTTTCGACCCCCTTCATCATTGCGCAGAAGGGCTCGACCCGCAAATACATCTACTCGCACGATTATGCTCAGTTCCAAGCTGATCTGGCCAAGGACAAATACAAGGGCTGGGAAGTGATCCGTGCGAAGGGATTGAGTCGTTTGACTCAGGACGATTGGAAACACTCGCTGGAGAATCCCGCTCTGGTTCCAATCGTGGACGACGGGAAATTAAAAGAATCGCTCGACCTCATCTTCAACAAGGGTCGTGCTAATGATCGAAAGAAGTGGTTGGAACATGAATGAGATTACCGACGTGGGTGCCCTGGAGGAGAAGGTCTCGCAGTTGACTGCCGAGGGCAAGCTTGGCTTCGTACCGATGAAGAAGCTCAAGGCGGATATGAAGAAGCTCAAGGCCCAGCTTCCTCCGATCCCCTATGACTGGTCGCATATCATGCAGTTGTGCATGCAGCGCCAGTTCGCCAGCAAGACCCTGGCTGAGGCGTTCATCGTGCTGCCTGTGGGCGAGCACATGGACACGAAGAAGAACAAGGCCCGTCTGGTTCAGGACGATGCGTCCTCCCCGGTGGGGTCCATCGACAAGACCGATTCGTTTGCTCGCATCGCCTATCAACCGTTTGCGAGCGCCAAATTCAGGACGGATGAGTTGATCCGTTGGTTGGTCACTTCTGGCAAGGTGGTGGATGAGCAAGTTTCAAGCGTATCTTAAACGCTTCGGGATTTCCTCGGCCACAGTTCAGGTCGAGACGAGCAGTCAGTTCATCGACCGTATCTCTCGTGAGTACGGAATGTATGTGCTCGACTACCGTGCAATCCCTGCGATCACCGATGGTCTCAAGACGAGCCAGCGCATCGCCCTGTGGCTGCTCAGGTCCAAGTCGGGCAAGACCAAGACCGTGGCCCTGGGCGGAGAAATGATCGCCTCCAACCTCTATGTCCACGGCGATACCAGCGCCAACGATACGATCTCGATGCTGGCCGCCCCGTTCGTCAACAACCACTGCCTGATCCAGGGTGAGGGCACCTTCGGTACCCGTGTGGCCCCGGTCGATGGGATCGGGGCGGCTCGCTACACCGAGGTCAAGCGTTCGAAGTTTGCAGAACAGCACCTGTATATCGACACCGATATCCTGCCGATGATCGAGAACTACGACGGCTCGGTGATGATGCCCAAGACGTTTCTGCCAGTGCTCCCATTAGTCCTGCTGAACGGGGTTGAGGGTATTGCCACGGGTTGGGCCACCAAGATTCTCCCGCGCAAGCTCTCGGACATTCAGAAGGCCGTGCGCGAGTACATCGAGAGTGGCAAGATCACCAACAAGCTGCTGCCCCATTACGAGCGATATGATGTGGAAGTAGTGCGTTCCGCCGAGAGTCCCAAGCAGTACTTCATCAAGGGTCGTCTCAAGATCAAGAACACCAGCACCGTATTGATTACGGAGCTTCCCCCGGACCTTCCATTGGAGAAGTTCAAGGAACGCCTGATCAAGATGGAGGAGGAAGGCAAGATCGCCGACTTCACCGACCGTACCACGGAGATCGTGAACATCGAGATCAAGATGAAGCGTGCCGATTTGGAGGGCAAAACTGAGGATCAACTCATCGAGTGGTTCAAGTTGCGCACCGTGGTCACCGAGAACATCGTGGTTCAGGGTGTGGACGGGCGAACGATCCATCCCTATGAGACTCCACAAGACCTGATCAAGGACTTCGTGGACTGGCGACTGGGCTGGTACAAGACCCGTTTCGAATACCTGCTCAAGGTCGAGGAGGAACGCAGCGTGTTCTGGTTGACCATGCTGGCCTGCTTCGAACCCGCCAAGGGTAAACCTGTGGCCGGGATGATCGCTGCGATCAAGTCCAAGACCGAACTGAAAGAACTGATCGAGGCTGCGGCCGAAGCCAACGAGGTTCCGGTGGTCCAGGAGAATGTCGAGAAGATCGCCAGCCTCCCAGTCTACAAATGGACCAAAGAGGGCTATGAGGAAACCATGTCAAACCTCGAAGATGCCCACGACCGCATCGAGGAGTATACGGCGATCCTCAAGTCGGACGCCAAGCGCAAGGCTCTCTATTTGAAGGAGGTCTCATGATGCTGACCCCGCGCCAAATTGAGATTCTCAAGATCATGCTCGAAGCTGAGCAGGCTGACGAGCGTGGCGAGGTCGATCCCATGGAGGACTACCTCCGGGATGAGATCGTCTGTGACGGGTTGACCTGTTACCTCGGGGACGAACCGATCTCCTGGCGCACGGTCAAGGCCCTGCTTGAAGTGGTCGCTATCTCAGATCGCTCAATCTCCGGTGACTCCGGTCGTATCTTCCGTCTCAACGGGATTGGTCGCGCTATCACTCGTCGCCCGGAACTTGCCGATGAAGTTGCTCGCTGCCTCATGGAAGGTGTCTCGGTGACCATCCGGAATGACCGTTTGGTCCGACTCAAATAAACCGGAACGCTGACGCCCTTTTACTGGCCTCGATCAGTTGGGTGGGCGGGTCGATCAGATACCAATATCCGTCATCATGCAGGAAGCAAGGGCCTATTTCGTAGTAGCCCATAACATCCCTGTAGCGGAGCATACACTGTCGTCCATCCACCCTGGCCATATACAGGGGTATCCACTCCGTCATCAGGCGGCTTTTCGCTTCGGAGCGTTCCGCTTCTTCTGGATCAGATGCAGGTCAGAGCGCCGGATCATCCATCGACCGTCCTTGAGTTCAGCCGGAACCTCTTTGTCGGCGATTCGCTTCCGAATGGGTGAGACATGAAGACCGGTTGCCTCGGACACTTCCTTGATCGTGAGAAAGTCATCCTTTTCCTTTGGGGTGGTTCCGTTGGTCTTGATCGGTCTCAGACTGGTGATCTCCTCGATCTCTGTGGCAAGTTCTCGCAGATGTCGAGCGATGCGTCCGATCAGAGCAGATTCGACTGGGGTCATTGAGCCACCTATTTGTTGCGGAGGGGGACTATTCCAAGATCAAGGCCCATCGTGTTCAGAGCGAACTTGCAGGTGATGTGTTGGGGGCGACGGGTATGCCCATTCCGCCACTTATAGAGGGTCGCCTTTGAGATGCCTGACTTGTTCGCAATGACGGTAATCGATGTGTGCTTCTCTTCCATGGCCTCGAATATCTCCTCGATAATCGGGTCCCTAGCGGGTCTTTTCGATTTCATCGAGGGTATCTTTTTGGGCATTGAGTCTCCTTACGGTTAGAGGTGAAAGTGTCACTCCGTTTTGGGGTGCTCTGTCAAGAGTAAATATGAGTATGAAACTGAACGAACTCATCCACGGTGTCCCCAAGGGCTCTCAGAAGCCCTATAAGCATCCCATGGCTACGGATGATCCCAAGAAGTACGTGGGTAAGTGGGAAGCCTATGACACACCTCAGGGACTGAGCCGGGTCAAGAAAAAGAAGAAGGTCAAGGAGTCTTTGGATCAGGCTGCTCCATTTGTGTGGTCCGAGAAGGGTGAGCGAGGCTGGTATGCTAGGTTCCAGTCAGGCACCTCGAAGTATTTTGTCGCATTCGCCCCGACAATCTCGAATCCTAACCTTTGGGGAATCGCGTTCGATAGTGAATGGGGTGGGGTCAAGAACAGTGCCCAAGAAGTGTTTGCGACGGTTTTGGCCGTGATCAAGGATTTCTTCGCCCAGAAACAACCCGAGATGATCGAGTTCAAGCCGAACAACACCAAGTTGATGCGGGTCTACAAGGCCATTAGCAGGGCACTGGGACCGACTCTGAAAGGGATGGGATATGAGGTGGATTACCGGAAGCCCACGTTCGGGGTGATCCGTAAGGTCGTGACGGAGGCCCGCTTGGATGAACTCCTGAATCGGCCCGCTTTGTATGATTGGGAGTACGAGCGCAATGGTGAGGTGAGTGCCGCTTACTTCTACTCGAATGAGATCAAGTATGTGACATTCTTCACGGAGAGGCGTCCGGGTAGTGGCACGTGGGAGATGGAGTTCGACCGCGTTGGTTGGGAGCCTATGGATTCCACACGTAAGCTGACTGGAAAACGACCCAAGGGTAAAGCCATCGAGGTGTTTTCGACCGTGGCCGCGATCATTGGGGATTTCCTTCAAAAGCGGGACCCCGATCAGGTCTACTTCCGGACTACCCGGTCTGGTTTGATGGGGGTCTACAAGGGTATGGGTAAGATTCTCCAGCCCAAATTGACCCGTCTTGGTTATCGGCTTGAATGGACAACCCCCATGCCGGGTCAACTCGTGGGATGGATCAAGCGTTCAACCGTGATCGAGGATACTGACGTGTCCTATGTGACACGCGTGGGACCGCAACCAGTTCAGATCACGGCAGATCAACTTTACCCCACGGATGTGGTCGCGCAGAGGAAGTCCAAGAAGGCTCCGCTCCGCACGGTGCGCCAGTCCGTGAAGGCCCTGGGCGGCAAGCTTCCTCGGTTGGGCGAGACCATCCGCAAGCCTCAGTTCGGCATTCTCAACACGGACTACGAGGTCCAGGACGAGGCGGGGAACGTGATCGGGGTGTGCGAGGTCCATGATAACGTGATCGAGAAGCTCGCAGCCAAAACCGGCGTGGACGAGGCGTATCTCGGAAATATCCTGCGGAACCTCCTGAGCACTCTAGTGCGCGAGGCCGACCGCATCAAGGCCCCACTCCGGATGCAACTCCAGCCGGGTAGCCGGGACGATCTCAAGCGATTCCTGGAGCGTTTCGGGTTCCGTCATGTCGGAGACAACATCATGAAGCGCATCGAGGGTGCAGTCACTCCACCCAGCGTGATCATGGTCACCGGAATTAACGGTTCGCCAGAGGCTTGAAACCCCTGAAATAGTGAGTATCTATGGGGTATTCAAATGGGGGACCTATGACCAGAGAAATCAAGCTGACCAACGGTGGTGTGGCCCTGGTGGATGACCAGGACTACGAGCATCTCTCGCAATTCCAGTGGCGCAAGAAAAAATCTGAGGGCAGCAAGGGTAAGGGCATTTACCATGCAGTGCGTGATGTCCGCCTCGGCAATGGTCGGAAGTTGACCATCCGCATGCACCGTTTGGTGAGCGAGGCCAAGAATGATCAGGGTGTGTTCCACGTCAACGGGAACGGCCTGGATAATCGTCGTCGCAATCTCCAACCTCGCACCTACAAGCCCTGGACCGGACGCCCGAACGAATCGGGGTTCCACGGGGTGAACCAGTTGTCCTCGAATGCTTGGGAGGCTGAGATCGAGTTCGCCGGAGCCAAGCACTCCTTGGGTAACTTTACGGATGCGGCCAGAGCGGCTCGTGCCTATGATCGGATCGCTCGTCGTCTCTACGGGAAGAATGCGGTCACGAATTTCTGATGGGCAAGTATCACGATACCCTTGGCGTCTCGTCGAGTGCGACCGAGGACGAAATCAAAAAAGCCTACCGCAAACTTGCGGCCGAACTCCACCCGGATAAGACGGGTGGAGACAAGGCCGCTGAGGAACGCCTCAAGGTAGTGAATCAGGCATATGCCGAGTTGAAGAAGGGCAACACTGATCCCGAACCTGATCCGAACATGCAGGATGATCTTCGTGACATCTACGAGACCATGCGTGGATTCGGATCGATGTTCGGTCAAAACTTCACGTCAATGAACGTGCCTCTCACGGTATTGCTGACCGGTGGCAAGCAAGCCGCATTCGTTCAGATACCAACACGACGTGGCAACATGGTCATCTTCACCACGCAACAAATCATGGTGGATATCCCGAGGGATCATCCGCTGGACAAACCTCTCAAAGTGAATGTGAATGGTCAAATACTAGAATTCTCTGTCCATCCACAAGCGGTGCGTTGGAATGACATCTCGATGGATCATGAGCGCACGGTCACGATCAGCGCGGTGAATAATCGCTATTGCTTGAACGAAGTCATCACCTTGGATAGCTTCGATGCCATGTTGGGAACCACACACACTCTGGTTCATCCCAACGGGAAAACTCTCAATGTGAAAATCCCCGAGAATACCAAACCGGGACAAATTATTTCCCTCGCCGAACAGGGATTGAACATGAGCTATGGACGCGGAGATTATCTGCTCCATATTGAAGTCACGACGCGCAAGCTGAATCTCGAACAAATCGAGATTTTACGCAAAGCCGTCAAGGAAATTGACTCCAAAAAGACCTGATCGGAGTACCCTGAACAGCAGATTTCGGGCGGTCCTAAATAGGTCCGGGCGAGTCTATATGTGGTATGAGAGTGAATTATGAATACATTTAATAGTGTGTTTTGGACCGGATCGACTAATATACCGGGCTCGTAAATACCCCCATCGTTTTTGAAATCCTCAGAAGAAAAATAAGGGAGAAAATTGGGAATGAATACAGTAGACGGAGGGGCATTTCGTCCCCTGCATCCGGGCATGGGCCAAGCTGTGGCTGAACGCACGATTCTGAGGAAGGTTGATCCGGTCACGCGTATAGAGTTGCCTAAGAACGCCTCTAAGGGCACACCCTTCGAGTGGGAGACTTGGGGAGAAGTTGCAGATCGTGTCGCATTGGGGAATTCGCTCCTGGCCCCGAGCAACGAGCAGGCTTCGGAATTCCAGCTTCTCCGCAAGCACATTGCGAACGCCTCTCTGCTGATGTCGGGTCGCCATCTCCAACACGGAGATCGGAATCAACCTCGGCGCAATCTGGAAATTTTTTCGAATTGTGCGACCGCCGCGACCAGCTTCGTTCTGTTTTATCTGTTACTGAATGGAAGCGGTGTTGGTCGTTCCTATGACGACGACATGATGCTGGTGGATTGGGACAACTCCCCGAACATCCGTTGTGTGCTCGACCACACCCATGCGGATTTCGATTGGTCCGCGCACGAATCGGTGCGTGATGCCCGTCACAAGTATGGGTCTGGTCGTGACGTGATGTGGTTCGAGGTCCCGGATTCCCGTGAGGGTTGGGCCAAGGCGTTGGAGCTTTGGGAGAATGCGACGTTCGAGAAAATCCACAAGGACAAGCTGCTTATCCTGGACTTCACCAAGGTTCGTTGCAAGGGATCGCCCATCGGTGGGATGCAGAATCGTCCAGCCAGTGGTCCGGTGCCTTTGATGAATGCGTTCTACAAGGCTGCGACTCTCAAGGGTGCGGGTCTGACGCCGTGGCGTCAAGCGCTCTACATCGATCACTACTTCGCGGAGTGTGTGTTGGTAGGTGGCGCTCGTCGCTCTGCACGTATGAGTACGAAATCATGGCGTGATCAGACCGTGCTGGACTTCATCACAGTGAAGCGTCCCATCGAGTTCGATGGCAAGAAGATGGAAGAGATTTTGGAGTTTCGCAAGACGAACTCTCCGAACGGTTTCCTGTGGTCCTCTAACAACTCGGTGATGGTGGATCAGGAATTCTGGCGTCTCAATAAGTTGAAGCGCACCGATGACGAGTATGGCTCGGATGAGGCGAAGCATGCGCGTAAGGTCCTGCGCATGGTGGCTCAGTCCAGCTACGGTGATGGCACGGGAGAGCCCGGCCTGATCAACGCAGACAAGCTCGAACAGAATGATACGGGTTGGGATGAGATGGCCAAGGGCTCCTATGTGGGTTCCGAGAAGTATCAGACCAACGAGGATACCGAGCTTCTCTTGAAGCGTCTGGCAGTGCGTGTGAAACGCAAGAAGCATCACATGATCACGAATCCCTGCGGAGAGATTGCCCTGAATATGCTGGGCGGCTACTGCGTGATCGCGGACGTGGTTCCCTACCATGCCGAAAATCTGGAAGAGGCTGAGGAAGCGTTCCGTGTGGCCACACGTGCTCTGATGCGTGTGAACACGATGAACTCCCTCTATCAGAAGGAGGTCACCCGCACCAATCGTATCGGTGTGGGCATCACGGGTATCCATGAATTCGCTTGGAAGTTCTTCAAGGTCGGATTCCGTGACCTGATCAATCCCTACGCCGAGGGTGATCTGCCGGAGGTTCTTCGTCAGGATGATCCGCGTGCCAGGGCGACTCTGTTCTGGCAGACCCTGGCTCGTTTCTCCGATGCGGTCCGTGACGAGGCCATCAGGTATGCGGCGACTCTTAATGTGAACGTCCCGCACACTTTCTGCACGATCAAACCGGCCGGAACCACTTCGAAGCTGTTCGGTCTGACCGAAGGCTGGCACCTGCCGAGTATGGCGTGGTTCCTGCGTTGGGTCCAATTCCGTCACGATGATCCGTTGATCCGGAAGTATCGCGCATCCGGCTACCCCGTACGCGACCTCACCCAATACCAGGGCACCACCATTGTCGGATTCCCCACCCAGCCCGTTATCGGAACCCTGGGCATGGGTGATCAAATGGTCACCGCCCATGAGGCAACCCCGACCGAACAGTACATGTGGTTGAAGCTGGGTGAGCACTACTGGCTTGGGGACCGTGGCAATCAGATCAGCTACACCCTGAAGTATGACCCCAAGAAGGTCGATTTCCAGTCCTTCCAGGGCATGCTCGTATCCTGGCAGTCCTTGATCAAGTGCTGCTCCGTGATGCCTCAGGAGGACACCTCGGCCTACGAGTACCTCCCAGAGGAGGCCGTGAGCAAGTCCCGATATGAGGAGATGGCCAACGCCATCCGTTCCACCCTGGCCGAAGAGATCGGTCGCGAACATGTGGATTGTTCGACAGGAGGTTGTCCCATCGATTTCTCTGAGGAAGAGATGTTGGAGGCGAAAGCCCAGTTGGCAGAGGTCAATGAACGGGCCGAACAGTCTGTCCGGATGATCCGAGCGGCGGTTGCCCTTGGTAGAGAGGAAGCTGAGACGGCGTTAAGAGCCGCCGAGTGAACCTAAATACCACTGGTAATTTTAACGGAACACCGAGATGAACCGGAATCCAGTGAGCATTTACTCGACTATCGTCTTTGATCTTCACCCGAGGATCAAAGAGATCATCGACCACCTGAATAACGAGGGCCAGATCGATCTCGACCGGAACGGACACCCGTTCCTGGTCGGGGTGGATCGTCAGGGTTCTAATTTCCTCGTGAACATCGCCCGAAACAACCGCATGGAAAATTTCGTGGTGAACCCTCGTCGTAAGGCTGACCCGATTTGTTCGTGGAAGCCCGAGGACGGATTTGTTCGCACAGGTGGTAAGCAGGTCGTCATGGTCACGGGTCCCGATCAGAACGGTCCAAAGCGTGAGAGGATGAGGAGAACCTTCGAGTCGTTTAAGCGCCTCGTAGATAACATCTTGGAGGGCTAAGTCATGGAGATGTTCCTGCCGTCTATCTTTGGGGAGGTTCCACCGCCCAAGATATACTTCCAGGTTCTGATTGACTACAACCCGGAACATGAAGATGTCCTTGCAGTGATGGATGGGGAGGAGACGTATCTCCAATCCGAAGCCATTGATACCTTTCCTCATGCAATGGAAATGGCCGAGAGTGCGGCCGAAGATATTGGAAAGCAGTTTGGTGCACCTACCATTGTCAAGTATGACCTGGAGGAAGCCGAAGACGATATCTACTTTATTATCATAGATAGGGACAATGAGATGGTCGCGAGTATCACCATCGAGGTATTGGACTATCGGCGAGAAGTGATTCACTGAGGGGATTTGGAATGCCAAGGAAGAAGAAGGTCAAAGAGACCCAGCAATTTGATGTGACGATGTCGTCCACTAAACCGGGTATCTCCCAGAATACCAATGCCGTGACCAAGACGATCAGCGCGTCGAATCCAACCGATGCCACACGTATAGCCAATCAAGGTGATCCCCAAGCGGCGAAATTCGATCAGGTCATGGTGACGAAGAAGGTCGGGACCGGAATGACTCCGAACAAGCCCATGGCTGGTTCCAATTCCAGCACGGTACAGAATCCGATCCCGATGACCGGGTTTGGCGAGTCGTTGGTCTATCCGTATTCGATCATGCTCCCGGCTCAACTCCGGAAAGTATTTGAGGGTGTTAAGTCGATTCAACCCACCCTGAAGAACGGCAAGGTCTATGCCAAGTTGACCGAGGCCAAACAGATGAACGAGTTGATCAAGGTCTTGGAGAAGCGTGACACCGCTCATGACCGCATGATCCTCAGCGGAATCAAAGGATCATCCAAGTGAGCAGCTTAGACCTTAGCGGTTGGCGTTCGTCCACCGCAATCGCCGTCACCAGTATTCTACCCTTGCAGACCTTCGAATCTTCGTTGGTTCTGACAGAGTCGTATTTGGCCACCACGGGTGGATGGGTTCCGGATAATCCCGGAAACCCGACCGGGCCTGGACAGCCAGTAACGGGTGAATCGCCCGATCAGGCAGCGATCAGCATCAAGAATCAGCAATATGCCCGTGTCTACACGGTGAAGGTAACGGCTGATCTTCGCTTGAATTTTACCTATGTGGCGAATCTCGCAACCGGCCAACCCAACGAGGATGTGCTAGTGGCGATTCAAAACGGAGTCCAGGATTTCCTGGAGACCCAGCTTGGTCGCACCTCACTCACCTTGGATAGTGTGGTGAACCTGACCGGTAGCATCAGCACAAATGGATTGACCACGAGCAGCCAACGTCTTTCGATCTACGAGGAGGAATCCCAGGGGATTCTCAATGATCCTCGCGCGATTGCTCTGGACATGGCCAAGAATACCTATGCCCTGGACGATTTGTGGAACGTCGAGTCCACCTACACCGAGGCCAATGGGAAAATTGTGGTAATCATGGCGAAATACACGGAATTATCATTCGGTACTCTTGATAATAACGTACTCCAGAGATATGTGATATCTGTAAACCCTGGACAGTATCTCGTTGAGACTGGCCTTTTCATCAATCCTAGTTAATAGGTTTATCATGGTTGCGTATGTTAAGAAGACGGAAACCATCAACAATGTTAAGCGCACGTTCTATCACTTCCAAACCGGCATCAAACTGAACGATAGCGAAATCGTGATGGATGCCACAGATCGTCTGAGAGAGGCGAACAAGAAGGACAAGAACGCCGAATACGGAAACTATGGGATCGAGGATGGTCCCAACTTCGGAATCGAAGTCGCTCGTGCCCTGGAGTATTTGGAGTATGTCCAGCATCACGGGACTCCGGAGAACTATTTCAAGTTCAACACACGCTCCTCATACAGGGGCAAAGACCAAGGGGGCTACACGTTTTTCCCATTTCAAGAGGGGAAGACCTCGTAAGAACGAGTTATGTATGAGATTATCTATCTCAACACCGAAGATCGAGTCAAACTCGAACAGGCGCAAACCAAACTGATGAGAGCCTCCTCTGATGAGGAGCGCTCTCTTCTTCATGCCGAAATCGCTGATATCGAATCGCGCAAGAAGAATCTGCGCGATTGTAACCATGAAGAATGTTTGGCCTTAAAGGTCCAACTCTTCGACAAGTTACAGAAATTCAACAAGATTGGACGTGCTTCCCAAGCGCGTCAGTTCAACGTCATGCTACAGACTGTGGATTTTCGTATCCGTATGTTGGCCCTCGAAGTTAAGAAAGAAGAGATCGAAAAGAAGGCCGAGCAGAAGAGCGAAAAAGTGCTTGCTGCTGAAAGGCGTAAGCAGCGCCGAGAGCAAAATTCCTCGGCGAAATCCGTTTGGTCCATCAAGATTGATGATGACGATGATGATTGATTTCTGATGCATGATTCAGTGCATCAGAAATTCCGGACACCATAAGTAGCTTGACGAATATTCTTCTTAGCATACTTTGTGGATAACCGGCGGGGAATACATAATGGCAAATAAGAAAAAGACCACCGTAACAACTCTAGCGGATCAGAAGTCAGGCGACAAGGAAACCTTCATCTACCAGGATGAAAACTACACCAGAGAACAGGTCCTTGACGACATCCAATACATCGCGGCGGAACGCGAGGGCAAGCGAGTCACCAGAGATTGGTATCGCAATCACACCGAGATTCCAGAAGCCGTCTGGACGCATTTCTTCGGGACCTTTCCGGAACTCCTTCGTCAGGCATCGTTGAATCCGAGCCGTTACCAGAACAAGATTCTGAATCAGATCGCACGTCACGCAGACGTAGACCTGTTGCGCACATTGGATGGTCAACGCAAGCAGTATGCTACTCTATACCAGAGTGAGAATGGCAATCGTTGGAAGACGATGGTTGCGTGTAGCGATCTCCATGATCACGAGATCGATCCGTTCTATCGCCGTGTTCTGACCGAGACGGTGCGAATCGTACAACCCGACGTAGTCTGTCTGGACGGAGACATTTTCGATTGTCCGGAGTTCGGCAAATACACCGTAGACCCACGTGAGTGGGACGTGGTGGGTCGTCTCCAGTTTGGGTTGGGAATCATCAAGGACCTTCGTGAGGCTGCGCCCAATGCACAGATGGACCTGATCGAGGGCAACCATGAAGCTCGTATTCTCAAGCATCTCTCAGAGAGTTCACCAGCTATTCTAGCTGTGCTTGCGGACATGCACGGGATGGACGTGCGCAAGCTGTTCAAGCTGGATGAACTTGAAGTCAATTATGTGGCGAGTGGTGACCTGTTTGCGTTCACCGATGCTCAACTTCGCAAAGAGACCCTGAAGAACTACAAGGTCTATTGGGAGAGCCTGATTGCTCATCATTTCCCGCACGGCAAGCACATGACCATGCCGGGATTCAACGGGCACCACCACAAGCACATGGTCTATTCGTTCTACAATCCGCAGTTCGGATCATACGAGTGGCACCAGATGGGCGCGGGTCATATCCGTCAAGCTCCATATTGTGATGGCGCGAAATGGAACAACGGATTCCTCATCGTCCATGTCGATACCAAGTATAAGCATACTCAATTCGATTATGTTGATGTGGGTCCAACCATGGCAAGCGCGGCCGGTAATTTCTACTACCGCACAGATGAAGAGATGTACCCCGAACTCAAGCGTGAGCTTGCATTCCGCCGGGTGGCTTGACAAATCCCAGGGATTCAGGATATTTTGATAGTATGAGCGAAGACGCACATGATTCCCGTAATAACACAGTTCTGGATAAGAAGCCGGAACTGAAGCCGAAGCGCCCCCGCATGTTCCAGGTGATATTCCTGAACGATGATTTCACCCCAATGGATTTCGTCGTTCTCATGTTGATGAAGTTCTTCCAAAAGAACGCAGACGAAGCCACATCAATCATGATGGACGTGCACAAGAAGGGCAAGGGAATCGCCGGGACCTATACATTGGAGATTGCCGAGACTAAGGCCATGGAAGTCATGGACGCGGCTCGACGCAAGGAACATCCGTTGATGGTCGTGGTGGAGCCAGAGGGCAATTAAGGTGCTCTGGTATCGGTTCCATCTACTTCATGACGAAACCACCCGTCCGGAGTTCGCCAGACAGATTCTGGAGCAGTTCTTCTACTTTACTCCGGAACAAGCCAAGCTGGTCCAGGAAGAAGCCTGGGACGAGGGGAAAGTCCTGCTTGGCACCTACAGTCGTGACGTGGCCGAGACCAAATTCATGGAAATCTACGAATGGGTCGGGGATCGAGCCGAAACCATTACTTTCTTTTTATCCTCCACAAAACCCTTGACATCCAACTCGGACTCGACTAAGTAGCTCTCACACCACGGGTCGCTTGGTCTAGGGTTATCGTGCCTGATAGAAGCCTGGACCGCTACTTTATCCGTGGGTTTTCAGTTTCTCAGGGCCATCGGTTCAGGGCTATGTCGTCCACACGGCACCCTGATCCTTCGTCCGGCAATTGACGACCCCCGGCTGACGTAAGTGTCTCCGGGGGTTTTCATTTGGCTAGAAGGAGAAACGCCATGACGAAGAACTACGCACGTTTGACGGGATACCGTCGTAAGACTCAGGCCACCGAGTTGACTCCGCAGTCGAAGCCGATTGCTGGTCGCGAGGCCGAGCAGCATCTCAATGCGGGTGGAGGCTACAGCTTCACCGCTGATGAGTGGACGCGCCTGAATCGCTTCGTCATCCTCGGCGTGAGCGCCCGTACCATGTACCAGTCCCAGAAGGACTTGGTGAAGCAGAACGCGAAGGTCGCCGAAGAGGCGATCAAGAAGGACCCGCGCCGTGTCGTGGACATGGTCACGGACATCCTGTCGGCGGGCCGTGCGTTTAAGCCCGAGGCGGGTCTGTTCGTGCTGGCCCTGGTTGCGTCCTACCGCAATGACTTGGCGGAGCCTGCCTCGCAGGCCCACATCAAGGCTGCGCGTGAGGCCATCCAGAAGCATTCGCTCGTGCTGATCTCTGAGGGCAAGGATGACAAGTCCCTTATTGTTCTCAAGACGGCCATGGGCAAGGCTCGCAAGTCCAAGGATGAGCGTGCTCTGATCGAGTACGAGCAGAAGGCCCTCGTGAAGATGCAGGCCGACTACGCGCAGGCTCTGACCAAGGCCCAGGCCGAGTACGACGAGGTTCTGGCGGTGCGTTCGTATGCGCTGTCGAAGCTGCCGGTTGTCGCCAAGACGCCGACCCAGCTTTACACGTTCGCGACGTACATCCAGGACATGCGTGGTTGGGGTCGCGCCCTGCGTAAGGCTTTCGCGAACTGGTACCAGGACAAGAAGATCGACACCCTCGCTCTCCACGCCTGGAAGTACAAGTCTCGTGACGGCTGGTCGCACCGTGACCTGATGCGTCTGGCTCACCCGGTTACGCATGATCCGGTTCGCGCCGCGATCTTCACGTATCTGGCGAAGCCCGATGTGTCGCCGCTCTCCAAGGGTTTGGAGGCTCTCGCCGAGTCCCAGCCCAAGAGGATGTCCAAGGCTACCCGTGAGGCACAGGCTCCGCTTGCGCAGATCGCGGCGGCCGAGGAACTCCTGCACCTGGAGGGTAAGGACTCCAAGACTGTGGCGAAGGCCGCTCAATTGATCGTGGACTACCGCCTGACCCACGAGGCGGTGCCGGGTCACTTGAAGGCGTTCCCGGAGGTTTGGGAGGCTCTGGCCCAGGACATGCCGGTTGTGGCTCTTGTTCGTAACCTGAACAAGATGACCTCGGTCGGCTTCGTGAAGCCCTTGAGCAAGGGTGAGCGCCTTGTTGTGGACATGCTCCACAACAAGGATGCCATCGCTCGCTCGAAGGCACATCCGATGCGCTTCCTGATCGCACTCAAGCAGTACGAGAAGGGTCATGGCGATAAGGGTTCGCTGTCCTGGAACCCCACGGCGAATGTGAAGGATGCGTTGGACTCCGCGTTCTACGCCGCCTTCGGCAACGTCGAGGTTACGGGTCGTCCGATGCTGGTTGCGGTCGATGACTCCGGCTCCATGCAGGGCCACTACGGTGCGACGGGAAACACCATCCTGACGCCCGCTGAGGCGGCTGCTGCGATGGCGCTGGTCACGATCATGGTCGAGCCGAACGCTCACCTGATCAGCTTCGCGACGTATGCGCGTGAGGTCAACTACAGCCGTCGTTCCACGCTGAACAGCCTGATGAAGATGTTCGGCAAGGGCGAGGGCACGGATACGAGCATCCCGGTCCAGTACGTGCTGAACAACAGCATGGATGTGGATGCGATTGTCTCGTATACCGACAACAACACCTGGGCTGGACGTGGCCATCACAGCGAGTACCTCAAGAGGTACGAGCGCAAGGTGGGTCACGCGGTGAGGTTCGTGAACGTGGCGATGGAGGCCAACGGCTCCACCGACATCGACCCGACCAACCCGAACGCGATGGAACTGACCGGTTTCGACGCGGACACGCCCGCGATGATTTCTGAGTTCGTCTCCGGACGACTCTAAATCAGCGACCTACCCGGTGAAGGGGGCTGGACTTCGGTCTGGCCCCTTTTGCTTTTTCGCCAACCCCCGGAATTGCCTAAATATTTCCGAATGGGGGTTTTCGGATGCGTCTGCTTGAGTTCCTTCAAAAAATTGAGCACTCTAGGTTGATGGAAGGCGTCAAGGATCGCTACATGGCCATGATGATGGCCGTGCCCAAGGCGTTGCGTGATTCCAGCGTGATGGCAGCGGAAATGGCCAAGGATGTGGATTGGGCCATCCGTGTCCTA
>Ga0196964_10000408_pt1 | contig 27406 bp, 24 predicted proteins | sample S1_10metaG_FD_148615 | JGI IMG/M metagenome (GOLD analysis project Ga0196964, IMG submission 148615) | Soil microbial communities from Anza Borrego desert, Southern California, United States - S1_10 | ecosystem: Environmental > Terrestrial > Soil > Desert | place: USA: California | collected... | reverse complement strand
CTGCTCGCCTGACGGGAAGTGGCTGGTCGTGGCCGGGCGTGCCGGAAATCTACTGCATGGACGTGGATATCGCGTTCTGGGACGCCGTCGAAGAAAAGTGGAAGGGCGCCGCGACCGACGCGGCCTTTGACAAGACATCGGTGTACTTCGCGCCGATTCCGCGCGCGGTCCGAATCACGATCACCGTTTGCGACCGCGAGAAGAAAGGACGCGTGACACTCAGCCGCATGGTCCACATGGTTGCGGGCACCGGACGCGCTTCGGTCGCATCGACGGGCGCTGCTGACACTGTCTTCTATACGCCGAACGCTGCGGATCCCACAAAGCCGATCGTCTCGCAGTTCAATCGCAGGAAAGACTTGAAAGTCATCGAACCACACCTGATTTCAGGTTGGTGAGCGTCCTGGAGCGTGACATGAAAGATGTCGTGAAGAACTCGAAGCCGCGCGGGTTCATCCTGCTGGTGATCATCGGGCTGCTGGCGGTGCTGCTGGCGCTATGCGTGGGTTTCCTGTCGCTCGCGCGCACCGAAGTCGGCGCCGTGGCGCACTTGAGAGATCGCAACGACTGCCAGGACATGGCCGCCGCGGCCATGGACTGGGCGCTCTCGGCGATCAGCGAGAAACTGATCGACCCGGCAACGAACACGGTCAAACCCGACGCGATTATCTCTGCCGCCACCGACCCCGGCGACCCCTACTACCTCTGGTGGCACCGCCCGTTCGAAGTCGATACGTATCTCTTGCCCGCCAATGGAGGCGTCACCTATCCGCGCCAATACGCGCAATGGGTGTACTTGCCGGACAGCTTTTTCCCGTCCGGAGGCGTGCGAGGCCGCTTCATGGTTCAGGTCCTCGATGCCAATTCGATGCTGTACATCAATGACTGGAACGACGACTGCAATCCGACGCAGTGCCAGATGGCGCATATGGTCATGGACTTGTGGACGGATCTTCAGATCGAGCGCGTGCGAGGCGTTGTGCGCACGCCACAGTTGTGGCCTATGACCGATCCGCTGCATGCCAGCTTTGTGGCGCATCCCTATGCGCCACTGCGCTACATCGACGCATGGATGATTGGCTCGCGCACGGTGAAGTATAGCCACTACGGCCTGTCGCCGAACTTCGTGACGACCAATCAGATGTGGCTCGGAATGGAAGGCGTCGACAACGCCTGCTACCGCACGATCCTCAACGCTCGCAATCTCGGCTGGGAAGGAAACGATGGTGACCAGTACGACCCGGGCACTGGCATGAAAAACCTGGGCGGTGTCTACATTCCAGGCAACACCATTGGCCTGGCGGGAATGACGCGCTGGGCGTACGTCGATCCGGATACAGGCCGAGCGCCTGTAAACGTCAACACTTGTTTCCGTTCCAAAGAGACCGTGCCCATGTACAGCGCGGCGCCGTCGTGCGTGATGGAGTCGGTCTTCAACGTTGAGTCGCTGCGGCGCATCATCAAGATCGGTGAGTTCTGGTCCGAAGAACACAGCCGCTACAAGAACGCGCAGACCGGCAACGATCTCACTGACAAAGACAAGATCCAGGTGGAACGCCTGCGCACAAAACTCGCCTACCAGTATCAGGAGACGCTCTGCCGCTACTTCACCGCAACCTACAGCCATCCCGCCACGCGCGGCTACGATTCGGTCGCTCCCGGCAATACGTTCTATCGTCCGTACGACCTGACTGCGAAGAAGACCTACTACAACACGTACTCTGGCGTGCTCGGCGCGACCGAAGCCGGCAAGGTCAAGTACGCCTGCGCGACAACCGACTTTTCTAAGACGCGCTTTCCCTTCCCGGTTGGGATTGCCGACAACGATCCCAACAACTTCTACAACAAGGTCCGCGAGGATCTCACCATTATCGCCTCGAACCAGCGGGACACCGCCTACACGGGAACCAACAATGATGGTGAAGAGACCGTTGGCGTGGACCAGAGCGGCAAGTTCGAAATTCTTCCCGGCAAGCTCGATATGAGGACGGCGAGCGCCGTGTTCGACAATATCAAGCCCGGGAAGGCATTCCTCTTCCCGACGCATGCGAAAGCCGGCGTTCGCGATCCTTTGACAGAACTGTACACGCGCCGCGTTGGCCGCGATGAAGGCGACCAGATTGGTGGGAACCTCCATGACGTCAACAAAGTGCCGGGATATCTCGACCGCACGCACACCTACAAGCACACGTGGCCGAAACCAGAGTTCACCGCAACGGTGACCGATCCGTTCGGTGGGAAAGACATTGCCATTCAGGCGGGCACGCCCGAGCCGTCCAACGATATCGCCGAAATCCGGCCTGCCGTTCCGCGCCGGCAGCTTGCATTCGGACCCGACTCGTTTTCGACCGAACTGACCACCGCGAGCACTTCTTTCATTCTCGTCCTCACGAGCCAGCTCGTCGATGCTTCTTCGCCCGATCCGAACAACCCGCTCGTGATCAGCACCTACCAGACGCTGGCGCATGTGGAGATCGCGCCCGACTTGAAGGTCAATGACATCGGCGAGGACGGCTCCGCCACGGGCCTCCGCTACTATCGCGAAGCACGGCCGCGCTACTACAAGACGGCGAACGTTCCGACGGCGGCGCCCGCGTCGCCCGGACAGGACCCGGCGCTCCGTTATCTGGCCGGACAAGTGGACAACGATCCGCACGGTCCGACGGGAATCGATTCGATGGACAAGAACTGTGCGACGCTGCCGCACGACACGCATTCATCGGTCGCGAAAGAGTGGGTGGACATCCGCGATGTGCTGCCGGGCGAAGAAGCGAACTTCTACAAGAGCGGCGGAAAGCAGACGACCAAGCGCATCATCGTGCGTGGATTCTGGAGTGTGCCAGTACCACTATGAGCCGAGACCAGTACAATGCAGGGCGTGGACGAAAATCGGGGCCGGTCGGCACGCTCACACCGCCGCGCATGGAAGCCGTCATGAGTGCCACTCCCAGTCCCGCTGGACAGAACCCGAAGCCGAATCCGGCGCAAAAGAAGACAACCGTCGCCGCTAAAGCCGCGCCGACGGCGCGCGTTGCGCCTCCAAAGACAACTCCGACTCCGGGCATCGTACCTGCAAGGACGCCCGCAAAGACGACAACCACGGCCGCAGCGGCGCCGCGAACGACCTCCAGCACTGTTCGCAAGCCCATTGATCAGGCGGCGCTCGCGGCGGTGCGCGAGGCTTCCACGCGAACGGTCAAAGCGCCCGTCGAACTCTGGAAGTGCAATCAGTGTTCAGCGCCGCTCGAGAAGGGCTGCGTCGCGACCGGCCTCGCCGAAATCATTGATGGCAAACTGCTCTGTGGCGTGTGCCTCAAGCGCATGCGCTTGGACGCTGCGGCGCTGCGCCGCCGCAAGGTTCTCAGCGTGTGTGCCGTCGTCCTGGTCGTATCCGTCGCAGTCGTGGCCGTGGTTCTGCAGCGCTCCGCGCAGCAGCAGGAGATTCAGCAACAGGTCAGCGAATTGTCCGCGGTGGGTGACAAGGTCTCCGAACTTCTGCAGAAAGATCAGTGCCTTGCCGCGCTGCGGCAGGTGCGGCTGCTCGAGGACAAGGCCGGGAAGATCGATGAAGCTCACGCGCAGCAGGCGCGCACGATGCTCGACGACGCCAAGCAGAAGGTGGAGCAGTGGTTCCAGCGCACGTACGGGAACCTCGACGCATCCGAGAAGAAGATCCTGACGAACCTGCTGGCGTCTTACGCAAGCGACTCCGAACGTCCGATGCAGATCCTGTCGGTGCGCCTGGAACACGGCCGGCTCGCCCTGCGTGTCGTCGGGTCAACCCCAGCCATCGATACGCGCGAAGCCCGCGACACGGAGCCGCCACCGGCGGCGGACGTCGCCATCAGCAAGGATGTGCGTCCGCGGCACGCGCTGGACGAAGCGCGGCACTTCCTGATCTACGTTTTCAATTCGTTCGCCGAGGTCAGCCTCGTGGAAGTTCAGTGGCTGGTGCAGGGCAAGAGCGAACCGGAAGAATTCGCGAACTTCAGCGCCAACCGGCGCCAGCTTGCACGCCTGGAAGAGCCGACCACGGACGTGCGCCGGCTCAACGAACGCGCTGAACTGATGCAGCCACAACAGCCGTAATCAGCATTCTCCGTCGAAGACCAGTCCCACGGACGCGCGCAGCGCGTCGAGTGCGTTCATATTGCCGATGCTGTCCGCCCACGTCATCGCCGGCGCTTCACGCTTGGCGATGTGTTCCTGAACATGATCGGCCTCGACCGCGTAGAGCGGCACGTTCGTGCGCGTGGGGATCTCCTCTTCTTTGCCGCCGCGGCGCAGGAATATCTTCGCGTCGTTGCCCGGTTTCCACGGCACCGGCACGTGAATGCTGCCTTCCGATCCGAAGATCGTCGCAGTGTAGTTCGCCGAGACCTGTGTAGCGCAGCTCAAGGCAGCAACGGCACCGGTTGGGAAGCGCAGCACCATCGTGGCCTGCTCGTCGACGCGGCTCACGGGCCCAATCTTCGCCACGGCTTTGCACTCGATCGGCTCGCACCCGGCGGCCATGCGCGCGAACGAGACCGGATAGCAGCCCACATCCATGATCCCGCCACCCGCCGCCGGGTTCGATAGCCGGATGTTCGTGTACTTCGGGCCCATGTTGTAACTGAAGTCCGCGTGGATCATGCGCACTTCACCGATCGCTCCGCTGGAAAGCAACTCGCGAATTTTGAACGTCTGCGGATGCGTGCGGTACATGAACGCTTCCATCAGGAAGACGTCGTGCGCTTTGACCGCCTCGAGAAGTTCATCCGCTTCGCGCCGGTTCACGGTGAGCGGCTTCTCGAGCAGGATGTGCTTCCTGCCCGCCGCGCACTTGATGCCCCACTCCTTATGCATGTGGTTCGGCAGCGAAACGTAGATCGCTTCGACGTCCTTGTCGGCGATCAGGCCTTCGTACGTGGCGTGGCGGTTGGGAATGTTGAACTCATTTGCGAACTTGTCGGCGGTTTCTTTTGAACGCGAGCCTACCGCGACGACCTTGTGGGAAGACTGAGCAAGATCCGCGGCAAACTTCTTCGCAATCATGCCCGTGCCGATAATGCCCCAGCGCATAGGACCTCCGGAGTGACAGGTGACAGGTGGCAGGTGACAGTAAACGCCACCCAAGAGTAGACGCGCACGAGTTTCTGGCAAGGATGATGGAAGCAAAACGGGCTATACTTCCGTCAGACAGTCATGGCGACTGAAACTTTCATCCCCGTGGCTGGAACCGCACGAGGCAAGCTCAGCATGCAGCGCATTCCCACACTGGTCGGCATCAGCGGCCATTTCATTGGAGAAGTCTTTCCGCTGGAGTACGGCAAGCCGCTGACCGTCGGCCGCAGCCGCACAGCGGATTTCTCGCTGCGGCGGACGCTGCGCTACAAATCACAGGACCAGGCCGCGCGCGACGCCGACGAAAGCGCCAAGACGATCAGCGCGAAACATTTTCAGATCACGATGTACAACCTGCGCTCGATCGAGATCAAGAACCTGAGCCCCAATGGAACGCAGCTCGACGGCAAGCCCGTCCAGACGGCGCTGATCAACGACATCGCCACGCATCCGCACGAGATCAAGTTCGGCACGGATGAGATCTTCCGGCTCGAGATGCGCGCACACGAGGATAGCTGACGGATTAAGTGAGAGGCTTGTGTCTCAATGCTTCCTCGACGACTTCTTCAGCGGATAGATCTTCGCAGAAGATAAGGTTGCACACTTCTGGATGCGGAACGTTCTATTCGAGAATGTGAATCCATTCGTCAATCTGGGACTCAGTCCCGTCAGCGTCAATTATTTTCTGAACCAAGGCTACTAACTCGTCCTTGTTAAGCTTTTTCATTCAGAACCTCACAACTACTCGCCCGGGATCGTTTCGGGCCGCTTCACGGATTCAATAATCCCTTCCCACGGCGAGCTTGCGGTCGCGTACAGTTTCTTTGGGATGCGGCCGGCTCGCGCTGCTAGATAGCCCGCATCGCAGGCCTGGCCCATGGCCTTGGCCATCGCGACCGGATCCTTTGCGTGGGCGACGGCTGTGTTCAGCAGCACGCCTTCGGCGCCGAGTTCCATCGCGAAGCACACATCGCTCGCCGTGCCCACGCCTGCATCAATGATCACTGGGACCTTGATCGTCTCGAGGATGATCCGAATGTTATTGGGGTTCAAGACGCCCTGCCCGGAGCCGATCGGTGATCCCGCGGGCATGACCGACGTCACGCCTTCTTCTTCAAGGCGCCGCGCCATGATCGGGTCGTCGTTGGTGTAGCACAGTACCTGGAAGCCTTCTTTCACCAGAATCTTTGTGGCTTCCAGAGTGCCGATTGGATCGGGAAGCAGTGTCCTCTTGTCGGCGAGAACTTCGAGCTTCACCCAATCCACGCCAAGTCCCTCGCGGGCAAGCCGCGCCGCGCGAACAGCGTCCTGCGCGGTAAAGCATCCCGCGGTGTTTGGCAGGATGATGTACTTCTTCGGGTCGATGTAATCGAGCAAACCCTCGGCATGCTTCTGGCCCATTTCCACGCGACGCACGGCGACGGTCACGACCTGGCAGCCGCTGGCATCAAGCGCCTCACGCATGATCTCGAGCGTCGGGTACTTTCCGGTGCCGACGAATAGGCGTGAACGCAGCGTGTATTTGCCGATTTTGAAACTATGGACGCTTTGCAACGGGGTCATGGCGGCTCTTGGCTCTTAGCTCTTGGCTCTTGGAAGCGGCGATGGATTGATTCGCGGGTCTGTCTTTACGCTTCTCGTTACAACGTTATAGTTGAATTGCGCTTGGATGAAAGCCCAAGAGCCAAGAGCCAGGAGCTAAGAGCCAAACACCGTGACCATTGTTGTGAACTCGAAACCGCAGGAACTGCCCGAGGCCGCAACCGTCGCGGACCTCATCGAGCAGATGAAACTGGGCGAGAAGCGCGTCGCGGTGGAAGTGAACACGGAACTGGTAACGAAGACCGAGTGGAAGTCGCATCGGCTGAAGGACGGGGATAAAGTCGAGGTCGTGACGTTCGTCGGAGGCGGATGATTTGCTGCGCTGGATGATCCTGTCCGTCACATTCGCCGTGTGGGCGGGCACGATGGTGCTCGTCTACACGCAATTCGCGCCCAAGGCCGACAGTGATGCGACGCCGGGAACGACCACGGCTCTGCGGAACATTTTCAGCGAAAAGGCCGAACCGCGGCAGTTCTGGCACATCTACGTCGATGCCGAGCACCTTAATGACAATCCTGACTCGCCTATGGCAAAGCTGATGTCATCGAGCAGTCGTGCACTGATAGAGGATGAACCGCCGCCGACCCGCCGTAGCGAGCGTAAGACAAAGCAGCCGTGGGACGGGCGCGACGAATCCGGTTTCGTCCGCGTCGGATGGGTCGAGACACTTCTGAAAAAGCAGAATGACACGCGCGCTGAGCAGAGTTCAAGACTCGAGATGAATTTTCCCCCTGAACTAAAGATGCCCATGATGCAGCTTCTCGGCAACATCGTCTGGGAGTCGCGGACCGAGATCACCGTGAACCGCGGACTCGAGCGGTTCAAATCACGCATCACCGCCGGGATCGGTTTCGAGATCTCGGCGCTGGGCATCCGTGAGGAGGACGCGCTGGCGGTGACGCTGCAGGTCTGGGAGCACGGGCGGCAGGTACTAAATCAGTTACAGACGATGACCGTCGGCCAGAGCGCAGCGCCGAACGTTTCGCTGCTGCCATTTCAGAACAACATCGACGTTAAACCTGGATATAAGTGGGACATTCCGATGCTCGACCCTATGGGTGCGCTGAGCGGCGAGCAGAAGGTGAAGGTCGTGAAGGCGACCTGCACCGGCAAAGCGCAGATCCAGTACCAGGGCGAACGCTGGATGGCATTCGTCGTTGAGACGGAAGACGGCAGCGCGCGCGCGTGGTACTCTGGCGGCGGGCAGGTGCTGAAGCAGGTCTTCAGTTTCGCCGGCGCGCTCGACGTGATCCTCGTGCGGGCCGATCCTGACCGCGAGCCGCTGAACTTCCGGCCGGGAAAACCGCAGCGTCGCTCCATGGAACCACATCCGAGAGCCCATGACTGAACCCCCGCCCCCTCCATCGCCGGACACGATGATCGAGATCCGCAAGCTGCGTAAGGTGTACGGCGAGAAGATCGCCCTTCACGAACTGGACCTGTCGGTCAAAGCGGGGGAAGTCTTCGCGTTTCTGGGCCCGAATGGCGCAGGCAAGACCACCACGATCAAAATTCTTTCAGGCCTGTTGCGGCCGACTTCTGGCGACGCATTTGTCGCCGGCTTCGATCTGTCCGTTCACGGCCTCCAGGCCCGCTCTGTGATGAGCTACGTTCCGGACGAACCATACCTCTATGAGAAGCTCACCGCGCGCGAATTCCTGAATATGATCGGAGATCTGTATGGAATGAAGCGCGAGCTCATCAACGAACGAATTGAAGCCGTCTCGCGCACGTTCGAATTATCTGAATTCATCGACACGCTGTGCGAGAGCTACAGCCACGGCATGAAGCAACGCACAGTGATCGCCGCAGCACTGCTGCACGAACCGCGGCTGCTGGTCATCGACGAGCCGATGGTCGGCCTCGATCCGAAGAGCGCGCGTACAGTAAAAGACACGCTCAAGGCGCTCGCGAAGGAAAAGGGCATGACGGTGTTCATGTCCACGCACACGCTCTCGGTGGCAGAAGAAACCGCCGACCGCATCGGCATCCTGAGCCACGGGCGACTCGCGGCGCTCGGAACGCTGGATGAGATCAGGCAAGTGCGAGCGAAGGGTACGGGCAGCGACGGAAAGGAACGACTGGAAGATCTGTTCCTCGAACTGACGCGAGGGTAGGCTCCGGGTTTATCCCCGCAGAATCTTGATCTCCTTCGCATAGTCCTTCGCCTTGAAGACCGCTGTCGCTGCGACGATGACCTGCACTCCCGCGTCTCGCACCGCTTCGACGTTGTCCGGCATCACGCCGCCGTCAATCTCGAGCAGCAGGTCGTTGCCGAAGAGCTTGCGAGCTTCCTGGTACTTCGGGAGGGCCTTCTTGATCATCTTCTGGCCGCTGAAGCCCGGGTTCACCGTCATGATCAGCAGCATGTCGAGGTACTTGATGTAATTGCTGACGACGCTGACTGGTGTCGCGGGCTTGATCGCCATGCCGGCGCGAACGCCGAGTTCCTTGATCGAATCGAGCGCGCCGAAAATGAATCCCTCGGCTTCCGGATGCACCGTCAGCATCTCGGCACCGGCGTCGGCGAACTGCTTGATGTAGCGCTCGGGCTTCTGGATCATCAAATGGACGTCGAGCGGCAGCTTTGTCATTTTCTTGAGCGCTTCGACGATGAACGGCCCCATCGTGAGATTCGGCACGAAGTCGCCGTCCATGACATCCACGTGCAGCCAGTCGGCGCCGCCGGCCTCGATGGCCTGGAGCTCATCTTTGAGTTTCGTGAAGTCCGCAGAGAGCACCGATGGCGCGATCAGCGTTTTCAGCTTGCCGGACTTCAGGTCCTTGATGGTTGAATCCATGGACATGGCGATTGGCTCCTGGCTCTTAGCCCTTGGCTCTAGGTCGTTGGCGAACGAACACCTGCTAAAAGATTAGCGCCCCGGCTCGTCTCCTGGCGCTTGGTATGTGAATGCCAAGAGCCAGGAGTTAAGAGCCAAGAGCTGCAGTGCTACTTTTTCCGCTTGTACGTCAGTTCCATGCCCTTCATCTCTTTTCCGTCGTGGGTCTGGTACATCTCGAAGGTGAAGGTGTCGTCGTCGACGGTCTTGTGAACGGTGCGGGTCTTGATCATCTGGCCTGTCATCGGGCAGGTCTGTTCACCTGTGTACTCGACGGTCTTGCCGCCATCCTTGCTCGTGCCGGTCATGTACATCATGGTGGTGGAGAAGTCGTCCATCCACGTTGCCGTGTACTTGTTCGAGGCACGATCGAAGCCGTCGTAACCCACGCCAGTAAAGGGCTGGCCCATCATCGTGCCTTTGAACGTCTGCTTCAGGTAGCGCCCCTTGAGTTCCATCGTGAACTCGGCTTCCGCTTTCGACTCCACCGGATCCTTGCCGGGTTCCATCCACATCTTGACTGTGACGTCGTACTTGCCGGCGAGCTTCGCGAGTGCTTCGTGCTCCTTGCCCGGCGCGAACTTCTCCATCATCGCCGCCATGGCTTTTGGATCCTGCTGCGGATTGTCCGCGGCATGGATGCAGAAGCTCAGAGCCAGCAAAGCAATCAGGACAGTCGAACGCATTTCTTTTCCCCTCCTCTTAAGAAGATCTTCACGTGGACCAGTCAGAACACTGGCTGCCCGTAGGCAGCCAGCAGTAAATAAGAGCTAAGAGCCAAGAGCCACCCGCTATTTCAACTTCGCCGCCAATGCCATCAAATCGGCCATGCGGTTGGAGAAGCCCCACTCGTTGTCGTACCAGCTCACCACCTTCACGACGCGCTTCTGGACCACGTTGGTCAGGAGCGAGTCAACAATCGAGCTGTGCGGATCGTGAACGATGTCGCTCGAGACGATCGGCTCATCGCTATAGCCCAGGATGCCCTTCATCGCGCCCTCGCTGGCGTTCTTCAGCGCGGCGTTGACTTCTTCTTTGGTGCAATCGCGCGCGACTTCGATCGAGCAGTCGATCAGTGAGCCTGTCGGAACGGGCACACGGAAGGCGACGCCTTCGATCTTGCCCTTCAGGTCGGGAATGACTTCGCTGATCGCCTTCGACATGCCCGTCGTCGTCGGGATGACGTTGATTGCCGCCGCTCGGGCGCGCCGCATGTCTTCGTGGATCAGGTCGTTGATGCGCTGATCGTTCGTGTACGCATGAACGGTGCTGATCATGCCCTTCACGATGCCGAACGTATCATTGAGCACCTTCACCACGGGCGCGGTGCAGTTGGTCGTGCAGCTCGCGTTGGAGAACGTGAGGTGCTCGGCCTTAAGGTTCTTTTCATTCACGCCGAAGACGATCGTCGCATCGACGCCGTCTTTCGCGGGCGCGCTGAGAAGAACCTTCTTCGCGCCGGCGGCGAGATGATCGCCGAAGCCGCCCTTCTCCGAGCTGCGGGTAGTGAACAGGCCGGTGCACTCGGCGGCGATGTCCACGCCGAGCTTGCCCCAGGGGAGTTCCTTAGGGGAGCGGATCTTGCTGACGGGAATCTTCGTGCCATTGACGATCAGGTTGTCTCCGTCCGCGGCGACGCTGCCTTCGAACTTGCCGTGAACCGAATCGTACTTCAGCAGGTGGGCCAGGTGCTTGGCGTCTGACAGGTCGTTGATGCCAACGACGGTGAAGTCCTTGGGGCGCGTGGCGAGCACGCGGAAGACCAGGCGTCCAATGCGTCCGAAACCATTGATACCAACACGTACACTCATTGTGTCCTCTTTCTGCAGTCCGGGACGTTCAATCGCCGCGTGAAATCACGGCGGACTCGGCAACGGGGACTGTGATTCGTTGTCCGGAAAGGGAAAGATTATCGAAGCATCGATGCTTGCCAAGTCATTCAACGCAGGAATTTCTCATAGTTGCGAATCGAAAGCACAGCATCACCCTCCGCCATCGGTTATAATGCCCTTAGTTCAACTCATACCGGATGAAAGGATGTTCATGCAGACGCGTCGAGACTTTCTGAAAACCACTGCAGCAGTGACCGCCGGATTTCTGGGCCTCCGGTATTGGGCCAGCGGGAACGTGCTTGCTGATCCCGCCGCGGGCTTCGGCGCGCTGGTTCCTGATAAAGGCGGCATCCTCGACCTTCCTGCGGGCTTTTCGTGTAAGGTGATCTCCCGACGCGGCGAGACGATGGCCGACGGGCTGCTCGTCCCCGGCGCGCCAGACGGAATGGCGGCATTTGCCGGCGCGGACGGCAAGACAGTTTTGATCCGCAATCATGAGCTCGACTTCAATTCGGTGGCCAACGGCGCGTTCGGCGCGAAGTACGCGCTCCTCGAGAAGGCTGACATCGCCAAACTCTATGACGCGGGCAAAAAGACAACCCCGGGACTGGGCGGCACCAGTACGCTGATCTTCGACACGAAGACAGGAACGCTCGAGAAGCAGTTCATGAGCCTCGCGGGAACCTCGCGCAACTGCGCGGGCGGCCCGACCCCATGGGGAAGCTGGGTGACGTGCGAAGAGACGGTGACGCTCGCGGCGGGAACGATCGAAAAAGACCACGGCTACAACTTTGAAGTGCCCTCAACAGCCACGGGCCTCGTGGAAGCAGTGCCGCTGAAGCAGATGGGACGCATGAATCATGAGGCGATCGCCGTTGATCCGAAATCAGGCATAGTCTACGAGACCGAAGACCGGCCGGACGGACTGATCTACCGCTATATTCCCAATCAGAAGGAGAAACTTGCGGCGGGCGGCAAGCTCCAGGTCTTGAAGGTCCGAGACAAGACGAGTCTCGATACGCGCAACTGGAAGGAAGCCACAGTCAAAGTCGGTGAGTCGCTGTCGGTGGAGTGGCTCGACATCGATGAGGTTGAAGCCCCGAAGGACGACCTTCGTTTGCGGGGTTTCACAAAAGGCGCGGCGCGTTTCGCGCGCGGCGAAGGCATGTGGTACGGCCGCGATGCGATCTACTTCGCGTGCACGAACGGCGGCTCGGAGAAACTCGGCCAGATCTGGCGCTACACGCCCAGTCCCGTTGAAGGCCAGGCCGACGAAAGCAAGCAGCCGGGAAAGCTTGAGCTGTTCGTTGAGCCCAACGATGGGAACCTTGTCGAGAATGCCGACAATCTGACGGTGGCGCCCTGGGGTGACCTGATCGTTTGTGAAGACGGCCCCGGCGGCAACGGGCTCGTGGGAGTCACTTCAAAGGGGCAGGTCTACCGGTTCGCGCACAACGCTCAGTCCAAGAGCGAACTGGCTGGCGTGACGTTCTCGCCGGATGGAACGACGCTCTTCGTCAATCTGCAGGGCGACGGGATGACGCTGGCGATCACGGGGCCGTGGCCGAAGGCGTGACGGACGCTAAAGAAAAAAGAGGGGCGCCTGCCCCTCTTAGTTATTGATGCTGTCTTGACGTCCGTCAGCTCGCCAGTGATTCCGCGTTGCCGGCCCACAGCACCCCGCGAACGCACATTCGCAGCACCGGCGCCTGCTCGATGACATTCGCCTGGTGCCCGAGCGAACAATAGAAGACGCGGCCCTTGCCGTAGTAGCGGATCCACGTCACCGGCATCTCGAAGACGCCGTTCGGGGCGTGCGGGCCATCGGCCACCGGGAAGGTCGTCGACGCTAGGACCTTGTTCGACGGGTCCGTGTGCATGTAGTACTGCTCGCTGGCGATGTCGATCTCGACCGGCACGCCGTCAGTGATGAAGTGCTTCGCCGTGATGCGGACCTTGTAGCGCAGGCCGTCGTTGCCCGGATGCGCGACCCACTGGCCGCCGGTCATGAACTGCCATTCGGTCGCTTCGCGGAAGGCATCGCACATACCGCCGTGCACGCCGCCGATCCCGACACCATTGCGGACGGCTTCGCACACGTTGTTGCACTGCTCGCCGGTGATCTTGCCCATGGTCCAGATCGGAACGATCAGATCGAGCGCCTTGAGCTTGGCTTTATCGTTGAAGGCGTCGAGCGTGGCGGACACTTCGGTCTCGAAGCCGAGTTTCTTGAGCTCGCGGTCGAAGATCCCCGCGACTTCCTTGGGCTGATGACCGTCCCAGCCACCCCAGACGATGAGTGCTTTTTTGGCCATGAGTTGCTACCTTTCTATGTGATCATTACGGAAAACGTTTACGGGGCGTGGATTATGACGGGTGGAGTGGGGTTGGCAAGCGCAGCAAAAAGCGGCATTCTGCGTCATCTATGTGCGGTTCCTGGCGACCGCAGCGAGGCCTATTGTCCATGACAAACGCATTCCGGGTCCTGATCATCGGAACTGCAGCCGTTGCGGCGCATGCCGAAGAACTCGTACGTCTCGAGCCGGAACCTGAGCTGCGTATCCAGCTTTCGCCCGATGCGAAGAAAAAGGCGGACAACACTGAGCGCGTGGACCTCTATTACAAGATGCACTCCGGCGACGAGAAGGCGCGCAAGAAATGGGTGAAGCTCAAACCCGCCGAGCGCACTCGGGCGCTCGCCGACGTCGCGCTGGCTAAAGAGGAGAGCGCCGAACGCCGCAAAGCGATCAAGGAACTCGGCCAGCTCTCGCCTTCGGAAGATCCCGATGCGGAAGGTGTCGCAGCCTTGGCAAAACTCGCGGTGGCCGACAGCGACGGCGGCATTCGCGCACTGAGCCGCAAGGCCATAGCCGCGCGGGACGACGAGCGGGTTCTTGCGCCGCTGGCGACGGCATTGAAGCACAAAGATGCGCTGGTTCGCGGCAACGCGGCAGCGGCGATGCGAGAGCTCGGCGGGCCGCGCATCTTCGAAGTCATCATCGAGCATTGGAAGGAGACCTGGGGCCCCGGTCCCCGCGCGCACTGCTTCTTCGGCCAGATGCGCAGCTATGTCGCGGATTATGACATCTCGGGCGACGCCTACGATCCGGTCGTGCGCAGTTTCATGACGGGCGTGGTGCTGGACGTGAAGAGTCTGCGTGTCGAAGGCGACATCTACTACATCACGATCCGTGAGGTCGCGCCGGACGACGTGAAGCTTCCGAACAATCCGGCCGCGTGGAAAGAGTGGCTGGATAAGGAGCGCGATAAGATCGCGGAAGACGGTCGCAAGAAGCGCATGCGGGCGCTGTCAGATTTGACCGCGGACGCGGTGGAGTAGCCCCGACACGGTCGGGGCCGGCGTCAGCCGGCATCCAACCGCAACTTGTGCTTCTCTTCTCGCAGGAGTGACTTCCTATTCGCGGATCCTGTCCGGACAGACCGTGGCACAAGTCGCTGTTGGATGTCGCTTCGCGGCCCCGACCGAGTCGGGGGTACTCGATCACACGCAATAGTTCAACCCCACCACGATGTCGTACATCGAGTGGCTCGCCGCGGCGACGCCGAACGAGCGCGTCACATAGATCGCAGCGAAGAACAATCCCGCGACGACGCGCTGCAGAAAGCGGCTCCACGTGAACATCTCGCCGCCGATGTGATGGAACGCTGAGAAAATCAGCGCCGCCAGTACCACGGACCACACTGCTGCGTACGCGCTTTCCATATGAAAGAGGTGCCGCAGCACCAGCATCAGCAGACCAAAGAGGAAGACGCGGAAGACGAGTTCCTCGTAAACGCCTGCGCCGCAGTAGAGGATGAAGTCCTGCAACTGCGGCCCGCTCGGCGCGGCTTCTTTAACTTCTTTTGAAGCCATGTCACGCCGTGCCGCGGGCACGGGCGACGATTCCGAACCGCGGGTCGCAACCGGTGGGGCCGCCGTCGTGCTGTTCTTCGGCAAGTACGGGGCGGTATGCGAGAGCAGCAGGAACAGCAGCACCGCCCAGATCAGGCTCTCGAAAAATGCCGTGAGCAGCGTCTGGACATCGATGCGCCACGGCGCTTTCTTCTTGATCTGGTCAAACAGCAGATACGCGAGCAGGATCGCGAGAGAGATGAAACTCACTTTCACGCCGACGAGATAGAAGAAACGTCCGAACAGCGTCCGCACGATCGCGTCGCCGCCGTTGATGAACTCGGACCGCATCAGGATGATGCCGACTTCGTACACGGCGACGAACGGCAGAACGAGCGCGAGTGAATAGAGCGGGTGGCGCGTCTCTTTCCAATAGCTGATCTGCGGCGCTTCTTGAGCGCCTTCGATGCCTTCGACGGTCTGTGCGTGCATGTTGCGGCCCCGGCGTCGCAGTCGATGACGTGTCTCTTCTGGATCGTCAAATCAGCGAGAGGGCGTGAGGAAAAGCAGGGGAAGGGTGGGGCAGACATTCCTGTCTGCCGCAAAAGAGCGCGAAGCTCACCTTCTTGCTGCCATTAGAGGTGAGCTTCGCTCTTGTTTCTGAGCAGACAGGAATGACTGCCTCACTTTCACGGCTACTTCTTTGCGTCTTTGGCGGGCGCGTCCTTCTTCTTTTCAATCGGAGCTTCGACGTTGTGCAGGACGCTGCCGTTGGCATCGAGGAAGAGCACGCGGCGCGTCTCCGGTGTGCCGAGTTTCGTTTCAACAGCGGCCACCTTCAGCGTCTCTGCATTGTGAATGGACCATGCGATCTTGCGGAAGCTGAATTTCGCTTCGTTATTCGAATATGAGCCGCTGAAGCTGCCGGCCGAGCAGGAACTCATCCCGCCTCCCTTAAGCGGCATTGAGAATTGCGCAGTTCCGTTGTACGTCTGGTTCTCGAGGACCAGACGCGTGTTGCCCATCTCTACGATGAGGTGATTGCCGTGAGGCTTCAGCGAGACGGTCAGTGTATCGCTCTGCCCGCTGTCATCGCCTCCACCACCACCGCCTACTGCGACGGCCGCGCCCACGCCCGCGCCCGCACCAGCCACCACTCGCATGCCACCGGCCGCACCACCGCCGTCGGCATCTTCGATCGACATCGTCGCAAGTTGGCGCCGTTCCGCGCTGAGCTTGGCCAGATCGCGCGGCATGTCGATCTTCTTCAAAATGCTCTTCGCGCGCGCCTGAAGTTCGGCATCTTTACTGGATTTCAGTGCAGCCTCGAGCGCCGCGCGCGCAGTCTCGCCCTGATCGGCAAGTTTCTTTTCAGCCTCCTGACGCTTGTTGAAGTCATCGCTGCCGAGGTCCTGAACGAGCTTCTCGATCTCAGCTTTGGGCAAAGGTTTTACAGCGGCCGGTTTCTCAGCGCTGAACGCTACGCAGGCCAAAGCCGCAACAAGGGTTACAACGACAACACGCATGATCTGTGTCTCCGCGGATTCGCAGGTTATGCAACGAACACAACTCAGACGCCGCCGCGTCACAGTTGTTGCAAAAAATCCAGAAGGTGTGCGCTTATTTGATTTCGTCGAACTCTTCGAGCAGCGGGTCGGGTTCGTTGCTGTTTGCGGGCGCCGCGGGTGCGGGACGTGCAGGCGCCGGTGCCGGGCGCGGCGCAGTTGCGGGTGCAGCTTGATTGGCTCCCAGGAATCCAGCGGGGCGTGCACCGCGGCCCGCAACGGCATGCGACGGCCGTCCGTTGGCGGGTGCAGCCGGAGCCGATTTCTGCTGCGCTTCGTCAAGCGTCTGAAGCTGCTTGGAAATCTCTTCGTCCTGAACAACCTGCCCGCGGCGCTTGATGGTGGTGTCGACGACGACGGCTTCTTCATCGAGCCCCGCAAGAATGTCGCTGATGCGTTTCTCTTGAGGCGCCGGCGCTTTTTCCGGCGCGTCATGGCCCGGCGGCATCGGCGTTACTGATCGGGGATGCCCCTGAGCCGGCGCGGGCGCGGCGCGGCGGACGGCCTGAGCCGATCCATGTCCGCCATTCATTCCGCCGCGCCCAACTCGCGGCAGGCACTGCTGGCAGTACATTTTTCCGTTACGCGGCTGCGCGAGATTCAAATCCCAATCCAGCAGCGGGATGCTCGCATCGCAGCCGTCGCAGAAGAGAACCTTCGGGCGCTGCTCCTGCGTTTGCAGCGGTGGCGGCTCGGGCGGCAAAGGCAGCGAGAGTTCGTACAGCGCTTCCTCGAGCGGATCGGTTTCGCCTTCCGGCTCTGGTTCTCCCGTGCCGGTCTCCTCGATGACCTCTTCGACTGCGGGCGCTTCCTGCGGAGCCTGAGCCGGCGGCGCAAGGAATCCGGGCGCAAGACGCCCCGACTTTCCGGGCGGTGCCGAAATCGCGCGCTGTGGCACGGGAACAGGGATCTGATTCGCCGGATCGACATCGATCAGCACTTCTTCGACAATGATATCGCCGGCTGCAGCAGCCGGAGCCTGCGCAGCGGCGGCGGCGGGCGCCGGAGCTTCCGCTCCGGCGTCATCCAACAACTCGCTTGCGTCGATCTCTTCCACAACCGCGGGCGCGCCATGTCCTGCAGCAAGCGCGGGCGCCGCGGCCGGTTCTTCGATGATGTCTTCCAGCAGGTCGCCTGAATCAATGACGTCACCCGTTACGGCGACTGCGGGCTGTGACTTCGGGGACATGGCCACCGCAGGGCTGCCGATCGCTGTTCGCGCCGCGTCCGGCCGGGCCCTGGCGCTGACCTCATCCATGAACTCGAGTTCGGTGTCGCCGAGAACGATGCGATCAAAGGGCTTGAGCTGGTACTCACCGTTCAAGCGCGTGCCGTTCACGAATGTGCCGTTGGTGCTGTTCAGATCACGGATGATGAACTGGTCACCGCGTGAGACAACCTGGCAGTGCTTGCGGCTGAGTTTCGGATCGGGAAGCGGCAGGTCGATGTCGCGGTTGCGGCCGAGCGTAATGGACTTTCCCGGCGGCAGCGTGACTCGCTTGCCCTGGTACGCGCCGCTGTGAAAGACCAGTTTCGCCACGGTGGCTCCCGACCAAAAGCTGTGATCCGGCACGATGTAACGCCAGCGCGAAAGTATAACGCAAACAGGCATTGAGCAAAACGTTTTTGCGCACAGCTTTACACAACACCTCAGTAGCGGAATGTCATATCATGGTGTATAATAAACACGAAGACGGACGAGTCGAAAGGATGCACATATGAAGCTGATCAAAGTCGGCGCGGCCGTGCTTAACCAGACGCCCCTGGACTGGGCGGGAAACAAGCAGCGCATCCTCGCCGCGATCGAACTTGCACGTGAGCAGAACGTTAAGCTGCTCTGCCTGCCGGAAATGTGCATCTGCGGCTACGGCTGCGAAGACGCGTTCCACTCGCCCGGCGTCCACGCCACCTCGTGGCAGATCCTGAAAGAAATTCTGCCGTCCACACACGGCATGGTCGTGAGCCTCGGCCTGCCGCTGATGCATCGCAACGGCATCTTCAACTGCGCCGCTCTTGTCGCGGACACTGAAATCATCGGCTTTGTCGCCAAGCGCTATCTCGCCGGCGACGGCATCCATTACGAACCACGCTGGTTCAAACCCTGGCCCAACAGCGTCTGCGCCGAGATCGACATCGAAGGCAAGACCTACCCGATCGGCGACATCCACTTCAACGTCGGCGGCGTGCGCATTGGTTTCGAGATCTGCGAAGATGCCTGGGTTGCGAAACGCCCCGGCGGCAACCTGTCGCTCGAAGGCATCGACGTGATTCTGAATCCCAGCGCCAGCCACTTCGCCTTTGGAAAAATCGAGACACGCAAGCGCTTTGTGCTGGAGGGCTCGCGCGCCTTCGGCGTGACGTATGTCTACGCCAATCTGCTCGGCAACGAATCCGGCCGCGCGATCTACGACGGCGGCGCGCTGATCGCTTCCTCCGGCCGCCTGCTGGCGATGGGTTCGCGCCTCTCGTTCAAAGCCTTCGACGTGACGACGGCAGTCGTTGATGTGGACGCCACGCGCATGAGCCAGGCGCGAACCGCCAGCTTTATGCCGGTGCTCAATCCGCAGGAAAAGAACATGGCCGAAGCGGACTTCTCCTGGCCGGAAATTCGGCCCGAGCCACTCAACACCGAGCTGGAAGCGTGGGAGCGTTCGCCCAACATCAAGGAAGAAGAATTCTTCCGCGCCGAGACGCTGGCGCTCTTCGACTACATGCGCAAGAGCCGCTCGAACGGTTTCATCGTTTCGCTGAGCGGCGGCGCGGACTCGGCCGCCTGCGCGTCACTGGTCGCGATGACCTTCGAACGCGCCTTGAAGGAACTCGGTCCGCAGGAGTTCGCCGCGCGGCTGGGCTACATCCGCGGCGTGTCGGCGAAGTCCCTGGTCAAAGATGGCGCCGAGGCGCTGACGAAATCGCTGCTGACGTGCGTCTACCAATCGACGCAGAACAGTTCGCAGACGACGCGCAACGCGGCAAAAGCAGTCGCTGATGCCATCGGCGCGGAGTTCGTCGAGTTCGACGTCGACGGCCTCGTGAAAGATTATGTCAGCATGGTCAGCCGTGGCGCCGGCCGCAAGCTCGATTGGGACCGCGACGATGTTGCGCTGCAGAACATCCAGGCGCGCGTGCGCGCGCCGGGCGTGTGGATGCTCGCCAACATAAAAGGGGCGCTCCTGCTGACGACGAGCAACCGTTCAGAAGCGGCGGTCGGCTACGCCACGATGGATGGCGACACGGCCGGCGGTCTCGCGCCCATCGCCGGCATCGACAAGCATTACCTCCGCAAATGGCTGCGCTGGCTTGAGAAAGGCGGGCCGCTCGGCCTGCATCCGATCCCGGCCCTGAGCGCGATCAACGTCCAGGCGCCCACCGCCGAGCTCCGTCCGCAGGACAGGAAGCAGACCGACGAGGATGACCTGATGCCATACGACCTCCTCGATGCGGTCGAACGCGCGGTGATCCGCGATAAACGCACGCCGCTGGAGGCGCTCGACCTCGTCCGCCTGCAGTTCCCCCAGTATCCCGACAAGCAGCTCGCGCTCTGGATCGAACGCTTCTTCAAGCTCTGGTGCCGCAACCAGTGGAAGCGCGAACGCTACGCCCCAAGTTTCCATCTCGACGATGAAAATCTCGACCCGAAGACGTGGTGCCGCTTCCCGATCCTGTCGGGAGGATTTGAGCGAGAGTTGGAGCAGATGAAGAAGAGCGTGAAGTGATTTTGCAGCCGGTGGGGCAGACATTCCTGTCTGCCCGCGAACAGGAGCTAAGCTCACCTTGGCCTACACGTACGAACATCCTCGTCCGAGCCTGACCGTCGACTGCGTCGTCTTCGGCCTCGATGAGGAAGACCTGAAGGTGCTGCTCATTCAGCGCAACCTCGAACCTTACGAGGGCAAGTGGGCGCTGCCGGGCGGCTTCATCAAGCTGTTCGAGTCGCTCGACGAAGCCGCGCGTCGCGAGTTGAAAGAAGAGACCGGCGTTCAGAACGTGCGGCTCGAGCAGCTCTACACATTCGGTGACGTGGATCGCGATCCGCGCGAACGCGTGATCACGGTCGCGTATTATGCGCTCGCCAATCTCGCCGATCACGCAGTGAAGGCGGCGACCGACGCGCGCCACGCAGCGTGGTTCCCCGTCAACGAACTGCCAACGCTCGCCTTCGATCACAAGCACATCCTGGACGTCGCGCTGGAACGGCTGAAGGGGAAAGTGCGGTACCAGCCGATCGGCTTCGAGCTGCTGCCGGAGAAATTCACGCTGACGCAGTTGCAGCGCCTATACGAAAAAATCCTCGAGCGCGAGCTCGATAAGCGAAATTTTCGCAAGAAGATTCTGGGCATGGACCTGCTGATCGAAACCGACGAGATCGAGCAGGATGTCGCGCATCGCGCCGCGCGGCTGTATCGCTTCGATGAGAAGAAGTACCGCAGGCTGGTGCAGAAAGGCTTCAACTTCGAGATTTGATCGTCATGGGGGCGTCTCGCCCCCATCCGCCGTTGGGAAGAGATCTTGCGTCGGGAGCTGCCTCATGAACGCACTCATCGTGGTCGACATCCAAAACGACTTCATCCCCGGCGGCGCGCTCGCGGTTCCGAACGGCAACGAGGTCGTCTCCGTCGCCAACGAAGTCATGAAAAATTTCAAACTCATCGTCGCGACTCAAGACTGGCACCCACCGGATCACGGCAGCTTCGCCAAGAATCATCTCAACAGAAAGCCCGGCGAAGTGATCAAGCTCGCCGGCCTTGACCAGGTTCTCTGGCCCGCCCACTGCGTTCAAATGTCGAAAGGCGCCGAGTTCGTGAAAGGGCTCGACACGCAGCGCGTGACGAAAGTCTTCCAGAAGGGCACGGACCGCGAGGTCGACAGCTACAGCGGCTTCTTCGACAACGGTCATAAGAAGGCGACGGGGCTCGGCGAGTTTCTGAAAGCGCACGGCGTCACGGACGTCTACGTGCTGGGACTTGCGACGGACTACTGCGTGAAGTTCACGGCGCTCGATGCGAGGCAGCTTGGCTTCAACACGTTCCTGATCGAGGACGGGTGCCGCGGCGTGGAGTTGAAATCCGGCGACTGCGCGCGGGCGATCGACGAGATGAAGAGGGCTGGAGTGAACATCGTCAATAGTCGCGAGTTAAGTTCCAAATAACAGCGGGCGCAATCGCTTGCGCCCGCTTCCCCATATCCGAGAGGACGAGGATCGATTTAAGCGGCTCGCTTCCGCCGCCACGCCGCTGCAACGAGACCCAGTCCGAGCAGGCAGGCCGTCGCCGGCTCGGGGATCGGACCCGGGTTCTCGTCGCACTCGCTGCAGAACTGCGCGCCCGTCAGCTTGATGGTGTAGTTGCCCACGTTGAAATGCGCCGATCCGGTCCATGACGCCAGCGACCCGTCGTTGTTCGGCCCCATGACGTCGGTGAACTTCGAGTTGCTGAACATCTTCAGACCGCCCTGCGTGGTCGTCTCCGGCGAGGACTTCGCATCCATGTTGAAGCCGGTGATTGCCAGGAAGTAACAGCCGTTGCTTTCCGGCCCGAATTCATGTCCTGCCGGCAGCAGCGACAGCGCATTGATGTCCGTGTTGATGCCCTTGTTCTTGTCCTGGTTGCTGACCGAGCCCTTGTCGTCGTTCGCGTATACGCCCTTTAGATTCTCATCGAACAGCCAGAGCTGTGTGTCGAACAGGGTGCTGAAAGCATCGTTGGTGCGGATGGTTTCTGCCGAGAAGTTCTCGAAGTCGCTGATGTGAATGCAGTAGATGTCAACGTCCTTGTTCGCGCCTTGAGGGTCCGCAATGTTGCCCTTGATGAAATTGAGAGCGCCGGTGCCGTCGGTCTGCTGCGGCGGGCTGTTCTCCACGTCGCCGGCATCCGGGCCCTCGAACCATGTGTCTCCGACCGAAGCCGCATGCGCGCCAGCCGGTACGGCCAGCGCCAGAATGATAACGAGATTCATAAACAGGCTACGTTTCATATTTCCCCTCCTGTCATACTGCGGTCCGCCATTGCGGCGTCCATACATGAGACGGCGTATGGCAAGAGCGAAGCCAGACCGCAATCTGCGAGGTGCAGCAGTAGCGTGGACGACGTAATGTCGCCAATGCAAGGGATGCAAGGTGGAATTGCCGCGTCTCTGCACGCGCCTACTTTCATGTCGCCGAGAATCTGCACGCGCCGCTGTGAACTTGCGAGCACGTGCTGCAGGAAGGGCGTTGGGATGTATTTTAGAATTTTACATCAGCGCTTCTTCGTCGCTGACGCGGCGCTGGCCCGCAGCCTTGATTGTCTTCGGCGGCAGGATCTCAGGGCGCTTCTCGCCGGCTTGCTCCATACGCTTGAGCAGCCGCCCCCTCATCACTTCCGCGACTTTGCGATGCGATTCGATGTCGATCAGGTTGCGCAGTTCGTAAGGGTCGCATTCAAGATCGTACAACGCGTCTTCCGTGTACTTGTCCGCTGAAGGCTGCGCATTTCGGCCGACTCCTTGCGCGACGACGCAGTACTTCCAGCGCTGGGTGCGCACGGCGCGGCCGATCTGACTCTCGCTAATCTGGACCAAGACTTCCTCCGGCCAGCCTTCACGCTGGCCGCGAGTCAGGGGCAGGATCGAGCGACCCTGCATCTGCTTCGGGATCGGAAGTCCGCAGGCATCGAGCAGGGTGGGGGGCAGATCGACGAGACTCACGAGGTGGCGCAGGCTGCCGCCGGATTCGAAGGGTCCGCCCCACAGCGCGGTGGGCACGCGGATGGAACTGTCGTGGCACGAGCGCTTGTACTCGCTGTTGCGCGTCTTGAAATGGCAGCCGTGGTCGGACGTGAAGAGCACAATCGTGTCGCGCTCGAGCTTCAAGCTCTTGAGCGCGTCGTGGATGCGGCCGAGCGCTTCGTCGAGCCGCTTCACCATTCCGTAGTACCCGGCGATGTGCTGATGCGTTGAGCCGCGGTGCTCGGCGAGGTCCGGTGGAATCCAGCGCCCGAGGTAGCGTTCGCGGTAACCGTCCGGCGCGGGGTAGTCATCGGTGTGATTCTGGAAGTGCGGTTCGATGTAGCTGGTGAACAAAAAGAACGGCTTGTCCTGGTGCGCGTCGATGTAACGGATCACGGCGTCCGTCTGCGCATCGACACGGTAACCGGGCAGATGCACCTTCTTTCCTTCACCGTCGTACATGTTGCAGTCGTACGCATCTGAAGTGAACTCGAGCACGTTCGACGCGAGCCAGTAATCGTATCCAGCGCGGTCTTCCTTCGGGACGGGCTCGTGCTCAGAGAGGTGCCACTTGCCGATGTAGCCGGTCTGGTAGCCGCCTTCTTTAAAGCACTGTGCCAGCGTCTTGAAACTCTTGTTGAGAGGTATGCCGTTGCGCCACGAGCCGTTCGTCGTCGCGTACGTTCCAGTTTGAAGACATGCGCGCGCCGGTCCGCACACCGGCTGGCACGTATAAGAGTGGTACACATGAGTGCCGCGCGTAGCGAGGCGGTCGAAGTTGGGCATCAGGTCGAGCGGATTGCCGTGCAGACCGGAGCAGTCCCAGCGCTGCTGGTCGGTGAAGAAGACGATGACGTTCGGCTGACGAGGCATGGCGGTGTCCTTTGAGCCATCTCAATGCAGGGTGGCCCGGCACGTGGGCCGGGCGCCGCCAGGCGCAAGAAGCAGCGACCGGAAGGTTTCCCCATGCCGGCGACTTAACGACGGGAGCAACGTTATCGATTGCAGAGTTTCAGGCACGACTGATACCCCCACGCGGTGAAACATTCTGCTCGCTGCTTCTTGTTGCTTCGCAACCCGGCCCACGTGCCGGGGCCGCCCCCTCGCCACCCGTCACCCGTCAGTGCGGTATATTCAGCTCATGCATCCGCTTGTGAATCGCGTTGATCGCCTGCTGGAACGGTTCCGACAGGTACTTCTCGTGGTCCTCCTGGCGGTGGCTGTGGCTGACGGTTCCCTTGCCCCACTGCACTGAACGCTTGTGGATGTACTCCAGGCCGCCCTTGATCAATGTCAGCATGTAACTGGCGGTGCCCGGATCGAACATCCACCAGTCGCCGCCAACCGCGATGTACACCGGCGACGTGTGCGCCGAGATTCGCCGCTGCCAGCAGTCGTGATGCGTCGGACTCTTAAGGTACGTCTCAGCGCCGCCGCAGCGAGCCGCGATCCACGAATGTCTCTCAACTTTGAGACGCGCTTTCAGGCGCATCGAGCGCGCACCTTGTTTCTCTTCGGTCTTCGCGACCACGGCGCCGTTCATGACGACTTCGATGCTGACCATCGGCAGGATGCTGTCCGCCTGCACTTCGACTTCGACGGTGCCGCCGTTGCCAGGCAGGTCGACCGTCGCGCCCATTGGCTGGCCGTCGACTTTGATCGTCAGCAGCGGACCGCCGCTCTGGAAGGTGTTCCCCGCCTTCAGGTGCTTGCACCAGTTGTCGTACGTGAAGGGCTCGTCGTCGGGGATGTAGACGTACGTGCGGTACAGGCCCACCGGCACATCGGAACTCATCTTGTCGGTACCGCCGACGAGAGGCAGTTTGTAACCGCAGTTCAGATAGCGGTAGTATTCGGTGACGTTGAATGTCTCGCTGATGAGGAACTCGGCGGCATCGACGCGGCCCGTTGCGATCAGTGCGGCCGGCTCGCAATTCGGCGTCGGAATGTGCGGCAGAACGACCGTGCCGCCCTGTGCGTGGCAGGCGTCGGCCCAGCGGCAGAGCGTGGTCTCCAGGTTCGTGCCGATCTCGCTCTCCGACGGACCGTCGGTACACCAGGGATACACGGGTTCTTTCAGGCCCAGCAGCGTCAGGTGCCCGAGCATGTGCTGCCGGTTCTCCTGGGTCGCGTAGACGATCGTCTTGCCATCGGGCGAGACGCTCGGGCCGCCGATGAATTCTTCTGTATTCGTGAAGAGATGGCCCCACTGCGAGAGCAGCAGGTTGACGACGTTAAGCCCTTCGCCGGCGGCCTCCAGATGGCTGCCTTGTGTTGAAAGAAAGTGAACGTGCGTGTCGCCGCTGAAGTACCGCTCGCGCGCCATGTCGCGAGTCTTCTTCAAGCGGAACGTGAGGTCTTGCTGCCCCGGCTGGATCGTGATCTTCTCGCGGATCGGCGCATATTCGAAGCCGCGCGCAATATCGACGATGACCTCGCCGCGCGGCAGCCAGCCTTCGCACTTGCCATTGATGTACGCGTATGTGATCTGGCCGAGCCGCACGTCGCCGCCGATGTCGCTGTGCCAGCTCCCGAGATTCTGGTTCACGAAGTGATGGTGGCCATGCGGCTGGAATGGGATGCCGTCGCGCGAGCGGAAATGAACGCGGCAGGGAATCGGACGGCCGGTCGCATCGTCCACGACAGTCGTCTTGACCCAGTTGCGGCCTTCATCGACCAACATCATTTCCAGGCGCGGACTGGCCTTGATCTTCTTCTTTTTCTGGAGCTCGCCCCAGTTCACGGCGCCGAGGTTCTTGCCTTCCTGCTTCACCGTCACGGTAGCGGAAGGTGTCGCGGCGATCTCAACGAAGGAAGGATTGGTGGTCCAGTTCTGCTTTTCGCCATAGCCTTTCATTGCATCGGCGAGGAACTGCTCGGCGCGCTTCTCGGGCAGCGAATATGGATAACTGGCAACGCCGCGGTCGACTTCCACTTCGAGTGGCTTCTTCGCGTCGTCCTTCTTCGGCAGCACGATCTTGACGTTCCGCTTGGCCGCGCGGTTGAACGGGAACTCCTCGAGATGGCTGAGCGTGATGGCGCCGATGATGAATCGCGGGCCGTGTGGAATGACGCGGATCGCAGCGACTTTTTTCTGCGGCAGCGGGTTGGTCCATGGATACAGGAAGTAATCGCGCGCGTTCCCCTGCTGCGCTTCGGTCTGCCGGAATCCGATAGCGCCCCACTCACCCTTGTCGCGCGGCATCAGGTGGTCCTTCTGATCCGGCACGGCGAGCATCGGCCACAGGCCCCAGTTTGCGGGCACGGTCGCAATTTCGAGTCGTTCGCGAACCGGCACGCCGACGCTGGTGCCGTCGTCGTAGACGAAGACGTAATCGGCGCAGGCTTTTCCGGCGGGCTCGCCTTCAGACACCATCTTCGAGTCGATCAGACGGTGCGCGATGATGATGTGTCGCGCGTTCGATTTGATCGGTATCTCGAGGGGCTCGGTTCGGGCCCCTCTCCCAACCGCAATCGCCGACGGCTTGGCCTTCTTCTTCCGAAGCAAGCCTTTCTTAGGCGCGCTGGACGGTCCGAGCAGAAAGGGGATGCCGTGCCAGAGTTTGCCACCGCCGGGGAGAACGCGGCCCTCGGGCAGAAGTTCAGAACCGGCGTTATAGAACGCGGCGAGCTTCAACGGTTGGTAATGCATGGCGCCACCTCAAAGGAGTCTCGCACCCCTTGTCGCGGAGACATGCAGGCGCGAAGACTCGAAGGAGAGATGAAGAAGCTTCGTGTCTTAGTGCCTTCGTGCCTTTGTGGCAATGAGAGGGCGCGCTTTCTTTTAAAGCGGGTGTTGCCCTGAAGCGCCACGTCCGTATAATCTCGGCGCCCGCAAAAGCTTGCGGGCTGATTTTTTTGTCCGACACCAGATTCGAGAGGAAGAGAAAGGAACGTTCCAT
>Ga0196964_10000407_pt1 | contig 27458 bp, 25 predicted proteins | sample S1_10metaG_FD_148615 | JGI IMG/M metagenome (GOLD analysis project Ga0196964, IMG submission 148615) | Soil microbial communities from Anza Borrego desert, Southern California, United States - S1_10 | ecosystem: Environmental > Terrestrial > Soil > Desert | place: USA: California | collected... | reverse complement strand
TCCCGAGAGCTCGCTTGCCGACCTGTACGACCCGCTGACCATGCCGCCCGCCTTAGTCCGTGCGCACAACGAACTGGACAAAGCCGTAGACCTCGCCTACAGGCCGCAGCCCTTCACCAGCGAAGCCAACCGCATGGAGTTTCTTTTCGAGCTCTACGAAAGATACACGGCAAATCTCTTTACAAAAGAAAAACCGAAGAAGGGAAAGAAGGTGATGGAGTGAGGTGTTTTAAAAAGAATGATTTTAAAAAGGTGGTTTTTAAAGTTGAAAAACGGTACTGTTTATAAAACGGTGCCGTTTTTTTTGTTTATGCGGTGGCATGTGCTACAAGGCGATGTGCGTAAGTCTTTTGGTGTCAAAGGGGTTTGTTTATGGTTTTTAAAAAGTTGTTTGGAGTGTGAGGAAAGTGTTTATATTTGGGGGAAACACCACTCTACTTAAGTAAATTTAATAGCCTGCCATGACTATTCAAGAATTTATAGCTCAGTATAAAAATCATCCGGTACTTTTTGTCGGGACTGGGATAAGCTTAAGGTATCTAAAAAACTCATACACATGGGATGAATTATTAAGTAAAATTTCCTTTGATTTTACTGATAATCCTGAATTCTATCTAGACGTTAAGTCTAAGTGTTATGAAAACGGCAAGTTCAATTATTTAAAGATTGCTACAATCTTAGAAGAGCATTTTAATCAGAAACTTCAAGAAGACAGGAATGGAAAGTTTAAGCATATAAATGATATATTTTATGAAAATATGTCAAGGAATATTAATCTCAGCCGCTTTAAAATATATGTAGCAAGTCTATTTTCAAAGCTGGATTTTAGAGATGAAATGAATAATGAACTAAAAGACTTCAAGAAGACAAGGAAAAATATAGGCTCAGTAATTACAACAAATTATGATGGACTCATAGAATATATATTTGAATTTATAAAGCTTATAGGGAATGATATACTTTTAAGTAATCCTTATGGTTCTGTATATAAAATTCATGGATGCTTCGAAAGCCCTGATAAAATAATAATTACAGATAAGGATTATTCTGCTTTCGATAGTAAGTATGAATTAATAAGAGCATAGTTACTGTCATTATTTATACATAATCCTATAATATTTTTAGGATATAGTATTGGTGATGATAATATAAAGCATATACTAAAGACAATTTTCTCCTACGTAGAACCCAATTCAGAATTGGCTACAAAGATAAAGAGCAACTTTTTATTAGTTGAGTATGGAAGGGATATGAACAATGAACTCATCAGTGAGCATGATATCGTCCTAGAAGGTGGCTTGACGATTAGAATTCACAAAATTAAAACCGATAATTTTTCAGCCATTTATAATTCAATTTCTGACTTACATTTACCAATTAGCGCCCTTGATATAAGAAAAGTTCAAAACATTGTTAAAGAGATTTATGCTGGCGGAAATATTAAGGTAAGTATAACAGAGGATTTGGATTCACTAAAGAATAGTGACAGAATCTTAGCAATTGGTTCAGAAAAAACTATTACGTATCATTATGCAACAGCTCCAGAATTACTTGCTAACTATTTTAAAATTATTGACGAATCTAATTCACAGATTTTACAACTAATTGACAAATACGCAATACAAAGCACGCAGTATTTTCCTATGTTTGGTTTTGAAAAAATTAATGGAGACATAAATATTTGCGAGAAGTTAAAAGCGCAGCAAGTTCAACTTATTGAAACGTGTATGAATAGTATGCCGAATCAATGTAAGGTCATACATAATTCAATAGAAGCTGTGTTTCAAGATGACCATATTTCGCCAACAAATAAAATGAATTCCATTATGTGGAATACTTTCCAAGGCCACATTCACTTAGATGAAGTTGAAAAATATTTAAGGGAGAATACAATGACATCTACAACAACATATCGAAAGCTATTAAGTGTATATGATTTAAAAAAGTACCGAGATTAATAATAGACTATAAATTAAATTCTATTTTTAAAATCACCTTCTAATACCCCCAACAAAACTAATTCCACCCATCACTCACTTTTTAAAGCAATACATTCCTTCTTTTAAAAAGCAGCCTAATGGAAAAACTGAGTTTTAAAACTCACAAGGCAGATTTTTAAAAAGCGCGTATTCCCATGGCAAAAATGGCAACGTACGGAAGCGGCAGCCTACAGCCTTTTGGCCACCAGCTTCCGGAAAACTCGTCATGCGCCAGAGCAGCTAATGGCAGTACTCCACTCTTGATAATCTTCAAACCTATATTTACCAAAAATGATTCTGCAACTTTTTATGCACTACCGACACTCACCTAAATCGGTAAGAAATAATTTTTAAAACAAACCGCTGAAAAATGAAAAAGTATTATTTCATTGTGCTGTTATTACTCATTCACACTATGTCTGGGAAGGGACAGAACCAGCCACTTTTGCCACAAATGACCACCGAAATCTACAGTTTTAAAAGCGACTCTGCGGTGCAGGTGAGCGAGTATATCCGGCGGATATTTGAGGATAAGAATGGCAACCTTTGGTTTGGTACCAATAGCGATGGAGTGGCCCGCTTTGATGGAAAGTCGCTCCAGTATTTTACAACGAAAGATGGTTTAGCCGGAAATATGGTAATGGGAATATTGCAAGATAAGGCCGGAGATATATGGTTTTGTACTGAGGATGGCGTGTCGAAATATGACGGAAGAACTTTTATCAATTTTACCGTAAAGGAAGGACTCAGTGACAATGCTACGCGGAGTATGTATCAGGATAGAGCCGGAAAAATCTGGGTTGGTACGATGGAAGGAGTATGCCGCTTTGATGGAAAAACTTTTAAAAGCTTTCCGATTCCGATGGCTGATGTGGAAATCCCGAATTCCAGGTACACGCCAAAGTTGGTGTGGTGTATTTTGGAGGATAGGGCCGGGAATATATGGTTTGGTACTGATGGCGTTGGTGTCTGCCGTTATGATGGAAAATCATTTACGCACTTCACGGAAAAGGAAGGGCTTGTGAATAATAATGTGACCTGTATTGCACAGGATAAAGCCGGAAATATGTGGTTCGGCACGCGGTATGGCGGCGCTTCGAAGTATGATGGAAAGTCTTTTAAAAACTTCACAACCGAAGATGGCCTGAGTACGAATGAAGTGTATAATATTTATGAGGATCGCACGAGGCAGCTTTGGTTCACGACGTTTGGCGTAGACCGTTTTGAAGGAGAAACATTTACGAATTTTAATAAAAAAGATGGACTCCTAAATCTCGCTGTTCAAAGTATTCTTGAAGATAGCAAAGGCCGATTTTGGATTGGCACCGGAGGCGGACTCTTTCGCTTTGATGGTAAAAAATTCACCAATGTTACAAAATACGGCCCGTGGCTGTAATTCAGTAATTTTTGAAAACGAAAACTTTTAAAAACATGAAAAAGTACTACTCTCTTCTGCTGTTATTACTTCTCATCACGACAGCCAGCGCTCAAATCACACCAACTCCCGACACACATCCCAAACTTCTAAAAACGCAGGGCACAGACCCGGGAGCAAATGTTCATTGCGGCTTGCAGGATAAGTCCGGCAGGCTTTGGTTTGGCACGACGGGCGATGGTGTGTATTGCTACGATGGGAAATCTTTTAAAAATTTCACCCAAAAAGACGGCCTGAGCGACAACAATGTCTGGTCTATTGTAGAAGATAAAAGTGGGAATATTTGGTTGGGCACGTCGGACGGCGTGTGTCTCTACGATGGGAAAAACTTTACGCGTATTCCAATCACTGTGAGCAGTTTGAATACGCTTGCCGCAGCGAGTAATCCATCTGCGAAAATTGAAGTGTGGGGCATGTTGCAGGATAAAAGCGGGCAATTGTGGTTTGGTACAACTGATGCTGTGTATCGTTATGATGGGAAAAGTTTCACCCGTTTTTTAGAGAATGACGGTGTTTTAAATCCGGCTGGACTTCAACTTAGAATGGCAAATTCTATGCTCGAAGATAAAAACGGTAACATCTGGTTTGCGACATGGTTTGAAGGTGTGTGCCGTTACGATGGAAAATCCATCAGCAATTTCAAACCAAATGGCGAAGTGTGGTATGCCACAATTTTAGAAGATAAAGCCGGAAACATCTGGGCCGGCAGACGAGGCAAAGGTGTTTGCCGCTATGACGGGCAGGTATTTACAAATGTTGCCCAAGGAGGCGTATTTGACTCCTGCGCTGTTCGTCCCCTGCTACAGGATATATCAGACAATATCTGGTTCGGCAGTGAATTTAGTGACCCGGCAAGGCGTGAAAGTCTGGGCGGGCTGTGGCGTTATGATGGGAAATCATTTAAAAATTTTACTATGCAGGACGGGCTGGCTCATAACTCTGTCTGGTCTATTGTCGAAGATAATTCCGGGAACCTTTGGGTTGGTACGAGGAAGACTGGTTTAAGCCGTTTTGATGGGGAGACATTTACGACACTTTCGGAATAAAAGTAAGAAAAAGTTTTTCAAACACACCTTTTTAAAAAAATGGAAAAGTACTATTCTATCCTGCTTTTATTGTTCATCTTCATCACGTCCAATAGCGCAGAAGCACAACCAAAAATGATACGCATACAAGGCGTCGTTTCGGGCAATGTCGCATGTGAGATTCAAGATAAAGAGGGTAACATTTGGTTTAGCACAGGTGGCGAAGGAGCGTACCGCTTTGACGGGAAATCTTTTAAAAACTTTACAACAAAAGATGGATTGTGCGATAATAATGTGAGTGCAATTATTCAGGATAAATCAGGCAATATCGTGTTCGGTACGAGAAGTGGGATCTGTACATACGATGGGAAATCCTTTAAAAAATATACAGAGTCGGATACGCTGAGCACGTTACGAATCACAAGTCTTTTAGAAGATAAAGACGGGAACCTTTGGTTTGGTGCGATGGGAAATGGTCTTTACCGATACGATGGAAAAACGCTCACGAATTTCCTGAATAACAATGACCACCGTTTTAATCTTGGAAATACATATCAACTTATCCAGGACATTCTGCAGGATAAAAATGGCAACCTGTGGTTTAGCACGTGGAATGGCGGCGGCGTATGGCGCTACGATGGAAAATCTTTTAAAAACTTTCTGCCCCCGGCTGAATATTATTCGTCCAATGAAGATGGAAGAGATATTGCCAATCCAACACCAAAGCTTACCTATACCCAGGTGACGGACAATATCACTGACGACATGATTAATTCACTTGCCGAAGATAAAGCGGGAAATATTTGGTTTGCAACCAGACGACATGGCGCTTGTCGTTACGACGGAGAAACGTTTACCAGTTATCGTGAAAGCGAAGGATTCGTTAGCTATGGAATAACATCAGTGATAGAAGATAAGCATGGAAAAATGTGGTTTGGCACAGATAAAAATGGGGTCTTCTCATATGACGGAAAAGTTTTTAAAAATTTCACTACGGAGGATGGTCTCGTTTACGATTCAGTCCGCAGTATTTTAGAAGATAAAGACGGCAATCTTTGGTTTGGTACGAGAGGGTTTGGGCTGAGCCGTTTTGATGGGAAGACATTTACGACATTTTCGGAATAAAAGTGACCAAAATATACATCCAATATTACTGATTATAAGTCACCCGGATACAGTTTACAATGTATCGGGCTTTTTAGAAACTGTTTTGGATTTTTAATTCAAAATTACAGGTACGGAAAATTGTCATTCCGGCTTGTCCGGAATCTTTCTAAAACACCGGCTTAAGTTGAAATCGTAAACTTTTTACGTAGATTCTTCGGCTTTTGGCCTCAGAATGACAGCAAAAACACCTATACAAAATTTCTAAAACAAATTCCAAAACAGTTTCTTAATTAGAGTGACCACGTAGGACTGTTTCGGATTTTGTTTTTTAAAAGTGAACTGTACTAGAATCCTTGCCATTCCACCCGGATTCTATCCATTCTCCTACATTTTACGTGAATTTTATCAGCCTAAGCGATTCTATTCGTTTTCCTGCGGTTTTATTCGTGCTTATTCGTCGCACATCATTGCCCTGCGTGCGCGTTTGTCGCACAGTGTAAAAACATCGTGCCTGCACGCTAATTTTAGAGCATTGGAGTGTGGTACCGCCGTATGTTCACCCAAAATTGCCCCCTTTTCATAGCTTTAAAGAGCCCTTTTCACTCCTTCTGCCTCAACTTTTTAAGGTCAGCATCATAGTATGAAATAGTAATGAACGTTCTCAAGGTATCAATATAGCGTAAGGGAATAGAATAAGGCTTCCTGCCCAATATATCACTGACAAATGGCCCGGTTCTCTGTATGAAATCTGCAAACTCTTTAAAAGTATAGCCCTGCTTAATGAGTAATTTCCTCATTTCATAGCCGCTCAAATATTTATTCATCGTTCCGGTACGTATCCTGTGCAAAGCTTCCCGGAGATTCTCAGGTGTGACCATTTCTTCTAATTTCTGAATGTATCTGGACGGAAGGCTTAAACTGTTACGCAGAGTTCTGTTGACAAAAGTATCGGAGCGTTCTATATAACGAGCAAAGTCTGAATAAGTATAGCCACAGATATATAAAACGCGCTGGAATTCCCTGCCGGATAAATCAGTAACGCTGGTCTGAGTGGTTGATTCTGTTGAAGTATCAATTGGTAATGCCCCAGCATTAATAGTAATGTCAGTTGTGTTCATGAGATTTTTCTGTAATGTGTGAGATGAAAAAATAACTGCCCGCCACTTTTAATTATTGTTCTGCGGAACATATAATGATAAATTTATTAATTGGAGTTATAAGTTGTGATAATGCCCTTACTTTCACGCCTTTTGGAGTCTGCTTTAGGCATTCTACAGCTTATAGAAGCCAAATATTGCTCACAAAGGGGCTCATCTGCGCTTACCCGATGGGGTAAGGGAAGCTAATACTTCAGATTCTTTAAAAAGCACACGCCTTCCTATCCGGTGACAGGGGATAATGCCTTTCTTTACTTTGTTATAGAGCGTAACAAGGGAGATCTTTAAAAGCCGTGAGGCTTCCTGGCGTGAAAGAAGTGATGTGTCAGGTGGTCCGGGTCTGTGAGAAGGCTCTAAAGCGGCCTGCCTGAGCGCAACGGCTACGGCTTCGGTAACAAGTGCACTGAGTTCGTGCCTTTGTAGGTTAGTAAGAATGAGAGGTTGTTGTTCCACGGCGTTTCCCTCGTGAATAAGTTAGTACAGATAATAAAAAATGATCTGCTGCCAACTTAACTCATGAGATACCTGGAACTCGTTCCGGAATTATTCCGCGAAAAAGTTCTGAAAGGTTCTAAAACTTTTTCTTTAGTTCTCGAAGCAATGGGGTTATCATTTGGATGAGGTCTGTGGCATTGGGAGGGGTTTCGGCAACATTTATATCGCCACTTTTACATTTGTCTAGTTCTTTTTCAAAAGAGACAAGTTTTGGGTGAGGAGTTCTTATAAAGCAAAAATTGGTGCATACAATTTGTGCTACATCAGCAAAACGATCGACAAGGCCTAACTGGGTACAGACAATATAAGTACAGATTGCGGCTTTTCGCTGGATAACAGGTAACTGTATCAGCCCATGTTCATTTGGAATAAATGCCTGTACTTCCGATTTGGGCGTAGGGATAATTCCATCGGGTATGTGCCAGCCAATTGGTATCGGAACGGGAATTGTTCCTTTGAATCCTCTTTCACGTGCTTGAATATGAAGCATTGTAAGTGTGGTAAGCTGCCTGAACAGACTGAAGTAGTCGTAGTACCGGTCTTTGTTTACCCAGTTGTCATAGTTACCTTCGTTATATTCCTGAATAGCCCCATTAACTGCTTTATTTGCCTCATCCAGTCTTTCACTACTGAGTATATGTCCTACTCTCAGAACTGTCATTTGCTGTTCTTTTGAAAGCACATTGGACATTCTTTCAATCGCATGGTCCATTTGCTGTGGGAGTGTTGAGAGGACTTCATCGGAAATCATTTCCCGTAGTGTACCTTTTGCTACTTCTACTTTACTTTGAGGAAAATCGGGAAAACCAGGCAGTGCATGATAGAAATCGTTCGCGCGCTTTTTATACTCTTCGGTTTCACCGGAATGCTGTTGTAGCTCGATCAGTTCATGTTCATATTGTTCCCATTTGTTAACGTTGGATACTATTTCCTGTCCCAGTTCTGATTCACAAACTATCTCTACTATCTGTTTATAATTCACATCCAGGGAGCGTATGAATTTATCAAAAATTGAAGTAATGTAAAACTTAATTATCCCAGCTTCTATTTCTGAGTGACTGTTGTATTGAGAAATGTCCATTGCAATGGTCTTTTTAATAACCTAATGAGAAGGTTGTTTTAAATACAAAAAAAATTCAATATTATAGGATTAAATGAATTTGTACTGAACAGATTTAAAAGTTATTACATTAGATGTAACAGTATAAATCGAGTCTAGTAGATTAATTTAGCAAAAATACCTCAGAAAACCGATTCGCAAGAAATTGGTATACTCACAGCGCCGCATTAATTGAGAGAGGAACTATTCCAATATAATATCTCCCTGATATTATTGACGCCCACAAATAGTATTACTTAATGAGTAGTGTTATCTATTGCTCAAATATAGTACCAGGTGCTTTCTCGCAAATATTGACCTCTATATCACAATGTAAAGAATAAAAATACCAGTGATATAATGCACTTATTGATTATTAGATGTAACCGAGTATAGCTTAAAAAAGTGGCTGATTAGATTATTCTTTAATTCAAAAATTTATTATCCTCCTATTCGTTAAATTACCTTACACCACCCCGTAATTTCTTATTAATGACTTAACTTCTTATATGGGCAATAAAAACTTTACAGCACCAGCCTGCGAGACCTGTACTTCCCGCCATACATCAATCTTCGCAGACCTTGACGGAGGCGAGTTGGTACGCTTTTCCTTTCAAAAAGGATGTAATTTGTATAAATCCGGAAATACAATCTTCAATGAAGGCAGCTACCCTTCTGGCCTGTATTGTATTCACAAGGGCAAGGTGAAAATTTTTAAAAATGGAACGGAAGGCAAAGAGCAGATTCTGCGTTTTGCGAAGGAAGGTGATATTCTCGGCTACAAATCGCTCTTGAGTGACCAGCCGTTCTCCGCGTCAGCTGCAGCTCTCGATGAGGCCGTTATCTGTTTTATCCCGAAGAAATCATACTTCGATGTTCTCCAGACAAATCCGAAATTGTCCTTAAAAATGATGCAGCTCCTCACGCAGGAATTGAAAACTGCTGAAACTCGTATCGTTGAGTTAGCACAAAAGCCTGTCCGGGAGCGCCTTGCTGAAACAATCCTCATTTTAAAAGAAACCTTTGGCTTTGAGGAAGACGGAAAAACAATTGCCATATCCCTTACACGTGAGGAAATTGCGAATATCGTGGGTACAGCAACAGAAAGCGTTATTCGCCTACTTTCTGAATTTAAAAAGGATGGTATTATTGACTTAAAAGGGCGCAGTATCAGCATTCTGGATAATAGAGAACTCGTGCGAACTGCGAATATTGATGATTAGTCTTTAAAACATGATTAATGTTCAGCCTGTTTTTTAACGGGCTTTTTCATTTTGAGCTGATACTTTTAAAGTATTGTTGCCAAAGCCGTTAAAATCTATGAGTCATAATGCTGTATGACTTTTATCATTGTTTACTTTTGCGAACTTCAGGAGTTTTGTAAAGGATTTGGAATGCAGGTGTAATTACCGCAATTCCGGATATTACAAATTGAAGCGATTTAACAATGGAATATACATCAAATATACCTTTCTGCCACGAGCTAGACCTGTCGACACATCCCGTTTTTACGGGTTGCCGTGACGAGGCACGCGCAATATTAATGGCATCACTGGCGTGTATGGAGCGACATGAGGGAGATTATTTTTTTAAAGAAAGTGATACCGTACTCGGCATTTACTGCATCACATCTGGTATTATCAAACTCACACGTCGCAGTGGAGTGCACGACCACATCGTTGGGTTTTTAAAAGGGGGCGACATTCTCGGTATTGACGCCGTGATGATGCAGTCGGCGCACCATACTGTCTCAGCTATGGCTATGAATTCGACGCGCGGATATTTTATCAACCGTGACAACTTTTTAAAGGCCACCACAGCTGACCCGATGCTTAATATACGCCTCATGCAAAGCGTATGCGAGCAGATAAATCGCCTTGAAGAGCACATCACCGTTATGGCGAATAAGCCGCTACCACAGCGCCTCGCGCAGATATTCCTCATGCTGCTTGGCGACACCCCAAAGGAAACGCCTCTTGAAGTTTCTTTTCAAGATACCGAACTCGCAAACTATGCCCGCTCATCTGGCCCGATGATAAAGAAAATCCTCCAGGACTTCTCACGGAAGGACATTATTTCCTTACACGGAAATATCATCCGTATGACTAATCCCGAGCTGTTACGACAGGTAGCTGTATAAATTTCCCTTAAAATAACTTAAAATGAACAAAGGCGGAAAGTTTTTAAAACTTCCCGCCTTTGTTTTTAAAACATGACAATTATCATTTTTTGCGTTTTAAAAGTGCTATAATTTTGTACAAGCTAAAAATCTAAATTTTTAAAAATCAGAGACTTAGCGTTCAAAAAACTTTTAAAAAGCTCGTACCGACTATGCAAACCACCAGCGAAAAACCGGGAAGTGACGTCACCACGCTCTGCTACCACTGCGGTGAGGTCTGCGCCGACAAGAGCATCGCACTCGAGGAAAAATATTTTTGCTGCCAGGGCTGCAAAACGGTTTTCGAGCTTTTAAAAGAGTCTAACCTGTGCAATTATTACGCGCTGGAAGAGCACCCGGGCAATAAGCTTGCGTTCAGCACCGGGCGTTCTGCGCGTTTTGAATATCTGAATGATGAATCGGTTTTGCGTCAGTTGGTGGAGTTTTCCGACGGCGACATTTCTAATGTAACGCTGTATCTGCCGACTGTCCACTGCACGTCGTGTATCTGGCTGCTGGAACATTTGTACAAATTGCATCCCGGCATTGCGCGCTCGGAGGTGAACTTTTTAAAAAAGGAAATCTCGATTTCTTTTAAAAACGACCGCATCACGCTTTCCGAAATCGCCGAACTCCTCACGAAAGTCGGTTACGAGCCCCAAATCCATGTAAAAGATTCGCAGAAAAAAGACCAGAGCGCGCTCCGCAGTTTGTATTTAAGAGTCGGCTTGGCGGGTTTTGCTTTTGGCAATATCATGCTTCTGAGCTTTCCCGAGTATCTCACGCATGATGGCGGCGTTGAGGAAAAGTACGCGATTTTCTTTCGGGTTTTAAATATCCTGCTGGCGACGCCGGTGCTGTTGTATAGCGCGTCTGGCTATTTCACGTCAGCGTGGTACAGTTTAAAACAAAAGCAGCTGAACCTTGACGTGCCTGTCGTGATGGGCGTTTCCGCGCTGTTTTTTCAAAGTGTATACGACATTGTTACGGGAAGCGGGCCGGGCTACATGGATTCGTTTACGGGGCTGCTTTTCTTCCTTTTAATTGGTAAAGTTTTCCAGCTGAAAACGTTTGAAACGCTGTCGTTTGACCGTGATTATCAGTCGTATTTCCCGCTTTCCGTTACCGTTTTAAAAAACGGCGAAGAGCACACGATTCCTGTTTCCGCGCTGACGACGGGAACGACGATTTTGGTGCGCAACCGCGAGCTGGTTCCGGCGGACAGCATTTTGCGGAGCGGCGTTGCGTATGTTGATTACAGCTTTGTGACGGGCGAGTCTGTGCCGGTGGAGATTTCCGGCGGCAGCCAGATTTACGCGGGCGGGCGCATTGTGGGCGCGCAGGCGGAAATGGAAGTCGTGAAGGAAGTGTCGCACAGCTACCTCGCGCGGCTGTGGAATAACGATATTTTTAAAAAGGAAAAGACGTCTGCGCTTTTAAAAGCGAACGATATTTTTGGAAAATATTTCACGTATTTCGTGATTTTGGTGGCGTCGTCGGCAGCATTTTTCTGGATGCCGGATTCGGCGATGTCGGTGAAGGTCTTTACGGCGGTGCTGATAATTGCATGTCCTTGTGCGCTGACGCTCGCGGCCCCGTTCGCGCTGGGTTCGGCGCTGGGTGCGTTTGGCAAGGCGAAATTTTACGGGAAGAATACGGGAATCGTGGCGGATTTGGCGGAAATTGACACCATCGTTTTTGACAAAACGGGAACGCTGACTTCGACGGAAGAAGGCAAGGTGGAATTTGTCGGCAATGGCTTTTTAAAAGAGGAAACGGCGCTGCTTGCCTCAGCTTTTAAAAACTCCACTCACCCGCTCAGCCGCAAAATTGCTGCGACTTTTAAAAACGAAAAGGTTTTTAAAAGCGATATGTTCCGCGAGGTGCCAAGTCACGGTTTTACGTGCATGATTGATGGGCGCGTCATTGCGATAGGCTCGTACGACTGGGTTTTAAACGCGTCGCACATAGCTTTTAAAAAGCTGGAAACGGAGGGTTCGGCGGTATACGTGGCGATTGACGGCGAATATCGCGGCTGCTTTATCGTGCGGAATGCGCTGCGCGACGGGCTGGAAGACGTTTTTAAAAGCCTGGGTTCGCGCTGTGAGTTGTACATGCTTTCCGGCGATAACGTCAGCGACCGCGAGCAGATGCGCGAACTTTTTAAAGACGATGCGCGGATGCACTTTTATCAGTCTCCGGAAGACAAGATGAATTTTATCAAGAGCTTGCAGGCGCATGGCAAAAAGGTTGCGATGATTGGCGACGGGCTGAATGACGCGGGTGCGCTTCGGCAGGCGAATCTGGGGATTGCGATTGCGGAAGATACGGGTTCTTTTTCGCCGGCGTGCGATGCGATTTTGGGCGCGGATGTGATGGCACGGTTGCCGCAGTATATCAAGTTCGCGAAGTATGGCGTGAATGTCGTGGTAGGCATGTTCATTTTCACGATTTTTTATAACGCGCTGGGCATGACTTTCGCTACAACGGGGCATTTGACGCCGCTTACTACGGCGATTCTGATGCCGTCGAGCACGTTGTTTATTATTTTTGGCAGTATGGGGGCGATGAAGCTGAAGGCGAGGTTGATGGGACTGTAGTAGCAAGTTGTAGCATGTTCCTACAGCTTATTTTATAAATCAAAAATAGCTCTTGTATATGCCAAGGTACTCCCTCCTTACCTTACTGCTGCGACCTGGATGAAAATTTCTGCCCCGTTGATATAAAGTTTCTACTTGGTTTCTTCCCACTCCTATCTCATCTTCTAAATCTTTAAAACATGACAAAAGTCATGTTTTGAGGTCGGAAATATCATTTTTTCCGGTTGCAGAACCCCCTAATTTCGTATTAAACAACAGCGCAACTTTTTAAATATCAAAGATTTACTCTGACAATTATTATCATGGAAGCGATTTTTGCTTTGATTGGATTTAGTTTGGTGGCGGCACTGACATTCCTTGGTGCATTTGTGTGGGCGGTACGGAGCGGACAATATGACGACAGGTACACACCGGCGGTGCGGATGCTGCTTGAGGATAATGCAGAAGTTATTAATCACAACAAATAATTTTTAAAAGGAGTTTCTCCATGTCTGCTGAAGGATTGAAAGTCGGCAAGATGATAGACTCGGGCGTGGCGGCCACGAACCCAAAAATGCCGCAGGTCGGCGAGAATTACGTTTTGACCGATAAGTTTGAGTACGATAATACGATTGTCCGCAATTTCGCGATTGCAATGATGGGCTGGGCGATTGTCGGGTTTCTCGTTGGTATTATCGTTGCTTTAAAATTAGTCTGGCCGGAGTTTTTGGGCGGGCTGCCGGAGCTTTCATATGGACGTCTTCGCCCGCTGCACACGAACGCGGTGATTTTTGCTTTTGCCGGTAACGCGATTTTTGTGGGTGTGTATTATTCGCTTCAGCGCCTGTGTAAAGCGCGGATGTTCAGCGATGTGCTGAGCAAGCTGCATTTCTGGGGCTGGCAGTTTATTATCGTGTCGGCGGCTGTCACTCTCCCGCTCGGGTTTACGACGAGCAAGGAATATGCGGAGCTGGAGTGGCCGATTGACATCGCAATTACAGCTGTGTGGGTGATTTTCGGCTGGAACATGATGGGCACGATTTTTAAAAGACGTGAAAAGCACATGTACGTGGCGATTTGGTTTTATATCGCGACGTTTTTGACGGTTGCGCTGCTGCATGTGGTGAATTCACTTGGACTACCTGTTTCGATGTTAAAAAGCTATTCGATGTACGCGGGAGTGCAGGATGCGCTTGTGCAGTGGTGGTACGGGCATAATGCGGTTGCATTCTTTTTAACTACCCCTTTTTTGGGGATTATGTACTATTTTATTCCAAAAGCGGCAGGACGCCCGGTGTACTCGTACAGGCTTTCGATTATTCACTTTTGGGCCTTGATATTCTTGTATATCTGGGCGGGGCCACATCACTTGTTATATACGGCGCTTCCGGGCTGGGCGCAGTCGCTTGGAACAGTTTTCTCTATCATGCTTTTGGCGCCGAGCTGGGGTGGTATGGTGAATGGACTTCTAACGCTCCGTGGCGCATGGGATAAAGTTCGCGAAGACCCGGTTTTAAAATTCCTCGTTGTGGGAATCACAGCGTACGGTATGGCAACGTTTGAAGGGCCAATGCTTTCTTTAAAAAATGTGAATGCAATTGCGCACTATACGGATTATATCATTGGGCACGTGCATTTAGGCGCGCTTGCATGGAATGGCGGCCTGGCTTTTGCAATGGTTTATTACATTTTCCCACGCATTTATAAAACGAAATTATATTCGACAAAGCTCGCGAATTTCCACTTCTGGGCGGCGACTTTGGGGATTATGTTTTATGTAATTCCGATGTATATCGGCGGTATCACTCAGAGCATAATGTGGAAAGAATTTACTGTAGAAGGCACGCTTCGCTACCCGAACTTCCTTGAAACGGTAACGCAGATTATCCCGATGTACATGATGCGCGTAATTGGCGGTTTGCTCTATACGATCGGTGCGCTGGCGGCTGTGTATAATATTTATAAAACTGCAAAACAAGGAACGCTGGAGCGCAATGAAACAGCAGAAGCCGCTCCGCTTTTAAAAACCTCGAATACGAAAGAGCATGACGGTCACTGGCACCGCGCTCTCGAGAGAAAACCGGTTCGCCTGGCAGTGCTTTCATTTGTGGCGGTATTTGTGGGCGGTGCGCTGGAATTTGTTCCGACGGCGCTTGTAAAATCAAACGTGCCGACTATCAGCAGCGTGAAGCCATATACGCCGCTTGAGCTGGAAGGCCGCGACCTCTACATTCGCGAAGGCTGCGTGGGCTGCCACTCGCAAATGATCCGCCCGTTCCGTTCTGAAACTGAGCGCTACGGCGATTATTCTAAAGCTGGTGAATTTGTATACGACAGGCCGTTCCTCTGGGGCTCGAAACGTACGGGGCCGGACCTTCACCGCGTCGGGCATAAATATCCCGACTCTTGGCACTTCATGCACATGAAAGACCCAAGCTCGACTTCTCCCGGTTCGATTATGCCGGGTTATCCATGGCTCTATGACAAGCAGCTTGACATCAGCCACACGGAAGGCAAAATCATTACGCTTCAAAAACTCGGCGTTCCGTATGCTGTAGGTTATGAAAAGCAGGCAACGGCTGACTTGGTTGCACAGGCACGGAAAATCAGCGATGGTTTGAATAAGAGCGGTTTCAACATTGGGCCGGATAAGGAGATTATCTCGATTATCGCTTATCTACAGAGATTAGGAACTGATATTAAAGCTGATGGGCATGTGCCCGCGGCGAAGTAAGGGATTTTTAAAAGTGTCATTGCGAGCGTAGCGTGGCAATCACGAATACTGCGGACGCGACAAACAGTCTTTGAGATTGCCACGTCGCGGAAGACCGCTCCTCGCAATGACGACTTTAAAAAGTTTTTTAAAAGAATAATTTTTTAAAAGAAAGTTTTTTAAAAGAGCATAACAATGTACAAGAATATCATGCAATCAATCACGGGTATAGAAATCTACCCGATTCTGTCGCTGATTATATTTTTCACACTTTTCACCTGTGTTTTCATCTGGTTTTTTAAAGTAAGCAAAGAGCATCTGGCGAAAATGTCAAGCATGCCATTAGAATTAGATAGTCCAATTCACCAAACAAGCTAACAGTAATTATTTAAAAGAGAATACGACAATGGCAGAGCATCAGGATAAGAACGAACTTCTCGACCACAAGGCTGACGGCATCCAGGAATACGACAATGACTTACCGCGCTGGTGGCTGTATGGATTTTACTTTACGATAGTTTTTTCGTTTGTGTACATGGGCTATTACCACTTTTTGGGCGGCCCATCGAGCGACCAGGAATATAAGCAGGAATTGGTTCAGGCTGAATATAACATAAAGCAGGCAGCACTGAAGGCAGAAGCTTTTAAAGCTGAAACCGAGAAGAAAAAAGCTCTTGCTGCTGCTGAAGCAAAAGCTGCTGCTGAGCCAAAACCAATAGTAGCACTGAGTGATAAATCAAGCCTTGCCTCAGGTAAAAAAATTTTTGACGGAACAGGCAATTTGTGTTTTACCTGTCATCGCAATGATGGTGGCGGAATGGTTGGGCCGAATTTGACGGATGACTCGTGGCTTCACGGCTGCAGTATTACTGATATTATGATGAGCATTCGAAAGGGGTTTCCCGACAAAGGCATGATGCCGTACGGAAGCAATACAAAGCTGAATGACAAACAACTCCTTGAGCTTGCAAGCTACGTGGTTTCACTGCGTGGATCAAATCCACCGAATCCGAAAGCACCTGATGCAGTTCGTGAAAAAGCATGTCAATAGTTTTTAAAAACCTGTTTTAAAAAATCTTTTTGAAAAGCAATGTCGGTCATTGAATTAACCAAAGAGAACGCAACCTTCCGTGACCAGCTCTCCTCCGTCACAAAAGACGGGAAGCGCAAGTGGATTTACGCGCAGAAGCCGAAAGGCCAGCTCACGTCGGCGCGGAGCATCGTTGCGACGATTCTGCTCGTGTTTCTCTTTGGCGCGCCATTTGTAAAAGTGAATGGCCAGCAGTTCATGCTTTTTAATATCCTTGAGCGGAAATTCGTGCTTTTCGGCATTCCGTTCTGGCCGCAGGATTTTTACCTGATTGTCGTTGGTGTGCTGATTTTGCTGGTTTTTATCGCGCTTTTTACGGCGGTTTTCGGGCGGATTTGGTGCGGCTGGCTGTGCCCGCAGACGATTTTTATGGAGCATGTTTTCCGTAGAATCGAATTCATGATAGAAGGCACACACACACAGCAGAAAGCCCTCGACAAAGCACCAATGAGCGCAAACAAGTTCTTTAAAAAAGCTTTAAAACATGGGATTTTTTATTCGATTGCTTTTGCGATTTCAAACTCATTTCTTGCATATATTGTCGGCAGCGACGAGCTTTTAAAAATCGTCACCGCGTCGCCAACGGAACACCTCGAAGGATTTATTTCAATCGTTCTTTTTTCCGGTGTTTTCTACGCGGTCTTTGCGCGTTTCCGCGAGCAAGCATGCGTGGTTGTGTGCCCGTACGGACGCTACATGTCGTCGCTTGTGGACAATAACACCATCGCTGTCACCTACGATTTTAAAAGAGGCGAGCCGCGCGGAAAATTCACCCGTGAGGAACGCCAGATGCAACAGCAATTGGTGCAAATCCACATCCCGGTTTTAAAAGAAAAGGTTGCGCCAAAAGGCGACTGCATTGACTGCAACCAGTGCGTTTCAGTCTGCCCTACTGGAATTGACATCCGTAACGGAATCCAGCTGGAATGCGTGAACTGCACGGCCTGTATAGACGCCTGCGACATCGTGATGGACAAAATCAGCAAGCCGCGTGGCCTCATTCGCTACACGTCATACAACGCTGTAGAAAATGGCTGGAAGTGGAAAATCACGCCTCGCATTATCGGCTACACAACGGTTCTTGTGCTGCTTATGAGCACATTTGGTTTCCTCTTTGCATCGCGCTCCGGTACGGAAGTTCTGATATTACGCCAGGCGGGAACGCTTTTTCAACCAATGGGCGACGGACGCGTAGCAAATTTTTATAATATCGAGCTTATCAACAAAACGTACGACGATATTAACCTGGAATTAAAAGTGATTTCACCGCAGAACGGCACAATCACACCGCTCGGCCAGATTTCACCGCTTTTAAAACAAACGGAAAAAAGTGCGCAATTCTTCATGGCGCTGCCACAAAATGAACTTCAAGGCGTTCAGACAAAGGTGAAATTCGGGATTTATTCCGAAGGAAAACTTTTAAAAGAAGTCAAATCAACGTTTCTCGGCCCAGAAAATCACACGAAATAGTTTTTAAAAACAGCAACAACTTTCAAAAAAAAGATATGAAAAACTCAGGAAAATCGTGGGCAATCGGCATCGTAACGCTGTACACAAGCTTCGCGCTGCTCACACTCGGCTTCGTGTACTTCGCCATCGGCCAAAACTACGACCTCGTGAGCAAGGACTACTATGAGCAAACGGTGGAATTCCAGTCGCAAATCGACCGCGAGTCGCGCACGAATGCGATTGCTGAAAATGTAACCTGTTCGCTCAGTGCTGATAAGCAAAATGTGGAAATCGCAATCCCGAACGCAGCGCAGGTAAATGGGAAAGTCACTCTCTATCGCCCATCGGAAGCTGATTTAGACAAGCACTTTTTTTTAGCTCTAGATGGAAATGGACGGCAGAATATTCCTGTGCAGGGCCTTTTAAAAGGCAAGTGGAAAATGAAAGTGCTATGGACGGCCGGTGGTGAGGAGTTTTATAAAGAGTGCGAGATTTTTCTTTAAAAACACAGTTTTTAAAAACATTTTTAAAAGCTGTCATTGCGAGGAGCGGCTTTTGCGCGACGTGGCAATCGCTACACCTTCTCATCGCGATATCTGGTGTAGCGATTGCTTCGTCGAAGACTCCTCGCAATGACGGAGCGAGAGAAATTTTTAAAAACTTTTGAAACAACTTTTTAAAAACACAACAATGCTTTTCGCCTGGACGGCCATAACGCTTGGATTTGTAGGCAGCTTCCACTGTATCGGGATGTGCGGGCCGATTGCTCTCGCGCTTCCGGGCAATGCGGCTGTGCGCTGGCGTTTTGTGCTTGGGCGGATAGTGTATAATCTCGGGCGCATTATGACATATGCGCTTTTGGGCGTGTTGTTCGGCAGTTTGGGTTCGGCAGTGCGACTGGCGGGATTGCAGGAAGGTCTGTCGATTTTTGCGGGCGTGGTGATTCTTTTTACGGCAGTTATTCCGTTTAAAAAAGGGTTTACATTTGGAATTCCATCCGCCGTTTCAAAAGTAAAATCTGCGATGTCGATACTTTTTAAAAAACGGAATTTCGCTGGATTATTCCTCATCGGAGCGCTCAATGGCTTGCTGCCATGTGGCTTTGTGTATATGGGAATTGCGGGTGCGCTGACTGCGGGAAGCGTTGGCGAAAGCTCGTTTTTTATGGTTTTATTCGGCCTTGGTACTTTCCCGGCAATGCTCGCCATTTCGCTTGGCAGCGCTTTTGCAAAACCCGCTGCACGCAATTATGCGCGGAGACTATATCCGATTGGCGCAGTACTGATTGCTGTGCTGTTTATTCTGCGCGGGCTGTCGCTGGATATTCCGTATATCAGCCCCAACTTAATGTCAGCACCAAGCCAAAAGGCCAGCTGTCACTAATACCCTTAACAATTAAAAAAATGAATGTACCACATACCTTTCACATTCCCGTTATGGGACTTGCCTTTACTATTGATTCACCACTAAAGGTCGCTCGTTTTGGGATAACGTCTGTAGTTTCAATTGTTGATGATATTCTCATCGAAAAAATGCGCGAGTATTACCACTCCAAATTCTATGGCAAATTCATACCAATTACAAACAAAGAGCACGACTTTCGCGCACGCCGTATCACTGATTATCTGAACCTTTTAAAACGGAAAGTTGGCGAGCAGATGGATGAAATGCGCGCGCTTCCATTTGAAAAAGAAAATGACCTTTTTAAATATTTTGAAATGCTGCCGGATGATTCTGCTGTAAAATCCCTTTTTAAAAGAATGCTGGTGGCTAATGGATCAGAAAAATCCGACCTGCAGAATGTTTTGAAAGCAAAATTGCAGCCGGGCGACATTGATGTAAATATCATGACAAAGCTCGACCGCGTGAATTTTTCAAAAGATGACGAAGCGCTTCCACCGGAATTTACGGATGCGCTGGCAGCCCTTCGTGGTTTCGCTGAAAGTGATCTGGAATCTTCCATTGAACTTTCGGCCGGAATGAATCCTCGGCTATATGCTTACCTGGAGAATTTCCGGTGCTTTTTTCCCGATGAGAACGGGGCTTTTAAAAAGAAAATTATCATCAAAGTCAGTGATTTTCGGTCAGCAGCAATTCAGGGAAAGTTTCTCGCTAAAAAGGGTATCTGGGTTTCGGAATATCGCCTGGAATCGGGTTTGAATTGTGGCGGCCACACTTTCGCAACCGACGGCTTATTAATGGGGCCGATACTGGGAGAATTCCTTTTAAAACGTGAAGAATTGCTAAGTGAGTTACAGGAAATTTACGGTAAGGCTTTAGAAGCACGCGGTTTTAAAAGAATTGCACCAACTTTCAATGTAACAGCACAAGGTGGTATTGGAACACATACTGAACATGAGTTCCTTTTGAAAAGATATAATTTGTCATCTGTCGGCTGGGGAACACCGTTCCTGCTTGTGCCGGAAGCCACAACGGTGGATAATGAAACCATGCAGAAGCTTGCGGCTTCGGGCCGTGAGGATTTTGTGCTTAGTGATGTTTCTCCGCTGGGCGTACTTTTTAATAATTATTCACAAAGCTCAGGAGAAGCGCAGAAACAGGAGCGTATTAAAGCCGGAAAGCCAGGCAGCCCATGTACAAAGGAATATCTGGCTTCTGATATGGAATTCACTGAACGCCCAATCTGTACTGCGTCGCGGCAATATCAGCGTTTAAAAATTAATCAGCTTCAGAGTATGAACCTCACAGAAGAAGAATACAGCAGGCGCTACGCAAAGATTGTTGAAAAGGTGTGTTTGTGCGAAGGGCTGGCAGCTTCGGCATACCTGCTCTATGGAATTGCTCATCGCCGTGCTGAGCGTAGCGTCGTTATCTGTCCTGGGCCAAATGGCGCGTACTTTACAAAAATTGCCTCACTTGCTGAAATGACAGGGCATATTTATGGATTTGAAAATTTAGTAAAAGGGACATATAGGCCACATGTCTTCATCAATGAATTGCAGCTGTATGTGGATTATTTTAAGAAGGAATGTTTAAAAGAGTTGACCCCAAGGCACGAAAAATACCTTGCTACTTTTAAAGAGAATCTTCTATTTGGGATTGAGTATTACAAAAAACTATTTGAAGAACTATCTATTGAAACAAAATCTGTAAGAGAACATTTTCTATTGAGCTTATATTATTTCGAATCAGAGCTAAATCAATTGACCAACGCTCAGCAGTCTTTGTAAATACTTGTACATAATAACCTTCACTTCCGCTTCAACTTACAGCCAAAAGCCGCATAATACCGCGCTCTTGGCTTTTCTTTTTAAAAACATGATATAAATCATGTTCTACCCCGACGCTTATCATTTTTCCCACTTCAGGAGTACCGTAATTTTGAGTTAAGAAATTAATCACACTTTAAATACAGGTACTCTTATGAAAACGCGCTTAATAAATCTCGCAGTGGCAGCAGTAATGATGATTGGAATTTCATCGGCAAATGCTCAACAGGTGTATACTTTATCAGCTGGCTCAGAGCTAAAAGTATCAGGTACATCCACGCTTCACGACTGGACGATGAAGTCCACAAGCGGAAACGGCAAGGCAACATTCACTATGGCAGGTGACCAGCTGCAGGGAATTACAAATCTGCAGGTCTCTTTAAAAGCTGAAACGTTAAAAAGCGGCAAAAGTGGAATGGATGATAAAGCCTATGATGCTTTAAAAACGGGGGATTTTCCGACTATCAGCTTTACGCTTCGTGAAATGAAATACATCAAGCAAAATGGCACTGCAATCACATATACAGCAACCGGAGATCTGATAATAGCAGGGGTAAAGCGGGCAGTCACATTTACAGGAACAGGCAAAGCAGGCGATGATAAATTCCAGTTTGATGGTAAAACAACATTTAAGCTGACAGATTTTAAAGTAGATCCTCCAACGGCTATGTTTGGCACGATCAAAACTGGCGATGAGGTCACAGTAGCTTTTAACGTAACTTTTAAAAACTCGGCGACTTTATAAGCAATTTCATACAACGATAACAAATATTTCTCTACATATTTTAAAAGGTATAAAACAATGAAAACTTTAGCAATCGCGGCCTTAGCTCTCGGCATGACAGCTTCCGCATTCGCACAGGAAAGAACTGAAGATATGCAGTTTTTCAATCCTAACAGCAAACAAGCTATTAACAGGTTCGAAACAACCAAAAAAGATGTGTCGCCTTTTAATGGCCTTGATATTAAAATTGGCGGCGCATTCACCCAGCAGTTCCAGGCACTGGAGCACTCTAATACAACGAATGATACTGCCGCGGCAAAAAGACTAAAGGAATTAGGATGGGGCTTTAATAATGCTTCGGCAAACTTGAACTTTGACGTGCAACTTGCTGATGGTATCAGACTGAATCTAGTGACATATCTATCGTCACGCCATCACAACGAAGCGTGGGTAAAAGGTGGATTTATCCAGGTGGATAAACTAACAATGCTAGGACTTCCGGTAGTAGATAACATTATGAAGTACACTACTATCAAAGTAGGACACATGGAGATTAACTACGGTGATGCTCATTTCCGTCGCTCAGATGGTGGTAATACGCTCTTTAACCCATTCATGGAAAACTACATCATGGATGCGTTTACTACCGAGATCGGTTCGGAAGTGTACTTCCAGCACAGCGGGGTCCTTGCGATGGTAGGCGCGACCGGCGGCGAGATCAAAGGTGATGTAACTAACCCGGGCAAACGCAATCCTGCACTCCTGGCCAAACTCGGCTATGACAGTGAAGTAATGGATAACCTTCGCCTTCGCCTTACTGGCTCAATGTACACTACTGACGGCTCCATGGCAAATACGTTGTATGCAGGTGACCGCACAGGTTCTAACTACTTCTGGGTAATGGAAAATGGATTACCAACGACATCAACTACAGCGAACTTTACATCAGGCCGCTTCAACCCTGGCTTCCGTGAAAAAGTGACAGCTTTTGTCGTGAATCCTTTTGTAAAATTCCATGGCCTTGAGCTTTTCGGTAACTTCGAGCAGGCTACAGGGCGTTCAGCTACAGACCTTGCAGGTGAGGAGCGGACTTGGACTCAGATCGGAGCAGACGCTATATTCCGCTTTGGAGCTACTGAAAACTTCTTCGTAGCAGGACGCTACAACATAGTGGGCGGTGAACTAGCAAGGGCAACTGCAGCACAGGCACTCACAAAAGTAAGCATCAACCGTATTGTGGGAAGCGCAGGCTGGTTCGTAACTGACAATATTCTTGCAAAAGTAGAATACGTGCAGCAGAAATATAACGACTTCCCCGGCGCGCATATCCTAAATGGTGGTGAATTCAAAGGATTTATGATCTCTGGCGCAGTAAACTTCTAAGGTTTTTAAAAACAGTTTTTAAAGAATTACTCCTAATTAACCGGAGACTACAATGAACTTGCTGAGCATAATACTGATCGGACTGGCAGGTTTCATGAGTCCAATGACAACGGAAGAACGCTGGGTGGTGAGAAGCGAAAGCCAAATCACCATCCAGGGTTCGACCAACATCGGCAGCTACTCATGCAGCCTTGAAAAAGTTTACAGCCAGGAGCCGCTGATCTACACGCAGACAAACGATAATCTTCAATTCAGGCGAAACAGGCTGGTGCTTCCGGTGAAAGAATTTGAATGCAATAACTTCCTTATTGACAAAGACTTTCAGGAGCTTTTAAAAGCGAAAGAGTATAATAACATTTTTGTCGAAATGCTCGAGCTGGAAAACCCTGAATCGATTCACGGAAAGGTTTCTGGAAAGGTAAAAATTACCATCATGAATAGCGAAAAAGTCTATATGATACCTTTCCAAGCAAAGCATAGTGTCAGCAAAGACTTTTCGCTTACAGGCAAAGTAAACCTTGTCTTTTCTGATTTCAATCTCGTACCACCAAAGAGATTTGGCGGAATGATAAAAATAGATGAGACCATTGCAGTTAATTTTAATCTAAAAATGCAGAAAAACTAATTAAAGTCGCTTCACAAGCGGCTTTTTTATTTAAAGATCAAAAGGTTAATTCTGTAAACTTTAGCTTCAAAGGGTTTATTAACTAATCATAGGTAAGTATCTAGTATAAAACTTCGAGTTTGTCTAGTGCTAAAATTTAGGTGCAATCATGGTACGTGTACTTGTAATCTTCGTATTAGTGGTTCATGGGTTAATCCATTTATTAGGATTCGTAAAGGCATTTGATATAGAGCACATTGGGGCATTGACACAAAATGTTACAAGACCACTAGGATTTCTATGGCTACTATGTGTATTGCTTTTTGTTGTCTCAGCTTTAGGCCTGTATTTAAAAAGTAATACATGGTGGATATCTGCAATTACTTCAATAGTTCTTTCTCAGGTTCTCATCCTAATTACGTGGAATGATGCAAAATACGGTACCATTGCCAACATCGTAATACTCGTAGCCGCAATTGTTAGTTATGGGCAATGGAGTTTTACTACAACAACTTCAGCTGAACTACAAGCATTTCTCCCAAGCGAAAAAAGAGAATATCAGATTGTTGGATTTAATGATATTACACATTTACCATTAGCTGTTCAAAGATGGCTGCTACGATCAAATCTAATTGGTAAAAATGCAATACAAATAGCTCATATTTCTCAGCAGGGAAAGATGAAAACAGATCTTTATGGAGACTGGATGCCTTTTACAGCAGAACAGTACTTTACAGTAAAAAAGCCAGGCTTTTTTTGGTCAGCGGATGTTGGTAGCAGTTTAATGAACTTTAAAGGGAGAGATTTATATCAAGGAGGCCATGGTCATATGCTCATAAAAGCATATTCAATTTTCCCTGTTGTAGATTCAAAAGGTGCTGAAATAGATCAGGGAACACTACTACGATTTATGGCAGAAATGATATGGTTGCCGAGTGCGGCTTTACAAGATTACTTTATATGGGAAGAACTTGGGAGTAACCAGGCGAAAGCTACTATGAGTTATGCAGGTGTCACGGCCTCTGGAATTTACACATTTACCGCAAAAGGTGATTTTAAAAGCTTTGATGCCAAACGATATTATGAACGTAAGTCCGGAGCAACGTTAGAGGAATGGCATGTAGAAGCACATCAAGACAGTTATAAGACATTTGAAGGTATTCGCATTCCCGCAAAATCCTCAGTTTCCTGGAAGTTAAAAGAAGGGGTTTTTCATTGGCTAGATATGGAAATAATAGAAGTTAAATACAATTAAAATACCATTATTGGTTTTTTACTGTATTGCTATTGTAAAAGTTGTTTTGCAAGATAACAATATAATGAGTAACTGAAGCGATTGAATAATTGTGTTATATCATAGGAGTGAACGAGCATATACTAAAAAACTTTAGCTTTAATTTTGTTAAACAAATTACATTGATGTATTTCAGAATAAAATCTCTTCCTGGCCAAGATTCGGTACCTTTATATTCCACCCATACACATCATGAAGTCTGACGCGCAGAGTATTCAGTGCATTGGGTTCACCATGGACGAGAAAAACCTGCTCTGGAGTGTTTTTAATATCTCCTACCCATCGAACCAGTTCTGCCTGATCGGCATGTCCTGACAGCGTCGTAAGCTCGCAAATACTACAGTGTACTTTGTGGTATGAGCCGTGCATTTTGATTTCCTGAGCGCCGTCAAGAAGCGAACGGCCGCGTGTACCTGCTGCCTGGAATCCAGCAAGCAAAATGGTATTTCTTGTGTCTTTTAAAAAGTGCGCGAGGTAATGTAATACGCGTCCTCCAGTGAGCATCCCACTTGCTGCGATAATGATTTTAGACGTGCGGTCGCGTATCACTTCTGTCGTTTCCTGCATTTTCTGCACCATACGCACATTTTTTAAAATAGCCTTTGTCTTGTTTTGATCCAGTTTGTGCCAGTGTGGGTTACGGAGGAATATATCGGTCGCGTCACGCCCCATTGGCGTGTCGAGATATACTGGCACATTGGGTATTTTGTGATGGTTCTCAAGTTCGGTTAAGAGTGACATAAGGTCTTGCGCGCGTCCGATGGCAAAGCTTGGAATGAGAATGCTACCACCAAAACTCAGCGCTTTATTCACGAGTGAGGCGAGCTGTTCGGCAGCGGACATCTGAGGGTGCAGGCGATCCCCGTAAGTGGATTCCATCACAAGGAAATCTGCTTTAATAGGCCTGTCCGGCGGCGGAAGCGTTGGTGACTGTTCGCGACCAATGTCACCGGAAAAAACAAAACGCTTACCGAAGCAGTCCATTTCAATGAAGGATGCCCCGAGAATGTGTCCATTGCGTTTAAAACGAAAGCAGATATTGTCAGAAAGATAATGCTATGCATCTTCAACCTGGCTTTCAAAAAGCTTCAACGTTTTTACAACATCATCCTCTGTATAGAGCGGAAGCGCCGGGTTATGTTTTGAAAAACCACGCTTATTGGCATAAGCTGCATCTTCTTCCTGCAAACTAGCGCAATCAAGCAAGATAAGCTCTGCGATGGATTTTGTCGGTGGCGTCATGATGATTCTTCCGCGAAAGCCTTGCCGCACAAGCGCCGGAAGATAACCAGTATGGTCAAGATGCGCATGGGTAATAAGGATGACCTTAATATTTTCAACAGGAAACGGGAACAGTTGCCAGTTTTTTTCGCGAAGGTTTTTCAAACCTTGGAACATGCCGCAGTCCACAAGGATATTCATGTCCGGGGTTTTCAAAAGGTGCTTCGAACCGGTAACTGTCCCTGCTGCACCAAGGAATTGGAGCGACACTAAAGATTGAGAAGTATTTTCCATTACGTTCTTAAATTTTTTTACAATTTAAATGGTCTTTACTGGCTTTATCCCTAATCCATAGCCAATGGTTGTACCTAGATCATTTTAGTCTATAAAAGGGATTTCTTCAGCAATAACAATATATATATTTATGGAATTGATTTACAGTTTAAAAATCTTTTAAAAAGTTTCCGGCATTAGTGTAATCATCTTTAGCCAGTCAGCTTTAGTGTCTGTATAAATATTTTTAAGCAATTGGATCTTAAAGAATAATGCAAATAATGCCAGCAGACAAAAGCTACCAACCTTCGTCAGCAAAACGGGCAACGGCAGTTCTATCCCAGCATTCATTTGAAAGACCGTTTGTACAGGAAGCATGATACCAATGATGATACACAATGTCAGTAAAATATCAAGCAACACATACCCAATTGCCTTCCCGC
>Ga0196964_10000406_pt1 | contig 27475 bp, 26 predicted proteins | sample S1_10metaG_FD_148615 | JGI IMG/M metagenome (GOLD analysis project Ga0196964, IMG submission 148615) | Soil microbial communities from Anza Borrego desert, Southern California, United States - S1_10 | ecosystem: Environmental > Terrestrial > Soil > Desert | place: USA: California | collected... | reverse complement strand
ATGCATCCTTCCTGGCGTTTGGTGCGGGCGGGAGTCATAATAGTCGTCTACGCCATACCAGTTTTCTTGGAAAGACGATTATAACTTATATGACTTGTATGACTATGTTCCTGTTGATTCTTTTATCATCTACTCATTCTCAAATCAAAAAAGCTCCGGAAAGGACAGACGGAGAAGGACCGTGGACTCAATTGATAATACGCGGAGTCACTCTTATTAATGGAAACGGCGCCCCACCGATCGGACCCGTTGACATTGTTGTAGAACAAAACAGGATCAGACAGGTAAAAGTGGTGGGCTCCCCCGGATCTCCCATTGATACTTCGAAACGTCCAAAATTAATTGCAGGTGGAAAGGAATTGCAAGCGGAAAACATGTTTTTACTGCCTGGTTTTATCGACATGCATGGACATATTGGTGGCGAAGAGCAGGGTACACCGGCTGAATATGTATTTAAATTATGGTTGGCGCATGGAATTACGACGATTCGTGATCCCGGATCCGGGAATGGGATTGAATGGACCTTAGAGGCCAAAAGATTAAGCAAGCAAAATCAGATCACCGCCCCCCGGATATTCGCATATAGCTGGTTTGGGGCCGGGAGCAAAGAAACAATTGCAACCCCCGAACAAGCCATCGCCTGGGTGCGTGAAAATGCAAAAAAAGGAAGTGATGGAATAAAATTTTTTGGAGCTGCCCCCGCCATCATGCAGGCAGCACTGGAGGAAAATAAAAAGCTGGGGCTACGTTCAGCATGCCATCATGCGCAAATGGATGTTGCCAGGTGGAATGTGTTGAATAGCGCAAGAGCTGGTCTCACAACCATGGAGCATTGGTATGGATTGCCCGAAGCATTATTTGAGGACAAAACGATCCAGCATTACCCACTCAATTATAATTATGCTAATGAGCAGCACCGGTTCGAAGAAGCAGGAAAATTATGGAAGCAGGCCGCGAAACCGTATAGTGAACACTGGAACAAAGTGATGAATGAGCTGCTGGCGCTGGGCTTTACATTAGATCCCACTTTGAATATTTATGAAGCCAACCGGGACCTGATGCGGGCGAGAAGAGCGGAATGGCATGAAGAATACACATTGCCTTCTTTGTGGAAATTCTTTCAACCCAGCCGAACTGCTCACGGTTCTTACTGGCATAACTGGGGCACTGAACAGGAGATCGGCTGGAAAGAAAATTACCGCTTGTGGATGACCTTTCTTAATGAATATAAGAACCGGGGAGGGCGCGTGACCACCGGGAGTGACAACGGTTATATTTTTCAAACCTATGGTTTTGGCTATATCCGTGAACTCGAATTATTGAGAGAGGCCGGTTTTCATCCGCTTGAAGTGATCCGTAGCGCCACTTTATATGGCGCGCAGGCCCTTGGTATGGAAAAGGATCTTGGGACCGTAGAGATCGGGAAGCTGGCGGATTTTGTGATCATTGATGCCAACCCCCTGGAAAATTTACAGGTCTTATATGGGACAGGAGCGATCGTACTGAATGATAAGAACGAAGTAATAAGAAAAGGTGGAGTGAAATGGACGATCAAGGATGGGATTATTTATGATGCTAAAATATTGTTGGAAGATGTAAGAAAAATGGTATCGAAAGAAAAAGCCAAAACAAATTTCACGATCAAGCAGCCCGGCGTAATTAATTAGTCACCCTTCGAGCCTCAGGGTGACACGGATCTTTGTCATGCTGAGGCACCCGAAGCATGAATTATATGAGCGATATGCATTACAAACAACATCTTTCCAGGGATGAAAAAATTAAAAAGTTGATCCGGGACCACGGGGAAATGAAACTGGAAAAGAAAGAACCATTATATCTCTACCTCTGCTATTCCATCATGAGCCAGCAGCTTTCCACCAAGGTGGCCAGAGTGATCCGCCAGCGATTCCTGGACCTGTATGGAGGGAAAGAACCCCATGCACAGCAGATCGCTGATACTCCATTCGAAAAACTGCGTGGTATAGGAATGAGCAATGCCAAGGTCAATTATGTCCAGAATGTGGCTCGCTTTGAACTGGAGCATGGTATGGACCACGAAAAACTGGGAAAGATGGATGATCAGCAAGTGATCGAATATCTCACACAGATCAAGGGTGTCGGCAAATGGACCACCGAAATGCTGCTGATGTTCGCCCTTTGCCGGGAAGATGTATTTGCCATTGATGACCTGGGTTTGCAACAGGCTGTGATCAGGCTCTATGACCTCCGTCACCGTAATAAAAAGATCATGCGTAATAAGATCCTGAAGATTTCCGAGCAATGGAGCCCTTACAGAACTTATGCGTGTATGTATCTCTGGCGATGGAAGGATAGTAAGCCAGTCATTAGTCGATAGTTATTAGTCAGAGAGACAAAGGGAAACGTGAAATGGCAAAAAAAGAAAATGTACATGCACGATTCACCTGCGACAAGTTCAGGCTGGCTAACCCACGTTTCAGGATCCCGGAATCACGAATGAGGATTCACGATTCACGCCTGTAAACCGTTTCTGTCCCTTTCGTTTCCTGGCGATCCGGGGAAATATTATACGCGGTAATAACGATCTCATCATCATTCACGATCACAAAATGAGTCCGCCAACCCCAAAGTTGTTCCGTTTCCGCAGACACAGAGGCATAGCTGCCCAGCACAGTAAAATCTTCTTCTCCCCGTTTACCTTCTGAGTACATCATGTCTGTCCCCGTATGAAAACTATCGATCCATATCGTTTGAAATTTGTCCAGGCTGAGATGGTATCCCAATATCATTATTCCCTCGTGGGACTTTCCATGAAACCGCCAGCTGTATTTATGTAGAACAAATCTTCCATCCAGGACCAGTTCGAAATTTCCCTGGATCGGTGACTCTTCAGGCTCACCATTGGGATCAAGCCAGATTTTTGTAGTGCCTTTCCATTCGCCCGCCAGGCGCTGGAGTTGCTGATGCTTACCGGATACTTTTGATTCTTCGAATTTCTGGATCATTGAAATATTTTTTAGTTGAAATGGTTTATTCGAAGTTTTCACGCAAAGCCGCAAGGGTCCGCAAAGCGCGTAAATATTTTATTGTAATGAAGGATCTTTAAAAGTATCCCCCTGACGCATATCCCCCGTTTCAAAACCTTTTTTGAACCAATGCTTTCGTTGGGCGGAGGTGCCATGCGTAAAAGATTCAGGTACCACATGTCCCTGCATTTCCTTTTGCAATCGATCATCTCCGATGGCATTTGCCGCATTCAGGGCCTCCCCGATATCATCTGGGTCAAGTACATTTTTCATCTTGTGAGCGTGATGGGCCCAGACGCCGGCATAAAAATCCGCCTGCAATTCCAGCATCACGGAATATTTATTGTATTCCGCTTCACTTACACGACCTCTCATTGAAGCTACTTCGTCGGAAGCCCCCAATAATTTCTGAATATGATGCCCCACTTCATGCGCGATCACATAAGCCATGGCAAAATCTCCCGGGGCCTGGAAACGAGTCTCCAGGTCCTGGTAAAAGGAAAGATCGATGTATACTTCCCGGTCGCCGGGACAGTAGAATGGACCGGAAGCCGAGCTTGCCATTCCGCAAGCTGATTGTACATGATCCCGGAACAGGACCAGGGTCGGTTCCTGGTAATCTATACCCTGTTGAGTGAATAATTCATTCCACACATCCTCGGTATATCCAAGTACAACTTTTACAAATTCTGCACGCTCATCATCTGCCGCCTTTTCAGCGGGAGTCATTTCCGTGGATTGCCCGGGAAACTGAATCCCCTGGGTAGGGTCCACGGTAGTACCATCTCCTCCTCCACCCAGGAGTTGTATGATCAAAAAGATCACCCCAATCAAACCGCCGCCGACCGCGATGCCACCACCTGCCGACATCCCGCGCCGGTCATCCACATTGGTACTTGCTCTTCCGCCTCTCCATCTCATTGTTAAAAGTTTAAAAGTTGATACGTTGTCCGAAGGATTCCTTCGGGGAAAAGTTGATCCGGTTATATTCCTTCAGGGTTTTCACCCAACCTGGCAGTTTCTCCTTCGTCCAGGTCATCATTTGGACTTTGTTTAGAAAGGTCCGCATCTTTTTGAATATCAGCTTCTGCCTGCTCATGTGCTTTATTATGGATCTTCTTTTCTTCCGGGCTTATTTCTCCTGGTAGCGGGTTTTCATGCCGGCCCTTAGGCGGTTGTTTTCCTCTGTCTTCCATATTCTGGTTTTAAGAGGAGTATGCAAGGATTGTTCCTAAGCCTGATTATCCAGGCAATTTTGGCGTTGAAAAGAAAATTTCCCTTTTAATCTGCTGAAAGGAGCGAAGTCGAGGATTGGTCTCGTGGGATCAGATCGCAGTGGTTACGTGTCGGGAATGAAAGAAAAAACTGTCTGCGAAAGAAAAATTGCCTGCCGATGATTTGTGATATCTTTTTGTCTGGCTAAAGAATTGCCCGATGTATAAATACAGTTGCATTTTTCTTTTCCTTTCTGTCTTGCGGTAAAGTTCCCGGGGAATAAGATTATCGGAACAAGAATTGCTGTCTGACGAAAAAAGCTAAAGAAAAACCGTTCGAGCAAAAACATTGTATCTGTCGATCAACCGCGAGGAAGACACTAGAAAACTATCCGTCCGGTATTTTTTATTTTTCTACTGTCGGTCTGTAATGTAGAAATGATTTTTAGGGGAAATGAAAAACGTATTACACATTGGAAATCATGTAATTCGGAATGAGCCGGGATATAAGTTTTTTATTTGGTAGTATCTTTGCTCGCCGTTTTTTCACTGGTTACCACAATTAAATTTGCGTTGAAAAGTCTGTAAGGAAAATGGAAGGATATAAGATAGATGAAAAGAAATTCAAGTTTCAATATCTGCCTGCATACGCAGATTACCTTTTAAACAATAAACTTGAAGAGTTTGTATTAATTGGCATAAGGTTTTGTCGGGAATTGGATTTGCCGATGCTTAAACCATTGGCAAGACTTTCTGAACAGGAATTAGTCGCCATTAGCCTGGATTCAAACAGGCAAAGGCTACAACGGCTTATAGACGGAACTATTTATGAACTTATCGAAGCTAACCTTAACAAATGGATTCAAAATAAACTTGGATTTATTGATCAGGATGAAATAACACCAGAAGATTTGACCTTGGTATATTACATACGAAGAAAGCAGTTTTCCTATTTTCTTTACTCATATACTCAAAGCGCAGCGATACAGCAACTCATCATAGATGAAGTTGATTCCTATACTTCCAATGAAGAATTGCTTGCTTTGAAAGCTTATTTTGATATACATAGGCATAGTAATGGTTTAACAGCTTAAGAACATTTTCCTGCATTTTTCTGCCTTGTGACGCTACTGGCTATAGCATGCCCAACAACTAGTTTAACACTCCTCGTTTTCTTGTTTTATTTTTTCTTTAAATATTCTTTTTTTAATTTGTCAAAACCTTGCACTTGCTTTAGTTGTTTTATTACTTCTTTATCATCGTCAACAGCAAAATAGATAATTGTTTTATTTGAAGGGAAGTCTTCCAATATTCTGTAAAAGTTATTGGGGTTAGCCTTTGCAATGTGATAAACCGATTTCGAGAAGTAACAACTTTGAGGACAGTATTCAATGGGTAGTTTACTTAAACTGTCTTTTAGTATAGAATAGTCTATTTTACTTGCATTTTCTTTTATGAAATTGGCAGTATTTGTTAGTTGCTTTTGTTTATTTGAAATACTGTCGTATACGATTTTAATTTCTTTATCCGTCCGTTTAATAAATTCATCGTGATTGGTATTTCGTTCAGAAAGTTTATTCCAAGCATAATAACCATTTCTAAACGAATAATGATACAAAGGAAATTCTTTGTTTAGCTTATCACTCAAATCAAAATAACTCTTTAAGAAATAAGCATTATTCAGTTCAGTATTTACTTTAGATAAATCTGGTTCAATAATTAGATTTGTCTTTTTTGCATTAGCAGACTGTAGATAAAAATGGTTCAGTTGGTTACTTAATAAGTAGTTACTGCCCTTAAATTCTTGTTCCGATGTTTTGATTAAAGTGTCAATATTTGAAATAGCGGAACCTGTACCTGCTTTATCCAAGTAAGAACCCATTTTATAAACTACAGCAAACTCGTTGTTAAGTTCTACATAATGAAAGTTTTGTTTTTTAGCAGTTTTGTAATATATTTTATTCTGTCCCAAAGAGTTGAAGAAAATAAAAAAAGTCGCTGTGAATATTGTAATAAGTTTCATTGTTATCAGTTCTTATTAATTACCTATAACGCCCAGGTCTTTGTGCCGGGCAATCAGTGAAATTATACTTTTCCGGTTCCAGGCCGGGCTTATGCCGGCGGCAGTTTGACTTAAATTGCGATTCAATAAGCTACTTTTGATCGCCAAGGTAATCCACTAAGGAGTTCAAAAGCGGATACAGTACTTTCTGGTCAGAATATCCCTCCCACATCAAATTCAACCGAACTTCATTTTTGAATATCATATCAAACCGCATAGGGTCATATAAACTTAACCGTGTATAAAAACCTTTAGCCTTTAAATCTTCACTAGACAGTATTAATATCACGAAGGGTTTATAGTGTAGGGAAGCATTGTACAAACCTATTCTATCCGAAATGCTTGGAACTTTGTCAGTCAATCCTTTTACAATAATATCCTTTTGTAAATCTGCCATAGTCATAACCTCATTGAAATAGTTCATTCTCTTTACTGTTTCTCTCCATGACGAATCATTCGATACTACTAAAAGCGTTTTTAAAGTGTCAGCGTCAACATCCGTTCTTTTTAGTATTGTTACCTTCTTACCTCCTTTTGCGGGAAAGAGATTAGAGATTGGTGTTACGTGTGTTATTTGGCCAATAGCTTCATGAAAACAAAAAAAGAATAAGGAATGCATTACAAAGAAAACGAACAAGAATTCTTTTTTCATTTTTCTGGTGTTTGTTATTAACGTTCCAAAAAATCGTCGCTAACGCCCACGGCTTGGCGCCGGGGCCACAATGAATTTACAACTTTTAGTGTGTAGGCAGCATGGCCGCAAACTTCTTTCAAAGCCATGCTGCCGGCGAGCCCTGGTGCCAAGCCGCCTGTTAGCCGCCGTTCTTATCCTTGAATATACCTGACAAATCTTTCACCTTTTGGGGTCAATTGATTCGATATGATGTCCAAACCTCTATATGGGAACACATCCTGTAATGATCCCGATATTTCATTGACTAATCCTAAAAATTCGAGATCTTTCAGATTTTCTTTTATGAAACCTCCTTCCCATGTAGGTATCAACTGCACAAGTATTTTTCGTCGAGTGGTAGTTGCCATGTTCCCTGAAGGTTTGGGAACTGGCTTAGTTAAATTCTTATTGTGTTCATCAGGATCTTTCAGAATTTTAAGTAAAAAAATGTTAGCTTCTGTAGTATTCTCGATAAGTCGAATACATTGTTCTACATCATCATAATTTGGTTGTTCCATGACAACAGCATGTAACAGCACATCCTTATACAATTTTCTTTTGAATTCAGTTCTTTCAGATATTATTTTTTTAGCCGTTAATTCAAAAATATCTAGAAAGTCGGCTTGATTTACAAAATGTGTATTAACCTGGGTTTTTAAAACCTCAAGTTCAGCTGAAAGTGCCTCCATAAAATCCTGAAATCTTTTTGCCTTTCTTTCCGCTTGAATATCGCCTATCACAGAGGCAACCGATCCACCAGCATAGGGGATAATGTTTAATAATGCTTTGGCAGTAGTACTTAGAACAAATTTTTTATCAACTGACATCTAAAATGGCGGCTAACGCCCACGGCTTGCTGCCGGGCCGACCTTCGAATTTAATGAATCTTCCGGGCCGAGCGAAGTAAATTGAATTGGACGAGTGAGGCCCAGCACAGGCATGGTAGCAAGCCGCCTGTTGTATGCCGTACTTTTTGTCAACTATATTTCTTTTTCATTTCTACACTTTCCGGTTCAAATGTTGTATGATAATTCCCGTCTTTGTCGTGTGAGTGAATTTTGTAAGGTTCTCTGTTTTGAGTTTGTTCCTTTCTTGTTTCTATGAAAAGTTTTAAGTCGCCTTTTAAAAAGGTGTCACCAAATTTTTTGAGTTCGTCTTTAGCATGTGTCAGACTATAAACAATTTTGGTTCCATAAGGAAATGAATACTCTTTTGCTTTTGAAGTTGGCTCTATCTTTTGTTTAAGTCGCCAAAGTGCTATTGAGTTCCAGTCATATTCAATAAAATCTTCGCTATCACCCTCACCCAGGATTACATTATAGAAATAAGGATAATCTGTCGGATAGGTTGATCCGGTAATTCGTATGTACTGTGTCGCTTTTCTGAAAGTAATAGTTGTTGAAAACTGTTTAATTTCTGTCTTTGTCAACACAAAACCATTATCAGCTAAAAAAGGGGTAAAAATTTCAAGTGCTGCATCAGAAAATTGTTGCTGCTCTGGAGAAGGATTTTCTTTTACATTTTGGATGTCCTTCTTGTTACGTCTAAAAAATTTGAATAGTGACATTTTCCATTAGTATGGCATACAACTCTTAAATTTACGAAACCCCCTCCGTCAAACGCTTACAAACATTTCCTAAACATTTGCACGCAAGTGTCACGGTATATTGGAAAACCGTGCTGATCCCCACTAAAACCGTTTTCAAACACTTCCAAACATTTCACAATCATTTGCACTCGCTTAAATGATCAACTTCTCCATCTTTGCCAGCCGCACCTCATCAATCGTTGCCCCCAGGCCCGGCACCTCCGGCACCTTCATTCTCCCGTTTTCATGATAGGTCAATCCACCACTCACCACATCCTCGGCATGCATCAACGGCGTATCGAAATCGCAGTAATGAATGATCTCGCTGCAAAGCGCGAGATGGGCCGAAGCTGTCATTCCCAGCCTCGACTCCATGAACGCTCCTACCTGGCAAACGATACCGGCTTTTTCTGCCAGCCTGATGATCTTCCATGCATTTGCCAATCCTCCGGCTTTTCCCACTTTAATATTAAACATATCGCAGGCTTTCAGCTTTATCAGTCGCTCCGCATCATGGTGATCCCCGCAACTTTCATCCGCCATAATGGGGATGGGGCTTTTCTTTCTAACTCTCCTGAGATTCATAAAGTCCCACCGGGGTATTGGTTCCTCGCAGTGCTCCACTTTATATTTATCGAGCGATTTCAACGTCTTAATGGCGGTCTTTACATCCCAACCCTGGTTGGCATCTATGCAAATCGGGATCTCCTCACCTACCGCTGCACGGATCTTTTTTATTCTTTCAACATCATTCTTCCCCGAATCGCCCAGTTTTACTTTTATTGAGGGGTAACCTGCATTTTTTATTTTTAATGCATCGGCCGCCATTTTTGACGGGTCATCCAGGCTAACCGTATAGTCTGTATATAATGCCTTTTCATTCTTTGCGTCAAACAATTTGTAAACAGGAACTCCTTCATGCTGGCCTTTGATATCATGCAGGGCAATATCAAAAGCGCTTTTCACGCTGCTGTTTCCATAGATCAGCCTGTCCGTCATTCGCAAGCAACCTTCGATATCCAATGCATCTTTTTCTTTCAGGATCTTCGCGAAATATTGTCCGACCGCAAAACAGGTATCGAGGTTTTCCCCGTTCACCGGCATATAAGGACTGCATTCACCAAACCCGGATATCCCGTTTGAGGTTTTTATGATCACGAGCAAATTCTCTACCTGTGTTTCCCGGGCAAGCGAAGTGATAAATGGCTCAATAAGTGGAATCTTTAATTTATATAATCCGATCTCTTTGATGATGGCGACTGCTGGCATGATTCGAATCAATTGTGAATTAAAGTTAAAAGCTTCCCGCGGTATGAATATTGGCCTCTTTTTTGACCTGGCTGGCAACAAAATCAAGCATTTCTCGTTTATTGCTGAAGGCAAGCACTATGAAAAAGCCAATTATCCTTTTCCTCATCTTCTCAGCTTTCGTTGTTTCCTGTAAAAAAGAAATTATAGAATTGCCGCCGGCTACCCAATCCGGTGCGAATACTTTCGGAGCAAAGGTGAACGGGACTATCTGGTTGCCGAAAGGATTTGGGCCTTTCCCTGCCGATAACCTGCTGGACGCAAGAAAACTTCATACCGGGGATATTGTAATCACCGCCAGGAATTTTTCCAGTTCTCCCAATGAAACTGAATTGGAGTTGTTCATTAAAGGATTAACGGGTCCCGGCACCTACCAGCTGAATACAACCGTAGGGTATCCCACAACAGCAGCCAGCTATGGTTATTATATCGAGCGCAACTTCAACCCGAAAAATGAATGGATAACATCAGCTTCTTACACAGGTATCATCCAGGTCAGTCGTTACGATACGGCAGCGAAGATCATTTCAGGCACATTTAGCTTCAATGCGCTCAACCTGTACAATGCACCACAACCGATAACTGTTACTGAAGGAAGGTTTGATGTGATTTATGAGTAGTCGCGATAATAGAAAACAAATACTTTCTTAAAAAAGAAACCTCATCCCCGCCACAAAGGATGCCATAAAAGGAGCATTGTCATTTACAAACAAGAAATTACTTGGGTAATCCGTGGTAGGAATGAAGGCTCTTCCTTCTGTATATAAACTGATATCTGCTCCCATTTGTACTTCATAGCCAACAGCCAGGTCAAGTGTAAGTCTTTTAAAATTTGCCTTCCCGCTGTGCACGGGAATATTATATTGAGAGGTATCTATATTCGGTGAATGACTGTTCTCAATACGTCCTAACATCAACCCAAATCCTGCAGTGCCATACAGACCCCAATCCTTTAATTCAGAACCACCTCTGAGATATTGCTTCCACCCGATCGAAAGCTGCTTAAAGCGCATGATCGCATCATTTTGATAAGCGATCTGCTGTGGATTAGTACCGGGCGATTTGGCGCTTGCGGTAAGGAAATTTTTATAATTACCTGGAGAAAAATAAGCAAAGCCTGCATAGATACCCTGCTTCTGTGTGACATGGAAATGCGCATTCACCGTATGGCCCACTGCCCAGTAGCGCTGGTCCTTTTTAAAGCTTCGCTGAATTCCCAGGTCTGTAGCCAGGCTGAAAAAAGGCTTTTGTGCAGAAAGGATGATCGAACTAAAATAAAAAAAGAAGATTATGAGACAGGGGCGCATTGGTTTGTTATTCCCTGCAATGTTAAGCAAACCTGAATTATTGTTGAACCACAAAGACTCGAAGGCACTAAGATTCACGAAGTCTTCGTGATGCTCGGCGTATTAGTGCCTTTGTGATTGAATTTTTGGAACAGAAAAAAAAATGCCACCCGGTTTCGGTGGCATTCATAGTAAAACTAAGTCCCTCACTTCATTATTTTCAACTCATTGATAATATTGGAAGCTCCACCCAGCTTATCAATACACCATAAAACATAACGGATATCCACGTTGATCGTACGGTTCAAATCTTTATCAAAAGCCATTTTGTGGCTTAATGCTTCATAATTGCCATCAAATGCGAGGCCGATGAGTTCTCCTTTATTATTTAATACGGGTGAACCCGAATTACCGCCTGTGATATCATTCGTAGTAATAAAACCAATTACCAATTCTTTCCGGGTTGGATCCATATACTGGCCAAAATCCCGCTTCTTCAATAGCTCAACCTGTTTTGCAGGAAGGTCGAATTCATAATCACCCGGTTTGTATTTTTCCAACAATCCTTTCGAAGTGGTAACATAATCATAGAAAACCGCATCCCGTGGTTTATAGGATCTCACTTGCCCATAACTCACCCGCATAGTGAATGTGGCATCCGGGTACATCATTTTGGCCTTTACGGGGTCCATTTCCATGATCCCCTTCAGGTAAAGTCTTCCCAGTTCGGCATTCTTTGCCGTGAATTGCTGGTACAAAGGAGCATATTTGCTGTTGTAGTTCTTAACAAAACTGCTAACTACATAATAAGCCGGGTCATCCTGCAGCTTTACACCGTCCGGGTTAGCTACAAAAGCATTCCATTTAGCATCATCAAGAAGCATCGTGTTCCTGTACACATCAGCCGCGAATTTTTTATACGTCGCCTCTTCTTCGAGCGGCCCATACTTATTTTTCAATGTGCTGTAAAAACCAACAGGATGCTGCTCTTTCTCAACATCATTATAATACATCATCAGGAAGCTCGCCAGGATATTCTGATCAGAAGGAATATTGATCGCTTCAAGCAAATTCGCCCGTTGTTGGTTGGCTGATTCCACCGCCTTCTTTACATCCGCCTGGGTCGAGCCTTGTTTTACGATCGCATTTTCTACCTGCTGCAGGGTGGATGCAAAACTCATCAGGTACGAACCCATCAATCCTTCGTTCATATACATCCGGTGCTCGGCATAGGGTCTCCAGGCATCATAGGCTTTACCCCAATCCACTAATAAGTTTTCATACTCTTGTTTCCCTTTTGCCCAGGCCAGGAATCTTTCTTCCGCTTTTTTCTTTTGCCCATAAACATCGTACTTCAACAATTGCTTTGTTTCCCCATCAAAGAATTTCCAATAGTTTGCAATACCTGCATAATCGGAAGAAAGTTTTAATTTGATCGCGGGGTCTTTCTTCATTTCCTCGAACATATACTTCAAGCGCATGTCGCGCAACTTCACCAACGTGGGATTATTGATATCGGTAGACAATTTTACGCCGTAAGAGGTCTCATAACGATTAGTGCCCCCCGGATAACCATAGATCATGGCAAAATCTCCATCTTTCAACGGCTTGATCGAAACCGGTAGGAACCATTTTGGTTTCAATGGCACATTAGCTTCCGCATATTTGGCTGGTTTTCCATCCGGGGTAGAATAAACGCGGAATACAGAAAAATCCCCCGTATGACGTGGCCATTCCCAATTGTCCGTATCGCCACCGAATTTTCCAACGCTTTCAGGTGGTGCGCCTACCAGGCGAACATCCGTGTACCGCTGGTACACAAAGGCCAGGAACTGGTTGCCTTTGAATAAAGAGCTTACTCTTGTTTCGATATTCTGTGTGGGATCACTCATTCGTTTATTAATAGCAGCCAGAACAGCTGATTGCCGCTGCACTCTCTCGGTTCCACTTAATCCTTTTAGTGAATCCATTACTTCTTTGGTCAAGTCCTCGATCCGCAAGAGGAACTGGACGGAAAGATTTGTCGGGATTTCTTCCCCTTTGTTCCTCGCATAGAAACCGTTTGCCAGGTAATTACGTTCAGTGGAACTTGCAGAAGCTATTGCATCATAACCGCAATGGTGATTAGTAAAGATCAAGCCCTGCGGGCTTACGATCTCACCCGTGCAGCCACCGCCGAATATGATAATAGCATCTTTAATGGAAGGTTTGTTAATACTGTATAATTGTTCTTTGGACAGCTTCAAGCCTTTTTTCACCATGTCGTTGTATACCTGCTGTCCCAAAAGGATCGGAAGCCACATGCCCTCGTCGGCTATGGACTTCAATACGATCCCTATCGCCAGAACGATCGTGATTAAAAACTTCTTCATGTGTGGAGATTTAAGGGAGGCAAACCTACTTAAAAATTCTGCCCGGCCCAATTTGATTTGTGATCCGAAATACAATGTGAGATTTTATAACAATTTCAATAAGGGATAATTATTAATTAATAATTATTGATGATAGGGCGAAAATTGTATATTCATTGATCTAATTCACTGCATGAGAAAAGGTCTGATCTGGATTTTCCTTTCCTTCCCGGCTGCAATTCTTTTCCAGGCTTGCCGGAAAACAGATGCTCCCCCCGCACCAGGCCCTATTCCAGGCTGCAGTAGTAATACTTCGCCGGCTAATGGCGCGTTTGTGGGAGCCGGCTCGATCCTGCTCAGCTGGACACCTGTTAATGGAGCAAGCACCTATGATGTTTACATATACGAGGGATCGTTACCAACACCCCTTATCGCGCTTAATGTCAATGGCACCACCTACAATTTCACAGTTCCCGCAGGGGGAACCAGTCAAACTTACAGATGGTATGTCCAACCCAAGAATTCAAGCGGGAATGCAACGGGTTGTAGCTCCTCAGGTACGAATTTTACTTACCTGGTTATTCAGGACCCTCCTGCATTTGGTTATTACGTGGTCGGTTATTTTCCCTCCTACAGGAACCTTGCTGATGTCCCGGATGTAAAATTTCGGATGACCAATACCGTTGTATATGCTTTTTATGGAGTTAATTCATCCGGCACCTTATCAGCTCCCACTTCACCGGCCGCTACATTAACTGCTGTTCGTGATAAGGCAAGGACGAATAATGCAAAAGTTTTCCTGGGTATTAATGATGGGAGTGGAGATGGTAGAACACACTTTCGCAATATGGCCGCGACACCCGCGGGAAGGAATAATTTTGTAAAGGATGTAATGAATGTTGTCCGCCAATTCAGCCTGGATGGCGTAGATATTGATTGGGAATTCCCGACCACAGCTGATGGTACTGATGCGACGTTCACGTTACTCATGAAAGAACTTTCGGATTCATTACACCGCGATGGCCGTTATTATCTCACGGCTGCGATCACTGCTGGAAAATATGCGGGTGGTATCCGGGATGCAATACGAAATGAATTGTTTGCCTATGTGGATTGGTTCAATATCATGGCCTATGATGATTTCAGCACTACTGTTCCTTATAAACATCATAGCGATTATAACCTGGCTACAACCTGTCTGAATTATTGGCTCAACACCAGAGGTATGCCACCTTCAAAATGTGTGCTAGGACTGCCCGCCTATGGTCGTCCTTCCGGGATCACGCAAACGGGAACCGTGCTTAGCTATCGAACTATCCTCTCACAAGGAGGCAACCCGCAATTGGACTCAGCAATAGTTAGCGCTGGTGGTTTTACAAACTATACCATTTATTACAATGGCCAGTACACGGTAAAACGTAAAGCCATCCTTGCAAAGCAAATTGCCAATGGAGTGATGATGTGGGAGAAATGGCAGGATGCGCCCGATGCGAATTCATTATTGAAAGCCGCTTGCGATACAGTAGGTAGACCCTATTAACCTATTGAATATTGAAAATTTAATATTGAATATTTATTTTCATAGCGGGAAAAAACTCTTCATTCACGTTTTTTTCCCATGATTGTAATGATTGCCATGCCTAGATTTATATTCTAATAATACAGCAATGACTCCAGCGGAATTATAATCCCGCTTCCGCAATTTTGCTTATAGTTTACCTCTGCAGCAAATTGGCACCCGGTAACGTTTCGTGGATAATCCAGGACCAATTGATCAGTTCTGCATTTTCCGCAGCGGCAAATCACAGGGCATCTTGTGTTGCGCAATCTCGCAAATCATTTAAGTCTAAATTAAGTATTGCCTTCGCGGAAATTGACGAATCCCTGTTTTGGCTTGAAGGCATCCGCGATCTCAAACTGGTAAGTCAGGAAATATATAGCGCTCCGTTAAAAGAAGCTGATGAATTAACACGAATACTTGCGGCTAGCAGGTTAACTCTTGAAAACAAGCAACAAAAGACGCGAACTCAATATTAGGTTTTCACTGAAAGACTTTACATTTCTGAATTGACAACCTCCGAACCATTAGAACTGTTCCAAATATTCAATATTCATTAATTAGCCCTAGAACGATCATTCGTTCCCTGGCTAGTTGGTATCCCTTTTTTTGAGGAATGATCTTTTTCATTTCATTGATCTGGTTTTGTGAGATCACCCAGTTCATGGAAAACTCGAGCTTTCGGTCGCCTTCATAGAGGTCAATGTTATTATAGTACGTGGTGTCCTTGTAAAGTGAATACAGGTAACTTTTTAATCGCTGGTCGTTGATCGTGGTTTGTGTTCCATACGATCCGAGCATAGTGCGGATGGGAGCGAAGAGATCATTGATCATGGGATTGATCCTTTTCCCATTCCTGGTCTTGGGTTCGTTGTTAGAAATATGAATGACGTGAAAGCGCAGCCGGCCTTTATATTCCTTAAATGCGCTGTCCTCATTCAGCATATTGTTCATCGCAATGATCATTTCATTCACAACGCCAGAACCGGAATTATCAAAATAACCGCCATCCACATAATATTGTGCATCCGTAGCCGTATCAATGATGTTATTCTTCTTATCTCTTACAAAAGATGGTGCGTCGATACGACCGGCCGGGCTGATATATGGGAAACTGGCTCCCAATACAACCGCTGTACTTAGTTTCATGTCCTTACTGTCATCCAGCAGGTTCAGCACATCTTCCCGATCGTTAAAATAATTGGACAAAGGCGTAGTTTGCCGGATATTGATATTGCTGATCACGGCGGGATGGCTGTCCTGCATCCGGGTAGTATTGATACAGAGGATGGGCAATCCATAATTCTTCTGACCCTTTTGGGTCATCAGTGAAGAAATGCCTGCTTCGAATTTTCGATAAAGAAAGCAATCATTACTCGGCGCTCTTTCCAGTGAGATCGCCAGGGCGCCGGCCCGGTCCATGACCAGCGGGTTTAAGAATGGCAGAATGTGGCGCAGGATATCCGGCCCTAATAAATGGGATAAAGTGAAACTCAAAAAATCACTGTCCATGAAATCATTTGCCGCATCAACGATATCTATTTTTTTTTCTTCCAGTTCTTTTCGATGCTTAAGCAACATGAAGAACGTGGAAGTTCCTGCGCTTCCTCCGGACGCGCCTGAAAGGCAAAACAAATGCCTGGAAAATTCTCCCCGGGATTCTTTTTCAAAAATGGAAAGAACGCCTGAGGTCCAGTAACCTGATCTTGATGCACCACCATTGGACATGACAAAATAGACGGGGAAATTCTGAGTGCTATCTGATAAGACTTTCTGGATAGAATCCCTCCGGATATCATCCTGCAACCAATTAAGAAAATATTCCCGCAGATCCTGCCTGTCGCTGAATTTACTTTGCGCATACGCCGGAGCTCTATCTATCACCGTGGCGATGTGAGGATCTGTAGTAAACCCAATAAGAAAAGCCAGGACGATGATGAAAAAATGAAAATTCACTTTCACCAGCACGGAAGTAAAAGAAATGATGTTCCCAATTCCCAGTAATACTCCAAAGGCCAAGAGCGTGAAAGGAAAACTGCCCAGCTTAACGGCCACGAACACAGAAAGGATTGCCGCTACGTAAATAATAAAGGCCAGAATGCTCACCGCGATAAAGAACCAGTAATAAGACCGATGCTTGTATTCAAAAACAATATACCTGAATTTTTTTCGGAATGAAGAAGCCGGCGTAACGTGAGCTTCGTGTTCTTTTAGATGGCCATACAGTTCATATTTCAACTCATCCAACTCATGTCTTAAAATGAGCAGAAGTACCAGGCTTACCTGCAAACAAAGAATATAGATCACAAGCAACATTCCATTCTGCAGGAAGATCGTTACGAAAAATCCCGCGCCGAGTATGAAATAAGTGAGCCAGCGCACTTTATCCAGGAATTTCTTTTGCTCGACCGGAGACCGGTCTTTTTTGTTCAGCAGGTATGTCCAGAGTTTGTAAATGCGGAAATAAATAAAAAAGCTTGCCGCGAGTAGGACTATACAAAGCCATTCGGGAAAAGGATCTTCCCAGATCGGTAATTTGGCGATCGAAAGAAGAATGATCGTCAGGCAGGTGAATGCCATTATTCGCGGAGTTTGTACACGAAATACCTCCCAGATGATATTATCGTCGGGTTGCATAAAATGCCTGGCATGTGCTACCAGCCGGGTAGAATACCAGGTAATGTAAACCCAAAAAATAAGTGCAATAATGAAACAGGCATATACTCCAGCAATAAAATCCCGGTCAGGCGATTTTATCGTGATGATCATTAGATCTTTTCCCTGCGGCAAAACCCAGAAAACAAAAAAAGCCAGCAGGATAAATAATAGGGGTGGAAAGAACAACCAAAGCGACTTCAGAAAATAATGCCAGGTATTCAAAGAGCCGAAATCCCTGAGCTTTGGCAACCGCCTGGTTTCGAAAACAATCATAATGGGAAACTATATAAATACAAGCTTCGAGCTACAAGCTACGAGCTGTGAGCTACAAGCTAATTATTAACTATAAATAAAAACCTTAAACCTCTTCCAAAAGCGAACCATGTGAAACTGGAAACAGTAAATCGGAAACCTATTTATATCCTATCCAAACTCTTTTGTCCTTATCAAACAACCAGAAAGTACCATTGGAATAGGAAAAATTCAGGAAATTATTTACCGGCGCTGTCTCAGGAAAGCTATATTTCTTAGTGATATATCCTGTGTTGACATCATACAATTCCACTTCACGTTTTGTATGGTTCAATAATCCAATTTCTGCCTTAGGGATCCCGGTAAAGATGGGAGTGGTATTATAATCTTCAAGCACATCGTAATTATCGTGATCCTCATCTTCCGCTTCGGAAGATTTTCCCAGGTACAGGTTAACGGTCTCCTCGAACTCCGCATTTGAAAAATCATATTGATCCAGGTCACCTTCATCATTGAAAAAATAAATTGCTTTTGCTTTTGGATTAAAAATTCCAACAGACTGTTCTCCCGGCTGGTTCATTCCCTCATGTAAGTTTTTGACCGCAGCGGGAAACCCCTTGCTATCGAGTTTATATTCAGCCCAGCCATAATCCTCAAAGCCATTCATCTGGATCGTTTTGGTATTCGGGTTATACCAAAGTCCGCGGATGTCGAACATAGTTTCCTGCGTTGTCGGATTCAGCCTGGTTCCTTTGGCATCATATACCCCAATGAAATAGGACTCATTGCCTGTCATGGCAGCATAATATTTTTTTAATCCGGGGTGCCAGGCTACAGAAGCCCCGTTGGCTCCACCTTCGCGAGGGATCTTCAATTCCAGGGCCTTTTTTAATTCTTTTACAGGCTGAGCGGTTGCAACGGAAGTGGTCAAACTTAATGCACTGGTCAGCATAATGAGAGTGTAGAGCTTCATGGGTGATACTTATGGTGTTTGTAAAATATAACCTTAAAAATAAGCAATCCGGTTTTCAATTCACAGGCTCATTCAAAACTTTCCATAGCAGGTCTTTTAACGGAACCAGTCCTTCGCCTGTTACGGAAGAAATGAAAAGCGAGGGATACCGACCAGGTAGTTCTTTTTGTATGGATTGTTTTAACTCCTCGTCCAGCATATCCGCCTTGCTAATGGCCAATACAAATCGCTTGTTCAGTAACTCGGGGTTATATTGTTCCAACTCATCCATTAGAATTTCAAATTCTTTTTTATGATCATTGCTGTCCGCAGGTATTAGAAATAATAATACAGGATTTCTTTCGATATGACGCAAAAAACGATGACCAAGTCCTTTTCCCTCGGCGGCACCTGCAATGATGCCTGGCAAATCCGCTATACAGAAACTTTTCCCATCGCGGTATTCCACAATCCCGAGATTCGGTGTGATCGTGGTAAATGCATAGTCTGCGATCTTTGGTTTTGCAGCTGTGATAACCGAAAGCAGGGTGGATTTGCCTGCATTGGGAAACCCAACCAATCCTACATCAGCCAGCACTTTTAATTCAAGCACTTTCCATCCCTCAATGCCTGGTTCACCGGGTTGTGCATATTCAGGAGCCTGGTTAGTTGGGGTTGCAAAATGGGAATTGCCTAAACCTCCACGACCCCCGGGTAACCAGATCACCTCTTGCCCATCTTCCAGTATCTCAGCTTCTTTTTTACCCGATGCTTCATCCCGTACAATGGTTCCCAATGGTACTTCAATGATCACATCCCTGCCATACCGCCCGGTTTTATTATTTCCGCTTCCTCCTTCCCCATTTTCGGCCAGGACATTTTTATAATAACGGAGGTGCAATAGTGTCCACAAATTTCGGTTGCCTTTCAGGATGATATGTCCGCCTCTTCCACCGTCGCCACCATCGGGTCCTCCTAATGCAGTGAATTTATTACGCATGAAATGACGGCTTCCTGGACCGCCATGCCCGCTCCGGCAGAAGATCCTGATCTGGTCAACGAAATTGCTTTTTTCCACTGGCCCTAATTTTGCAACTGTAAGAAAGGCGCAAAGATAAATTATCAGCCAGCGCTTTATACGATCATGAAATACCTCTTAATATTATTGACTGCCCAGTTCCTGTTTACCGGTCAAACATGCAAAAAGCAATCCCTGCCGACCTGCATTGAATCGCTCACAAAAGGAAATACGGCTGATGTTCCATTACGCATTGACGAATATGAATACAATGGAGGACGTGTGTATTATGTAACCGAAGAATGCTGTGACAGATTCAATCCGGTTTATGATGGAGCTTGCCAGGTGATTTGCTCCCCTTCAGGTGGAATTACAGGTAAGGGGGATGGGAAATGCCCGGATTTTTCCAGCCATGCGCGCTTTGTAAAAACGATTTGGGAAAAAAAATGAGTAGTTCCCAGTCGGACAGTTCCCAGTTCGCAGTCTTTACCCTCCGTAGACTGCAAAAGGGGCCGGCAATTGAGTTTATCAGTCCGGAATCTTCGACCATTTGCATTTGGCAACCAAATAAATAATAATCCAATAAATATAATCCGTAATAAATCACGCATCTCGAATGCAATATGGCAATTCAGAATGCAGTCTGCAGCCAACAATAAGCAACTAGCAACAAATCAAAAGCCCCCGATCGTAAACCGTGGGCTTTGGACGCTAGTGCTACTATATCAAAATTATTGTACGACGAGTTTTGTGCTGAAAATATTCTTGCTGTTTTGATCTGCTACTTTCACCAGGTAAACGCCTTTTGCAGCGGCCCGCTCCAGATGGATCGGTTGAACCTGGCTTTCCGAAGTGATGATCACTTCCTGTTGCAATACCTGCCGGCCCATCACGTCAGTCAACCTGATCGTATAACTGCCTTCAGGAAGCTGGCTGAACTGCATGAAAAATTTATTAGTGGTAACCGGGTTTGGATAAAGCTGGATATTATTCGAACCCCTGATCACCTGCTGCGAGGTGATGAGTTCTATGGGAGATGTTTGCTTATTCGTAGCGAGCAGGTTACTATTTGCGAGGTCTGAGCTGTGCCACACTTTCCCAACTATATTGAATGCTTTAGCAACCCAACTCGACGGATCAACAGTAAAATAGGATTGCGCTTCGATAGCACTTGCCACCACGATACGGTTTTGCTCGTTTACCGCAGCGCCGTTGATCGTAAAGTTCTCTGGCAGACCGGTGATTTTTCCAAGGTGTGTAGCCACCTTAGATTCCAGGTTTACCCTGAAAACATGATTACGCGCGGAAATCACATAGAGGTTTCCATTATCGTCTGCGATCATATCGCCGCCGAAGCTGCTGCAGGAATTATGCACTGAAACAGTTTTATTGGCAGGATCATCCACCAGGCGCCCCAGGTTTTCGATCTGCAGTTTTTTTCCCGTGCTGAATCGAATGAGATGCATCCCATCATTTGTCAGAGCATATCCGTTTCCATCGGATGCGATAACCATGCGGGTGACAATATTGCCCTGATCTGAATTTTTGACCGGCATGTTAGTAAACGGTACATCGTTGACATAAAACACCTTCATCGTCCTAAGATCAATATATCGCAGTTGATCCACGAACATCGGCGTATAATACAGCCGGTTATTTCTCCGGTCATAGGCCATGGCTGCCACGCCGGTACCAAAAGCGGCATTCCCCAGGTTACCATAACGGGCATCCAAAACAGGTTCCGTGAATTGTTTCCTGGTCGTGGCGCTATAGGCCAGGAAGGAAGTATTGTGGCCTTCCAGCAAAACATTGCTGTACTCACCAGTCTGCAGGTCCAGCTTTCGCAGGTAATTCCATTGGGAATTTTTATCCTGGACATCGGTGATGGCGTAAGCAAAACGATCGGTTTGGGCCTGTAAACAAATGCTGAATAAAATAGCTCCGGAGATCAAGGAGACGCAGAGTAATCCTTTCCTCATATAACCTGGTTTTTAGTTTACAAATAGATAAGAAGAATTAAGTTACAACTATTCCATTTTACCCGGAAGAAAATTTTATGAATGGCGGACTATTCCTTCCGGAATGGCTGGTAAGTTTTCAATTGGATCGTCCTGTCGTCGGGTATTTTACGAAGCGGTTCACAGGGAATTAAACCTTCCAGGCTTTCTGCAGCCAGTTCCTGGTATAAAGCGGTTCCCCTGGATTTCCATTTGATCATTTCATCACTCACCTCTTTTATTTTTTTAGCGGGATTTCCCACAACCAGGCTTCTTCGGCCGAACTTCTCACGTTCTTTGATGAAGGATAAGGCTCCAACAATGCATTCCTCCTCAAGTTCAGCATTGTCCATGATCACCGCGTTCATCCCAACCAGGCAATTTTTCCCGATAATCGCTCCATGTATGATTGCACCATGTCCGATGTGTGCCGATTCCTTCAATAACACTAGAACACCGGGGAACATGTGAATTATACAGTTCTCCTGTACATTACAACCATCTTCAATAATAATTTGTCCCCAGTCTCCCCGCAATGCAGCGCTCGAGCCGATATAACATTTCTTACCAATGATCACATTACCGGTAACAGCCGCGAGCGGATGTATGAATGAAGAAGAATCAATAACGGGCCTGAATCCGTTGAATTCGTAAACCATCCAGTATTTTTTACAAATTTAATTGCTGTTATCCGGCGTTGATTCCCGGCTCTTGCGATTAATGGCTTTTATCACTTTTATGAGCAGCCAGATCACTGCTGCAACGCCGAGCACGGCGACAATCACCGCTGCCACGTCTGAGCCATTGCAACTTAAGCTGCAGGCAAATGCAGCCACCAGATATAATAAGCCAACTGCGGCAATACAACTCAGAATGATCAGGGCGATCTTGGCTCCTTGGGAACGATCCCCGGTGACCGTTGCTTTTATCCATTGTTTTACCTGGTAATTAAATTCCTGCCTGATCACGCGCTTCTCTTTTTTAGTGAAATGGTTTTTTTCACCTGCCTTAAAAGCGTTCAGCAATTTTTCAGCCTCCTGGTTTTTATATAACGGGGATGGCATATGCATGGCTGAGACAGTAGTTAAAGAACCAGCCGGTTGATTCAGGAAATTGGCCGTTGAAAAGAAAATAGCAAACCCGAATAGGGCCACAAGGAAATCAAACCCTTTGCGTTTTGTAAAACTGATGGTCCTGCCATCCCGACGCCGGGGATAAAACATACCCACAATGAAAAACCCGAGGAGAGACAAACAAAGCCAGGCCGGTGAAAATTGTAGTCCCAGATCTGCCAGCACCCCCGAGATAAAGAAAGCAAGGAAACCTAGCATGAAATGCGCCAGGATAATAATAATGCGGGCATAAACGGGATGCTGTTTCGCCCAAAAGGACAATGATCTCATAGCAGGTGGTTGAGGTTATTGATTCATACAAATGACATCTACCAATCCAGATTATTCTCCGGACAATGGTGAATGTACCGAGTTCTGAACAAAAAGCTCTTTATATTCCATTATTCGCTTCAGTAATCCAGCAGCTTGTTATCCACGCCAATGTGATAAAGGATCAAAAGCTCTTCAATTGATACGTTTTTGTCTCCTCATTCCACCCTAACTGGTGCAAAACAAAGCTGTATTTTAATGAAGTTAGCTTTTGTCGAATGAACCGACCGGATTGACCACCATGGCCAGCTCCCATTTCTACCCGCAAGATCACTGGGTTATTTCCCAGGTTATTTTCACGGATCCGAGCTACCCATTTGGCCGGCGAAAAATAAGGCACCTGCGTATCGTGCAAACCGCCGGTTGCCAAGATGGCCGGGTATTTTGCCGGTTTTATATTATCAAGTGGTGACCAGCTAAGCATGTATTGATAATGTTCAGGTTTGTTTGGATCACCCCATTCATCATATTCTAATGTAGTCAGTGGAAGATCCGTGTTGAACATATCAGTGATCACATCCATCCAGGGCACTTCGGCAATAATGCCACGAAACAGGTCGGGTCGCATATTCGTGACAGCGCCCATTAGCATACCACCTGCGCTTACGCCATTTGCAAACAGGCGCTCTTTGGCAGTGTATTTTTCTTCGATAAGGTATTCGGCTGCTCTGATAAAATCCGTGAAGGTGTTTTTCTTGGTCAGGATTCTTCCCTGTTCATACCAATTCCGCCCCAATTCCTGCCCTCCCCGGATATGCGCGATAGCGTAAACGACCCCACGATCGAGCAAGCTGATCACAGAAGAAGAAAAATAGGGATCGGAATTCGACCCATAGGAACCATACGCATATAAATACAATGGCATGCTGCCATCTTTCCTGAATTTATCTTTACGGTATACCATTGAGATTGGGATCCGGGCCCCATCCCCTGCGGTCGCCCAGATGCGCTTGGTTTGATACAGTTCAGGATTGAACGCATCCCCCACTTTCTGCTGTTTCAATAATTTTTTTTGCCTGGTTGCGAGATGATACAGGTAATCGCTCGATGGGGTGGTAAGTGATGTGAAATTATAGCGAATGCTGTCGGTATCATGATCATCTGTTGACAAATACATGTTCGCCACATATGCATCCTGTCCGAAGTTCAGATCATGCCATTGATTTTTCTTACGATCATAGACCTTAATTCTTGTCAGCCCCTTTTCCCGCGTTTGCACCAGGTAATAATTTTTCAACAATTCAAAACTTTCCAGGTAAGCTTCAGGTCTGTGTGGGATAAGATCTTTCCAGTTATCGATCGAAGGATCGCTTACCGGCGCTGTGACAACTTTGAAATTCGTTGCATCCTTATTAGTAGTGATATGGAAAACATTCCCTTCGTAAGAGCGCGGATAATATTTAATATTTACAATCCGGGGTTGAATTAGCCTGATCGGTGCTTCCGGGCTATTCGCATCAATGAACCTGGATTCGGTCGTATTGGTGCTCGTCGAATTAATAAATATATATTTATTATCCTTGGACCGGGAGACGTTGACGCGATACGTACTGTCTTTCTCCGCGAATACTTCTACATCTTTTGATACGTCTGTCCCGATCACATGCCGGATCACTTTATATGGACGGACCGTGTGGTCATAAACTATATAATAAATCGTTTTGTTATCGTTGAACCAGGCCACGTTTCCGCTGGCATTTGAGATAATGTCCTCATTGAGCTTGCCAGTTGAGAGATCCTTAAAATAAAGAGTAGCCAGGCGATTTCCAAGGGTGTCAATACCATAAACCAGCCATTGGCTATTGGGGGAAACACTAAACCCATTCACCAGGTAGATCTGGTGATCTTTGGCCAATTCTGGTACATCGAGCAGCATTTCTTCCGGTGCAGAGATATTTCCTTTCTTCCTGACATAATAAGGATACTGCTTGCCCTCTTCAAATCGCGTATAATACCAATATCCATTTCTTCTGGTCGGGAGGGAAACATCGCGCTGGGGGATGCGTGAAACCAGTTCATCATATAATTTTTGTTGCAAGGCCTCTGTAGGTTTCATTGAAGCCTCGAAATAGGCATTCTCGGCCTTCAGGTGATTGATAACGTTAGAATCGTTCTTATCACTGAGCCAGAAATAATCGTCAGTTCTTTCCCGGCCATGTTCCTTGAAAACTTTGGGTTGTTTCTTTACTGAAGGCGGGGTTAATTGTGCCTGTGCAGCGATGAACCCTAAGGATAATAAAAACCCTGTTGCAAAGTATTTCAACCCCATACAATTTGTTTTTTTAGCAATAAGGAAAGTTACGAAGGAACCCTGTCCCGATCAAACCAGCTGTTTGCCGGTTCGGAAACAGGTGCCTTTGAACAGGGCTACCTGTTCATTGTCCTGGTTGGTTACCGTGATCAGGTAAACGCCAGTACTCTTACCATTATGGAACTCTTTCGCTTCGGCGATCAGCTCATCACCTATATTAACGGGTTTTGTAAAAGTGATCGTTACATCCAGCGCCACTGAAAGGTTATTCCGGTTATTGCATGCGAAGGCAAAAGCGCTATCCGCGAGGGAAAAAGGCAGACCACCATGCACAATACCAAAACCATTCACCATTTCCTTGCGAATGGTCATTTTAATTCGACTATACCCTTCTCTCACTTCAAGCACTTCCACGCCCATCCATTGGCTGAAAAAATCATTTTCCATCATGTGAGAAACGACTTGCTCATGTACTGAAGCCATAATAGTTATTGATTAATAATTACTGTCCTCTGAATTTTGGGCTTCTCTTCTCCAAAAAAGCATTTACTCCTTCTTTATAATCTTCTGTTTGCGCGGCACGTTGCTGGAACACATCTTCCTCGTGGATCTGCTCCTCAAACGAACTGTGCATGGAGATGTTAAGCAATTGCTTTGTAAAAGCCAGTCCCCTGGTTGCCATTTCAGCCAGCGTTTTGGCAATACTCATGGATTCCCGGGGAAATTTTTCATCGGGAATCATTTTATAGATCATTCCGATCTTTTCGGCTTCTTCGGCGCTGATCTTTTCTCCCAGCATCATCAGCCCAGCCGCTTTCTGCCAACCTATTAATCTTGGCAACATATAAGTACCGCCACTATCGGGTATTAGCCCGATTCTGGAAAATGCCTGGATGAATGAAGCTGAAGAAGAAGCTACAATGATATCGCTGCATAAAGCAATATTTGCTCCTGCGCCAGCTGCTACTCCATTTACTGCCGCTACAACCGGCTTTTCCAATTTCCTGATCCGGGAAACGATCGGGTTATAATGTTCTGAAAGGATCACATTAAACCCCGGTCCTCCTGGTTCAGTGACTTCCGAGAGATCCTGCCCCGCAGAAAACGCACGCCCTGCACCCGTGATATAAACACACCTGACCTTATCATTTTTACATTCATCCAGTTTTTCCTGCATCAATAATGCCATTTGCCGGTTGAAAGAATTGAGTTTATCCGGACGGTTCAACGTGATGATGCCGACGGAATCCTTTAATTCAAAATGTATAGGTGCCATATTATTTCGGAAAGTTTGGATGATTCATTACAGTAATTGCCTGGTTCAGGTGCCGTTGTTCATGTACGGCAATGATCTCCATAGCTGCTTGTACCGAATAAACGATCATGGGTGTAACGGGTGAAGCCATATAAAATTTTCCCGTTGGCATCGACTTTAGCCTATCAAAATAATTCCTGATGATCGACTGCTGGTCGAGAAATTCCTCCACGATTGCAGGATTCACTTCGCTTAATGAAGGTCGAAAGATCCTGGGTGACTTAAATTTTTTTTTCAGCTCAGGTCCCAGGCTCCTGACCATGTATGAACCAGTGAGCTTCTTGAAAGGATTCAATCGCTGGAAAAACCCCAATTTATATGTCCCGGCAAGAATTTTATCAAAAAAGGGAAAATAATTTCTGTTTGATATCACGAGGTGTTCCAGGCATTGGCCAATACTCCATTTTTCCGGCGAAGGTTTCCAATTTAATTGAGTAGTGTCCAGTGAAGAAAAATTCCTCCCGGCCTGTTGCTCCACTTCAGTAATAATGCCGTTAAGGTCCATGAGAAAACTTGAGCGGCGAAATTAGGAAAAGGTACAAGGA